>Ga0299906_10000607_pt1 | contig 32422 bp, 26 predicted proteins | sample RVTome_14_FD_200259 | JGI IMG/M metagenome (GOLD analysis project Ga0299906, IMG submission 200259) | Soil microbial communities from uranium-contaminated site in the Upper Colorado River Basin, Wyoming, United States - RVT145D125 (version 2) ...
AACCGACGGAAGCTGGCTGCGGAGCCGGCTGGCGCCCTGACCGCAGCCGCCGGGGCCCTAACGCTCGGCCGTCACCACCAGCCTCACCCCACTCACGTCACGGGCGACGATCTCGACCTGCACGGAGGCGGTGTCGTCGGCGGCGGCCTTGGCCAGACCGGAGAGGATGCTTTCCATCAGCGCCTGCTGGGAGGGTGCGCCACCCGGTCGCGCAGACGCGGTGAGCCGATAGCGGCCCGGCGGGAATCCGTTGATTCGGAACGTGCCGTCGGCGGCCGTCGGATGGCTCCGCATCGAGCTCTGGTAGCTCATCGGGGCGCGTGCCTCGCGGAGCACGACCTGGACGTTCGCGTTGGCCATGGGGCGACCTTGCTCGTCCACGACGAGTCCGGAGATCTCGTACGCGTCGCTGGTGAGCATGGTGATGTAGAGGCTGAAGGCGGTCTCTCCCGGCTCGAGCGTCACGGTGAAGGCCGCTGCGGGATCCGGGGCGGCCGGGTAGTAGGTGGGCACGTACGCCCGGTCGCCGGACGCGGCGTTGACCGGCGGCGCGGCCAGGACCACGTATGCACCGGACATCAGCGACGCCACCCGGAACTCCCCGAGATCGTTGGTCAACACGGGAGGACCCTGCGTGCCGGGCATGCCCGGCTGTCCTTCCCGGCGCAGCGCCTGCACGCGCGCGCCCGCCATCGGCGCGCCGCGCTCGTCGACGACCTGCCCCGCAAGCACGCCGGCCCGGTGCAGCGGAAGCTCGAGACCCCCGCCCGCGCCCGTGAGAGTCACGACGACGAACGCGGCGGCACGATTCGCGACAAAGCCCGCCTTCTCGGCCTGCATACGGTACCGTCCACGGACGAGTCGTTCGAAGAGGAAGCGGCCTTCACGGTCGGTCGTGACCTCCTCTTGGGCCCCCGCTGTGAGGGCGATGACACGCGCTCCGGCAATCGGCGCGCGCGAGTCGGCGTCGACGACCTGGCCTGCCAGCGACACCGTCGCTGGATCCGACCGGCCCTGCGCCAGCAGCAGCGCCAGGACGAGCAGCGCGGTCCTCATGGCGAAGGCCCCTCCTGTGGCACGGCATCACGATACGTCCGGGCCATGGGGGCGTCAACGACGCGGCGCCGCGGGCGGTGCGGGTTCCGCTGTGCCTGCGATGCCGACGCCCTTACTCCCGCGCGAACCGGCCGAACCCCTGCCGCGCGTGCCGGACGAACGGGCAGTGCGGGCACAGGAACGCCACGAGCAGCGGACGGCCGGCGAAGGTGTCGGACGAGACGTCTCGCCCGTCGAGATCGGGCAGGCTGAACGGCGGCACGGGCGTGCCGAGCTCGAGCATCGTGGATGGCGTAGCGCTCATGATCCAGATCGAATATCAGATTCGGTGTAGTGTGTGGTGCGCCTGCGGACGAGCACGGCGTGGAGGGAGCGTATGAGGTCAGGGGCCAGCGTCGTCGTGGCACTACTCGTGGCGGTGGGAATACCCGCCTCCGCACGGGCGCAGAGCGGCGCCGCGTGCAACCTGCCGTCGGCATCCGGCGTCTCGGAGCAGGTGGTCACATCCGGGGGACGGCCGCGCCCGTACCGCCTGTTCGTGCCACCGGGCTACGACGGGCGTACGACCTTGCCGCTCGTCTTCGATCTGCACGGCAGCGGCGGCGATTCGGCCGGCCAGGCCCGCACGAGCGGACTCGAGACGCTGGCCGCCCGCGAAGGCTTCGCCGTGGCCACGCTCGACGCGGTCGACGCGCGATGGAACGTGCCCGTGCGGGACGATCGCCCGAGCGACGTGGCTTATGCTTCCGACGTGATCGACCACGTCGCGGCGCGTGTGTGCCTCGATCTGGCGCGTGTCTATTCGACGGGGTTCTCGGGTGGCGCACGCATGACGTCGCTGCTGGCGTGCCGGCTCGGTGCACGCCTGGCCGCCGCGGCGCCGGTGGCCGGACTGCGCTGGCCCGCGCCCTGCGAGGGACGTGCGGTGCCCGTCCTCACCTTCCACGGGCTGGCCGATCGGCAGAACACGTACGAGGGCGGCATCGAGGGGCGCGAGGGGCAGTGGATCGAGAGCGTGCCCGACGCGCTGGCTGGCTGGCTGGGCGGGCCACAACGGCTGCGACGCCGAGCCGATCGTCGAGGATCCGGAGGGCCCGCTGTCCACCCTACGCTACGAGGGGTGCGACGGCGGCGCCGAAGTGCGCCTGATTCGCATCGACGGCCTCGGGCATACGTGGCCGCGGAACGAGGTCGACGCCACCGAGGTGATGTGGCAGTTCTTCCGGAGCCACCGGCTCACGCCGTGACTCCTACGCGAGATCCTCGAAGGACACCAGCCCCCGTTTGAGCGCGGTACAGTTGCAGGTTGTGGTAGGCGGAGGCGATCGTCGGCGCCCGCCGCGCCTCGTAGCCGGCCCAGTCGCGGTACTGCTCGAGCAGGATGGTCTCCTGCAGCTCGGCCGGCGCCAGTGCCAGCAGTGCCAGTCCGCTTCTGAGCAGGAGCAAGCGTAGGCGGAAGGAGGACCGGCTGCACGGCGGCTGCCGACCGGGCTAGAATGCCTGGTGGAGACGCATCCGGGAGGCGCATTCATGAGCCGATCGTTGCTGTTCGCCCTGTCGCTCGGTCTGCTGGCCGGTCCGGCGCTGGCCCATCACGGGTTCGGGACCTTCGATCTGACCCAGTCGGTGACCTTCGAGGATGCCGTCCTCGTGGAGGTCGATTTCATCAACCCGCACTCCTGGATGTACTTCGACGTGATCGACGAGAAGGGAGAGGCCCAGCGGCACCGGTGCGAGATGCGCTCGGCGCACGTGCTGCGACGGTCCGGGTGGAGCCCGGAGCTCTTTCCGGTCGGCGCCGTGGTGACCATCGAGGCCGCGCCCGACCGTGCGGACGAGCGCTCGTGCTACCTCAACACGATTCGCTTCGCCGACGGCGGGCACATGGACCGCTACGGTCAGTACGTGAAGGGTGAAGGTGGCGACCTCGAAGAGGTCCGCGGGGCGATCAACGTCCCGGACGTGCGGCGGCGCGCCAGGCGCATGCCGAGCGGCGCGCCGTATCTCGGGGGGGACTGGGCGGCCGAGCAGGTGGTGATGGCCGATCCCCGCGGGGCGGGCGGCGGGCTCGTGCCCCTCAGCCGGCTCGATGAGATCGATTCGGGCGAGGGAAGCCAAGGCCGGGCCGGCGGTGGCCGCGGCGGGGGCCGCGGCGGTGGCGGGCGTGGACGGGGCGGCGACGGACCGCGCCTCTACAATGGCACGGCGCTCACGGCGCGCGGCGAGCGGGACGCGGCGGCCTTCGAGCGGATGGACAACCCGCGGTTCAGTTGCGAGACGACGAGCATCGTGTTCGACTGGACGTTCGACGGGCCGGTCAACCGCATCATCCAGGGCAACGACAAGATCATCATCAGGTACGGGCAGATGAACCTGGAGCGCGTGGTGCGCATGAACATGACCGAGCACCCTGACGACATCACGCCGTCGCGCGCCGGGCACTCGATCGGGCACTGGGAGGGCGACGTGCTGGTGGTCGACACGGTCGGCTTCGCGCCGGGCGTACTGAACGCGCCGGTCCGGCACAGCAACCAGCTCCACGTGGTGGAGCGCTTCGAGCTGAATCCGGAGACCCTCGAGCTGACGCGGTCGTACGTGGCCGAGGATCCCGTCTACCTGCAGGGACAGTACACCGGTTCGGATCGGATCCTGCCGGGCAACGCGCAGTACGCGCCAGACGATTGCGAGGAGCTGGGCTTCATCGACTTCTCGGAGGAAGTCGCGCCGTAGGTTCAGAGGGCAGGGGCCTGGCGACGGGGGCGATGCCTCCCGTCGAGGAGGGCTGGTGTGAAAGGCGCGCGCGCGGCGGCCGTCGTCGGCCTCCTGCTGATCGGACTGGCACCCGCGCGAGGAGCGGCCGTCGACGGCATGGTCACCCTGATCGTGTCCGTCGACGGATTCCCCGACGACGAGGGCAGGGCCGGCGTCGCCGTCTGGAGCGGGGCCCGCGGGTTCCCCGAGGACATCGAGCACGCCATCGCGACGACCTACGTCGCGATCGTCGGGAGCGCTGCGGAGGCGCGGTTCGGCCCGTTTCCGCCCGGCGTGTACGCCGTGACGGTCTACCACGACCGCGACGGAGACGAGACCTTCGACAAGAACTGGCTGGGGGTGCCCCGTGAGGCCTGGGGCGTCTCCAACAACGTGCGGCCGCGGCTCCGCGCGCCGAGGTTCGACGAGGCCCGCCTCGACCTCGAGGCGGGCGAGCACGACGTGCGCATCCACGTCGACTGATCACCCCGAGCCGCCCGGATGAGCCGATGATCGGGCAGTCCTGCCGGCGGCCTCATTCGGCCTGCAGCGCCACCGTTGGGGGCACTCTCGTGGCCCGGCGCGCGGGCACGGCGGTGGCCAGCAGGCCGGTCGCCAGGAGCACCAGGGCCACGCCGCCGAATACCCAGGGATTCCAGCGGTCTTCCCCGACCATGAGCGCGGGCAGTACGGCCGACACGGCCGCTGCGCCCGCCGCGCCGAGCGCCACGCCGACGCCGAGCTGCCGGAGCGTCGCGGCCGTCACCGTCCACCAGACGCGGCGCGTGTCGGCGCCGAGGGCTACGCGTACACCGATCTCCCGCGTCCGGCGCGAGACGGCGTACGAGGTCACCGCGTAGAGGCCGCACGTCGCTAGCGCCAGCGCGACCGCTGCGAAGGCGAAGAACAGCGAGCCGAACACTCGTTGTGGCCAGAACTGTTCCGCGAGGGCGCCGGCGATCGTGGCGACCGGAAAGAGCGGCAGGTCCGGATCGAGCGCCTGTACCTGGCTCCGCACGACGGTCGCGACGGCTGCGGGTCCGGCGGTCGATCGCGCGAGCACCTGCATCGGTCGAGGCGGGTCGGCCGTGTAGCTCCGGTAGACGACCGGATCGAAGTCGCGCGAGGGCAGCATCCGTTGCCGGACGTCGCCGACGACGCCGACGATCGTCATCCACGGCGTTGCGTCCAGGCCTTCAGCGGCCGGGTTCGGTGGCAGCAGCAGGATGCGCCGGCCGACCGTCGGGCCGTTCTGGAAGGACATTCGCGCGAACCGCTCGTTCACGACGACCTGCTCCGCGAGTCGCGTCGCGTCTTCGAGATGGAAGACCCGACCCGAGACGAGCGGGACGTCGAGTACGTCGAAGTAGCGCTCTCCGACGTCCACGACCGAGACGACGGGAAGCGCGTTCGCGTCAGACGCTGGCTGCCCTTCGACGCGTACGCGCCGGACGAGAGCGCCAGCCATCGGCCCGCTGCTCGCCAGCGCTGCGTGGATGCCGGTGCTGGACGACAGCCGCTCCTCCAGCCGCTGGAAGAAGAGCAGGCGGCGCTCGGGCGTGTAGTCGCCCCGTTGCAGGACGAACCCCGTCTGCAGCACCTCGCCGGGGTTCACGCCGATGTCGATGCGCAGCAGGCCCACGAGATTGTGCGCCATCAGCGTCGCCCCGGTCAGCAGGACCAGAGCCAGCGCGACCTGCGCGACGACGAACGCGCCCGTCCAGCGGTGGCGGCTGCGGCTGCCGGTGTCTGTCCGCCCGGCGTCGTTCAACCCAGCGACGAGATCCGGGCGCGAGGCCGACCACGCGGGGACGAGGCCGCAGACGAGCGTGCTGCCGAGACAGAGCGCGGCCAGATACGCGAACACGACTCGATCGAGCGTGAACTGCACCCACGATGGCGGAGCGGCTTCGGGCCCGACGTTGGCAAGGAACATCTGCAGCCCGGCGTGGGACAGCGCGAGCCCGACGATGCCTGCGACGGCGGCGATGAGAAGGCTCTCCGTGAGCAGTTGACGCACGATACGCCAGCGGCTCGCACCGAGGGCGAGGCGCAGCGTCACGTCACGAGCCCGGTCGGCAGCGCGCGCAAGCAGGAGGTTGGCGACGTTGGCGCACGCGATCAGCAGGACGAAGCCCACTGCGCCGATCATCGCGACGAGGACGCCGACGATCGGGGGCGCAATGCTCGCCGGCTCGACACGCGGGGTGACGTTGCGGTTCGTGTCGGGAAACCGCTCGGCGAGGACCGACGCGATGCCGGCGAGCTCCGCGCGCGCCTGTTCGAGCGTGACGCCGGGGTGGAGCCGTCCGACAGCATCGAGCGTGCGGGCCTCACGCGACGTCCGTTCCTCCTCGGACCGCGCGGCCACCGGCACCCAGAGCTGCGCCCGGTTCGGAAAGCCGAACCCGGGCGGCATGACGCCGACGATCGTCGCCGGCGCGCCGTCGATCCGGATCGTCCGCCCGAGCACCGCCCCGTCGGCCGCGTAGCGCGTGCGCCAGAGATCCGAGCCGATGATCGCCGCCAGCGGCGCGCCGGGGCGATCGTCGGCGGCCGTGAATCCGCGCCCGAGCGCCGGCGGCACGCGCAGCAGCGGAAGCAGGTTCCACGAGATGTAGGAGGCCTCCAGGCGGACGGGCGCCTGCTGGTCGCCGGACAGATCCACCATCCGATCGTCGGCCGCAGCGATGTGCTCGAAGGTGCGCTCCGCCCCCTGCCAGTCCTGGACGTCGAGGTACGAGAGATTGGCGATCGGATTCTGCGCGTTCCCTGTGTTGACACTCAACCTGACGATTCCGTCCGGGTCGTCGAAGGGCAGCGGCCGCAGCACGGCCGCGTTGACGATCGTGAACACGAGCGTGTTCACCGCGATGCCGAGGGCGAGCGTGACTACGACGGTGGCGGTGAAGCCGGGCTGCTTCCAGGCCAGCCGCGCGGCCAGGCGCACATCCTGCCAGAGACCGCCGAACAGGCGCTCCACTGGCTGCCCCGGTACGACGGGCGCCGGCGACCGGGTCTGGGTCAGGGCCCGCATGCGGCTGGCGAGATCGCCGCTCTCGCGCAGCTCGTCCAGCGCGAGATGGCGCGCCTTCACGTCGTCCGAGCCGGCGGCGCGCAGCTCCTCGTAGCGCTCCTCGAGATGTTGTGCGAGCTCTTCCACGATGGCCGCCTCTCGGCCGGGGTCGAGACCCAGGTCCGCGAGGTACGCACGAAGGACCGCCGCCCAGCGACCGCTCGACGTGCTACGCATGATCCACTCCCGTGATGAGTCCCATCGCCTCGACGAAGCTTCTCCAGGTGCTCCGCTGGCTTGCCAGCACGCGTCGCCCGGCCGGCGTCAACGTGTAGAAGCGCTTGCGCCGCTGGCCGGCCTTCTCGACCCAGCGTCCCTGCAGCCACCCGCGTTCCTCGAGACGGTAGAGCAGCGGATAGAGCGACGCTACGTGGAATTTGAGCTGGCCGTTCGAGCGCGCCTCGATGAGCTTGCTGATCTCGTAGCCGTGGCGCGGGCGGGCCTCGAGGATGGACAGGATGACGAGCTCGGCCGAGCCCTTCTTGAGCTCCCGGTCGAGGATGCGGGCATCGTTAGATGGCATAGCCACATATGCTACAGACTGTCTACGGCGGCCGCAAGTTCCGCGTCTGCCGACCGGCTCTGCTAGCATGCCTCTGGCTGCGGCGTCCCACCGCTTGCGCGCGAGCCCCCCATGCCGTTCCGAATCTCCGTGTCCGCGCAGGCCGCCGACCGGCTGGCATCCGCACGCGATCTGGTACGCGGGTGCCGGCCCGGCGAACGCGTCCTGATCGTGGGTGCCTCCCGCGGCGCGGCCGACGATCTCGCCCGGGAAGTGGCGGCCGGCGCGCGTGCGACGCTCGGCATCGAGCGGTCGAGCCTGCTGCTCCTGGCGGCGCGCTGCGCGCGGCTGGCGCTGGCCGCCGAGGGGCGGACGCCGAGCACGGATCTCGGCGCCGAGGCGGTGGCCGCGCGCGCGGCGTTCGACGCGCGCGGAGACGCGGCGCTGCCGTTCTTCGCACCAGTCGCCGCCATGCCGGGCTTTCCACGCGCGCTCGCCCGGACGCTGCGGGAACTGCGCCTGGCGCGTGTCGACGGCGCTGCGCTGGCCGGGCTGTCGCCCGCAGGTCCGGATCTGGCCGACCTGCTCGCGCGCTTCGACGCCGGCTTCGAGGAGGCGGCCAGCGTCGACCGGGCGGAGCTGTTCAGGGTGGCGGCGGGAGTCGTCCGGAGATCGCCGCCGGCCGACACCGTCGTGCTGCTCGATCCCGTGCTCGACCATCCGGTCGAGCGTGAGCTCGTCGAGGCGGTCGTGGGCGGTGCGCGGACGGCCCTCGCCACGATGCCGGCGGCCGATCGCGAGGGGATCGCTCTGCTCGAGGCGATGGGGGGCCAGGTCGAGGTCCACCCGTCAGGCGGCGACACCGACCTGGCCCGGCTGCGGACGTTCCTGTTCAGCCGGGACGTGCCGGCCGGGCGCCGCGAGCTCGATGGGTCGCTCGAGCTCTTCTCGGCGCCCGGTGAGGGCCGCGAGTGCGTGGAGATCGCACGCCGCATCCTGCGCGAGGCGCGCGACGGCGTCCGCTTCGACGAGATCGCCATCCTGGTCCGTGCGCCGACGAGCTACTTCGGACTCCTCGAGCACGCCCTGCACCGAGCGAGTGTGCCAGCCTGGTTCGGCCGCGGGACACGCCGGCCTCACCCGGCCGGCCGGGCGTTCCTGGCGCTCCTGGCGTGTGCGGCCGAGCAGTTGTCGGCCGCGCGGTTCGCCGAATACCTGTCGCTCGGGCAGGTGCCGGCCGGGCAGGGGGACGAGTCATGGGCGCGTTCGCTGGACGAGGCGCTCGGCCGCCCGTCGGAGCCCGTCGCAGACGACGATCCCGACGCCACCCCGGACGAGCCGGAGGAGACCGACGACTCGCCCATCGTGGCCGGCACGCTACGGGCCCCGTGGCGCTGGGAGCGGCTGCTCGTCGAGGCCTCGGTCATCGGACGCGATGCCGCGCGCTGGCAGCGGCGGCTGGAGGGCCGGAGGCGTCAGCTCGACCGACAGATCCGGGAAGCCCGTCGCGACGATGGCGGCGAGACCAAGGCGGAGGCGCTCGAGGCGTTGCGGACGCAGCTCGAGCACCTCGAGACCTTCGCCCTGCCGATCGTCGGGGAGATGGCAACGTGGCCGGCCGCAGCGGCATGGGGAGAGTGGCTCGATCGCTTCGAGGCGCTCGTGCCGCGCACGCTGCGCATGCCGGGACACGTGCTCCGCGTTCTCGCCGATCTGCGACCGATGGCCGCAGTCGGGCCCGTCGGGATCGACGAGGTGCGCGCGGTACTGAGCGATCGCCTGCTGCTGGTCGAAACCGAGCCCCCGCTGCGGCGCTACGGCCGCGTCTTCGTCGGCACGCCGCAGCACGCACGTGGACGCACCTTCCGCGTGGTCTTCGTGCCCGGCCTGGCCGAGCGGATGTTCCCGGAGCGGCCGCGCGAGGATCCGCTGCTGCTCGACGGCGCTCGCCAGGACGTGGGTGGGGCCCTGACGATGCAGCCGCACAGGTCCGCGTCCGAACGTCTCCTGCTCCAGGTCGCCGTGGGGGCCGCCGCCGAGCGGCTGTACGCGTCGTATCCTCGGATCGAGCTGAGCGAGGCGCGGGCGCGCGTGCCGTCGTTCTACGCGCTCGACGTGATGCGTGCCGTCACCGGAGAGGTCCCCGATCACGCGACGCTCGAGGAACGGGCCCGCGACGCCGGAGACGCCACGCTCGCGTGGCCGTCGCCCACGCGTCCGGAGGAGGCGATCGACGACCAGGAGCACGACCTGGCCGTGCTGCGCACGCTGCTCGACGAGCCGGACCCTGATGCCGTGCGGGGACACGCGCACTACCTGCTGAAGCTCAACCCCTGCCTGCGGCGCTCGGTCGTCGATCGATGGGCGCGAGGACAGACGCGCTGGTCGTCGAGCGACGGGCTGACGGGCGTGACGGCCCATATCCAGCCGGCGCTCGACGCGCACCGCCTGACGGCGCGGGAGTACTCCACGTCGGCCCTGCAGCTCTTCAGCGCCTGTCCGTACAAATTCGTGCTCTCGGCGGTGTACCGGCTTCGGCCCTTCGAGCTGCCCGAACCGATCCAGCACCTGGACCCGCTGACGCGCGGCAGCCTCTTTCACGAGATCCAGGCGCGGCTGTTTCGCACGCTCGCCGCGGAGGAAGCGCTGCCCGTGACGACGGCCACGGTGGAGGAGGTCCGCCTGGTGCTCGATCGGGTGGCCGACGCCGTGTGCGCGGCGGCACGCGACGAGCTGGTGCCGGCCGTGGAGCGCGTCTGGGATCACGATGTGGCGGCCGTCCGTCGCGACCTGCACGCCTGGCTGGACCACCTCGCGCGCGACGGGGAGCACTGGGTGCCGACGTACTTCGAGCTCGGCTTCGGCCGGGTACCCGGCGAGCGCGACGTGCACAGCGTGACGCGTCCCGCCGTGCTCGAGGGCGGGTTTCGGCTGCGCGGCGCCGTGGACCTGGTCGAGCAGCACCGGGAGACCGGCCGGCTGCGCGTGACCGATCACAAGACCGGGCGGCGCCCGGACGGGCTCGAGCGCATCGTCGTCGGGGGCGGCGCCGTGCTCCAGCCGGTGCTCTACTCGCTGGCGGTGGAAGCGGCGCTCGGACGGGAGGTCGAGGGCGGCCGGCTCTTCTACTGCACGTCGGCCGGCGGCTTCACCGAGCACCCCGTCCCGCTCGACGCGCGCGCGCGTGCGGCCGGACTCGAGGTGCTCCAGGTCGTGGACCGCGCCGTCGAGCGGGGCTGGCTGGCCGCGGCGCCGGCCGAGGGCGCCTGCGAGCGCTGCGACTTTCGGCCGGTATGCGGTCCCGACGTCGGTCGTCGCGTGTCCCGGAAGCCGCAAGAGCAACTGGCGGATCTGATCGAGTTGCGGAGGCGGCCATGAGCACGATTCGCACCGACGACGAGGCGCGGCGGCTCATCCGGGAGGCGATCGACGACACGCTCGTCGTGGAAGCGGCCGCCGGGACCGGCAAGACGACGGCGCTCGTGGAGCGCATCGTCCGGATCCTCGAGGCCGATCGGGCCGACGTCCGGGAGATCGTGGCGGTCACGTTCACCGAGAAGGCGGCCGGCGAGCTGAAGCTGCGCCTGCGCCGGCGTCTCGAGGAGGCCCGGGGGGCCGTGGACGGGCCGGAGGCCTCCGCGCGTCTCGACGCCGCCGTACAGCACCTCGAGGAGGCGCACGTCAGCACCATCCACGGCTTTTGTGCGGAGCTGCTGCGCAGTCGATCCGTGGAAGCGGGGATCGACCCGCTCTTTCGCGTCCTGACCGAGGGGCAGGCGGCGCGCCTCTTCGGCGAGGCCTTCGACGCCTGGTTCCAGGCCGCGCTCGACGACCCGCCGGAGGGGGTGCGTCGCTCACTCCGGCGCACGAGCCGTGCCATGCCGACGCCGGCGGCCGGCGAGGACGCACCGGTCGAGCGGCTGCGCCGCGCGGGACTCGAGCTGGCGCAGTGGCGCGACTTCCGCGGTGCGTGGGCGCGCCCGGCCTTCGACCGGGTCGCGTCGATTCTCGAGCTGCTCGATCTGGTGCATGAGGTCGCCGAGAAGTCGAAGGCCCCGGCCTCGCGGGGGGACGGGCTGTTCCTCGATACCGAGCCCGTACGGCGACTCGGTCGCGAGTTGCGCCGTATGCCGGAGCAGCCGCTGAACGACGAGACGCTCGACATGCTCGAGGCGCTGCTCGTCGATCTCGCCCGCGACCGGACGTTGAAGCGGGCGCGCAGGGGCAGCGGGGCCGCCTACGGCCGCGGGGTCGCGCGCGCCGAGCTCGTGGCGGCACGCGACAGCCTGCTGCGCGCGCTCGCCACCTTTCAGGAGCAGGCCGACGCCGACCTGGCCGCGTGCGTGCACGCCGAGCTGCTCGGCTGCGTGGACCGCTACGACGCCCTCAAGGTGCGGGAGGGCGCCCTGGACTTCCTGGACCTGCTCCTGCGCGCGCGCGACCTGATCCGCAGGAACCAGGCCGTGCGCGCGTACTTCCAGGAGCGGTTCACGCGAATCTTCGTGGACGAGTTCCAGGACACCGATCCGCTGCAGGCCGAGCTGCTGCTCCTGCTCGCGTGCCGCGATCCAGGTGTGTCCGATTGGAAGCGGGTCGATCCGATGCCGGGCAAGCTCTTCGTCGTCGGCGATCCCAAGCAGTCGATCTACCGTTTCCGCCGTGCCGACGTCGACATCTACGAGCGCGTGTGCGACCTGCTCGTGGACCGCGGCGCCACCCGGGTCGAGCTCCGGCGCAGCTTCCGGAGCGTGCCCAACATCCAGCGTGTCGTCAACGCCGCCTTCGGGCCGCTGATGGACGGCGACCCGGGCGGTCTGCAGGCCCGCTACGTGCCGCTCGAGCCGTGGCGCGGGGAGCACGGGGGGCAGCCCTCGGTCGTGGCGCTGCCGGTGCCGGAGCCGTACGGCTTGCGGCGGATCGCCGCCCGGGAGATCGAGCGCTCGCTGCCCGGCGCCGTGGGCGCGCTGGTGGACTGGCTCGTCACCCGCAGCGGCTGGACCGTGACGGAGCGCCAGGACCCGACGGCGCGCGTGCCGCTCCGGGCGCGGCACGTCTGCATCCTCTTTCGCCGCTTCGTCAGCTACGGCAGCGACGTCACACGTCCGTACGTCGACGCGCTCGAGGCGCGAGGCGTGAAGCACCTGCTCGTCGGCGGCCGGGCGTTCCACGACCGCGAGGAGATCGAGGCGCTGCGGGCGGCGCTGACGGCGATCGAGTGGCCGGACGATCGGCTCAGCGTCTTCGCCACGCTCCGCGGGCCGCTCTTCGGGCTCGGCGACGAGGATCTGCTCGAGTACCATCACCGTTCCGGGCGGTTCCATCCGTTCCGGATCCCCGACGATCTCCCCGTCGGGCTCGAGCCGGTGGGCGAGGCGCTGGCGCTGCTGCGCACGCTCCACCAGCAGCGCAACCGGAGGCCGGTCGCCGACACCGTCGCCACGCTCCTGGGACACACCCGCGCGCACGTCTCGCTCGTGCTGCGTCCGGCGGGCGAGCAGGCGCTCGCGAACGTGCTGCACGTCGCGGAGCTGGCGCGGCAATACGAGGTCGAGGGCGGTATGTCGTTCCGCGGCTTCGTCGAGGCGCTGCGCGAGGCGGCCGAGGGCGGGCAGGCGACCGAGGCGCCGGTCCTCGAGGACGGCAGCGACGGCGTGCGCCTGATGACCGTGCACAAGGCCAAGGGGCTCGAATTCCCCGTCGTCGTCCTGGCCGACATCACGGCGCGCCTGACTCCCTGGGACGCCAGCCGGCACGTCGATTCCGCGGCCGGCCGCTGCGCGATGCGGATCGGCGGCTGGGCGCCGCAGGATCTGATCGACCACCGGACGACGGAGCTCGAACAGGAGCGCCGGGAAGGGGAGCGGGTGGCCTACGTCGCCGCCACGCGGGCGCGCGATCTGCTCGTGGTGCCCGCCGTCGGCGACGTGCCGTACGAAGAGGGCTGGGTGTCGCCTCTGAGTGCCGCCATCTACCCGTCCGGCGCGGCGAGGCGCCACCGGGAGCCCGCCGACGGGTGTCCCGTGTTCGAGCGACAGGACTCCGTGCTGCGCCGTCCCGACGACGAGCCGGCCACGCCGCTGACGGTCTGTCCCGGACGTCACGTCATGGGCTCGCCGCCGGCCGAGCACACGGTCGTGTGGTGGTCGCCGGAGCCGCGTGTGCTCGAGCTTGGCGCTCAGGCGTCGTTCGGTCTCCGGCGGGACGACCTGATCGTTCGCGACGTGTCGCCGGCGGTCGTGAGCGGACGGCTCGAGACTTACCGGGCCTGGCAGGAGGCCCGTGCCGTGGCGCTCGAGACGGCCGGCCGGCCGTCGATCGTGCTCACGACGGTGACCGAGGCGGCGTCGGCGGGCATCAACCCGCCCGACGAGATCCCCGTGTCGGTCGTGACCGTCGCCCCACCCGGCGACCGACCCGGCGGGGCGCGCTTCGGCTCGCTCGTGCACGCGCTGCTGGCCGACGCCCCGCTCGGTGGCGACGACGAGGCGGCGATCGAGGCGCTGGCCCGGGCGCATGGACGGATGACCGGCGCGACGGTGGAAGAGATCGACGCCGCGTGCGCGGTTGCCGTACGCACGCACGGCCACCCGGTGATCGAAGCGGCGGCGCGCGCGGCCGCGTGCTACCGGGAGACGCCGGTGACGTGGCGGCTCGAGTCGGGCGCGATCGCGGAGGGCACAGTCGATCTCGTGTACGAGGACGGGGGCACGATGGTCGTCGTGGACTTCAAGACCGATCGCGAGCTCGAGGGCTCGCTCGACCGCTACGAGCGACAGGTGCGCCTGTATGCGGCCGCGATTCAGGCCGCCACCGGACGTCAGACGCGGGCGATTCTGATGCGGGTCTGAGACGGACACCAGGCGGCGTCGTCACATTGGTCGGTACCCCGAAAAGGTCTGGATCGCATGTTGCTGCTCCAGAGGCCAGGGAGGACGCCAATGGTTGTTCGATTCAAGGAATCGGTTCGGATCCGGCTGTGGGGGAAGGAATTCAGCAGCTTCCGCAAGGGCGAGGTTCAGACCGTTCCCGTCAGCGTGGCCGGAGTGCTCCTGGCCCAGGGCTGCGTGGAGCCGGTGCCGGCGTCCGAGGCGGGGCCGTCCGGCCGGTCGCAGCGGCTGGCGAGCTAGGGCGGGCCGGCCTGCCGGAATCCCGTCACTCCAGGTCGTTCAGTCGGCGATCAGTCCTTCGCGTGGGCGGCTGCCCGCTCGGCCGGATCGATGCCCATCAGATCCGCGTGCGAGGCGACGTGGGCCTTGACGATCTCCTCGGCCTTCGCCACCGCGTCGGCCTCGCCGGCCCTGTACACGGCGTTGGCCTCGACCAGGTCCTTCTGTGAGTCGGGTGTCGAGTCGATGCTGTCGTAGATGGCGGCAACCGGGCAGGCCGGCACGCACGCGCCACAGTCGATGCACTCGTCCGGGTGGATGTAGAGCATCGTGGCCGTCTCGAACTCCGGTTCGTCCTTCCGCGGGTGGATGCAGTCCACCGGGCACACATCCACGCAGGCCGAGTCCTTGGTCCCGATGCAGGGGTCGGTGATGATGAAGGGCATGGAAATCAGCTTATAACGAAACGCCCGCGCCTTGACCCTCCAGAAAGCGGTGGGATAGACTCTTCGGTCGAACGTGTCAAGAGTGCCCCCTCGAGGCCCGGCCGACGTCCAGGCACGGCCGGCCGTCCGCCGAGTACCAGCCGACGTCACAGACGCCTTTCCAGTCGAATACGTGCAGGCCCTGGCGCGGGGACGCTCTGGCGCGGGGACACGCCCTGGCGCGGGGACATAGTGTCCGCGTGAATCGAACGCCTGCGCCGAGAGGGTTGGAGGACGCATCATGAAGAGCGTGTACGGGCTCGTTGCTGTCTCGTTGCTGATGGCCGGTTGCGGCGGGAGTGCGCCGGCAGAGCCGGAAACGCCATCCCAGATGCCGTACGGCACCCTCGCGCAGATGATGCGTGTGATTCCCTTCCCGGCCTCCAACGTCGTATACGAGGCATCGACCACGGACCCGGCCGCCCCGCCCGAGGAAGCCGGCACCGGCGGAGGGTCCCGGTACAGCAATCTCTACGGTGGCTGGGAGGCCGTGGTGAACGCCGGCGTCGCGATGCAGGAGACGGCCAACCTGCTGCGGATCCCCGGTCGCGTGTGCGAGAACGGCCGTCCGGCGCCGCAAGGCGACGAGACGTTCCAGCGCGGCATCCAGGCGCTCATCGACGCAGGTACTGCGACGATCGCCGCCGGCGAGGCAGCGGTGTTCGACGAGGACGCGCTGTTCGAGCTGACCGACGTCGTGACCAACGCCTGCTCGACGTGCCACGAGGTCTATCGCGACCCGCCCTCGGGCGACACGGCGGACCGCTGCATCCCGGAGGCCGAGCTGCCGGCGGCGGACGCCGGAGAGTAGGTGGCCGAGCTCCTGTCGCCGCTGCGTGCGCTCTTCGAGTGGGTCGACGCGCTCCCGTGGAGCATCGGGATCCGGGAGTCGCTGTACTTCTCGCCCTACCTCACGGTGTCCCACGTGGTGAGCATGTGCTTCTTCGCGGGTCTCATCGTGATGATGGACCTGCGGCTGCTCGGCATCGGCAACATGCGCACGCCGTTCTCCGACCTGCAGAAGCGCCTCTTCCCGTGGCAGATGGTCGGCATGGCCTGCAGCAGCGTGACCGGCCTGACGCTCGCCTTCTCGGACCCGATGCGCTTCTACGTCAACATCTTCTTCTGGGTGAAGATGTTCGTGATGGTGCTGGCCGGCATCAACGCCCTGGCGTTCCACTTCATCACCTACAACTCGGTGGTGAAGTGGGACACGGCCGACACGACCCCCTTCGGCGCAAGGCTCTCGGGCGCGCTCTCCATCGTGATGTGGGCCATCGTCATCGTGTCGGGGCGGCTCATCCCGTACAACTGGTTCCAGTACTGATGGCACGGATGGCGTCGGGCGACCCCCGCGTGCGAGGCTGAGAATGGAAGAGACGCCGTTCCTGCTGCCGTTCTTCGAGGCGATGGGCCAGCACCCGGTGAGCCTCTACATCGGCAGCTCCATCTGGATCTTCCCGTTGGTCCAGGCGATCCACCTGGTGTTCCTGGCCCTCCTTGCCGGCGCGATCCTGATCGTGGATCTGCGGCTGCTCGGCGTCGGCATGCGCGACATGCCGCTCTCGCAGGTGGCGCGGGATGCCAGGCCGTGGCTGATCGCCGGCTTGATCGGCATGGTGGTCACGGGCATTCCGCAGCTCATGCAGAACTCGCTGCGCGAGTACTACAGCGAGTACTTCTGGCAGAAGATGTATCTGATCGCCTTCGGACTGCTCGTGATGGTCACCGTCCGCCGGAAGGTGACGCAGCGGCCCGAGACCACGACGTTCGGCAGGGTCGTGGCGGTCGTCTCGATCCTGACCTGGGGCTACGCCGTGGTGTCGGCGCGGCTGATCGGGTTGTTCACGTAGGCTACAGGCAAAGACGAAGCGCCGTCACCCCCGCGTCTCCTCCATCTTGCCCAGGCCGGCCGCGAGCAGGAACGCGGCGAGCGCGAGCGAGGAAGCCACCGTGACGGCAATCACGCACCAGACCAGCCACCAGCCGGCCACCGTGGTGCGCTCGATCGCAACCGCCATCGGCGGCACCAGGCTCATGCCCAGCAGGACGATGATGACGGCGATCAGCACCACGATCGCCGCAGCGCCGAGCCAGATGTTCCGGTTCATACGGTTGGAACCCCCCCCGCGCCCTCGTCGGGGATGTACTGCATGTGGCATCCCGTGCAGACGTTGTAGACCTTCTCGCCCTCCTCGAGCACGCGGTCGGGGTTCTTCGCCTCCGCGGCGTCGGTGGCCGCGATGCCCGCGTCGACCATCGCCGAGGCCCACATCATCCAGTCGTCGTCGTCGATGGGCCGGGGCGACATCATCAGCAGATTGCCGGCCTCGGCCAGCGCGACACCGGCGGCCCAGACGTGCTCCCATTCCTCGTCGGTCCGCGGGAAGTTCTCGGTGATCCCGTTGGCGTCGACGATAGTGGACACCGAGCCCCAGTAGGTCTCGGCGGCGTGGGCGATGGGGCCTTCCATCAGCTCGAACACGCTGTAGTGGGCGTTGAACGGGGGCGGTTCTCCGGTGGCCGACTCCGAGCAGGCCACCGCGGTCAGCCACAACGCTCCGGCGAGCACGAGCAGCGTTCTGCGCATCCGTACGCTTCCTTCCATGATCAGACGAACTCGAGACAGCCGTATTCTACGCGATGTGCCCGGTTCGGGCTCGCCGGCCGCACCTATCGCTCCTGGTCGCCTTCGACCGGAGCCGCCCCCCGCCCACGACCGCCGCCCCCGCCACCGGTGCCGCTCTCCTGCACGCCCCGTCGTGGACGGATGATGCCGCGCGTCAGGTCGTCCTCGAGCGCCTCATCCTCGGCGCGCGCCCCGCCGAGCGACTGCAGGACGGCCAGGTTGCCCTCGTGGCATTCGTAGGGCAGCAGGACGTCGCCGTCGAGCGGCGTGAGCGGCATCGACATCGTGAACGGCCCCGCGTAGGTGACCGGGTCGTCGATCGTGATCTGGTACTGCAGGACGTCCTCGGCGACCCGCTTGAAGCGTTCGGTGATGATCATCCGGTCGCTGTGGCGCAGGCCGTTGCCGTTGAGCCCGATGCTGGTGCGGTCGGTGAGGTTTCGCGTCTCGACCACGAGCTCGTCCCCCTCCCAGCGCGCGCGCGAGTCCCCGAGGTACTGGCGGATGCGGTCACCGACGTGCGGCCGCCCGTCGGTGTAGAAGACGCGCGTGTCGTGGATCATCTCGTAGCTGATCGCCACCATTCCCGGCGCCTGTACGATCCGGTTGCCGTTGCCGTAGATGACCCGCAGCACCGAGCCGGCGATGCCGCGCGTGACGCACCGATCGTACAGCGTGAAGTCCTCGGGGGTCTCGAAGGGGCCGTCGCCGAAGGTGCCGCGGTCGCGCGGGGCCCGGCGCGTCTCGGCGTGGGTCGTGAAGGGGGGCATGCGGCCATCCGGCGGGTCCACGATGAGCGAGGTCTGGCCGAAGGCCCGCCGCGCGAAGTCGCCGCGGAAGGAGCCGACCGCGTTCTCCGCTCGTTCGACGCCCGCGTCGATCTGCTGCGCCCGCTGCGCCAGCGCCTGCTGGTCCAGGAAGAGCTGCGTGCCGAGGTCCGCGGGCCGCTGCATGGGCATCGTGGCGTCGTCGCTGCTCCAGACGCCCTGGAGGTCCGGATCGCCCCACGGCGTGCTGGGGGCACGGTAGTCGAGGGGCGGGCCGCCGTTGTACGCGGTGACGACCAGGGGCGGCGCCGCGGTGCGGCCCTGGCCGGCGACCGGGAGGGAGGCGACGACGGCGACAGTGGCCGCGCACGCGATCGACGCGAGGACTCGGCTCGTCATGCTCGTGGCTCCTGAAGGAGGTGGGCTGGGAACGTGGTGCGCATTATAGGCGGGCCGGCGGTCCGCGGTGCCGCCGTTGCTGGTAGAATCCGCCCGATCGGGTCCGCGTGTGGACCCGGTCTCACCTCCATACGTCAAGGACGTCGGACGATGCGCAGACTCAGCGGACTACTGCTCCTGGGCGCCGTTTTCTCGATCGCCGTCGTGGCCCAGACCGGGCGTGGCGGGAGAGCGGCCGGTCCCTACACCACCTGGACGGCGTACCAGGGCGGGGCGCACTCCTCCCAGTACACGGCGCTCGACCAGATCAACCCGTCCAACGTCGGCCAGCTCGATGTCGTCTGGACCTACCCGGTCACCGGCAACATCACGTTCAACCCGATCGTGGTCGACGACGTGATGTACACGCGCGGGTCGGGCAACACCATCGTGGCCCTCGATGCCGCGACCGGCGACGAGCTCTGGGCCTACCAGGCCGAGGGCGGTTTCAGCGCCCGGGGCCTCAACTACTGGGAGAACGACGATGGTTCCGACCGGCGGCTCGTGTTCCTCGCCGGTGGCTCCCTGACGGCGATCGACGCGGAAACGGGCGATCCGGTGACCTCCTTCGGCAGCGAGGGCAAGGTGGACCTGCGGGACGCGCTGTGGCGTGAGGTGCCGCGGCCCATCAGCACGAGCAATCCGGGCCGCGTCTACGACGACCTGTTCATCATGCCGCTGCACACGCAGGGCGCCGGCTACGACGCCACCCCCGCCGACGTTCACGCCTACGACATCCGCACGGGCGAGATCCGGTGGGTCTTTCACAGCGTGCCGCAGCCCGGCGAGTTCGGCTACGACACGTGGCCGCCGGGGGCCTTCCGGACGGCCGGCGGCGTGCACAACTGGAGCGAGATGACCGTCGACGAGGAGCACGGGATCGCCTTCATCCCGTTCGGCACGGCGCGGTACGACTTCTTCGGCGGCAATCGGGAGGGCGCCAACCTGTACGGCAACAGCCTCGTGGCGCTCGACGCGCGCACGGGCGAGCGGCTCTGGCACCAGCAGCTCGTCCACCACGATCTGTGGGACTACGACATTCCGCAGGCACCGAAGCTCCTGACACTGCGGCGGGATGGTCGCGAGGTGGAGGTCGTGGCGCAGGCGACCAAGCAGGGCTTCCTCTTCGTGTTCGACCGCAGGACGGGCGAGCCCATCTTCCCGATCGAGGAGCGTCCGGTACCGCAGTCGGACCTGCCGGGCGAGCACTCCTGGCCGACGCAGCCGTTCTCGACGCTGCCGCCGTTCGCGCGCCAGACGTTCACCGAGGCCGACATCAACCCGTTCCTGCCGCAGGCAGAGCAGGACAGGCTTCGTGAGGTGCTGCGGAATTCCCGGAACGAGGGCCTGTTCACGCCTCCAAGTCTCGAAGGGTCGATCCAGCTCCCCGGTCACAACGGCGGCGCCAACTGGGGGAGCTCGGCCGTCGATCCGGTCAACGGCGAGTTCTACGTCGTGGCCAAGAACATGCCCACGCTGCTGAAGGCGGCGCTCTCGAACGAGGAGCCGACCGCCGGGGGCGCGCTCGGCGGCGGGGACCCGAGCGGCGTCGTCACGCCGGGCCAGAAGGCGACGCTGCTGGCCGAGGCGCAGGCGGCGGCCGCGGGGGGGCCGGTCCGATACAGCGTGCCGTACGATTTCATACAGAGCCCGACGAACGGGATGACCGTGATCGGTCCCCCCTGGTCGGAGCTGACGGCGTACGACCTGAACACCGGCCGGATCAAGTGGCGTGTCCCCGACGGCAGCACGACCGCGCCGCCGGAAATGGTGATTCCCGATGACGCGGGCTCACACATGCCGCGCGGCGGCCCGCTCGTGACAGCCGGCGGGCTGGTGTTCGTGGCCACGGCCTCGGACCGGACGCTGCGTGCCTACGACCGCGACACCGGCGAGGTCGTCTGGAGTACGGAGCTGCCCACCGGGTCCGAGGGCGTGCCCGCCAGCTACCAGGTGGGCGGCCGCCAGTACATCGTGCTCCCGGTGGCCGCCGGGACCGGATCCTTCTCGGCCCGGTTCGGGGACCCCGCGGTGGATGCCGGGGGCCGGGGCGGTCGCGGGGGCCGAGGTGGACGAGGCGGGCGCGGCGGCGGTGCGGCGCAGCCGACCGGGGCGTACATGGCGTTCGCCCTTCCGCGCTAGCCAGGGGACCTCGAACATGGCACTCCGAACCTCGAACCGCACGCCGAACGCGAACCTGGAACCTGGAAGCCGGAACCAGGAGCGCCTTGCAGGAGCCAGGACGGTCGCGGCGGCAACCCTGCTGGCGCTGGCAACGGCCTGCGGCTCGTCCCCCCGGTCCGAACCCACTCCAGGCGGTGAGAACATCCCCCCGGGCGACTGGATCACGATCAACCGCGACCTGGCGGCCACGCGATTCTCGCCGCTCGACGAGATCGACGCCACCAACGTCGCCACCTTGCAGCAGGCGTGGACGTTCAGTCCGGGCGGTCGCGGCGGCTCGCAGGCCGTGCCGGTGGCCGTCGGCGGCGTGGTGTACATCCCGGCGCAGAACGAGGTGGTTGCGCTCGACGGCGATACCGGCGAGCCGGTGTGGCGACACGAGGCGGCTCCGGCCGCGGGAGGCGGCCGTGGTCGCGGCGCGCCAGGAGGAGGCCGGGGCCGCGGACGCGCCGGCGGCGCCCCCGCCGGACCCCCGCCGCCCTCGCAGCCCTCCAATCGCGGCCTGGCGTACTGGGCGGGCGACGGCGAGGGCACGCCCGCGCGTGTCTTCTTCATGGCCGGCAACCGGCTGAGCGCGATCGACGCGGCCACGGGGACGGCCGTCGCCGAGTTCGGCAGCGGCGGCTACGTGGAGATCGGCGTGCCCTACAACGGGGCGCCCACCATCTACCGCCACGCGGTGATCGTCGGGGCGAGCGTCGGCGAGGTGCCGCAGGGGCCGGCCGGAAATCCGCGGGCCTTCGACGCACGCACGGGCGAGAAGCTCTGGGAGTTCCAGACGGTGCCGCAGCCGGGCGAGCCCTACAACGACCAGTGGGGCGACGGCTGGGAGCAGCGGTCGGGCGCCAACATGTGGGCGTTCTCCGCCACGGTGGACGCCGCGCGCGGCCTCGTCTACCTGCCGATTGCCGGGCCCGCCGCCAACTACTACGGGGGCGACCGGCCCGGGAACAACGACTACGCCAACTCGCTGGTGGCCGTGGACGCCGAGACGGGCGAGTACCGGTGGCACTTCCAGACCGTGCACCACGACCTCTGGGATGCCGACACGCCCTCGGCCGGTACGATGCTCGACGTGACGGTGAACGGCCAGCGTGTCCCCGCCATCGCGCACGTGACGAAGACGAGCTACCTGTTCTTCCTCAATCGAGAGACGGGGGAGCCCGTCTTCGGCGTCGAGGAGCGTCCCGTCCCGAGCGGGGACGTGCCTGGGGAGTGGTACTCGCCGACGCAGCCGTTTCCGCTCAAGCCGCCGCCGCTCTCGCGCGTGTCGTTCGACAAGGACACCGACATGGTGCGCCCCGAGGACACGACGCCCGGGCACGTGGCCGCGTGCCAGGACCTGTGGGACCGCAGCGGCGGCTTCTACAACGCGGGCCCGTTCACGCCGTTCCGGTTCCACGAGGACGGCACGCCGCCGCAGTCGACCATTCAGCTGCCCGGTGGCACCGGCGGCGTGAACTGGGGCGGTCCGGCCAGCGATCCCACGACGGGGTACGTGTACGTCAACGCGCACGACACGTCGCTCGTCGGCTGGGTCGAGGTACGGAAGGCGGGCGGCAACTACGGGCGCGGAGTGTCCGAGGACGTGCCGTACGACCGCGCGAGCGTCGGTGGTCCCGGGCCGTACTTCACCTTCAGCGCGCCGGTGCCGGACGAGACGGGCCGCCCGATGGGCAGCCTGCCCTGCACGCGTCCGCCGTGGGCGCGTCTGGTGGCCATCGACGGCAACACCGGCGACATCGCCTGGGCCGTGCCGCTCGGCACTGCCGAGGGGCTGCCGGTGGGACGGCAGGCCACGGGCGCCAGCGGCAGCGCAGGTCCGACGGTGACCGGGGGCGGCCTCGTGTTCGTGGGGGCGACCAACGACCGCCGCTTCCGCGCCTTCGACGCGCGGAGCGGGGCGGAGCTCTGGTCGGTCCAGCACGACGCGTCGGCCAACGCCAACCCGATGAGCTATCAGGGCAGGAGCGGGAAGCAGTATGTCGCCGTGATGGCCGGCAGCGCCCTGATGGTCTACGCGCTGCCCTGAGCGCTGCCCGCCCTGAAGGGACTCACCAGGGCCCGTCGTCGAGGGCCGGCCCTCACGGGCCCCCGAGGCCCTGCTTCAACTCGGCCCACGCCTGCCGCGCTTCCTCGACCGAGCCCTCGTCCTCGATCGTCGTGATGTCGCCCGGGTCGCGGTCGAGCACCACGGCCTTGAGCACCCGCCGCATGATCTTCCCGCTTCGGGTCTTGGGGAGCATGCCCACGAAGTTCAGCTCGCCGACGACGGCCACGGCGCCCAGCTCCCGGCGCACGGTCGCGAGGATCTCCGTCCGCAGCCCGTCGGACGGGGTCCGTCCGTGCTTGAGGAGCACGAAGGCCGAGATGACCTCGCCGCGCGTGTCGTCGGGCCGCCCGACGACGCCGCACTCGGCCACGGCCGGATGGGTGATGAACGCGCTCTCGACCTCGATCGTCCCGAGGCGATGGGCGGCGATCTTGATGACCTCGTCGGCGCGTCCGGCGAACCAGAAGTAGCCGTCCTCGTCGACGTGGGCCGAGTCGCCCGAGTAGTAGACGCCGGGTATGCGCTGCCAGTAGTCGACGGCGTACCGGTCGGGCTCGCCCCAGAGCGCGGGGGTCATGCCGGGGAAGGGGCGCTTCAGCACCATGATGCCCTTCTCACCGGACCCGCACGGAGAGCCATCCAGGTTGACCACGCCGGCCTCGATCCCGGGCAGCGGCAGCGCGGCCGAGCCGGGCTTGATGGGCAGCAGCTCGATCCCGTACGGGTTACCGAACGCCGGCCCTCCCGTTTCGGTCTGCCACATGTGGTCGATCACCGGCACGCGCCCGCCGAGCACGGTGTTCTGCAGCCAGTCCCACGCGTGCGGGTTGAGCACCTCGCCTGCACAGACGACGCGACGCAGCCGGCCATGATCGATGCCCTGCAGCGTGTGCTCGCCGTAGCGCATCAGCGTCCGGACGGCCGTCGGCGACGTGAAGATCCCGGTGACGCCAAGCTCCTCGGCGGCGACGCGCCAGGTGGCGTCCGGTGCCGGGTGATCGAGCGCGCCCTCGAAGGCGACGGTCGTGCAGCCGGCCAGCAGCGGCGCGTAGACCATGTAACTGTGACCGACGATCCAGCCGATATCGGAGGTTGCCCACCAGACGTCGTCGGGCCGGAGACCGAAGCACCAACGGCCCATGCTCGCGATGTGCACCTGATACCCACCATGCACGTGGACCGCCAGCTTGGGCCGGGCCGTCGTCCCGGACGTCGCCAGAATGAAGGCGGGCTCGTTGGCCTCCATCACCTCGTACGCCCCCGACTGTCCCTCGCCGCGGCGGAGGAACGCCTCCCACGTCAGATCGCGCGGCGCGTGCAGGGGAGCTCGCCCGGGACGGCGCTCGAGGACGACGACGCGCTCCACGGCATGTCCAGGCGTGGCGAGCGCCTCGTCGACGATGGACTTGAGCGCGACGTCGCGTCCCTTGCGATACGTGACATCGGCCGCGAACACGAGGCGCGAGCCGCTGGCGGCGATCCGGTCGCCGAGCGCCCGTGCGCCGAAGCCGGCGAAGACCACCGAGTGGATCGCGCCGATGCGGACCGTGGCCAGCATCAGGACAATCGCCTCGGGGCAGGTCGGCATGTAGATGGTGAGCCGGTCTCCCTTGCCCAGGCCCATCCCTCGCAGGGCCGCCGCGGCGCGCTCGACTTCCGCGAGCAGAGCCGCGTAGGTGAAGGTGCGCCGCTCGCCGTGCTCGTTGAGATAGACGAGCGCCGGATGGTCGCCGCGGCCGTGCGCGACCTGGTGGTCCAGCGCGTTGTGCGCGAGGTTCGTCTCGCCGCCGATGAACCACCGGAACGTCGGGAAGGTCCACTCGAACGCGCGGTCCCACCGGCGCAACCAGTGCAGCTCGCCCGCCGCGCGCGCCCAGAAGGCCTCCGGGTCGGCGTGGCCCTCTTGGAGCCACTGGCGGACTGTCGGGGAGACAACGGGGCTCACGGGCGCATCATAGCGCGGCGCAGAGCCGTCGTGGACGCTCGCGCCGAGACCAGCGACAATCCCTTCGTGTCCACGTTCCCCGCCTTTCGCATCACCAACGACGCCGGCACCGTCCGCGGCTCCGTGGTCCAGGTCACGCTCGAGGATCTGAGTCCCGGCGACGTCGTCATCAAGGCCGCGTACTCGAGCGTCAACTACAAGGACGCGCTGGCGGCCACGGGCACGGGCGGCCGCATCGTGGCCCGGTTGCCCATCGTCGGCGGCATCGACGTCGCCGGGACGGTGGCCTCGAGCCGCGACGTGCGGATCCGCGAGGGCGACGATGTGCTCGTCACCGGCTACGGGCTCGGTGTCTCGCACGACGGGGGCTTCGCCGGCTACGCGCGCGTGCCGGCGGACTGGGTGGTCCCGATCCCCGAGGGGTTGACGCCGCGCTCGGCCATGGCGCTCGGCACGGCCGGCTTCACGGCGGGTCTGGCCATCGTCCGTCTCGAGCGCAACGGGCTGCGGCCCGACCAGGGGGAAGTCGCCGTCACCGGCGCCACCGGTGGCGTGGGCGGCGTGGCGGTGGGGGCGCTGGCCGCGCTCGGCTACCGCGTGACTGCCATCACCGGCAAGGACGATCAGGCCGACTACCTGCGCGGGCTCGGCGCGGGCGCCGTGCTGTTGCGCGGCGCGATCGAGATGGGGACGCGTCCGCTCGAGAAGGCGCGCTGGGCCGGTGCCGTTGACGCGGTGGGTGGCGAGCTGCTGGCGTGGCTCACGCGCACCACCGGCCCCTGGGGCTCGATCGCGAGCACCGGCCTGACTGGCGGCGTCGAGCTGCAGACGACCGTCATGCCGTTCATCCTGCGTGGGGTGTCGCTCGTCGGCGTCGACTCCGTGCAGTGCCCGATGGACCTGCGTGTGGAGGTCTGGCGCCGTCTGGCCACCGACATGACGCCGCGTGGCCTGGAGTCGATGGTGAGAGAGATCGGGCTCGACGGCCTGCCCGACGCCTTCGCCACCTTGCTGGCCGGCAAGGCGCGCGGGCGCTTCGTCGTCAACCTGCCGGCCTCCTGGGGTTGAGTCGCCCTCAGCGCAGGTCGAACCGCACGGTCACCGTCATCACCACCGGGATCGGCTCGCCGTTGAGCGTCGTCGGGGCGAATCGCCACTGCCGCACGGCTGTGACGGCCGCCTCGTCGAGCAGCGGCACCGGGCGAAGCACCCGGACGTCGCGCACCACGCCGGTCTCGTCAATCACGGCGTCGAGGATGACGATGCCGGCGATGCCGGCGGCCCTGGCGATCGGGGGATACTCCGGCCTGACGTCCCTGATCCTGCGCGGCGGCTCGACGAGACCGCCGACCCGGTGGGGCCCGGTGGCCGCGGCCGCCGGGCCCGGAGGCGCCTGCGGCTCGAAGCCCGCGCCGTCGGTTGTGCCCGCGAGTCCGAGCAGCGGTGCGGCGATGCGCTCCGGCGCGAACAGGGGCGGGGCGATCGAGGCCGGTTCCACGGTGGGAGCAGGCTCCGGTGCGACCGGTGCCGTCGACGGCGAGGGCGTGTCGCGCGACCGCGCCGCGGGAGGCGCCACGTGGGGAACCGGCACATGAGTCGCCCGCACCAGGACGAGCGACCTCGTCGGGACGGGGAGCCGCCCGGGCGAGGCCAGCAGCGGCGCGATCAGGATGGCCGCCATGGCGGTGGCGTGCACCAGGAGCGAGAAGCCGAGCGTGCGGGCGCGCATGGGACCCTCCAGATCCGCGGCCTCGCACGAAGGCTTCTGCCTCCGGGAGTGCCGCGGCATGGAAGGTCGGGCCGGCCCGACCCTGTTTGCTTCGTTGGACACCGGGGTGGCGGCCGTGTTCCGGAGCTTGAAGCCCGAAGCCCTCGTCAGCGCGCCGTCCGCTCGAGCTGTAACAGCTGTCGCTTGCGCCACAGCCCGCCGCCGTAGCCGCCGAGCTCGCCGCTCTTGTTCACGACGCGATGACACGGAATGACGATCGCCACGCGGTTGCGGCCGTTGGCCAGCCCCACGGCGCGCATGCCCGCCGGACGACCCACCGCCTTCGCGATCTCCGCGTAGGAGCGCGTTTCGCCGTACGGGATGCGTCCGAGCTCGGCCCACACGCGTTCCTCGAACGCGGTGCCCGGTGCGTCCACCGGCACGGTGAAGGTACGGCGCGTGGCAGCGAAGTATTCCGTGAGCTCGCGCGTGAGCGCCGTCAGGTGCGGGTGCGGCGCCGGGAGCAGCGGGGCGTCGACGCGCCGGCGCAGGCCCGCGAGCTGCGCCTCGATGGGCCGGCCGTCGGCGAACTCGAGCAGGCACACGCCGCCGTCGCTCGCCCCGGCCACCATCGTACCGAGCGGCGTGTCGATCCAGTCGAGCCGCACGCATCGGGCGCCGGAGGCCTGCCCGGGTGGGGCGCCGAACGTCTTCCGGAACGCCTCGCGAAAGCCGCTGTGCGACTGGTAGCCGGCGTCGAACACCGCGTCGTCGAGCCCCTGGCCCGAGCGCACGCGCTCGAAGGCGCGGGCCAGGCGACGGGCGCGGCAGTAGGCCTGGAACGTCAGACCGTACCGGCTCGTGAAGTACCGGCGCACGCGCGACGGCTCCACGCCAAGTCCCCGCAGGTCCTCGTCGCGCAGGCGGGCGTCCGGCCGGGTCTCGATGCGTGCGAGCAGCGGGCCGAGCCATGCGGGCGTCTCGCCGTGCTCGAGCGGCCGGCACCGCAGGCACGCCCGGTACCCTTCGGCGATGGCGTCGGCGGGGCGCGCGACGAACTCGACGTGCTCGGGCCTGGGCTTCCGCGCGGGGCAGGACGGCCGGCAGAAGATGCCCGTCGTGCGCACGCACAGGTAGAACAGCCCGTCGTACGAGGCGTCGGAGGACAGGTAGGCGCGCTCCATGTCGCCACGCGCGGGCAGCAGGGTGGGGGCCGGGTCGAGCGCGGTGGGCATCGCGGTCAGCGGCATCATGTGCGGATCGTGCCCCGAAGGCAACCGAAGGCGCGACCGGAAACGCGACACGGAATTCCGCTGCCATGGCGGTTGCAAGGAGGGGCCGTGACGTATGCTGGGGCGTTCCCGTCGCGATCATGAGTCCGTCCCGCGAGCCCGCCCGATCGTCCCGGCAGCGCTACCGGCGATTCGTGCAGGACTACCGGCACGGCCGCCTCGACGATCGCCCGCCGGACCAGTCGGGCACGCCGGCCCCGGCCGACGTCTCGACGAGGCGAGCCCCCTGGCGTGCGCTCGGCGAGTCCGCGCACCTGCGCCACTACGTCCACTGGCTCCGGCCTCACCGGTCCGGTGTGGCCCTGGTGTTCGCGCTGGCGCTCGCCGGCGCGGGCCTGACGATGATCGAGCCGCTCTTCATGCGCTTCATCATCGACCGCGTGCTGCTCGACGAGACGCTCGACGATGGCGGCCGGCTGCGCCTGTTGAACCTGGCCGGCGGCCTGTTCGTGGTGGTCGTCGTCCTCACACAGCTTCTCAACGTCCTCAAGGACTACCGGCAGCGACTCCTCAACAACGAGGTGATGCTCTCCCTGCGGCGTACCCTTTTCGACCGCCTGCTGCACCTGCCCCTTCCGCGGCTCTGGGAGATGAAGACCGGCGGCATCCTGTCGCGCATCACGGGCGACGTGGGTACGACGACGGGGCTCCTGCAGCTGGCGATCATCTCGCCCGCCATCTCGCTCGTGCGGCTCGTGATCGCCGTCGTCATCCTGCTCAACCTCAACTGGCGGCTCGCGCTCACCGCGCTGGCGATCATTCCGGGCATCGTCCTCATCAGCTTCGCGTTCGCCCGGCGCGTCCGCCCCATCTACCGCTCGCTCCGGAAGGACGCCGAGGAAATCGACGGCCGCGCGGGGGAGACCTTCTCCGGGATCCGCGTCGTGCGCGCCTTCGGCCGCGAGCTACGAGAGCTGCTGGAGTACATGCGCGGGCGCCACGCCGTGCTCCGGAAGGAGATGTTCGCGCAGCGGCGGGAGATGGTCATCTGGACTTCCTGGGGGCTGCTGCTGGGATCGGTCAACGTCGTCATCGTCTGGTACGGCGGGTACCTGAACGTCACGGGCCGCGCCTCGGTGGGCGACATCATGGCGTTCCAGTGGTACACGTTCCTGCTGCTCAATCCGGTCTGGAACATCGTGAACTCCTTCTCCGAGCTGCAGCGGTCGCTGGCCGCCATGGAGCGCGTCTTCGACGTCCTGGGCATGGACGCCGACAAGCCGGACCGTCCCGGCGCCGTCGACGCGCCGGCCGCCGTCGACGAGATCCGCTTCGAGCAGGTCGCCTTCGAGTACCGTCCGGGCACGCCCGTTGTGGGGGATTTCGATCTCGTCGTACCCGGAGGCTCGGTGGTCGCGCTCGTCGGCCGCAGCGGCGCCGGCAAGACGACTCTCACCGATCTGGTCGCGCGGTTCCACGATCCCACCGCCGGCCGCATCCTGCTGAACGGGATCGACATCCGGGACCTGCGGCTGCGGACCTATCGTGACCTGCTGGCGCTCGTGCAGCAGGACGTGTTCCTCTTCGACGGGTCGGTGCGCGACAACATCGCCTATGGCCGGCACGACGCCACCGACGGCGAGGTCGAGGACGCCGCGCGGCGCGCCAACGCCCACGAGTTCATTGCGCGCCTGCCCGAGGGGTACGCGACGCTGGCCGGCGAGCGGGGCGTGAAGCTCTCCGGCGGACAGCAGCAGCGGCTGGCCATCGCGCGCGCGATCCTGGCGCGGCCGCAGATCCTCATCCTCGACGAGGCCACGAGCAACCTGGACACCGAGAGTGAGCAGCTCATTCAGGCCTCGATGGCCGATCTGCTCGCCGGCCGGACGACGTTCGTCATCGCGCACCGCCTGTCGACCATCCGGCGCGCCGACCTGATCCTGCTGATGGAGGACGGACGTATCGCCGAGCGCGGCACGCACGGCGAGCTGATGCGGGCCGGCGGCGCCTACGCCGCGATGGTCGCGCGGCAGGCGGCATCCCAGGTGGAGACCGGCGCGGCGGGCGCGATCGACGCGATCGAGCTGTCACGCTGAGGGATAATCGTTCCCCACATGCTGGAAGCCTCGATCGTCGGCAGCCTCCCGAAGCCCGCCTGGCTGGCCCGGCCGCGCATGCTGCGCGCGCCCTGGCGGCTCGAGGGCCACGAGCTGCGGGAGGCCCAGGACGACGCCGTACGGCTGGCCATTCTCGACCAGGAGGAGGCCGGGCTGGCGACGGTGACCGACGGGGAGGTACGCCGGCGGCACTACATCTGGGGATTCTTCGAGGGGCTGACCGGCATCGACACCGAGCGGCTCGCGACGGCCCGGTCCCGCGGCGGACGCTACACGGAGTCCACGCAGGTGGCCCGGATCGTGGGACCCGTCGAGCGACGGGCCCCCGTGCTCCTCGACGCGTGCCGCTTCGCGCGCGCGCGCACGTCCAGGCGGCTCAAGGTGACGATGCCGGGACCGATGACGATGGCCGACAGCGTGGCCAACGAGCACGACGACGCGGACCGGAAGACGCTGGCCATGCGGTTCGCGTCCATCCTGAACGCCGAGGCCCGCGATCTGGTCTCGGCCGGCGCCGACGTCGTGCAGTTCGACGAGCCCTGCTTCAACATCTATCTCGACGAGGTCGAGGCCTGGGGCATCGAGGCCCTCGAGGCCTGCATGGACGGCGTGGCGGCCACCCGGGCCGTGCACATCTGCTACGGGTACGGGACTCCGGTCGTCCTGGCGTGGAAGAGTCGCAACACCGACTGGGGACACTACGGCGTCACGTTCCCGCTGCTGGCCAGGAGCAGCGTGGACCAGGTGTCGGTCGAATGCGCCGCGTCGGGCGTCAACCTGGCCGTCCTGCGGGAGCTGGGCGACAAGGAGGTGCTCTTCGGAGCCATCGACGTCGGCACCGAAGCGGTCGAGACGCCCGAGACGGTGGCCGAGCGCATCATGCGGGCGCTCGCCTACGTTCCGGCCGCCCGCCTGCTGCCGTGCACCGACTGCGGACTCGTACCCCGCAGCCGGGAGGCGACTCGGGGTAAAATGCGCGCCCTGGCCAGGGGGGCCGCGATCGCGAGGGCGAGGGTGGAATCCGGCGAGATCCGGCCGGTGCCGGCGCCGGAGGCAGGTTCCGCCAGGCTTCCTTGACAGAAGATTGGCGCCTTTGGTAAAGCTCCGCACGCGTACGTCCGTATTCCTGTCATAATTCGAGCCGAGAACCCGCGGGGGCGACCCGGCGGTCGGCCACGTGAGGAGAGGAGACCTGGCAGATGCGATATCGGTTCACCGGCGCAGTGGTGGTGTTGGCGATAGCGGTGGGGGTGTCACTGAGCGTGATGCCGACCGCAGGGCAGGCCCCGAACCCCGCGCGCATTGATGGTCATCCGAACCTCAACGGCGTCTGGCAGGCACTCAACACCGCCTACTGGAATCTCGAGGACCACTCCGCATCGGGCACGCAGTTCTGGCAGTTGGGTGCGCTGTTTGCCGTCCCGGCCGGTCAGAGCGTGATCGAGGGGGGCTCGATTCCCTATTTGCCCCAGGCGCTCCAGAAGCGCGACGAGCTGATGGCGGACTGGCCGGCCACCGATCCCGAGGCGAAGTGCTACATGGGGGGCATCCCGCGCTCGAACTACATGCCCTATCCGTTCCAGATCGTGCAGGGTAACAAGGACATCCTGTTCGTCTACGAGTTCGCGAGCTCGAACCGCATCGTCCACATGAGCGATCACGAGGAGCCGCCCGTGGACAGCTGGATGGGCTGGTCGAACGGCCGCTGGGAGGGCGACACGCTCGTCGTCGAGGTCATCGGCCACAACGACCAGACGTGGCTCGACCGCTCGGGCAACCACCACTCGGCACAGCTCAAGGTCACCGAGCGCTGGAGCCTCGCGCCCGGGGGGAATCACCTCAACTACGAGGCGACGCTGGAAGACCCGCAGACGTACTCGCGCCCCTGGACGATTCGCATGCCCATGTACCGCCGCGTCGAGCCGAACGCCCAGATCCTCGAGTACAAGTGCGTGGAGTTCTCCGAGGAGCTCCTCTACGGCGATTTGAAAAAGGGCGGCCGCGCCCCGGTGTGGATGCCGCCGGAGCGGGAACAGCCGTAACAGGGAGCGGGTGCAGCCGTAACAGACAGCGGGTGCAGCCGCAACAGCGTGCACGACTGACAAGCACCGGACCGACGTGTAGTATTGGGCGAGTTGCGTCCTGATGACGTAGGAGATGAATCGATGCGCACGAAACTCTTCAGCCTGGCGGCCGCAGCCGCGCTCCTGGTCACCGTGGCGGCCGTCCAGGTGGCTGCCCACCATTCCTTCGCGGCCGAGTTCGACGCCAAGCGTCCGGTGAAGCTGCGGGGCACGGTGGTGAAGATGGAGTGGATCAACCCGCACTCGTGGATCCACATCGACGTCCGGGACGAGAGCGGCAACGTCGAGC
>Ga0299906_10000608_pt1 | contig 32403 bp, 27 predicted proteins | sample RVTome_14_FD_200259 | JGI IMG/M metagenome (GOLD analysis project Ga0299906, IMG submission 200259) | Soil microbial communities from uranium-contaminated site in the Upper Colorado River Basin, Wyoming, United States - RVT145D125 (version 2) ...
GGCTGACCCGCAAGTAGGTGCCCTCGTTCTGGGCCTTGGCCGGATCGTCGGAATATTCCATGACGAGCCGCGTAAAGGTATCAGGAGATGCGAGGGCCCGCTCCCTCACGTCCTGGGCCAGCGCCAGCGCTTCCTCGTCGGAGCGCTCCTCGGTGCCGATGAGGATGTGCGTTACATCAATATACTCCGGGGTTTGGTAATCCTTCGGGTTGGCGAGATAGTCCTCATAGGCCATGGCCTCGTAATCCGCCTCTGGCGCGTTCTTTCTGATCTGATCCATCCAGGCCCCCGCAAGCTCCTTGTGTGCCGCCAGGATCATGCGTTCGCGCACGACCGGGTCCTCCGCGAATCCCTTCTCGATGGCGTCAAGTGCCAGCACCTCGGCTTTCATGATGTTGCGGACCAGGCGGTCGACCTGCTCCCCCTCGCGAATGAACAGCAGTCGGTGCTCCTCGGGGATCCTGCTGAACGCGGCATCGATGCCGGTCTGGGTCAGCACCGCGTCGCCCTGGTAGGCGAATACGACCTCGGGGTCGTTCCTGTCCACCGGCTCTTCGCGCGTCAGGTCGAGCGCGGCCACGGGCGAGGTCGATAACAGGCACAAGAGCGCGAGTGCCAGCATGGGCCGAAGTTGGGACATACCTTCCTCCAAAATTTATAACTGCAGTCAGATGTTAGTTGAGAAGCGGGAATTGAGCTAATCGGACCGTGATCCCGTGGGTGGGTTCCTTACATGGCTTCGGATAAGAAAAGGGCCGCTTGCGCGGCCCTTTTCACATTTACAATCCCGAAGGATCGCGATTTTCTTGCTTTAGTCCGAAATAATGTTGGCACTGCACACACGGTCACCCGGGCGATCCGGGCAAACCTGGCGGCGGATGTTGGCCTTGTGGCCAAACAGACCACCGTAGTTGGCCAGCACCGTGCCACCGAACAGGAAGCCGTTCTCGAACTGCTCCGCCCAGAAACCGGTGACCGGCAAGCCAATCAGATTGGCAAAGTCACGGTGAACCGGAACTCCTTCCGAGTCGGTGTAGTGGAAGTTGATGTTGGCCCAACCATTGACGTGGTCAGGCGGCAACGTCACGTTCCGCACCGTGGCCGCATCGGATCCCAGGATCTCGGTACCGTCCTCAGGCACCGGACCGCTGCCGAAGCGTAATACGTTGGTCTCGTAGCACAGCGTGAAGCTGCCGCCCGGAGAACCACCCGGAGGCGGCGGAGACACGACCGGCGGAATATTGCCCGGAGCTCCTACCGGAGACTCCTCGCGATTCCACACGCTCAGGAACGCCAGCTCGCAGGCCTCGCCGTCGAACAGCGTGGTGAACGGTTCAACGATGAATTCGGTCTGCTCGACGAACTGGCACTGCTGCCAATCCGGGTCCGCGGTAGTTCCGTCGAAAAAGGCGTCCGTCGGATACGGCTCACCCGGATCCCAGCCCCTACAACCCGGATCGGTCACGTCCGGAATGAAGAAGTTTCCGGACGGAGCTATGGTCGGGTCGACGTAGTAGTTCTTGGTCGGGAAGGAAACCACCCACTCCGAGAAAGCGTTGAGTTCGCTCTGGATGTTGTATTCATTCATGATGTTTTCTTTCATGAATACAGCTGAGACCGCGTCAACAGACCGCGGATAGATCAGGGTGACCGCTTGCGCCAACGGCTCTCCGAAGAAAACCGTGGCGTCATGGCGGTTGCCGTCGTCCAAGGTCGGTTGAATGTCACCAGGCCGGAAGTGCAGATGGGCGTCGTCAGAGTTGTCGAAACCCTGGATGGCGCGCGCATCGTAGCTGTACATGGTGCCGTTACCGGCATTGACGATCGCGGCGCCGCCGAAGAGGCCGCCGTTACCGCGGTCGATGTCCAGCGAGGAGTCCTGGACCCACATGCCGTTGGGACCGGTTCCGAAAATGGTCCAGTTGTCCACCAACTGATCGCAGTCACGCGGACGCGGGCCGTCTTCGGTCACGATGTGGGTCGCAGCGCTGGCAGAGCCCAGGCGCTTGGAAGTCTCGGTTTCGTTGGTCACGACGCCCATCTCGATCATTTCGAAATGACCTTCAGAGGCACGATCGATAGTGGTGGGACCACCGTCAGCATTGGCACCGGAGTAGGCAAACTGCAGAAATTCCTGCTCGCCCACGCCGTCACCGTCGGAATCCTGCTCGAACAGGTACGGCACCGTGCAGGAGCTGTCCGGGATGAACAGGGTTGGCGTGCCCGCGACATCTTCGATGGCCGCTACCCAAACGTCGTACGCGGACATGTACAAGTCGAAGTCGAGGACTTCGCGTGAGTTATATCCCTCCAGGAAGCGAACCTTGACCGCTTTGGCGTCTTCGGTGGTGTTGACCACAGACATCAGCGTCTGGTTGCCGCCCCTCGAGGTGTAATACGGATAGATCAGGACCTGCCCCAATCCGTCCGGATTGATGTTGACCGCCTGCGCAGTGCCAGCAATCCCCGCTGCACCCGCCAGACCTGCCAACACAGCAGCTGTCAGATTTTTCCTATTCATTACAACACTCCTTCAAAAGTTGTGTACACAGGGCTTTGCGAAAGAGCCTGGTTTCAGGCGATTCGCCAAGACCAAAGGCAAACTTGGCCCAATCCCGGCCATTCGCGGCGTCATAGTACGACACGGTTGGGTTTAGTTCAATGAAAGGATGTACTGCCGACGGGCCGAATTCACGCTCAATCGCTTGAAATAAAACTCAAATAAATCAACAAATTAGAATCAAACTGTCGGGCTGGGACGACGACAACTTTTACAATCTTTTACCAATATTTAACAAGCCCGGAACTGCCTGATTTTACCGGAATTATTCGCCTCATCCCGCAACAGCTCAGGCTCCGCTCAGTCGTCCGGGAAGTACCACCACTGGCCCTGCGTCCGCACCCACCGTTCGTCGAGCACAGTCTTGCTCTCCCAGGTATCGAGACCGGGCACGGGCGAGGAGATGTGGTACTTCACGTTAAACTTGAGCGTGCAACTGTCGCCTTCGCATTCATGCTCGAGATATTCGGCATCGCGGAACTGCACCTTGCGAAGCTTCATGCTGAGTTCGAAATCGCCCACTGTCTTCGACGAACGATAACCCGGCGAATAGTAGCTGTAGGCGCTTTGAAAATCGCCCGTGAGCAATGCCTGCCATCGCATCTTTGCACGGTCGACGACCGCATCGCCGCCGCCACCGATGGTTGTGGCGCAGGCCGCGCAGAGTGCGGCCGACACCAGGGCCGGCGCGAGCGTTCGGATGACGCTGCGCCAATACCGGCCGCGCCGAAGATCTCTTGAGTTTGTTGTTGGATGCATGGTTGCTGTCAGACCTCTTTTGACAGCCCGGTCCGGGGCTGCGCTTTCAAATAATGGGTCTATCACTGGTTTTCAAGCTCCCGGGCTTTTTCCAGCTTTCTGGCCTCTGTATTGAGCGTCGAGATCCGCAGCGGAGGCACCCGCGAGAACTCCCGCTCCATCTGCTTGCTGATCTCCTGGAGATCGACCGAGGTCTCGATCACCGTGGGCGTCAGCATCACCAGGGTCTCGCTGCGGGATTTCATGTCCGAACGGGAACCGAACAGGGGGCCGATGATCGGAACGCGATGGAGGAACGGCACGCCGGTCCGCAAAAGGGTGTCGGATTCCGAGATCAAGCCACCCAGGAACACCGTCTGACCGGACTGCACGGCCACCTGGCTCGTGACCGACTTGTTGTTGATCGGCGGGTTGCCGCTGGTCGAGATGTCCGGATCGCGCGCACCGGGGCGGCTGACGTCCTGGGTGATGTCCATGTAGACCAGCCCGCCCGGGTTGATGCGCGGGGTGACGGTGAGGGTGACACCCGTTGAAACATATTGCGCGCTGCTCACCACGTTGTCGTTGCCGGTGGAAATGCTCGACGACTGCACCGGCACCTGTGTGCCCACCGTGATCGTTGCGGTGGCGTTGTTGCGCACCAACAATGACGGCGCCGCCAGCGAACGCACATCCGTGATGCTGTCGAGGGCGGCGATGGTGGCCTCGATCAGCGAGTTGCCGTTATTGAACAGTCCGGATGCGGTGGCGAGGAAATTGAAGCCGGATTCGGTTCCGGAGCCGAATTCGACGGTATCGATGAAATCCGCCGTGTCGACCACACCTTGGATCGGCATGGTGTCGAGGTTGTTGGCGAGGAACCAGGTCACGCCAAACTGGAGCTCCTCGCTGAGCTCGACATCGAGCACCTGGGACTCGATCAACACCTGCAGCGGCTGGATGTCGATTCGCTCGATGGCCGCCAGGATCGAGTTGTACTGGGACTGGGTGGCCTGGATCAACAAGGAGTTTGTCTCCACCACCGAGGTGATGCGGATATCCTGGTCGTCGAAATTGATCACCCCTCCACCGGCACCATCGCCTGCCTGGGCTTGATCGGCCTGCTGGCCTCCGGCGGCGCCGAGCCGGCCCTGGTTGAATTCGCTTACGGACCCCACGGTGACCGGCTCCAGGCCCGGCGCGAGCGTGCCGCGCGCCTGGGTCGGCTGGCGTTGCCCGGCTTCACCGCCGAACAGTTCAGCCAGGTAGCCCGCGAGAATGGGCGCCTCGAGGTTTTTCACGCGGTAAACGAACAACTGCTTGCCAGAACCGGCCGCGCCGCGGTCGAGGATTTTGATCCACTCCTCGGCCTTGCGGAGATAGTCGTCCTGGTAAGTGATGACCATGATCGAGCCCAGCCGCTCGAGCGGAACGAAACGGAACATTCCGGCCAACGGCGATTCCCCTTGTGCGCCGAACACGCCTTCGAGTTCGCTGATGATGGATTCGACGTCGACAGTACGCAGGGGGTAGATGCCCACCGACATCCCCGCCAGCCAGTCGACGTCGAAGATCGCGACGGTGCGCATGTAGTTGCGCAATTCCTCGCGAGTGCCCGCCAGGAAAACCATGCTGCGCATCTGGTCGACCTGCACGATGGCGCCGTCCCGGACGTAGGGCTGCAGGATTTTCTCCATCTCCGTCGCGGAAATGTACTGCAGCGGCACTGCCCGCACTTCGTATCCCCGGACGCCGTCGAGGCCGCCGAGTTCCGGCACCAGGTTCCCCGGTATGGCATCGTTAACCGGCAGGATGTGATAACGCCCCTCGGTGAAGACCGCTGTGGCGCCGTTCCACTGCAGGAGCAGCTCCAGGATCGGCATCAGCTGGTCGCGGGAAACCGGTTTCGACGTCGAGAACGTGACTTCGCCGCTCACGCCCGGACCGATCACGAAGGTCTCCTTGAGCACTTCGCCGAGTATCGTGTGAACCACCGACTGGATCGACTCGCCTTCGAAATTCAGGACGATTTCACCGTCCTCGGAAACCGCTTTGCCGCGGGAGGCCGCAGCCTCCTCGTCGATGAACACGCCGCTGCCCTCGTAGAGCTCGATCTCGTCGATGCCCTGGCTGGCCTCGCTCGGCTCGGACGCCGGGATGACCGTATCGGATTTTAGGACCCCGGCGGCCGATTCGGCAGTCTTGCTGGCGGTCTGAGGGCGGATGACGCGTGACGGCGTGGCGCAGGCCGCCACTACCGCTACGACCGTCACGACCATCAAAACTCGTTTCAGAAAATGCGTGTACATCAATCTCCAACCTTTCTTATGCGTTTAAGCGCGGCCCGCTGTTTCGACTTTCGGGGGCATGTCTTCATCCGTCCTTCTGCGCCGGTTCCTCCTGGCCGCGATCCTGGGATTTCTGGATCATCGACTGGATGGCGTCCCGGTAATTCTCCGCCTGGGCTGCGTCGCGATCCTCGGCGGCGCGGCGCAGTTCTTCGCGCCGTTCCTCGATGCGCTGCCTGATCTCCTCCGCGCGTGACATCGGCTCAGAAACCTCCGCCTCCCCCTCCTGCGGCTGCAATTCCTCCCCGCCTTCCTGCTCGAGCGCGCTGGCGGGCGTCTCGGGCTTTGGCGGCTCCTTGATCACCGCGTCATGGACCTGCAGATCGAGCTGCAGCTCCTCGCCATCGGCCGAGGCCAGCGTGACCATCCGCTCCTCTCTGCGGCTGATCTGCCAGGTGCCGAAATCGCCTTCCAGCGGCTTGCCTTCGAAGGCCACGAGCGACTGCTTGTGGTCCGGGGATTTCAGGGTTGCCATCCGCAACGAGGGCGTGATGACGATGCCGGCGAGCTGGACGTCCGGCACGCCGATTGGCGGTTCGGGCGGCAGTTCCTCCCCGTTTTCTTCGGCGAGCACCGGCGCCGGGCGGCGGTCCTCGTTGAACACAGGGCGCTCCGAAACGATGGCGTACTCCTCGAGCGGCCTGGACGACTGCAGTGAAGCGATATCGGCCGAGATATCGGCATCGGCCGGGTCGCCCTCACCCGAAACGGCAGACGGCGGCATCGCCCACACCACGATCAGCCCGAGGCAGACCGCCAACAGCGCGCCGCATGTGGAGGCCAGCACCAGGCCCAGCGTGTTGCTCTCGAGCGATCTGATCACGGCAGGTACCCCGACATGTTGAAGCGTACGTCGAGAATGCCCGAATCCTGGGTGTCGCGCGCGCGACGGGTCCGCGGCTTCACGATGGTCATCTCTTCGACGATGATCAGCGGTATGCTGGTTTCCAGCCAATGCAGGATGGATTTGACGTCATCGATGCCGCACCGCATGCGCACGTTCACAGTGACCTTTTCGTAACGTTCCTGGACCCTCGGGCGCACCGGTTGGCGGCTCACGATCTGGCAACTGTTGGCAGCCCGTGCGTCCACCGCCAGGCCGAGGCGCTCGGACATGGCCGCTGCCGCTTCGTTGAAGTCGCGTTCTTCCACAAACAAGTTTTGATCGGAGCGGTTGGCCTGCAGGTCGCGCAGCCGCTCTTCGTACATGTCGCGCATTGCCGCCACTTGGGTGAAACGGCCGAGTTGGTCGCGCAGGCCGCTGATCTCTTCCGAATAGTCGGCGTGCTTGAGGATGAACCAGTGAAAGCACACGAGGTATACGACGATGACCGCGATGACGAACAGCAGCACCGCCGTCATCCTGCTGTTGCCTTGTTCGACCGCCAGCGCCATCAGCCTCCGGCCTCCGGGCTTGCGATTCTGGAAACGACGTTGGCATTGATCTCGAACACTTCCAGGCCGCTGCGGGGATCGAGGCGCGTCGAGCCTCGGAAGGCGGCCGCATCCATCAGCGGGGATTCATTGACCCGCTCAATGAGCTGCTGGGCGTTCTGGGATTTGCCCTGCATCTGCACGGAGTTCTGGCCGACCACCAGGCGGTCGAGATAGGTGTCGTCCGGAAGCGTCTCGGTGACATCGGCGAGCACGTCGACCGCCATGGGCGTCGCTATCCGGCGCTGAGCGAGGAATCCTGCAGATTCCATGGTGTCGTTGATCTGGTCACGGATGCGCTGTACCCGTAAAGCCTCCTCGCGAACTTCTTCGATGGCCTGCTCCAGCTCGGTCACCTGGTGCGAGCGCAGATACAGGGAAAGCCCCATGGCCAACGCAACGAGAATGACCGCGCCCGCAGCCAGCACCTGATTGAGGCGGACTTTGCGATTGATCACCTTGATGCGACGGTCGGGCGGTAGCAGGTTGAGGCCAAGCGGCTGGCCATCGTGCAAGACATCCACGCAGCTCACGCCGAGCCCCCTGGATGCCAGCATCTGGGTGGTGGAGTCGATGCCCGCTCGAGGCACCACGACGAGATCGATGCGGACCTGGCCGGCCTCCTTGTCGTGACCCAGGATTGTCCAGTCGAAGTAGACGTCATCGGCGCGAAACGGCGTCTGGCGATCCATCTCGAAGCGCAGGACCTGCCTAAGATTCGATTCCGCGGCCACCGGCAAGCGCACTTCCTTGCGCAGTACGCCCTTGCTTTCCAGCATGAGTGCCCTGGGCACCTCGAGCAGTTCCTGTTCGGCGAGCAGGTCGCGGAGCTGTTGCTTCTGGAGGTCGCTGTCCTGGGAAAGTGAGAAGGTCTCGCGGCGCTCGACGGCCTGGTTCTCTTCAACGCCGAGCACCATGGTGCCGTCGCCGACTTCCAGCGTGACACGGCGCATGGCGTGCAGAAGCTTTTCGCGCCAGGAATCGGGCATCAGGGCCTTGAGCTCGCCAAGCCACCAGCGCCAGTACGCGTTGAGCGGGCTCGATTGGACGCGGGCGCGCCACTCCTGGAGCTTGTTGTCGAGAGCCAATGCCATGGGTTCTACTCGTGGGGTTCTACTCGTGAAATCCTTCTCGCCAACGCAGGATGAGGAACGGGCGGCCGTTCTGGCTGCCGCCCAGTCTTATGGTGGCGCGGAGCTGATCCCACACCCCGTTGGGGAGGGTTGCCTTGGCCTGGATACTATACGTCAGCCCCCTTCGGCGTTCCATTGCCACCTCGCCTGTCGGGAGGGCCACTCCGGGTCCGCTGCCCGGTTGCTGAGAGTGCCGTTCCTCGACGAAGTTCACCGCTTCTTCGGGCGTGATGTCCGGCAAAGCCACCAGGGCTGCGGCGGGGCCGTAGGCGGGATCCGGTAGCGGGGCGTCCTCGTAGACGGTGATGGCGTGCTCGATGCGCTTGAACAACTCCCACGGCATGCCCAGTACCTGCAACAGCTCTTCGATCAGCACAAAGCGGTGGTTGCCTGGCCCGATTTCCAGCCCGGCGGATTCGTATGCCGCGTCCTCGGCGCCGTTTGGCCGTTCCATCTCATCCGGGTCGCGCCAGTCGGCGACCGCCGCCGCGAGCAGCTCGGCGTATTCCTCTTCCATGCCGTTGCCGGCAAACAGCCTGGCCAGCGCGGCCTCGTCAGCGTCGTTGATGTTGACCTTGCCCCGCTCATCGGTGACCTCGATCTCCAGCAGCACATCCTCGTAGATCAGCTCATAAGGACGGCCGTCCGGCACCCAGCGCGATTCTTCGATGGGATCGCGCAGATGCAGAATCGCCAGGTTGATTCCGGCTTCCGCCGCCAGGCGCGCGCGAGTGCTCCACATGACGGAATGTGCCTCGAGTTGGTCCATGCGCGCCATCAGCGCGAAGGCTCCGCTGGTGATGGTGACAAGCAGAAGCACCCAAAGCACCATGATCAGCGCGACGCCTCGCTGCCGCCGCACGGCCACGGCGTGGTCGGCTAAGCCCTGTGATGCGGAGCGTGCCATGGCTCAGTTGTTGCTCCCGCGGCGGTTGATGAGGTCCTGGATGGTGGTTGAATACTGGCTGGGCGCCCGCACGCCCGCTTCTTCCAGCATCTGCGAAATGGCCAGGCCGTCGATACGGACCGACGCCACCAGCAGCGGCCATTCCATGTGCGCCCCCTCGCCGAAGGTGATCTCAAGAGAAACCGCCAGAGGAAGGATGGCGGTATCGTCCCAGCTGCTCTGCCAGGCGCCGGGCTCGCCCTGCTCACCACGGCCCTGGAACGCGAACTGGGCGCTCTCGATACCATCGATCAGCATGATGGGTTCGCGCGCCGCCATGTCGGCCTCCTCGAATTCCTGGAGCAGGGCATGCGAGAGGACCAGCGCGCGGCGGTTTTCGACGGTAACGAAGCTGAGTTCCTGCACCTGGGGGCCGCCAAAACCGAGATAGCCGGGCATGGGGCCCACGTAGCGGATGGTGTCGGTGCTGCCCTCAAATACGATGGGCAGGTCATCACGCTCCGGGTCGGCGAATGAAATCGGCAGGATCTGGTTGAGCTGGCGATGGACGAACTGGTGCGCCAGCCGCAGGCGGCTGCTTTCTTCCAAGATGTCCTGGCCCCTGTCGGTGGCGCGCGTCGATGCGCGGAAGCCGCCGTAGGCGAGCCCCAGCAGGATGCTCAGCAGGGTGATGGCCAACAACAGCTCGACCAGGGTGAAACCGCGAGCTCGGTGCCGCCGGCGATCGTTACGTCGCTTGCCCTTCACGGGCCCCTCCGGGCCAGCACCGCCTTGACAGTACTGAATCGGCGCGATCGATCGGCGGGTGATTCGCCCCACGCGACGATGAGTTCGACCTGCAGCAGGTCGATCCCGGTGAGGTCGGCGATCTGCAGCGACGCGAAATCCGCCTCGCGCTCTTCCGGCAGCTCATAAGGGTAGATTTCCACGGACCATCGGTACTGGCCCGACTCACCGCTGGCCTGGCCGCCTTCCTCCAGCGGAATTTCCAACCCCACGGTGTCCATCACAGATTGGGCAATGAGCGCGACTTCGGTGTACTGCTTGGAGCGCATGGTGTTGCGAATGGACCCGGAAATGATCTGCAACACCACGGCGAAGCTCATCGCGAAGATCACGAAGGCCAGCAGGACCTCCAACAAGGTGAAACCCTTCGCGTACTTCATTCGAACGTCCCACATTGAAGTACCAGTCCGGCTCTAGTCATCGAGGCGCTCCACCACGGTCTCACCCGTCAGCCAGGCCACGCTGACCTTGTAGATTCGCTCGTTGGTTTCCAGTTCGACATATCCGCCGGTCGAACCGCCGTCGGGATAAAAACGGATACCGCCCACGCTTTCGCCGGTAAGTTCCGTTCGCGCGGTGGTCAGTGCCATGCGCATGCCTTCCGGGAGTTCAACCGGCTCGCGCTCGGGCGCCTGGAAAGTCCTGGCCTCGGTGTCGACCAGGAACACCTGTTCGCTTTTCTGGAGGATCGCCTGGGTACGCGTGTAACGGAGGTTGGCCGCCACCTTGCGGGCAGCGGTGCGCATCTCGGCCCCGCTCACGCTGCGCGAGATGGAAGTGCCGACCAGGGCCAACACCAGGGCGGCGATCACCATCACTACCAACAGTTCGACCAGGGTAAACCCGCGGCCCGGGTGGGCTTTCCTGAGGGATCGCAGATTCATGGCCAGTCCCGGCGCAGGACCTTGGGTCCTTCAGCCGCTCATTCCCAGCTCGTGATGTCGGCTTTGGTGTCTTCGCCGCCCGGCTGGCCGTCGGCACCCAAGGACAGGATATCGAAATCGCCGTGTTCGCCCGGCTGGCGGAATTCGTACTCGCGCCCCCACGGGTCCTTGAGCGAGGACCGCTTGAGATACGGCCCGTTCCAGCCGTCGGCATCACCGGGCTCGTCGACCAGATGCTCGAGGTTTTCCGGTATGGAACCGGTGTCGAGATAATAGCTTTCGACCGCCATGGATATGCGATCGATCTGCGAGGCCGCCGCCTTGACCTTGGCGCCCTCGGCCTGGCCGATGATGCTCGGCAGAACCAGGCCGCCGATCAGGGCCAGGATGACCAGCACCAGCAGCAGCTCCACGAGGGTGAAGCCGCGTTGGCGCGCGTTTCGGGCGCGGCGTTCATAATTGCGAGTTCTGTTGATCATTGTTTGAAAACTCCTTATCCCACCAGATCGTTGATGCTCAAGATGGCCAGCAGCACGGACAACACGATGGTGCCGATCAGGGCCGCCAGCAGCATCGTCACCACCGGCGTGAACACCGACAGCAGGCGATCGATGGTGTTGCGAACCTCGCGGTCGTAGGTATCCGCCACTTTCAGCAGCATGGAATCGAGCTGGCCGGTTTCTTCGCCCACGCTGATCATCTGCAGGGCAAGGCGGGGGAAACGCCCGCCGCTGGCGAGGTTTCTTGCCAATCCGCCGCCGGTCTTGACCTGCAGCGCGGCGTCCTCGACATCCTTGCGCAACACCGTGTTGTTTATGACATTGCGGGCAATCGAAAGTGCCGAAAGCAAGGGCACGCCGTTGGTCAGCAACGTGCCCAGGGTGCGGCTCAGGCGGGCGGCCTCCAGCTTGGCCACGAGGTCGCCCACCCAGCGAAGCTTGAGCACGCGCGTATCCCAGGAAAAGCGTTTTTCCTGGTTCTCCAGCATGCGCCGGAACTGCACGACGATCAGCACGGTGATCCCGATCAGAGCCCACCAGAATTTCTGCAAAATTGCCGCGGCCCCCAGGACCACCTTGGTGATCGTTGGAAGGTCGCCGCCGAGTTCCTCGAAGATCGGCGTGAACTGCGGGATCACATACACCAGCAGCAGGATCAGCGAGCCGGCCGCCAGCAGCAGCAACAGCACCGGGTAGATGATCGCCGATATGACGCTGTCGCGCAGTTCACGTGAGCGTTCCAGGTAGTCGGTCAGGCGCTCGAGGGTGGAATCCAGCGTGCCACCGATTTCGCCTGCGCGCACCATGTTGATATACAGCCGGCTGAAGGTGCCGTGACGCTCCTCGAGGGCGTCGGACAGACTGCCGCCTTCCCGCACGCGATCGCGGATCTCGGCGACCGTGCGGCTTACGCGGTCGTTCTCCGCCAGGTCCTTGAGCACCTGCAGCGAGCGATCGAGCGGCAGTCCTGCGCCGAGCAGGGTGGAAAGCTGTTGGGTGAACTGCCCCACTTCGCGCTTGTTCATCCCCTTGCGGCTCAGGTTGAGATTGCCGAGCCCCAGCCCGCCGCCCGCTTCCCTGGCCTGCAGCGGGATGTTGCCGGCCTCCTGAAGCTTCAGGATCACCATGTCCATGGTGGGAGCTTCCATGGTGCCCTGCACGGTGTCGCCGCTGGGGGAGACCGCTTTGTATTCGAAAACTGGCATGGAGGTGGTTCCCTACCCTTCCTGGGTAACCCGCAGTACTTCTTCGACGGTGGTGACGCCCGCCAGGCATTTCTTGAGGCCGTCGAGGTACATGGTTCGCATGCCCTCCTTGACGGCCCGGTCCGCGATCTCGCCCGCGGTGGCGTGCTGCATCACCAGCCGGCGGATCGGGTCGGTCATCGTGAGCAGTTCCAGGATTGAAGTCCGGCCTCGGTAGCCCGTCGGGTTCTCCTCCGAAGTGCCAGGCTTATAGACAACGTACTGGTCTCGTTCGCCGAAAGCCGTGAGGCCGATTTCGCGCGCGACTTCCGGCAGAACCTCCACCGGCTCGCGGGTTTGGGGGTCGAGTGTGCGCACCAGGCGCTGGGCAAGGATGGCATTGACCGTGGAAGTCAGCAGGTAATCTTCGACCCCCATGTCCAACATTCGGGTGACGCCACCCGCGGCGTCGTTGGTGTGCACCGTGGAAAGCACCAGGTGGCCCGTGAGCGCCGACTGGATGGCGATTCGCGCGGTTTCCAGGTCGCGCATCTCACCGATCATGATGACGTCGGGGTCCTGGCGCACGATGGCACGCAAGGCGTGTGAAAAATCGAGGCCGATGGAGGCCTTGGCCTGGATCTGGTTGATGCCCTCGAGCTGGTACTCGACCGGGTCCTCGACGGTGATGATCTTGCGCGCCGGCGTGTTGAGCAGGCTCAAAGCGGTGTAAAGGGTCGTGGTCTTGCCGGAACCGGTCGGGCCGGTGACCAGGATAATGCCGTGCGGTATCTCGAGTTGCCTGACGAAATACTTGCGCAGTTCGTCGTCAAAGCCCAGCGAGTCGAAGTCGAGCACGATGCTCTCCCGGTCGAGGATTCGCATGACCACGCTTTCACCGTGCGAGGTCGGTACGGTCGAAACACGCAGGTCGAGCTCCTTGCCCTGCACGCGGTGCATGATGCGCCCGTCCTGCGGCAGACGGCGCTCGGCGATATTGAGCTTGGCCATGATCTTGATGCGACTGATGACGGCGGCGGTGGAGCTTGACGGTGGGGCTTCCACTTCCTGTAGCACGCCGTCGACGCGATAACGCACCTTGAGGCGGTTCTCGAAGGGCTCGATATGGATGTCCGAGGCACGCTCCTCGACGGCCCGTTGCATCAGCAGATTGACCAGCCGAATGACGGGCGCCTCGGAGGCCAGGTCGCGCAAGTGCTCGACGTCCTCGATTTCATTTTCGCCATCGCCACCGAGCCGATCCACGATCTGGCCCATGGCGCTGCGCCCGCCGCCGAGCAGCTTCTCGATGCCGTTCTCCACCTCAGATGCGATGCCCACCTGCGGCCTGATTTTCTTGCCGCTGGCCATCCTCAGGGCCTGGGCGGCGAATTCGTCTCTGGGATTCGCCATCACCACCGTCAGCTCGTCTTCAGTCTCGGCGATGGGCAGGATCAGGTTCTGCTTGAGGAAACGGACTGAGATGCCCTGAATGTGCGGGACATCCTCGGGCAGGTCAGCGGTTCGCACCAGCGTCAAACCGAGCATTTCGGCATCCGCCTCCGCCACGTCTTTTTCCGAGACGAGACCCAGCCGTACCAGCAGGGTGACCAGGTCTCCGCCGTGCTGGTCGCGGTAGGCCTCGGCCCGGCGCAGGTCGGCCTGCTTGAGTCGCTCGCGCTCCATGAGGATTTCGCACAGCCGGTCCGTGGCGGTCCGCCCGATGGCGGTGCCCGGCGCCTGGCTCGCCTGTTCTGCGAATTCCTGGCCTGTGGTCGCTTGCACTAGATAACTCCTGAAGTCCCTTGTTTGATGCGCATTCCCAGCTTGCGTCCAATTATATGGTAGCTGTGAACACTACTAGACGGATTTGTTCGGTTTGGATACTGTGAATTCCCCTTGTCCCCAGCCGACAAATTGCTCCACCAGCGGCCGGTTCATCAACACCCACACGAAAATCGGCGCCAGCGCCGGCAGGATCAGCGAGCCGAGTTGGTAGCAGATGGCAATGACTTCGTCGGAAATCCCGGCCTCCTCGATGACGCCGTGGGTCTGGTGGCCGAAGTTGAAGGCCAGCATTTTCAGCGACTGCCACACCACGCCCCAGATCTGCACGGCGGTGATCACCACGTAGCCGATCAGGAGGGTGACGATCTTGCGCAGCCAGGACGTGTCCGAACCCATCACCAGGCCGAACAGCAGGGGCAGGCCGTAAGTGTAGACCAGCGGGTTGACGATGAAGCCGAGCTGATCGGTGGTGCCGTCCCTGAAGTCGAACATGATGTTGGTCTGGACCTGGAACAGAAAATGCTGCTCGGGATTGACGATGATGTTGTAGAAGTCGTCGCCCAATAAGTACTGCAGGATCGCCTCGGCCGCAAACCGCGAGGGCGCCCCGTGAAAGGCGGAGAGGTAGAACCACAGCATGAAGCCGAACAGCATCCACAGCCCGGCCAGGATCAGCAGTTCGCTGAGGCGGAGTTCGTCATGTTTTTTTCGGTTTTTGTTCATTGCTCTGTTTGTCCGGCGTTCAGGCGACCCACAGGCGGGCGTTTTCGAACATACGTCGCCACGGCGATGGGTCCGGCCAGTCGACGGGCGACCAGGAGAAGTTTACTCGCCTCAGCGTGCGCTCCGGATGCGGCATCAGGATGGTAACCCGCCCGTCAAGGTTGGTGAGGCCCGTGATGCCGCCCGGGGAGCCGTTCGGATTGGCCGGATACCCATCTGCGGGGCGGCCTTCGCTGTCGACGAAGCGCAGGCAGACCCCGTGGTCCGGCAGCCGGCCGCCGGCGAACTCGGCGCGGCCCTCGCCGTGGGCGACCGCGATCGGCAACCGCGCGCCTTCCATGCCGGTGAAAAAGAGCGAATTGGTACGCACCACCTCCACCAGGCCGAGGCGCGCCTCGAACTGTTCCGAGCGGTTGCCGAGGAAGCGGGGCCAATGCTCGCTGCCCGGCACCAACTCAGCCAGCGCGGCCAGCATCTGACAGCCGTTGCACACCCCGAGCGCGAATTTTCCAGTATCGGAGAGGAAATCGGCGAACATGGCGCGCAGGGAGTCCGAGTAGAGGATCGACTTGGCCCAGCCCTGCCCAGCCCCGAGCACGTCACCATAGGAAAAGCCCCCGCAGGCGACGAAGCCGGAGAACGAAGGGAGCGAGGAGCGGCCCGACTGCAGGTCGCTCATGTGCACGTCGACGGATTCGAAACCCGCGAAATCAAAAGCCGCCGCCATCTCCAGCTGACCGTTGACGCCCTGCTCGCGCAGTATCGCCACCGGTGGTCGAGCGCCCCGGGCGATCATCGGCGCGGCGGGGTTATCGGCAGGATCGAAGGACAGCCGCGGCGCGAGACCCGGCGCCGACCAGTCCAGTGCGGCGGCCAGCTCGGCGTCGGCGGTTTGCGGGTTGTCGCGCAGGCGCTGCACCGCGTGGCTGGTCTCCATCCAGTCGCGCTGCAGGTCTGTCATGGCGAGGTCGAGCAAGGGCTTGCTGTTGCCCTCGGCCCAGAGGCGCAAACGCGGTTGGCTGGCCGGGGCGCCGAGGTCGTGGAGGTGCTCGCCAAGGCCCTGCCGCGAGAACTCGGCGTGGACGCCAACCAAGTCCTCCTCGGCCACCTGGATCACCGCACCCGCCTCCTCGCCGAACAGGAATGCCAGCAAGTCCCCCTCGGCAACGGCGGGGCGAAGTGTGAGCCCGCAGTGGGCGGAGAAGCCCATTTCGAGCAGGCTCACAATCAGGCCGCCGTCCGAGCGGTCGTGGTAGGCGAGGATCTTTCCGGCCGCATTGAGCGCCTGGATGGCGGTGAAAAAACCGCGCAAGAGGTCCGGCTCGTCGAGATCGGGCACCTCGCTGCCGAACTGGCCGTTGGCTTGCGCGAGGGCCGAGCCGCCGAGACGGTTGCGGCCGCGGCCGAGGTCGATCAGAAGCAGCCGCGTCGCCCGCCTTTCCACCTGCAGCATGGGCGTCATGCAGCGCGCCACGTCGGTCACCGGCGCGAAGGCGGAAACGATCAGCGATACCGGGGCGAGCATGCGGCGCTCCTCGCCGTCCTGCTGCCACAAGGTTTTCATGGACAGTGAATCCTTGCCCACCGGGATGGCGATGCCGAGTTCGGGGCAGAGCTCCATCCCCACCGCGCGGACCGTATCGAACAGGGCCGCGTCCTGGCCTTCCTCGCCGGCCGCCGCCATCCAGTTGGCCGACAGCCGAACGTCCGAGATGGTCGCCACCGCCGCCGAGGCGATGTTGGTCACGGCCTCGGCCACCGCCATCCGCCCCGATGCCGCGGCGTCGATGACGGCAAGCGGCGTGCGCTCTCCCATGGCCATCGCTTCCCCGCCGCGGCTGCGGAACCCGCTCAGGGTCACGCCTGCGTCGGCGACCGGAATCTGCCAGGGCCCCACCATCTGATCGCGGGCGCTCAGGCCGCCAACGGTACGATCGCCGATCGTCACCAGGAAGGACTTGCAGCCCACGACGGGAAAGCGCAGCACCCGGCGGAGGTGGCCTTCGAGATCGTCGCCATCGAGATCGAGCGGCAGCGCTTCGACCGGGCTGCGCCGCGCTTCCCGCCGCAGCCTGGGGGGATTTCCGAGCAGCACTGCGAGCGGCATGTCCACGGGGCGGTCGTCGAGCAGGCGGTCGCTGAGCTCCAGGCGCCGCTCCTCGCAGGCTTCGCCGAGGATCGCGTACGGGCAGCACTCGCGTTGGCAGAACGCCTCGAAGCGCTCGAGGCCGTCGGGCGAAATGGCCATGACGTAGCGTTCCTGCGCTTCGTTGCACCAGATCTCCATTGGCGACATCCCGAGGTCGGCGTTCAGCACTTCGCGCAACTCCAGACTGCCCCCGCAGCCACCGCCGTGGAGCAGTTCGGGGATGGCGTTGCTGAGACCGCCCGCGCCGACGTCGTGGATGGACAGCATGGGGTTGTCCTCGCCCAGCGCCCAACAGGCATCGATCACTTCCTGGCAGCGCCGCTGCATCTCGGGATTGCCGCGCTGCACCGAGGCGTAATCCAGGTCCTCCTCGCCCTGGCCGCTGCCCATCGAGGACGCCGCGCCGCCACCCAGGCCGATCAGCATCGCGGGGCCACCCAGCACGACGATCTTCGCGCCCGGAACCAGTGCGCGCTTTTGCACCTGGTTCTCACGAATGGCCCCCATGCCGCCTGCGACCATGATGGGTTTGTGGTAACCCCACAGGCGCCCACCGATTTCGGCCTCGAAACTGCGGAAGTAGCCGGCCAGCGCGGGGCGGCCGAATTCGTTGTTGAACGCGGCCCCGCCGAGCGGGCCTTCGATCATGATTTCGAGTGGACTCGCGATGCGGCCCGGCTTGCCGAACGCCCGGCGCCACGGTAGCTCCAGGCCCGGCAGGTCGAGGTGGGAGACGCTGAACCCCGTCAGCCCGGCCTTGGGCCGGGCACCCCGACCGGTAGCCGATTCGTCGCGGATCTCGCCGCCAGAGCCCGTGGCCGCCCCCGGGAACGGTGAGATGGCGGTGGGATGGTTATGCGTCTCCACCTTGATCTGGAACGGCAGGGACTCCTCCTGCCAGGCGTAGGCACCCGAGGTCGGGCTTGTGAACAACCGCTCGCCCCGCGGGCCGGCGATGACCGCGGAATTGTCGTGGTAAGCGGAAAGGACGCCGGCCGGCGAGCGCGTGTGCGTATTGCGGATCATCGCGAACAACGACCGCTCCTGCGGCTCGCCGTCCACTGTGAACGCCGCGTTGAAGATCTTGTGGCGGCAGTGCTCGGAATTGGCCTGCGCGAACATCATCAGTTCGGCGTCTGACGGATCGCGACCCAAGTGCCGGAACGCGCGGGCGAGGTATTCGATTTCTTCATCGGAGAGCGCGAGGCCCATCTCGCGGTTGTATTCAGCCAGTGCGCCAACCTCGATCCGCCGGAGCGGAGCGGGATGGTGGCGGGCGAACAGCGCCCACGCCGCGTCGAGCGTGGAGACCACTACCTGGATCATGCGATCGTGCAGCAATTCCCTGACGCTTGCCGGAATTTCACCCAGCGACTCCGCGACCCCGGTCACGCGAAAAGCCACGCCCCGCTCAATGCGTTCGACCACTTCGAGGTGGCAGCGGCGGGCGATGTCCGTCGCTTTGCTCGACCAGGCAGACCGGGTACCGATTCGCGGGATGACCAGCGCCAGGCCGTTTTCTTCCAGCGAGTCGGTGCGGGTCGCGTGGAGCAGGCTCTCGAGCCGCTGCAATGCGTTGGCGGATGGCGTCTGGGACACTTCCAGCAGGTACAGGAAGTGCGCGGCGGGCGCCTCGCGCACGCCGCAGCGTTCATGAATGCGATCCTCCAGTTTCTGCAGGCGGAAGGCGGACAGCGGCGGTTCGCCCCGCATGCAAATGAACTCGCTCAAGAGCGGTCTCCCTCGTCCCCTGCTAATGGAAAGGCCGGATAAATCCGGCCTTTTTCGGTATTTTTGGCGGGCTGTTACTCCGCCGCCGTCGGAGTCCCGGTCATTTGCTCGAGCCGGGCTTTGAGCTTGTCCGGCGGTACGTAGCCCGGGATCAACTGACCGTCGTTCATGAGCAGCGCCGGCGTGCCGGTCACGCCCATGGCGACTCCCAGCTGGTATTGCTCCGCCACCGGGTTTTCGCACTGCAGCGGCTCCGGGTCTTTGCCCGCCTTGGCCTCGGTGAGCGCGGATTGCTGGTCGTCCGCGCACCACGCGGATACGAACTTGTTGTAGGAGTTCGAGCCGATGCCGGCGCGCGGGAAGGCCATGTAACGGATGCCGATGCCCTGCGCGTTGTACGCTTCGATTTCCGCGTGCAGCTTGCGGCAATAACCGCAATCGATGTCGGTAAAGACAATGAGCTCGTACGCCGGATTTTCGGGCTCGAAGGCGATCTGCTTCGACTCGTCGATGCCTTTCATCAGCTCCAGGCGCTGGACCGCCTTGGCCTGCTCGGTGAGGTCTTCGCGGGTGTCGAGATCGATGATCCGGCCCTGGAAAAGATAGCGCCCGTCGCTGGAGGTATAGACGATATCGCCCTGGATCTGCACCTGGAGAATACCTTCAACCGGCGTTTCCGACACCGCAATACTTTCGGCGTTGGGTGCCAGCTCGCGTATGCGTTGTTCGACAACCGCGTAATCGTCCTGGGCCAGGGTGGGGAATGCCGCCATGGCTGTAATCAAGCCCGCAGCGATCGCCATCACATTCGCTTTATTGCTCATGGGATTATTGCTCATGGCGTGCCTCATCGAATTCACTGTTGCTGTTATTGCGCACCGCAGTCGGTGCGCATGGCAATGGACAACTCGTTGTCATGTTTGTTCATCCCCTTGGATGGTGCTTGCGATGCAGCTGTTTCAGGCCCTCGCGCGCTATATGAGTATAAATCTGGGTGGTCGAAAGGTCACTATGCCCCAGCAGGAGTTGGACTACCCGCAGATCGGCTCCGTGGTTCAGCAGGTGGGTTGCGAAGGAATGCCGCAGCGCGTGTGGCGACAGATTCTGGCGGATCCCGGCCGCCATCGCATGGCGCTTGATGGCGTGCCAGAATGCCTGCCGGCTCATTCCACCCCCGCGGGCGGTTACAAACACGGCCTGGCTGTGCCGCCCCTTCAGCAAGCCGCTTCGTCCTTCCGCCAGATAACGCTTCAGCCATTCCAGCGCGTGCTCGCCCAGCGGCACCAGGCGCTCCTTGCTGCCCTTGCCAAGCACGCGCACGACTCCCTGGTTGAGGTTTAGATTGGCGAGATCCAGCCCGACCAGTTCGCTGACCCGCAACCCTGTTGCGTACATGGTTTCGAGCATCGCTCGATCGCGCAGGCCCAGGGGCGTGGAAACATCCGGCGCCTCCAGCAGGCGTGTGACGCCCTCCTCGTCGATGACTTTCGGAAGCCCCCGTCCCAGCTTGGGGCTCTCGATAAGCGCCGTCGGGTCTGTTGCAATCCGGCCCTCCCGCAACAGCCAGCGATAATACTGGCGGAAGCCCGACAGGTAGCGGGATAGTGACCGCGCAGTCCGCCCGCCGCGGACTTCCTGCGCCAGGAAGGCGAGCATCTGGTCCCGGCTCGCAGCCTCGAGGCTCGAAGCGTGGCTGCAGCGCAGGTAGTGTGCGAGGTTCCTGAGATCGTAGCGGTAGGAATCGAGCGTGTTGCGGCTGAGCCCGCGTTCGGCCCAGATGGCGTCGAGAAAGGCGTCGATCGACTGGTCGTCCGAAAAATTGTGGGATGATTGCTTCAACATGCCGGGTTCCCAGAATATCCAAGCCAAGCGCGCGATACCAGACAATCTCGCGGCGCCCGCCGTTCGCGTCACAACCGCGCCCGAGCGCCCCTGCGGGCTGGGCCGGCGACTCCTGGTGATGGCCTACGACGCGGTCGCCGTCATCGCGTTGATGATGGCGGTGACGGCCCTCCTCCTGTTCACGCCGCTGTCCCGCCAGACGGCTTTGCAGGACCCGCTGCCGACCGTGGTGCTGTTCGCCACTTGGTTCTTCTACCTCGCCTGGTGCTGGCGGCACGGTGGGCTGACGCTGGGCATGCGCGCCTGGCGCGTGCGTCTGGACTTCGACGGCGGCGATTCGCCCGGTTGGGGGCGCTGCTTGCTGCGCTTCGGCGTTTCCCTGGTTTCCGTGGCGGCGCTGGGCCTTGGCTTCATGTGGGCGCTGTTCGACCGCGAGCGCCGCACCTGGCACGACATCGCCAGCAGGAGCATCATGGTGCGCCCGCCTTTGCGCTAAATGTCACTTCCGGCTAAGTTCTTGACGCTACGCAAGCGGACTGTTGGCACAAGGATGTGCCAACGCCCGAAGGGCGCGAGCCTTTGAAAACCGCGCTTTTCAAAGGCTCGATGCAAGTGGGCCAGGACGGCCCATCTTGCTCCGGGTTATACCGACCGTCTCAGGACGAAGACCGCCGCCAGCCCGAGCAAGAGGGCGGGCAAGAGACTGCTGAGGATCGCGGGCACGCCGTAGGCTTCGCCGAAATTCTCCACGCTGCGGCTGACGATCATGAACAGCGCGCCCAACATCATTCCGACGAACATCCGCACGCCGAGGTTTTGGCTGCGCGCCGATCCGAACACGAAGGGCATCGCCGCCAGCACCAGCGCCACGATGGTCAGCGGATAGAAAGCCTTCTCCCAGAAGGCCCCCTGGTACACCCGGTCGTCGAGGCCGTTCTCGCCCAGGTATCGAATGAAGTCCCACAGAGCCCGCATGGACAGCCGCTGCGGTCGGGTCACCGCGGAATCGAGCAATTCGGGGCGCACCTCCGTTGGCCAGCTCTGGCTTTGGCTGTGTTTTTTCACCGCGGTGTCGCCTTCGAATCGAATGGTCGACACCCGGTCGAGGCGCCAGGCTGTGCCGTCGTGGCTGGCGTTCCGCGCCCGCGTGATCGATTCCAGCTGCGCCGATTCGGAAAAGCCGTAGATCACGACGTCCTTGAAATCGATCGACTGCTCGCCGCGATCGGCCGACAGCAGCGCGAGCTGGATATTCACGAAATCCCGCCCGTCGCGCATCCACATCCCGCGGGTGCCGCCGATGATGGCGTGATCACCTCGTTCCGCCAAGCGAAAGGCCCGCGCCTGGTGCTCGGCGGTCGGGGCGACCCATTCGCCGATGATCACCACCGGAATGCCCAGCACCAGCGCGCCACCCAGGGCCGCAATCGCCAGTCTCAGGCGCGACACCCCGGAGGTCCTGAACGCCACCATTTCGTTGGAAGCGGCCAGGCTGCCGACGCCCACCAGCACGCCCAACAAGGCGGCGAAGGGGAAGATCTGGTAGGCCATGCGCGGCGTCGTCCACAGCACGAACCACGACGCATCTGCCAGCCCGTACCCGACGCCCGACTCGCGGATCTCGGTGAGCACCGAAATCAGCATGTAGAGCACCGTCAGCCCGACCCACACCAGCAGCGTGCCCTGCATCGCGGCGATGCCCACGTAGCGGTCGACCAGCCTGATCATTTGGCGCTCCCGCCGTACAGGCGGCCCTGGCGCTGCAACCAGACCAGGGCGATCAGCAGTACCAGCAGGTGTACCCACCAGAGCCCCACCAGCGGCGGTATCGTCCCGTTGGCGATCCATACGCGCCCCAGATAGAGCACGTTGGCGTACACCACGTAGGCGAGCAAGCCGAGTACGATTCGCCCGCCGCGGCCCTCGCGGGGCGCGGTGTGCGCCAGCGGCACGGCCAGCAGACCGAGGACGATGACGGCGATGGCCGGCGAAACCCGGAACTGCAGCTCGGCGATTTCCTCGGGCTCAGAAGAAAACAGCATCCCGCGGCTGGTGCGGGCCTCGATCTCTTCGGCAAATCCGCGCGGCTCGGGCTGAGGCAGGCGAAGGTCGTTGCGGCTGAAGCGGATGATCCCGAAATCCAGGGCATCCGGTGTCCCCTCCGTGATCTGCCCGTTCTCCAGGGTGAGGTAGCGGATTCCGGTTTCCTCATCCAGCCAATAAAAACCCTTCTTAGCGATCCACACCTGCTCGCGTTCATCGCGCCGTTGCTGGATGAATATGTTGTTAAGCGTCCGGCCGTCTTCCTCCACGGACTCGACGTAGAGCACCGTGTCGCCCCCGCGCAGGACGTGGAACTGGCCGGTGCCGAGACCCCATTCGGATGCGGTCCGGAAGGCTTCCTCGAGCCGGACTTCCTGGTAGCCGGCGGCCCGTGGCGCGAGGTAGAGCGAACTGACCATCATGATGGCGGCGATCGGTAGCAACAGCTTGAACAGCGGTCTCAGCAGCTTCGACCAGTCGAAGCCGCTCGCGCGCATGACCGCCATTTCCTGGTCGCGGTAGAGGCGACCCAGCCCCCAGGTGACGCCGATGAACACGGCCAGCGGGACGATGTTGTTGAGCACCTCCGGGATCCGCAGAACCATCATCAGGCCGATCAGGCCCGGCGGCACGCGCCCGTTGGCGACGTCGCTGAGGAGTTCGCCCAGGGCCATGGCGATCATAACGGTGACAAGAACCGCCACCGCGGCCAGGAAGGTCCAGAACCATTCGCGCAAAAGGTATTTCTGGAGAATGTTCAGAGGTCACCCCGGCGGGCAAGGCCACAGGAAGGGTCGATCATTGGACGCGTCGCTGCGATTTCTTCCATCTGTTCGCGAAATATGCCATGGTCGCCGAGACGGCAACAAGGCAGCATCGGTCCTGCCCGAGCTTGTTCGGGCCTTGCAGCCGCCTGCTAAAATAGCCCGCTTGCTTTTCGGTCCGACCACAATTCCCTCGAGCAGTGTACAGGGCACGGGCGCCGACCGCTTCGCGACAAAGGACAACAAGACATGCAACTGAGCCTGAGTTCGACGCCCATCGCGGAAGCCGATTCACCGTGCATTGTGATCGCTGCAGCCGAAGGCGGAGCGCTGAGCCATTCGGCGCAGGAAATCGATCGCGCGAGCGACGGTCGGCTCTCGCATCTGCTCGAGTCCCGCGACGTCAACACCTCAATGGGCAAGACCACGATGCTCCACGGCCCCCCGGGCATCGCCGCCGAGCGCCTGATGGTCATCGGCGTCGGCAAACAGGAGAAACTCAGTGCGGCACGCTGGGACCGTGCCTGCCTGGCCGCCGGTCAAGCCTTGCGGGACCATCCGCTAACCGAATGCCATGTCTTCGCGCATGATCTCGAGATTGACGGGGTGGACACGAACTGGCGGCTGCGCCAGCTCGCCCTCGCCCTGCAGCGCGCCAACTATCTCTACACTTCCACCAAGCGGCGCAAGGATGACGCGCCGGTGCCGCTCAAGGCTGCCACCTTCCACGACGGCCCCGGAGCGGAACAAGCCATCGAGGAGTCGCGGGGGATGGCCAAGGGCTTCCTGAAGGCCCGCCACCTCGGCGATCTTCCGCCCAACATCTGCAATCCGGCCTACCTTGCACAGGAGGCGAAAGCCATCGCCGCGGCCTACGACAAGGTCGAGCTCGAGGTGCTTGAAGCCGCGGACATGGCGGAGCTCGGCATGGACGCGCTGCTGGGCGTTGCGCGCGGCAGCGCCAACAACCCGAAACTGATCGTTCTCAAGTATTCCGGCGCGAAGCCGGATGGCCAGCCGGTGGTGATGGTCGGAAAGGGCGTCACCTTCGATACGGGCGGCATTTCCCTCAAGCCGCCTCCGAACATGGACGAGATGAAAATGGACATGTGCGGTGCGGCCGGCGTGATGGGAGCCTTCGTAGCCTGCGCCGAACTCGGCCTCGCTCTCAACGTCGTATGCATCGTCCCCGCCGTCGAGAACATGCCGGATGGCAATGCCTACCGCCCGGGCGACGTGCTCACCAGTATGTCGGGCAAGACCATCGAAATCCGCAACACCGACGCCGAGGGCCGGCTGATCCTGTGCGATGCGCTGACCTATGCCGCGCGCTTCAAGCCACGTTATCTTATTGACGCCGCCACTCTGACGGGCGCCTGCGTGGTCGCGCTGGGCCACCACGCCTCCGGTCTCATGAGCAATGACGACACCCTCGCCCAGCGGCTGCTGGATGCCGGGGAGAAAAGCATGGACCGCGCCTGGCGGCTGCCGATCTGGGAGGAGTACCTGGAGCAACTCGAGACGCCCTTCGCCGACATCAAGAACGTCGGCGGGATGCCGGCTGGCGTCATCACGGCAGGTGTTTTCCTGTCCCGTTTCGCCAAGGATCAGGCCTGGGCACACCTGGACGTTGCGGGCTCGGCGTGGAAATGGGGAGAGACGGAGGGCGCCACTGGGCGTCCGACCGGCCTGCTGACGCAGTTCCTCATCGACCTGGCCCGCTGATCTGCCGCGCGCGCGGTCTGAACCGGTGGACAAGAGCTATCAGCCGCAGGCCATCGAGGAAGCCTGGTACCGGCGTTGGGAGGAGCGCGGCTATTTCGCGCCCGTGGCGGGGGGCGAGAGTTACTGCATCATGCTGCCGCCGCCCAACGTCACGGGCAGCCTTCACATGGGGCACGCCTTCCAGTCCACCATCATGGACGCCCTCACGCGCTGGCGGCGCATGCAGGGCCGCGATACGCTGTGGCAGCCCGGAGTCGATCACGCCGGCATCGCCACCCAGATGGTGGTCGAACGCCAACTCGCCGCCGAGGGCACATCCCGTTACGAACTGGGGCGGGAGAAGTTCGAGGAGGCTGTATGGGCCTGGAAGGAAGAATCGGGCGGCACCATCGAACGGCAGCTGCGCCGGCTGGGCGCCTCGGTCGACTGGGAGCACTTTTGCTTCACCATGGACGACCCCCTGTCCATGGCCGTGCGGACGGTCTTCGTCGAGCTCTATGAAAGCGGCCTGATTTACCGCGGCAAGCGCCTCGTCAACTGGGACCCGGAGCTGCGCACCGCGCTGTCCGACCTCGAAGTCCTGTCACAGGAAGAAGGCGGCAAGCTGTGGCACATCCGCTACCCGCGGGCCGACGGCCGCGGCGACGTGGTAGTGGCCACCACGCGGCCCGAAACCATGCTGGGCGATACCGCGGTGGCGGTCAGCCCGGAGGATCCCCGTTACCGCAATTTGCTGGGCGAGATGCTGGAGCTGCCGCTCACCGGCCGGCAGATTCCCGTCATCGAGGACGCCTACGTCGACCCCGAGTTCGGCACGGGCTGCGTCAAGATCACGCCGGCGCACGACTTCAACGACTATGAAGTCGGCCAGCGCCACGGCCTCGATCAGATCAACGTGCTGAACCCCGATGCGACACTGAACGACAACGCACCGGAGGCCTACCGCGGCCTCGATCGTTTCATTGCCCGCGAACGCATCGTTGCCGACCTCAAGAAGGAAGGCCTGCTTGAAAAAGTCGAGGACCACCGCATGGTGATCCCGCGCGGCGACCGCTCGGGCGCTGTGGTGGAGCCGTTTCTCACCGATCAATGGTTCGTAAAAATCGAGCCGCTGGCCCGGCCTGCCATTGCGGCGGTGGAGGACGGGCGCATCCGCTTCGTGCCGGAGAACTGGAACAAAACCTATTACGCCTGGATGCACAACATCCAGGACTGGTGCATCAGCCGCCAACTCTGGTGGGGACACCGCATACCGGCCTGGTACGACGCCGAAGGGAATATTCACGTCGGCATGGACGAGGCCGACGCGCGCCGGCGCTCAAGGCTGGATGACGCCACGCCACTCAGCCAGGACGAGGACGTGCTCGACACCTGGTTTTCCTCGGCGCTATGGCCGTTCTCGACCCTGGGCTGGCCGGGGGAGACCGAGCGCCTGGCACGCTTTTACCCCACCGACGTGCTGGTGACCGGCTTCGACATCATCTTCTTCTGGGTGGCCCGCATGATCATGATGGGCCTGAAGTTACAGGGCGACGTGCCCTTTCACACCGTGTACATCCACGGCCTGATCCGCGATGCCCACGGACAGAAAATGTCAAAGTCCAAGGGCAACGTACTCGACCCTCTCGACCTCATCGACGGCATCGCTCTCGACGACCTGATCACCAAGCGGACGACGGGTCTGATGCAGCCGCAGATGGCGCCGGCCATCGAGAAGTCGACACGCAAGGAGTTTCCCAACGGCATCTCCGCCTACGGCACGGACGCCCTGCGCTTCACCTTCGCCTCGCTGGCCACCACCGGAAGAGACATCCGCTTCGACCTCGGCCGCATCGAGGGCTATCGCAATTTCTGCAATAAGATCTGGAACGCGGCGCGCTACGTGTTGGGCCAGACCGAGGGCGGCGAGATTGCCGCGGCCGATGCGACGGAAGACCACGGCGGTGAAGTGGAACAATGGATCGAGGCCCGCCTGGACGCCACCCTCGCGGAGCTGGAACGGCACCTCGAGTCGTTCCGCCTCGACCTGGCGGCGCAGGTCCTTTACGAGTTCACCTGGAACGAGTATTGCGACTGGTACCTGGAATTCTCCAAGGCAGCACTGCAGGAAGGCAGCCCCGAGCAACAGGCGGCAACCCGGCGTACGCTGCTCAGCGTCCTGGAGCGGCTGCTGCGCGCCATACACCCGCTCATGCCGTTCATCAGCGAAGAGATCTGGCAACGTCTCCGCGAACCGCTGGGCATCGACGGCGACAGTATCATGACCCAGCCGTACCCGACGGCCCGGGCATCCGGCGCGCGGGCCGATGAAACCATCGAGGACGTCGAATGGCTCAAGTCGGTGATCCAGGGGGTGCGCCAGATCCGCTCCGAACTCGACCTTTCGCCCTCGCGCCCCCTGCCCCTGTGGTTCCAGGGCGGCGCAGACCCAGACCGGAAACGTTTCGACCGCTTCCAGGCAATGATCGCGCGGCTGGCCCGAGTCGAAGCCTTCGAATGGAAGGCCGATGACACCGATACGTCCAAGTGCGCGGTCTCGCTGGTCGGACCCCTGCGCCTGCTGATCCCACTGCAGGGCCTGGTCGACCCGGACACCGAGCTGGAACGGCTCAACCGCCGACTGGAAGGCGAGAAGGCGAACCTCAAGAAGTCACGCAACAAGCTCGACAACAAGCGTTTCGTCGAGGGCGCCCCGGCCGAGGTGGTGGAACAGGAGCGGGAGCGCCTGGCCGCCCACCAAGCTTCCGTCGATCAGCTGCTGGAGCAGATCAAGCGCATGGAGTCCATGAAGGATTAGAGCGACCTAGAAGGGGTTGGGCCGCAGTCCGCCCCGGGGTGGGTCGGCCCGGCCCGCTTCGAGATCCAGCCGCATCACGATGGCGGCCTCGCGGCCTTTCTCGGCGCGGTAATAGTTGCGCCGCTCGCCCACCACATTGAACCCCCGGCGTTTATACAGCCCGATGGCCACCGGGTTGCTCGGGCGCACCTCCAGGAACATGTTGCCGCATCCGTTAAGGGAGGCGTGGCAAACGGCGTGCTCGAGCAGGATGCTGCCGTAACCGGCGCGCTGCCATTCGGGGTCCACGCAGAGATTGAGCAGGTGGGATTCGCCGGAGGCGTGGGTCTGAATGGCATAGGCGATCAGCAGATCGCGCACCTGCAAACCCCAGCAGTCGTAGCCCACCCGAAGACAATCCGCGAAGATTCCGCGCGACCAGGGGAAAGGATATGCGCTGCGCTCGATCTCGACGATCCGGTCCAGGTCCGCCTGGCCCAACAAACGGATTTCGGGATCGAAAGGTCGTGGTTCCGCACTCATGTCTTGCTCGATGCAGGGTTTCGAGGGGCCGCGATGCCGTATTCGCGCATGACGCCCCAGAGTATACGCTTGGCCTCACGGTCGCGGCCAAGCCTTTCGAGGTCCGGAACCACGTGGACCCGGGCACCGGCGATGACCTCGGGCGCCTCCCCGCCGAAAAGGGCTTCGGCGAGATCTTCCCCGAATACCAGCACCCGGGTGAGCAGCCCTTGGGCGGCCGCCCCCTGCACGGTCATCACTTTTGCCTCGCCCGCGTGGCCCACCGACGGCCAGGCCCAGACCGGCGGGCTGCGCATGGCGCGGGCGATATCGGCCGCGAGCTCGAGGCCGCATTCCTCGGCACTGTGCGCGATGCAGAGAATATCTCCGTCACCACCGCTGAGTGCGATGTGCGGCGCGGTGTCCGCCGCAGATGCAGGCAAAGCCTCCCGGCGAGGTTGCCACACATCGATGCCCATGGCGTCGAGATATGCCAGTCGGCGCGCGTCCATCAACGCTTACCCCGGCCTGTGGCCGACTCGGATCCGCCTTCCTTCTTGTCGGTTTTGTTCTTCCTGCGGCGCAGGCGTTGCAGGCGCCGCGATCGCCATTCACGCCGGCCCATGACGGTAATCACGAGCCCGGAGAAAATGTAAAACAGGCCGCAAAGCATCAGCACCAAGGGTGGGTCGACCGCCAGCAAGACGATGATCAGCACCATGGCGAACATCCAGGCGACCGGGATGCGGTCGCCGCGCGGCCAGCTCTTGCCGCTCACGTATCGCACGCGGGAAAACATCAGCAAGCCGAGGAAGACGGTCTCGATCCACAGCAGCCAGGCCACGGATTCGCCGCTGATCTCCCGGTCGACGCAGAACCAAATCGTGGAGACCAGGGTAACCGCGGCCGCCGGGCTCGCCAGGCCTTGGAAGTAGCGCTTGTCCGCGACCTTGGCCTGGGTATTGAAGCGAGCAAGCCTGAGGGCGGCGCAGGCGACGAAGATGAAGGCCGCGAGCCACCCCAGTTTAGCCGCCAGCGGACTCCATTGGCCGAGGCTCGCGAGCGACCAGTTGAAGGCCAGCAGGGCAGGCGCCAGGCCGAATGACACGAGGTCGGAAAGGCTGTCGTACTGTTCACCGAAGTCGGTCTCGGTCCTGGTGAGCCGCGCGACACGACCGTCGAGCGCGTCCAGGAGCGCCGCGACCAGCACCGCCACGGCCGAGCTGCCGTATCGCCCGCTGATGCCGGAAATAATGGAAAAGAAGCCGGCGAACAAGGCCCCGGTGGTCAGGGCGTTCGGCAGGAGGTAGACCCCTCGGCGAATCTTGTTGTCGGATCCCGATCTCATCGGTGCAAGACTTCAGCTGTAACCATTATCCAGGGACGGGTGTGGTATAACAGTATCCTAACTGACAGGGGGTAGGGAATTGGCAGCGGGTGTGACATGAATCAAGGGTACATGCGTACAAAAGCGGCGCTGGCGGCCCTTGCCTGCTGCCTGATGGCATCGACGGCGGTGTGGGCCGAAGTCTACCGCTGGACAGACGAAAACGGCGTCACGCATTTCAGCCAGACGCCCCCGCCATCCGGCCAGAAGTCCGAAATCGCTGACCTGCCGGCATCGGAGCCCGCCGCGGGCGAGGCGGAGGTCGCGGGCATTGATTTCGACGGCACCGCGGGGACTGTCAATGAGGAAATGTCGGCCGCCGATCTGAGGCGCCAGGAGATTGCCGAATCGAGCGACCGGAGGCAGTCCGATCGGGAGGCCCTCGCAGCGCTGTGCCTGCAGACCCGCAACCGGCTCGAGCAGATCGAACCGAACCGGCGCGTGACCTACACCAACGAAGACGGCGAGACGGTCCGCATGGACGATGAAGAGCGCGTGGACGAAGTCGAGCAGCTGCGCAGTTTCCTCGACGCCAACTGCCCTTAGCCGCGCCACTGGCCTGGGGCGCTCCGCACCATTAGAATTCCGGGCTTTGTGTCAGCCGGCTTTCGGCCGCTCCCGCGGCCGCTGCCCGCGAGCCCGAAACTAGGACCTGTTCACACCGCCTGGATCAGATGAAAGCCAGCCAGTTCCATCTCGTCACCACCCGCGAAACCCCCGCAGACGCCGAAATCGTCAGCCATCGGCTGATGCTGCGCAGCGGCATGATACGCAAGCTCACCTCGGGGATTTACACGTGGACCCCACTGGGTTGGCGTGTGCTGCGCAAGGTCGAAAACATCGTACGCGAGGAGATGGACCGCGCCGGCTACCTCGAGATGCTCATGCCGGCCGTGCAGCCCGCCGAGCTGTGGCAGGAAACCGGACGCTGGAAGGACTACGGTGACCTGCTCTTGAAGATCACCGACCGCCAGGGCCGTGACTACGTGTTCGGGCCCACCCACGAAGAAGTCATCACCGACCTCGCCCGCAACGAGCTGCGCAGCTACAAACAGCTCCCGATCACTTTCTACCAGATCCAGACCAAATTTCGCGACGAGATTCGCCCGCGCTTCGGCGTCATGCGCGCCCGCGAGTTCCTGATGAAGGACGCCTACTCCTTCCACATGGACCAGGCGAGCCTGGAGAAGACCTATTGGGAGATGTATGAGGTCTATTCGCGCATCTTCACGCGGGCAGGCCTCGGATTCCGGGCCGTGCGGGCCGATTCGGGCGAAATCGGCGGCAGCGCCTCCCACGAGTTCCATGTGCTGGCCGATTCCGGTGAAGACCAGATCGTATTTTCCAGCGAGTCCGATTTCGCGGCCAACATCGAGCTGGCCGAAGCGCCCCGACCACAAGCCAGCGCGACCGCGCCGGAACGGGAAATGGAGCTGGTGGACACGGCGGGTGTGCACACCATCGCCGATCTCGTCGAAAAGCATGGCGTGAAAATCGACAAGACGATCAAGACCCTGGTCGTGCAAGCGGCCGAAGATTCGGAGGACGAGCTCATAGCGCTCCTCGTGCGCGGCGACCACGAGCTCAACGAGCTCAAAGCCGCCAAGCTCAAGCAGGTCGCGAGCCCTTTGCGCTTCGCCACCGAGGAAGAAATCCGCAAGGCCATCGGCGCCGGGCCCGGCTCCCTGGGGCCGGTGGACCTGCCGATTCCCTGTATCGCGGACTACAGTGTCGCGGTGGTGTCGGATTTCGTTGCCGGTGCCAACACGGAGGGCAAGCACTTCTTCGGAATCAACTGGGGCCGCGATGCTGAAATCCCGGTTCTGGCCGATCTGCGCAACGTCGTCGAGGGCGATCCCAGCCCGGACGGCAAGGGGGAGCTGAAGCTCGCCCGCGGCATCGAAGTGGGGCACATCTTCCAGCTCGGCATCAAGTACTCGAAATCCCTCAACGCGGTGGTGCTGGGCGAGGACGGCAAGTCACACGCCATGCCCATGGGCTGCTACGGGATCGGCGTCTCGCGCATCGTGGCAGCCGCCATCGAACAGCACCACGACGATAAGGGTATCTGCTGGCCGGAGCCGCTGGCGCCCTTCCAGGTGGCGATCCTGCCGATGAACGCGAAGAAATCGCATCGGGTCAGGGAAGCCGCCGAGAAGCTCTACACCGAGCTGTGCGAGGCCGGCGTCGAGTGCCTTTTGGACGACCGCGACCTGCGGCCGGGCGTGATGTTTAACGATATCGAGCTGATCGGCATCCCGCACCGCGTGGTGGTCGGCGAGCGCGGGCTGGACGAGGGAAAGCTGGAATACCGCAGGCGCACGGCCGAGGCGAACGAGGAGATCCCGCTGGAAGGCGCCGCCGAGGCGATCCTGGCCCGGCTGGGTCAGTCCTGGTCGGCCTGAGCGCTTTCGTCCTTGCCCCCCACCGAATCGGGATCCCTCAGGTTCGGCTCCGAGCCCGTCGTGCCCTCCTGACG
>Ga0299906_10000609_pt1 | contig 32388 bp, 49 predicted proteins | sample RVTome_14_FD_200259 | JGI IMG/M metagenome (GOLD analysis project Ga0299906, IMG submission 200259) | Soil microbial communities from uranium-contaminated site in the Upper Colorado River Basin, Wyoming, United States - RVT145D125 (version 2) ...
GTTAAACCACCCGCCCCGCATTCCCGATGATGTCGGCGAGCAGGTTCGAGTTCCTGCCCGTATCCGCTTCGCTCAGCACCTTGGCCGTGTCCGCGCCGGCCGCAGCCGTGGCCATGACCTTTTCGTTCTGCATGTCGGCCTGGCGCTTCTCGCGGATCGCCGCGACTTCCTCGTCGCTGCGCACGATCGACGCCGGGACGCCAGTGATGTCGCCGTACTCGTCGATGGTCTGGTCCATGTCCCACTTGTCCAGCACTTCCGGATTGCCCGCCGCGAGATTGCCGAGGAAGCCCGCGAACCGCTCGATGCCCGTCGCGCCGATCGCACGCTGCGCCACGGCAAGCAGCGACGTGTATTCGATCTTGAGGCCCAGGCCATCCATTTCCGGAGGAGGAGGAGGCAGCACGCGGTTTCGAGCCAGGACGCCGAACGCGCGCTTGATGTCGAGGTTCAAGCCCTCGTAATGCGTGCGCTCCAGCACCGGGCCGAGCGCGATCAGCTTCTCCTCATGGACTTCGTTGATCTCGCGCGCCGTCACCTGGCGTCGATCGCTGTTGATCGTGGCAAGGAACAGGTCGACGAAATACGCCACGTCGACGCGGTGTTCGAGGATTTGCGTTTCGGCCGCCAGAGCGTTCAGCCCGTTGCCGTCGACCTTGTACAGCGGCGAGATCGGACCGTTGACGCCGGCCGCCGCAGTCGTCGGATAGAACGACACGTCGCCCGGCTTGTGGCTGATAACCTTCTTGTCCATGCCGGCCGGGGCCTGCATCGGTGGCACGGCCATCTTGTCGATGATCTGCCCCTTGCGCTTCTCAAGCTCCTGCAGTGACTTGACGACGGGAAGCGCGATCGCGCCAGGTCCGTCGCCGTAGATGTCGCCGGGCTGCACGTCCCAGCGCGGCGCGGAGATCGCATTCTCCCAATTGCCCGACACGGCAAGCACGTTGTTGTCGTCGTCGTTCGAGCAGTCGACCGCATAGTAAACGACCATGTACGGCATACCCAGCGGGCCGCGCCAGTCCTTGATCATCTTGATGTTGGGCTGCACGACGGACACGATGGTCCACTTGTCCTCGTAGCCGCCGCGATCCCATGCCGCTCTGATCTCACGCGGAATGCGTCCGTACTTGAAGAACCGTTCAACCACGTCCTTTGTCGTCCATGACATATCGCGAAACATCGTGTCGACGCCGCCGCGATCGTTGACGCCGAGGATGTACTCGCCGGCCGGCGAGCAGTAGCAATTGATGGCGTTCTCATAATCCTCGTCGATGAGGACCGGACCCTGCCCGAAGTCGGCCATGTCGCGATAGGACGACTGTTTCGAGTGGTAGTAATTCGAGTTGGCGAAGACCTGATAAAGCCGCTTCTCGACGATATCGAGCCAGCGCTTGACCGTGGCGAACTCGTTCAGGTCTTTGTCCGGCGTGCCGAGCTTCAGCCACGGACGCGACGGCGAGGACACACCGGCCAGCATCCCGGCCCCGCAGGTGCGGCTGGCAAAGATGCCTTTCTCGTTCAAGACTTTCTTGGAGTTGCGACGCTTGCGATTGTCAGTGATCAGATAGCGGCCGCGCCGCGTCTGCACGTAGTCGCTGATATTCTTCCACTCCTCAAGGAACTCGTCGCGCTCGATCAGCAGCGCTTGCTTGCGCTCCTCCAGCCCGGCCGACGCGCCACGGATGGCGAGGTGGCGCGGCGCAGGCCAGTCGATCTTGCGATCAGTTCCGACAAGAGCGTCCATGTATCACTGACCAAGCAGAGTTTTGGCACCGCCACCGACCGCAGTCGGCACGTTGAACAGCGACGACAGGATCGTCGACTGCGAACCAGCGGCAGCGCGCGCGCGCTTCTTGGCGTCGTCGCCGGCCTGTTGAACCTGCGGATCGGCGATCGTCGCGGGTTGCTGGATCGGCTCAGGGTCTTTTGATTGGACGAAGCACATTGCCTGGCGGCTCCCCTTTGAAGGATGATCGTTCACTGCCTGGCATCAGCGCTCGTAATCGACGCCTACCACATTCGAATGCCGTTCGCCAGCGAGTTCCGCGCGCGTCCGTTCCGCATCCCTCATGCCGACCGGCGTCGCGAACGTCAGGCAGAAACCGTCCGCGCGGTCCGGACTTTCCTTCACGTCCTTGTCGTCCTTCAATTCCTCTTTCGACTGGACCTTGATCGCCGTGCCTTTCTTGGCCTCGACGATCTCGTACTCGCGCGTTGTCAATTGGCGCTTAAGGATGCTGTCTATCGGCAGCGTGACGCCTTGCTGCTTCAGCCACAGCCGCGCCTGCCCCATCATGTACGTCGCCATGTTCGCGTATTCGGCATCCAGCGACGTGCCACCGAAGTGGATTTCGTAGACGTTCGGCACACCCCAATTGTTCAGGTTGTCGATCACCGCGCCGCCGATGCCACCGCCGTCGACGTTGATCGCGTCGGCCAGATGCTTCTCCGCAAGGTTGCGCACTTCCATCGACAGACGCGCCGTGTCCAGCCCACGGAATACCTTCGGCTCGATCGTGCGGCCATCGCGGCCACGGCGGACGTAGATCGTGCTTTCGTCGTCGCCGAAGCGCGCCACGTCGACGCCGATGATAACCGGATCGGTCGGCGAGCAGTACGGTTCCCGGTTCGGGTCCATGGCCGCAGTGACCAGCGGTCCCGGTATGAACTGCCGATCGCCAGTGAGCGGGAACTCACCAAGCACGCGCACCTTGACGAAATCGCTGTCCATTCCCCAATCCTCGATCCACTGGTTTATCAGACCCTTGTTCGTCATGCGAGCCGAGCGGCTGTCCACCCTGTAGACGCGATACCGCTTGGACATGTCGTGATGGCTGTCGAAGAAAAACCCGGCCGGCTTTGTCGGGTTGGAGAACATGAAGAACATCGGCTCGCCGTCGGTCAGGCCGCCTTGCGCCGTCTCAAGGACGATGCGCGCCACCTCGCTAGCCTCGTCGATCACATAGAAGGTCGTGCTGTCCGCAGCGTGCTTGCCGGCGAATGCAGCCGGGCGACTGGCGTCCCATGCCATGCCCTCGACGCGCCATAGCTCAGGGTGCAGGCGGTGAACCATCTTCATCGCGCCGCGCCCGCTGGTCGTTTTGAACCATCGCCGCGTGATCATCATGCTTGACCACTTGACGATCTCAGGCCAGGTGGTCGTTTCCAACTGCGGGATGCTGTTGGCAGTGACGCGACCGCGACACATTGGTCGCGTCGACATGATGAACCCGACGATCATCCCGACAAGGGCGGACTTGCCAACGCCGTGACCGCTTGTCGTTGTGGTCATGATCGGCATTACCGGCGTGAAGCCGTCGAACGGATGCGACCGGATGTCCTCGCCCCACTCGCGCAGAAACCCTACCTGCCAAGTGTCCGGCCCGACGAAATTATCCAGCGGTCCGCGCCCCCACGGATAGGCGTACCTCACCCATTCCAAGGGGTCATCGGCAAGCTCGCCGCAGTCGCGGGCAAGCTCCTTGTCAAGTTCGTTGAGGTTGAGGTATTCGCTCAAATGCCTGCCGCCCGCTCGATCGCCGCGCGCTTGCAGCGTTCCCACGCCTTGCGGCATAGCCTGTCGAGCTTGATGGCGGCAAGGCGCTTTGGCGATCCTGGCGGGAAGTGCCAGAAGCCGTTATCCCCGTAGAGGTAGCGATATCGCCGGAACAGCCTCGCCTTGCGCCGGCGCAGCACAGTCGACACGGCAGGCCAGTGGTTGCCACATATCCATTCGCCCCGGCCCTTGATGGTACGCCGGCAGAACGGGACGCAACACGGCACGCGCTCGTCGGCCATAGTGTCTAATCCCTGTCATTGAGCGACGGCGGGCGCGGCCGTGGCTTGTGCTCCTTGAGCACGGACCCATTGCCGACGTGAAACGCCTGGCAATCCTTGCAGCGGTATACCTGCGCGCTGGCCTCGTCGTGCTTATGCCTCAACTCGCGCGCGTCAAAGCTGGCGTGCTGCCATGTCAGATAGCTCTTTTTGCTGCACACATCACCGCCCCGGCTCTACCGTCTTAGTGGTCGGCTCAGGTGGCGCGGCCGGTCCAGCCTTGCCGTCCTCCAGCGCCGTGGCGATCCGCTCCAGCGCGGCGGCAATGCGCGCTACGCTGTCCTCGATCGGAGCCGGTTCCATCAGTGCACCGTATGAGGTTCGAGCGCGTCGGCCGGCGTCGCCATCATTTCGTCGACGGCATAGCCGATAGCGGCAAGCATGTTGATGTTCGGCCGGATGCGAGCGTGCGCCGCGACCCACGCCGCACCGATCGGCAGGCCGGCCGCGTCGAGGGCGTCGAGCCTGGCACGCTTGGTGATCGTCATGCCGTTGAGCGTCATGCGGTGAGCCATGTCGGCAAGCATGTCGTTCGCGCACATCTGGCGAACGGCGTTCTCAATCCTCACCTGCGTCATCGCCTTGAGCAATTGCGCGGTCTTGTCCTGATCGTTCGTCGGTTGATCCATCGTCGTCTCCCACTTCGCGTCGTTTCTGCTTCTCCTGCCGAGCCTGGCGCAACTCGTCGGCAATATCCGTGATGCTGGTGTTCTCCACCACATCCGTCCAGAGCTTGTGCTTTTTGCCAAGTAGCTCCAGCGCCGCCAGCTTCGGCGCGAGCTTGAACTTGATAGACTTCACCGCTTGCGCGTTGTCGCCTCGACCCTCGTAATACGTGTCGATCGTCACCTCTTGCAGCGCCGCCAACTGCTCGCGCGTCAGGCCCGACAGATCGGTGACCGCGCTTCCGTCCTCCTGAATGACGATGAAGTCTGTCATGTTCGAGTAGGCAAGCTTTGCCACCTCCTCGATGATCGTGTCCTCGTTGACGATGAGGCGCTTGCGGATCAGCGCGCGGCATTCCTCGATGTAGTCGCGCATCCATGGCTTATGCAGAAGCCGCGCGGCGTTGAACGATCCGTGCTGCGAGTTAGAGTTAAAGGCCAAGCGCCAGGCCCGCGAGCCGTTGCCGGTGCGCAGGTATTCGGCGGCGAACGTCACCTCCTGCGCTGTCCAGTCGTGCGACAGCCACAGCGGCGGCTCAGGCTCAGGCGGTGCCTCGCCGAACGTGTACTCTTGGATTGCGTCGTCACTCGCCACGCTACAGCCTGCCCGTAAGCTCGCGCCAGAAGATGACGACGAACGCGACGACTGCGATGCTGCATCCTATCCCAACTACGGCGAAGAAGTTCCAGATCATTTCTCCAACTCCCTCAACAGCGCGTCGGCCAGGAGGACAGCCGCGCGCGCATCTTCGGCAAAGCCTTCCTCGTGCACCAGGCCACCGCCCCGGCCGGCGAGGAGGCCGGCGAGGAGTGTCGTCGCCACGGCTTCGCGCTTGGTGAGGCGATCCCCTGTCGACGGTTTCTCGAACATCACGCCACCATGAGCATGACGCCGGCCGTCGTGCCGACGCAGATCGTGATAAGCCACAGCATGCGAGCGACCTTGATCAGTTGCGCGGCACTCACGGCAGCGGTTGCCGCGTTAACCGGATCGGCCACGACATAGGCCGAAGTGGCTAGACACTGCGTGAGGTAAGCGAGGCCAGCGGTTGCGATGATCATGAGCAGGGCAAGGTCGCGACGCCACACAAGCGCGGCTATGGCGACGAGCGCGATGTAGAGCAGGCCGAAGTAGATCGTTGCGCGGAAGCTCTCGACGGTCATGTGATCCTCCCGCGCGGCAGCACGTAATGCGCGACGGCCTGCCACCTGTCGGCGATCTCATCAAGATCGTCTACGTACCGCTCAAGCTCGCGCTGCTCGTCTAAAGCCGCCATGGCAGGCGATCGGCCGTACAGCGGATACCCGCCCTCCTTCATCAGCCCGTCCAGCGGCGTCGGCGGCTCCTCGTCCTTGCCGCACGCGGCCAGCCCGACCAGCGGAGCCAGGCCGAGCAGCGAGAGGATCGAACGTCGAGTGATATTTTTCATGGCAGTTCCTTTCACCGTTTGAGATCAGAGCCGGCGCGGCAGTCTGGGAGGACTTAACGCCGCGCCGGCATTTGCCACATGACGCCGTGGCGCGGCAGACAGAGTGGACGTCAGGCTGCAACCAGAACAGATACCGGCAAAAGGTGCGGGTGGCAAGGGTGCGGCTTAACTGTACCGACCAGACGGTATACCTTACGCTGTACGATTAACAGGTTTCCAGTTAAGCATTTGATTTCATTGAACAATTCCAGCTGGGCAAATTTGGACCATTTAGCGGTGAGGTAATCGTTTTCATTACCGTGACGTGATGTCAACGAAAATGGGCTGTTTTGGCGTCGTTTTTAGAATATCATGTCGTTTCTAATCCACAAAACTAAGTACCTTAAACTGTAGAGAATATCTTAAATAGATATATAATAGGGTTGAATGTTTATCCATTTAAGAATATATTATAGAGATATGTTGCGTGTTTTCTCGTGAAACACACCGTGAAACATAAGGATGTAGCTATGAATGACGAACGCAGCCCTGATGACGTGCAAGTCGGCGACGTGGTGCGAGGCCTAAGCCAGTCGACGCAGACGTTCGTGAACATCGTCGTTCGAGAACGTAAGTATGTCCAGTTCGATAGTGACCGGCACCCTACATTTGTAGGCGTGCGTGGCTTTCAGGTCAACGACGACGGCACGATCAAAAGCCGCCACTGGCATTACATCGGCAAAGGCCTGCCTGGCCGCAGCGACGGCAGCGGCGGCGGGATGCCGGATACCTATCACGAAGACCCACTAACCCGCGAACGATCGTACGGCGGCTGGGTCTATCGGCCAGACATCGTGGCGGTGAAGTTCGAGCGCAACGACAAATGGGCTGGACCCATCAAGGAACTAGGCGTTGGCGATACGCTGGACATTGATTGTAGTTTCGGGACGATCGCCATCATCCGCAGCGTGGCGTCACAGCAGGCCGGTAAGTGGAACCGGCGATACAAGGTCGAGAAGACCCTGAGCGGCTGCGCCGTAACGAGGAAGGCGTGATCCATGAAGGACCCTATAATTGTCATCCATCACCCGGAATTTGATGACGTGGACCTAGTTCTAGGCGGCAGGCCAAAGCCCGCGCCGGAGACAGTCAAGCAGGCCGAGATGGTCGAGAAGGCCAGAATTGCCAGGATAAAAAAGACTGGCCGTGACGAAAAGTAGGATATTTTTGGACCATGGCTTGACGCCGTACTGCCAGAAAAGGAGACACCCGCATGAACGCCACCTTCACCCCGTCGAACGTCCATTATCTCCCGCCGCTGCACAGCGCCGACGCGCGCCTCGACGACGCTTGGCGCATTGCCCGCGCCGACGTGGCCGAGGATATGTTCTGGATCAACCAGTACGAGCGCTATCTGATGCACGGCGCGATGACGCCCAGCTACCGCCGCTACGTCGAGACGGCCGTCGCCGGCCGCTGCCGGTCATACCGCGCCGGGCTGCGGCGCGTCGCCGAGATCGAGGAACAGATCGCGCAGAGGAGTGCTTGAACATGAAAATGCGCTGTTACACCTACTTTTGGAATGCGGATAGGGACTGTGAAACCATACCCGCGAACGCCACGCATATCATGGTGCTCTACGAATGCCCGACATCGAGCATTGCATCGCAGCCGTCCAGATCATGGCGTATGTTTGCCATCTGACAGCTTCATGGCGTATGTTTGCCATCTGACAGCTTCGGTTTCCGGCGTCCGCGCCGGTTTCCCAATCTGCCAAGCGCCACGGCGCACAACACAGGAGAGAAGCATGACCATTTTCAAGCGCGGCGACATCGTGGCCGTTCAGGGCGAGGTACGGTTTAACCCTACGCCTGGCGACGAATATCTTTACGTCAGGTTCGGACACACCGACGCTGGCGTGAAGCCATCGGACATCACCCTGATCATTCCAAAATTCGAAGTCGGCGACCTTGCCACGTTTGAAGGCCGCCAGGTCACGATCAAGGCCACGATCGACGATCAGGTCTGGATTGCCTTCGGCGGCTTCGATGCAGACCAGATCGTCAACGCTGGTGATCTTGAGCGGATGCTGGTTGCCAGGCCGGAGGTGACCGAGGAGCAGATGCAGGAGATCAGCGACGAGGCCGCCGCCACGATAATACCGGAGGCATTCCCGTCCAGCACGCCGGTCATTGAAGAACCTGACCCGCGCCAGCATCGACGACGTTGAGGAAGCGCCGGCCGACATCGACGACGATCCGAAGTTCTAGCCCACAACCCCACTGCCAGGAGCCACCCGCATGACCCTGTTCATTTGCAGCATCATCCTTATCGTGATCGCCGTGCTTGGCGTCATCGACGCCGCGTTGCCCGATGATGATTTCTGGAGCCAGTTCGATGAGTAGCACCTGGCTGGACCGCGCGCGTCTGTTCATAGCCGAGGAAATGAAGGACGCGCCGGCCGACATGCCCTTGCAGGACCGCAAGAAGGCGCTTCGCGCGGTCGCATGGAGGTTTCACGGCTATACATCGTGGGGTAGGAAAGTCTGGAGCCGGGCGACGCGCGAGTACCTTGCGCCGTTCGCCTACAAGTCAGACAGGGAAGTGCCAAAGAAACACCTGTCGCCAATGGAGCGCATGATGCGGGCCACGGCTGAACATGAAGCAAAGTTGAGGATGAAATGACCATAGACCCGAACGACGAAATGCTGCGCGCCACGCGCGAGAGCCAGGGCAGGCCCACGGACGCGCAGCCTCTATCCACAGAGCCGGGTGAGGCGGTGAGCGTCACGAAAGAAATGATCCATCGTGCCTTGAAAGCCTCACGCGACAAGAGGCTCAACACGCTTACCAATGACGAGGCCATGCGCTTCATTCTCGAAGCCGCCACTCTCACCGGCACAGTCCGTCCTGTAGAAGCCGTGGCGGTGAAGGCGCTGGAGACACAAGATAATGGGATAGCCACAGTCTGCGACGGAACGCGATTTCGCGATAGCGCCGAAGCGGATGGACAGGCCAGTGGTGAAGCCGGGTTGCTCCGGTCTACAGAAGGTTCGATCCCTTCCTATCTCGCCTCAATCGGTCCGTTAGAGGCCGTTGCCGATCTCATCAAAGCGAGGGACGCCGATTGCCGAACCGTAGGCTATCGGTCCGACTTATGGGACAGGCTACGTTCCACTCTCGACCATATGCCTGTCTGGAGTGTTGGATCATGGGGTGACGGATCGACGCCGCCTGATCTGGCCAACATCTTCTGTGACGCCTACGAAATAACCGTAGCAGTTGGGCTCCCCAAGGACATCGCTGCCGAGATCGTGGCCGCGCACAATGAATCCCTAGCTACCCCTCTCAGCAATCCCGAAGCGCCAGCCGCACCGGTGGTGGAGATAGATTGGGATTCGGAGCCCAAATTCGATTGGAACAACACTAATCGCGAGGCTCGTCAAAATCACGTCGCCTGGCACAGGGATTGGGCTGAAGCGCAAATCGAGCGAATCCGCGCCGCTCTCGTAGCCACCCAGCCCGCCCCAACATCGGCGGTGAATGGGGAAGACTACGCACTGAGGCATTATGACCCTGTGCGTGTTGCTTTGGAGATGCAGGAAGCCAAAGCGAAGGCCGAAGGTCGCGAAGACGATGAACTCTACTGGCGGCATGAAATAAAGGCGCTGGACGATGCTCGAAACTCCGTCAAAATGGCTGTGCCGGGGGAGATGGAACGGTTGCGGCTGGCGTTAAAGCCGTTCGCCGACCTTGCCGCCGTGAGATACCCTGACGAGGGCGGCGCGCCATCGCATATCGACATCATTACCGCCAACGGCGAGCAAGACGAGATCGAACTGCGAAGCCACACCGCCGTGAGCGATCACTCCGTCGTCCTTTGTGGCAACGACTTCCGTGCCGCCCTCGAAGCCGCATCGCAAGCGAGGGCCAAATGAACGGGATCGCCAAGAAATTGGAAGATGCAAAGGCCGAAGTGGCTCGGCTAGAACGCATCGCCGGCAGCGCGACATGCCGAGAGATGGGTTGCCATGACTGGCAGTCTATCGGCGGTACGAACGCCAGTTGCGGCGATCTTGGCAAAGATTGCTCGTGTTCAGTGCCGGTCCTCCAGTGCAGGCGCTGCGGTGATTGCGACTACGGAGACAATGCCGAGGCCGAAGAAACGCGTCGCAAGTGTGCGGAGTCTGCAAAATGAACACGCACCCGATCATCGAAAGTGTCAGATCTGATATCGAAGGTCTCGACTTCGCTGACGACGACAAGCGACAGAACGCCGAAGACAGCATCATCTGCACCGTACAAACGCTCATCGACCACATCGAGGCCCTCGAAGCTGAGAACGCTAGGCTGGTGAAGGATCTATCTCGAAAGACGGCCAACGTACGAGACCTAGCGCACCGGAAGGTCATTGCTGGCGAATACCGAGACGATTTCAAAGCCCGCGCCATCGCCGCCGAAGCCGACCGGGAAGCGCTAGGGGTGGCGCTGGCGCCGTTTGCGGAAGCGAACGACCTGTTCAATAGCTGGTGCCCTGACGAAACGCACGCATGGTACATTGATGGCGCGGAGCCCGGCGAAGAGACGCCATCGCCCGTGACAGTTGGAGACTTCCGCCGCGCCCGCGCTCTTACACAGGGTGGTGGGAAGGGGGAAGGGCAATGACCACCATGCACCGCCTGTGCGAGCACGTCGCCGCCCTGTACGACAACCCGTCGCCAAGCCATGCCGCCGCGTGTGCGGACGCCGAGGCTCACGGCCGGCCGGCATTCTGGCCGGCGACCAAGTGGGACGAAACGACCGTCGAGCGCGTCGCCTGGTTTGCCACCTATAGCGGCGAACTGCATCAGGCACTCGACCGCTTTTCCGACAAGCCGCGCAAGGAGATCATCGACAGCCTTGTGCCGCTCAATCACAAAGCCGTGCTCCAATTGCGCATGGCCTACATGTCGATAGGCGAATATCCGCCAATCCCAAAGCTTTGGGCCAGACAGGAGAAACGGGCATGACCGCTTTTGTAATCGTAGAAGGCCGCTCTCTTGCGGCAGCAATGAAGAAAATCAACCTCGTCGTCGAGAAGCGAACGACGATCCCGATCTTGACCACCGTGCGGCTGCTATCCAGTGGCGTCGGTCTGGTACTGCGCGGTACTGATCTCGACATGGAGATCACGACAGATGTCGACCTGATCGACGGCGACGGCGACACGGACGTATGCCTGCCGGCGCACTTGCTGGAGAAGATCGCCCGCCAGGCTGGACCCGCGCTAGTGAGGATCGAGGCCGGCGAGTATCGCGCGAAGATCGACGTTGCCGACGGTGACGCGACCTACGAGGTGCAAGGCTATCCGTCCAGCGATTATCCAGAACTGTCGTCCGGCGCATGGACGCCGATCGAGAGCTTCACCAACGGCCGGCTTGCCTCGATCCTCGATCGCGTGTCGACCTGCATATCGACCGAGGAAACGCGCTATTACCTCAACGGCGTGAACTGGTCGATCGACACGTTCGGCCGCTGCATGACGGCGACGGACGGGCATCGCCTGGCAAGCGCCAGGTACGACACCGACGGCGATGACAAACCCATGTCTGTCATAATCCCCTATGGAGCCGTCCGAGTGCTGCGCAAGCTCGCCAAGGGTAAGGACGTGGGCGTCAATCGCAGCACCGACGAGAGGCACCACCTTGAGTTCTGGATCGGCTCAACCCACCTTGTCACCAAGACCATCGACGGCACATTTCCGGACTGGCGTCGCGTCGTGCCGAAGGAGACGCCGCACGCTATCGAGTTCGACGCGGACCTGCTTCGCACCGCACTGGAGCGCGTGACCATGATGGCGAGCGAGAATGGCCGGGCCGTCCGCATCTATCGCGGCGAGGACGGCACTGCACACCTGTCCATCAAGAACGCCGACAGCGGCGAGGGCCACGCCAAGGCGTTTGCGACTTGGCCGGACGTTCCGGCAGACCCGAATAACCCCGACTTCAGGGGCACTATCGCCGGCTTCTCCTCGTTTGGCTTCAACGCCGCATACCTGAAAGCCGCGCTTGGCAACAATCACGGCCGCTTCATCCTTCGGTTCGCTGACAGCGGATCGCCGTTCATTGTCGACGATGGCGACGAGGAAATGACCCGCGTCCTTATGCCTATGCGCGTCCTATGACCACACACGCCGCGATCGTCATGACGGCCGACATCGCCGACAAGAGGGTCAGGTCGATCATGCGGTACTTTGACAGCCACGGCTGGCCGGTCGCCGGCCGTGACGCCGAACGCGATACGGCCGGCATAGTGTCTAGTCGCTTCCTCGCAAGGTACTCCACAGGAGGAGGCCGTCAGCACGTCCTCGCACTAGGCGCAGGGCTGTACGCGCCCGTTGACAAGGCGGGAACGGACCCTGTGCCGGTATCGCGCGACGTGGCGCAGGCTGTCCTTGCGCTGGAGGCCGACGAGGTGATCGACGATCATGACCACTTGCGACTATTCAAGCTTGCCATGATACTGGAGCGCAAGGGCTTGGCCACCATTCGAAAATCGAGGACGACGCGCGCCGGCATTCGTCGACAGACGATCCGGCTCGCGCTCAACGAGGCCGGCCGCTCAATGCTTGAAGCGAGGGCGAGGCTTGCAAAGGATGAATTTTAGTCGCACAACACCCGATGCCAACGCCGACTGCCAGCGCGCGGAACCCGCATGACCGACATTGATTTCGACAGGATCAGGAAAGACTACCCGTTGCCGGACGTGGCAACGGCGTCTGGCCTGAAGCTGACAAAGAACGGCAATGAGTACATAGCCTCATGCCCGTTCCACAGCGAGAAGACCGAGAGCTTCACCGTCTACAAGGACAAGTCCGGCGTCTGGAAAATGCACTGCTTCGGATGCGGCGCGCATGACGACGTGATCGGCTTCTACAAGGAACGCTACGGCTGCAAAGACAGCGGCGAGGCGGCGAGGGAGTTGACTGGTGGAGAAGCCAGGCGCGATCCCGTCGCACCGAGCGAGGCAGTGCAGTCCAGCGATCCCTATAGCGGCTACGATATCGGACGCCCGCCTGCCGACACGCCGCCGATCATTGGCGGCAAGCGAACACCGCCGATCCTCAATCCAAAGCGCGTCGACGCCAGCACCGGCAAGCCCAAGGTGGTCACGTACACGCCGACGATGGCGTTCCCGTACACGACCAAGACCGGCGAGCTTCTAGGCTACGTGCTGCGCGTCGAGTTCGACGGCAAGAAGATCACACCCGGAGTGTGGTGGACGAAGAACAAGGAAACGCAGTTCGAAGGCTGGAGCCATGGCAGCTATCCCGCGCCGCGCCCGCTATACGGACTGAAGGAGATACACGAAAATCCAGAACACCAAGTCCTCCTCGTCGAAGGCGAGAAGTGCAAGGACGCCGCCGCGCGCCTCATGGCCGGCAAGAAGGTGGTCGCTGCTACGTGGATGGGAGGCGGCAAGGCGCTGTCGAAAGTCTACTGGAAATCCCTCGCCGGCCGATCCGTGGTCATCTGGCCAGACAACGACGAGGAGGGATGGAAGACTGTTCTAGGCTACGCCGGGCCTGATATGTCCTGGCACAAGGGCCTCGTCGAATACTGCTACGCGGCCGGTGCGAAGAACGTGAAGATCGTTCACATTACGCCGGCCAGCCGCGAGCCGGGCTGGGACATAGCCGACGCCGAGAAAGAGGGCCTTGGCCAGAAAGGCGTTGAGTTTATAATTCGTGATCGCATCCAGCCATGGAGCAATGAGCGACACGCAGAATGGAAAGCCGAGGCGATCGCCAAGGCAGGACCGCAGGGAGCGATAAAGGATGACGACGATCCGGGACCAGTGGAAGACGTTTCACAGAGCGCGCCGGCTGATGAAAGGCCACGGAAAAAGGCAGGCGGAAGCACTAAGAGAAAACCCGGATATTCCGGAAATGGTACGAAACCGCCTGATCGATCAGATAATATTCCCGCCAATGGTCTGGCCTCAGCCGACGCTGGCGAAAGCGATGGGCTGGACGACGACGATCTTCCCGCTCAAGTCGGCCGAGGCTTTGACATCGACGATGAAAGCTGGCGAAACCACCTGATCATGAAGGCCGACGGCAACGGCCTGAAAGGCAACAGCCTCCAGAACTTCGCCCTCCTGCTCCAGTACGAGCAACGTTTCGCGGGCATCTTCGCGTGGAACGATTTCGCCAAGGAGGTCTATCTACAGCGCCGGCCGCCGTGGGACGTTGGCGGCTCTTGGAAAGTCCGCAAGATCACAGAGCCAGACATCACGTCGGCCGCTTGCTGGCTGGAGTATTGCGGCATGTCACCGAAGACGAACGACATTGGCAAGGTTGTGCAGCGCGTCGCCCAGCACAACAGTTATAACCCGGTCACTTCACGCCTGCTCAAGCTGAAGTGGGACGGCGTGCCGCGCCTGTCCGGCAATGGCAATGGCGATGACGCCGAGATCGTCAAGCCGTGGCTTACAAACTGCCTTGGCGCGGTGCCGTCGACGGAGAACATAGCGTTCGGCCGCAAGTGGATGATCGGAGCCGTCGCCCGCGCCATGCAGCCAGGATGCAAGGTCGACACCATGCTCGTCCTTGAAGGACCGCAGGGATTGAAGAAGTCTTCAGCGCTGCGCATTCTGTCCGACGCGGTTGTGCCTGGCGTGTTCACCGACGAAATTTCAGATCCAAATTCCAAGGACGCCGGCCTGCAAATGCAAGGCGCGTTCATCATCGAGATCGCCGAGCTTGACGCATTCCGCCGCGCCGAAATCACGCAGATCAAGGCGTGGCTGTCACGCCAGGTCGACCGCTTCCGTCGCCCGTACGGAAAGATCGTCGAGGACTTCCCGCGCGGCTGCGTGTTCGCCGGCACCGTCAACCCGATCGGCATCGGATACTTGAAAGACCCGTCAGGAGGCCGGCGCTTCTGGCCCGTCGAATGCGGCAAGATCGACCTAGACCGATTGGCGAAGGACGCGCCGCAGCTATGGGCGGAAGCGGTCGCGGCGTATCAGGACGGCGAGGAGTGGTGGTTGAGCGACGACGAACAGGTTTACGCCACGATCGCGCAGGCCGCGCGCTATGAGGAAGACCCCTATAACACCATGATCGACGAGTACATTCACGGCCGCGCCACCGTCACCCTGCTCGACATCATGCAGCACGCGCTCGACATTCCGAAAGAACGCCGGAGCGCGATCGTCAACAAGCGCGTAGCCGCGCATTTGCATTCACGTGGATGGCAGCGAGTGAGTGAGGGAAGCGGCCGAGTATTTTACGCCGCGCCGGACAGGATCATTTGACGATGAATTGCCTTGTGATATAAGGGCGCTGCGATCCTGGCAGGTCGCGGTTGCCTTTCACCGGGCAAGCCCGGCACGTTTCATGCGGCGTGCCGGGCTTTTTATTTGGGCGCGCCAGGTCCGCCCGCGATAATCGACAGCGCATCCTCGACCGTGCGGGCAATTCCGGAGCGCCCGTTACGCATGATCACCCACTTGTGCCAGTCAGCTTGCCCCTTGCGGCGCGCGTCAGAGCCGACCTTGATCTCGATGGACACAAACACCCCGGCAGAGGTCAAACCGATCAGGTCGCCTCCCCCGCCACCGTGCGGCCCCACTCCGTAGGCAACGCGATAGGTCTTTCCCTTTCGCTTGTAGACGGCCAACCCGCTATTATTGCGAACGAGCAAGCATCCGACATCGGACGCGGCCAGGCATATCGCCTCAGTCAGTTCGGCGGTGTTCATAGCCGTCGCGCCATCTTGCGAAGGCGCTTCCACCTGGCGCGGGCGATAGCCTTGCGCTGGTGAGCCAGCGACGGACGCAACGTCGTCGCATCCTCGTCGTCCGGAAGTAGCCGCGTCGTCGCTTGTTGTCTCGTCGCCTTGAGATAGGCCAGCACTTCGGCGAACTCTCGGTCAGCTTGGCCGGTATCCATATCCATCTGTCTCGACCTTTCCATCCTCGACCAGTTCGCGCAGGATGATCCCCGTCACGCTCAGCATGTGCGCCGGCACCCAGCCGCCATACCTGGCCTGCTCCTCGCGCCATGCGTCCATGAAGTCGCGCATGTCCTGGCGCTTGAGGGCAAGCAGTTCCTCGCGTGTCACCGCATCACCCTTTCAATCGCCGCCTTTTCGAAGAAATCCATTTGCTGTTTGCGGGCATACTCGCGCGCCTCCTCCTTGGCCTTCTTCGAAGTCCAGAGTTTTGCTGCCCACTCCTCAGCAAAGTCGTACCCACGACGCCGGCCGATGTCGATCAGTTCGTCGAGCGATCCGGCCTGCCACTCCTCCAGCTTCTTCGCCTTGCGCACGCGGTCCTTGTCGATCTCATGCAGGTCGCCGTCCTTCATTTCCACCTGGCGCGCGCCGATCGGAGCGGATCGCTTCTTCGCCTCGCGCAACTTCTCGCCGCAGTGCCGGCAGACGATCGTCACGGCCGGCACGGTCGCGCCGCAGCCCGTACACTGTACAACCTCGCTTGCTCGCTTTTCAGCGCCGGCTAAGCTCCACTCTCGATCGTCATCAGGCAAGCCGTGACCTTGCGCCATGATGTTGCCGGCGTGGTCGAGCAGCACCGAGCGGCCGCCCCACGGCCGCAGCATCCGGCCGGCTTGCTGCATGAACATGCTGAGAGATTTCGTTGGGCGCGCCATGCCGACGCACTGGATCGGCACATCACGTTCCGCCTGTGCCGACAAATCGTATCCCTCGCCGAACAGGTCAACATTCGTGAACACCATCAACTCTCCGTCCGCCATCTGGAGCGCGGCGGCGCGGCGTTCCCAAGACTTATGGTCGCCGTCCAGATGCATTGCCGGGATGCCGGCTTCATTGAACGACGCCGCGACGTGCTGGCTATGCTTGATCGAGGTGCAAAAGTAGACCGCGCGCAGCCCGTTGGCGTACTGGCGATAATCGCGAACCATGTCGCCGATGATGACGGCCTTGTCCATCACCTCGTCGACTTCAGACGTGACGTAATCTCCCATGCGGGTGTGAAGCCCGGTCAGGTCAGGCGATGACGGCGCATAGGCCACATAGTCAGCCAGATATCCGCTGTCGATCAGCCACTTGACCGACGGGCCGGTCACGATGTCATCGAAGAAAGCGTCTAGACCCTTCCCGTCAAGTCGGCAGGGAGTGGCCGTCAGACCTATGAAGGTCGTATCCTTCCACGCCTCCATCACCTTGACGTAGGTCGCGCTTGGCGCGTGGTGAGCCTCGTCGACGATGCAGTAATCAGGAGCCTTGACCTGTGCCAGACGCGACTTGAGCGTCTGCACCATGTCGATATGAATTGGAGGCCACGGATTGTTCCAGCGCCCGGCCGCGATGAACGAATAGTCCAGCGCCAGGCGGGAAAAGGTCTTGGCCGTTTGGTCGATCAGGAAATCCCGGTGAGCCAGGAAGTCGACGCGCTTGCCGTTCTCGACGAGCGCTTTCGTGATCCGACTGGCTATCACCGTCTTGCCGCCGCCCGTCGGACATTGAATGAGGATGCGGGGCGCGCGACCCTTGACGGTCTTTCGGAGCGCACGAAGCTTCTCGCGCGCCTCCTGTATGATCTTGGTCTGGAACGCGCGTTCCTGCATGTCAGGCGAGGCCAAGTTCTTCGGCCTTCCAGTCGAGGATGCGAAGCATGACTACCTCGTCACGCGGCATCCGGTCCAGCTTGAGATCATCGCCGCCGTGCAGGAGCGAGCGCGGTATGTTTTGCGCGACTTGCCGGTTGCGGGCGATCACCCACACGGATGACGGGAGAACGTTCGATATTCGTATGGTCACGGTCCTGTAGCTTGCCATCTGTCTGTTCCTTCACCGGCTTGGTCACTGTGATAATCGCGCCGCACTGGCAGCGGCGAGTATGCGGGAACGCCGTCGGCTTGAACACCGTGCCGCAGGCGCATTTGTAGACGGGTTTCATATCCCGTTGTCTCGCTTCCACACCGTTGAAAGCGACACGCCGATCTTGGCCGCGATCGCCTCATAGGTATGGCCAGCCTCGCGCATTCTCTTGATGCGAGGAATGTTGACATGACTTGTCAGCTTCGGAACATAAAGCACCTCGACCGTCGTGAAGCGATGCCCGCAGGAGCAGATGCGACGACGGCGTATCTTGTTGCAGCCGCGCCTCGTCTCGATCGTTTCGGACGAGGTACGATGACAGGCAGGGCATTCGATACCGGACATCACAGCACCCTCCCGTCGTCGACGGACTGGCCGCATGTCGGGCAGACCGCAGGATCGAGGCAGGCGGACACCGCATCCATGAACGCCTTGGCTTCCTCGTCCGGCAGGCGAGCCGCATGTTCCATGGCCGCGCCGACGATCGCCCGGTTGTGTCGTGTCGGAACGTGGCCGCCGTTGCCGACGTGGCCGCCCTCCCTCCAGTCATATGGCTTGTCCCAGCGCGTGACCATCGAGCGGTCAGTGCCGGCCGCTTCCGCCAGCTTGCCTTTGCCGCCGAACAGTTCGGCGAGTGTTTCGACCTGGCTCATGAGTTCTGTTCCTTGTATTTGGCGATGTTCGCAACGATTTCGCCGATGCCTCCACCGCCCGGTCCAAAGGCTTTCTCGATCGCCTCCCTGCCGATTACATGGCGCGCTGCCTCCAATTCTTCCGGGGTCTTGAAAGTGGCGATCGGCTTAGGACCATCCGGGAACTGCCTCTTGTATTCTGCGTTCGCTTCGGCTTCGCAGTAGAGGCAACCGCGCCCTTGGCAGAAGCGGCAATCGCGGTAACGCTTTCCATCAAATCGCATCGTCATGCTTTTTTCCTTCACCGGTTGACAGAATTTATTTCTGGTCGTATTCCTACCCGACATTGACGCGATGTCAAGACCTGCCAGGAGACGCAAATGCCAGCCGCACGCATCACCAGAGAGCAAGCCATGGAGCTTTTCGTCTATGACGACGATGCCGGCAAACTCTACTGGCGAGAGCGACCGGCTAGCCATTTTACGCATGAGGCATACCAGCGCGCATGGAATACCAAGTACGCCGGACGACAAGCCGGGTCGATATCGCTGAACGGCTATCGTCGCGTCAACATCGGCGGCTGCTTTCAGTACACGCACCGCATCATATGGCTTCTGGAGACTGGCGAATGGCCGGACGAGATTGATCATATCAATGGACGCCGGACAGACAACCGTTTCGCAAACATGCGGGAAGTCGACCGCAAGACGAACGGCAAGAACGCCAGTCGTAGCGTTAGCAACAGCAGCGGAGTGACCGGCGTGTCGTTCGACCGTTCGTATCGCAGATGGGTCGCGTACATCACAGTCGACGGGGCCAAGGTTCACGTCGGACAATCTACCAATAAAGCAGCAGCCATCGCCATGCGAAAGGCGGCAGAGCGCGAATACGGTTATCATCACAACCACGGAAAGGAACCTGCCAGTGCCTATAAAAATTGAGGATGACGCGTCTTATCACGCTGGAGAAGGCGTATCAAAATCCGGTCTTTGGACCCTTTGGAGCAAGACCCCTTTCCATTATCGCTACGGCGTTCGAGAGAGCCGGCCGCAGTTCGACGTAGGCAAGGCCGCGCACATCGCCATCCTTGAACCGGAGCGGCTTGAAACCTCGATCACGCGCGGTCCTGTCGATCGGCGCGGCAACAAGTGGAAAGAGGCGCAGGACTTCGCCGAGTTCCACAAGACCATCCTGTTGACGGAAGGAGACTTCGAACAGGTGATGCTGATCCGCGATCTTGCCGCAACGTCGTCAATCCTCGACACCATGCGAGACGGCGGCGCGATCGTCGAGACGAGCGCCTACCATGTCGACGAGGAAACCGGCGTCTTGGTGAAGACCCGCCCCGACATGTACAACCCCAAGCACAAGATCATCTGCGACATCAAGAACATGGCGGACGGCAGCGCTGGAGCGTTCAGCCGGGACGTTGCCAAGTTCGGCTATCACGTTCAGGAAACCATGTATTCCGACGTGTGGGAGAAAGGCAGCGGCAACGAGGTCGAGGCGTTCGTATTCGTTGTGTTCGAGAAGTCCGAGCCGCCCATGCTGGCCGCCTATGAACTCGACAGCGACGCCGCCAAGGAAGGCCATGCGATCTATCGCGCGGCGCTGGCGAAGTACGCCGAGTGCCTGAAGGCTGACAACTGGCCGGGCTATCCCGACGAGGTGCAACGCATCGGCCTGCGGTCGAAGTGGGACTTCAAGATGGTTGAGCCGGAGGGCGAGTAAATGAGCCACGCCGCCGCCGACATTCGCTACGCAGTCGACGCGCTACAGCAGACGCTTATGGCGGTCGGCCTTCGTCTAGACGCCATAACAGTCGGCAGCGACGCGAGCGAGGCCGAGGCGTCGCGCCGCTTCATGCACTACGCCTTGAACGATATGGCCAGGCTCATCACGTTCGACGATCCGCCGCCACAGCACGTCACCTATCTTGGCGTCGTGTCCATCCACTTTGCAGGAGCGAAAACAAAATGACCACCGCCCTTACCACCGTCGAGAAATCCCGCGACATGGCCGCCTACTTCGAAGGTGCGAAAGACAAGTTCGCTTCATTCATGGAGGAGGGCGAAGTCGGGAAGTTCATGCGCGTTCTCAACAACGCGATCCTGCGCGATCCGGAGATCGCCACGGCCAGCAAGCAGAGCGTGTTCCTCGAATGCCAGAAGGCCGCCGCCGATGGACTTGTCCTCGACGGCCGCGAAGCGGTCTTGACCCGCTTCAAGTCGAACAAACGCATCCAGCAAGGCGGCAAGTGGGTCGACAACTGGCAGACCGAAGTCGTCTATATCCCGATGATCAAGGGCTTGCGCAAGCTGGTCCTCCAGTCGCCACAGGTGGCGTCGTGGAACACCGGCCTTGTGTACGAAAAGGAATACGACGAGGGCCGGTTCGACTACACGGCCGAGCCTCCTATGCTCCTTCACAAGCCGATCATCGTCGGCGATCGAGGACCGGTTGTCGCCGCCTATTCCGTCGTGCGTCTGCGCAACGGGCAGGTATCGATCATGGTCATGACGCGCGGCGCGCTGGACCGGATCAAGGGCCGCACCAAATCGAAGAAGCCGGCAAAGGGCAACGAGCCGGAGAAGATCACCGGGCCATGGGCGACCGACGAGGAGGAAATGTTCATCAAGACCGTCGCGCGCCGGCACTTCAAGAGCCTTCCGCTTGGCGGCAAGATCGACGACGCCGTGACCCGCGTCGACGGCCTGTATGATTACGATCAGGAGACAGGCGAGATCGCCGATGACGCGCCACCTGTTCCGGTCGCCAAGGCTGTCGCGAACAAGAAGAAGACCAGCGCCAAGGAAAAGCTTGAGGCCGCGCGACCGAAGCCCGGCCCCGATCCCGACGGCGATCCGGCCGGCGACGGCACTGGAACGACCATCGAACACGAGGAAGCCGAGATCGACGAGGGAGAGGAGAAAGAGCCGATCGAAGGCGAGATACTGCCCGAAGACGAGTTTTAACCGCAGGAGCAAACGACATGACAGAGCATAAAGGACTACCGGTCGCCGGCTATCAGGAGACGCAATCGCAGGAAAGCGTCAACCTCGTCAACGAGGCGAAGGCGCTGGAGGAGCGCACCTTGCGCTTTGCCGACAAGCTCAAGGGTATGGGAACGTCGGCAGATCAGCGCCGCGTCGCCATCGGCGTCACCAACATCGAGCTTGGTTTCACGCAGCTTTGCAAGGCGATCTTCGCGCCGACCGGATCACGGATCGCGCTTCCGGAGGACAACAAGGAATAGCCGCGAGGCTATCGCGACGAGGCGAGCAATCGCCATGTGGCAAGGCACGCTACAGACCTTCGATAAGCCGGAGATTGCCGGGCAATCCTTATCGTAAATCAGTGGCCGTCGCGTCATCTACACCAGGATCAAACATCAACAGGAGACACACCGACAATGACCATCACCGCTACACCTGCCGCCGCGCCAATGACCACGGTCCACGGTTTCGCCGTGCAGATACTCGCATTCATCCCGATCCCGAAAGACGATCTCAAGCGGCAGATCGAAGTCAGCCAGGCGCTTATCGATCTTGGCGAGGGAACCAAGACCATCGCCGATCTCGTGCCCTTCATGAAAGGCGTCGAGTTCCGGCAACAGCACGTCGGCAAGCGCGTCACCGTCGAGGAGGCGAATAGCTGGAAGGCTCAGGCGCAACTGCCGCTGGACGAACAGACGGCCGAGGAGAAGGACGCCGAGGCCGAGGAGGCGAGCCAGCCGGAGCCGAAGGCCGCCAAGGGCAAGGGCAAAGCCAAGCCACCGGCCGACGCCGATGAGGACTTCGACGACATCGATCCGGCCGACATGGACGGCGGAGACGATTGACGCCGGGTCAAACTGATGGCATAAAGGAGAGCCGGTCAAGACCAAGACAAGACCAAGACCAAGACCGGCTCTTTCCTTTTAACCATAGGAGCATCCGGTGAAAGAACTGTTCAAACCATGCAAGTTCAACTCTCGCGTCCTTGAGCGCATCAGGCTTTGCAACACGATCTTGGAAAACTATGCGGCGCGCGGCTACAAGGTCACGTTGCGATCCCTTTATTACCAACTTGTCGTGCGCAACGACATCGAGAACAGCCAGCAGTCTTACAAACGCCTCGTCGACACGCTGACCAAAGCCAGGCTTGCCGGCCTCGTCGACTGGAAAGCCCTCGAAGACCTTGAGCGCCCGCTGCAAGGTGGATACGGCGGATACCGTGATCCGCAAAACTTCTTCGACAGCATCGAAGGCGGATACTTCAAGGACCAATGGGAAGGCCAGCCCGTCTATGTCGAGGTGTGGGTTGAGAAGAACGCGCAGCTAGGCGTGATCTCCGTTCCATGCAATCGCTTCCAGGTCCGCTACATGTCCTGCAAGGGCTACCTGTCGCAGACGGCGCACTATGAGGCCGGAAAGCGGTTTCAGGGAAAGGCGCGCGACGGCAAGGAGTGCATCATCATCCATCTAGGCGACCACGATCCGAGCGGCATCGACATGACGCGCGATCACGTCGACAAGATCGACATGTTTGCGCAGCTTCACGACGTCGAGGTTAAGAGGATCGCCTTGCACATGGAGCAGATCGAGGAGTTGAACTTGCCGCCCAACCCGGCCAAGGAAAGCGACAGCCGATATGCAGGATACCGCGATCGGTTCGGCGATCAGTCTTGGGAACTCGACGCGCTTGAGCCGCAATACACGGACGCGCTTGTGTCCAGGCACATCGAAGAACTGATCGACCAGGACATCCTTGCTGAACTAAGGAACCGCGAGGCCGAGGAAAGCGCAGAGGTGAACGAAACCGCAAGAGCGCTCGCCGAGAACTATGATGCGATCCGCAACCACATGCGCGACCAGGGCATGATCTAAGCGAGGGGTAAGCCTCCCAAGCACTCCCTCGCACCGACGCCGCGTCATGCCCTTGACGCGGCGTCTTTTTTGTGGCCTTGATACGAGCAAGCGTCTAGACACTTGCGTCAAACGCCTACTGCCAGGAGATACCTATATGTTACCCGCACAATCAGGCATCTATTGCATCGAACACGCTGACAGCGGCCGTGTGTACGTTGGCTCCGCACTCAATATGAGAGGCCGTGTCGAGCTACATATCCGGCTACTGTCGGCCGGCAACCACCACTCGCCCATCCTTCAACGTTCGTGGGTCAAATACGGTAGCGACGCATTCGATATCTATGTGCTCGAAATCGTGCCGGATCACAATCGACTGTCTACGGCAGAGCAAATGTGGATCGACCGCCTACAAGCGGTAGGAAAGAACGGCTTCAATATCATGCCGACGGCAAGCCGCCACGGTAGCGGCAAAGGCACCCCCGCCTCTCCCAAGTACCGCCAACGCTGCTGCAACGAGTGTGGCCAGCCCTACCAGCCCGGCCGCGCGGATCAATTCTTCTGTGTCCGCAAGTGCCGCATGGATTTCGAGAACCGCATGATGACACGCGGTCGCGAACTCTATTCCCTTTTCATGGTCATGCGCTACGAGCGCGGCGTCGCCAGGATGCGCGGCGTATGGGCGATAGCCTGCCGCCTGGCGCAAGGATGGCGCGAGGAGGACGAGCGCGAGCGCGACGGCCGCCAGTCATGGATACCGGCAAAGCGCGCGCTGGCGAAGTTCCCCGTAACCATGACGGTCGCCGACGTGTACGTGAAGCAAGAGAAGTTCGGCCGGGCTGGCGTGCGCTGATCACACGCCGTGCAGAGGCCGAGGGTCAGGCACTTCGAACAGCGCGATCCGCTCGACCACCGCAACGCCAACGCCAACAGCCTGCCCGTCGATGTCGATTTGGCACGCAGGAGCTTGCGTAGTCACGCCCACTGGCACTTGCCACGGCGGACCGAGGATATCCAACACGACTTCCTCCGAAGCCTCGATCCGAGCGTCAGCAGCGGGAGAGGCCATGCCACCGGATGCAAAAAGCGCGGTCGCAACGTTGCGCCATCCTGTCCAGGCACCAAGTCGCACGCGAATGTAGCTCCTCACCCAACTGCCCGGCGTCACCGGGATAGTTCCTGCCGCCCTCGAAATGATGAACACTTCCCGCGCAGAACCGGCCGCTTGTATCGTGAACGTCAACACCTGCTTGTCGGCACCGTTCTTCGACTTGACGCAGGTGCAGGTTCCCGCTCCCTGGAACGCAGCGATCCAGCCCGCAGCAGTCGGCCCGCTGCTCCTTGTCGCGCCGCCGCCGCCAGTTCCCGCCATTTGCGAAAGCAGTTCAAGGCTTGGCGATGTCGGGATGTAGCTAAACGCTTCTGGAAATAACGGCTGGAGTACCGGAAGTAACGACGCGCCGCCAGCCTGTGCTCCAGTTCGCGACGGATGCGTGCCGTCGAGGGTGTACCCGGCTATAGGTCTGCCCGCCCCGTCATCGTACGCCAGGTTGACATCCCAAAGATGAACGTTCGGCGCAGCAGGAGCATAGGCACGGATCAGCGTGTTGATGTCTTGAAGGATGATCAGGCGCGGATCAGCATCCGGAAGTGCCGACACCCCTTCCGGCCGAACCGTCGAGAGGATTACCGGGATGCCGCGCGACGTGCACTTATCGCAAGCGGCTTTAAGATTGGCCATCGTCGTGGCGGCTGGAACGCTCCCGTTCACGTCGTTCACACCGACTGAGATAATGACCACGGCCGGCGAGTAAGCCAGCAGGGCATCGACGCGCGCCAGCGCTTGCGCCGAGGTGTTGTCGCCGATGCCGGCGTTCATGCCCGTAAAGTCGGGCACCGCGTCACCATCGTACCAAGTGTCGTATTCGAAATGCGGCCAGAGCGCGTTCGCCCAAGCTATCTCGCCGAGGCCCATCGTCCAGCCGAACGCGTTGGTCGCGGACCAGACATGATTGGCCTGCATGATGCTGTCGCCGAGGAAACCAAGGCGTGACCGTGCCAGTCTCCCCTTACCGATCAGGGCACCATCGTCCCACAGCCGCTTACCGCCAACGTCGGAATACCATCGGCCGTCACCGGCATCGAAGACGCCAGGTATCGCCGCCGCCAGCGCTTGAGCGCCGCGCAGGCGTTTTCCGCCTACGTCGAAGTACCAGCCGCCAACGCCATCCGACTGGATACCGTAGCCGGCAGCGGCGAGAGCTTCCGCGTGATAATAGCGCTCGCCATCAACGTCGAGAACGAGCCGGCGTCCATCAAACTCGAACATGGAGATTTTTCCCTCAGATTTTGCCGACAAGAAGCAGGATGACAAGGATCAGCAGTATCAGTCCAAGGCCACCGCCCAGCCTCAGGCCGCCGCCGTAGAAGCCGCTGGGATAGCCGCCGACCAGAATGACGATCAGGATGATGATCAGTATGAGCGAGAGCGACATGTCAGTTCACCTTGTCCCATTCGATAATCTTGTTCATGCGCGCGGAACATACCAGAAGTCCAGCCTCATTGACATCGCCCCGCTCGACGAAATCTCCTGTCACTTCTGGCCCGCCCGGCTTGCTCCAGATCGGCGGGCATGGCCGCTTCAGCGTAGCCGGAATTCGTCGCTCGACCTTTTGATATTTAGTCACCACCTGCGGCTTTGGTGCGGTCGTACACGCCACGCAAAGCAGGAGGAACAGGCAGCTTGAGATACGCATCAACGTCAACATCTTTCGCCCTCAGATCGGCCAGCGCTTTCGCGACTGACAGCGCAGTGTTATTGGCCACATCGATCTCGTCGGCCAGTTCGGCCGCCAGCTTGTCGGCGTGGTTCTTTTCGGCCTGTAGACGGCCCATGACTTCCTCGTTGTGCTCGTTCACGGCCACGGCCGCGTCGCGATCCCGAACCGCCGCATCACGCAGCACGATCGCGTCGCGCGCCTCCACCTTGTAATGATAGGCGACGAGTGCCGTTGACAGAAGCGCGATCAGGCCAATGCCGCCAACCCACGCGGTGATGCTCACGGCGTCACCTTGAACGAGTTCGAGCTAACGTGGAGTTCCTTGCGGTAGTGTCCGCTGGGCCGGAGATACCATGAAGTCTGAACTATGTACTCGCCAGGCGTCAGGTCGCACTTGACCGGCCTTGTCCACCAATCGAGGTCGAATGCATCTGGCGGACCGTAGCCGGCGCTGTAGGTGTTCCAGTGGCGCGAGGAGCAGATGCGGGCCATACTGCCGTTCTCCTGCTTCTTCAGGACCGTAGCGGTGCGCATGGCCAAAACGGTACGGTGTACCTTTATCTCCTCCTGCATGATCGGCGACTGGCCAACCTTGGCGTCGTTGACGTGGACGAGGCTTATCTGCATCCAGTAGCTTGGCGGGAGAGCGCTAGACCAAAGCGCGGAACCAACGGTGTACAGGATGGCGAGGCCGATCGCGACCATGGCAAACGGCCGTTGCGCCTCTATCGCGTTCCGCACAAGGCCCATGCTGAGTTTCTGCGAACTAAGCTCCGTCTTCATCATGTCTCCGCCTTCGCGACTGCCGCGTATCCAGAGGATCGACAAGGCGCAAACGGAAACCCTTGACGATGATTTCGATTATGACAATTCCGACAACGCCCATAAGAAAACCACCAAGCGTTGCCCCGTTTTCTTCAGGCACGTTCACCACACCAAGGCCCCATTCTAGCATGGGAACGGCCAGCGGCGACAGATACATGGCGCAAGCCGATCCGACGACGATCTTTCGAATGGCCGGAAGAACGCCGGTCCACTCCATTGCAACGGAAACGGCCGACCCGGAAAGGCCGGCCGTAAGGAGTTTTCCACTCTCGCCCTGTAGCCATTCCATGATGGTCATGCTGTTAAACCCCGCCCGCCCTGTTTAAGTTCCGCTCAGTCAGAGCTTTACCACTACTTCCGCGCGAAAGCGATCTCCGCATTCCCGCGCCGTGTCGAACGAGGGATCGAAAGGCAGCTTGGCAATGTCCCACTTGCCGCGCTGCGGGATGCCGAGATTTGCCCCGACTTCGGCGTGCGACAAAACCGTCTTTGGCGTGACCTTGATGCCGTAGCGCCGGCACAGATCGGCGACGACTTCGGAGGCTTTGTCCCATTGCGCCTTGGTCAGCGGGAACCTGCCGGCGTTGAATGGCCGTTCGACCGCGCCTGCCATGCAGCACAGCGACACGCCAATCGATCCGGTGTTGCACATGCGCGTGTGCGCGGCATAGCCGGCCTTCGCCTTCGGCAAGGAGTTGAGCGCGATTGACGGCTTGCCCCTGATCAGCTTGCCATCGTTCTCGATCAGAATGTGGTAGTGCTTGCGATCGAAGTCGGACGCCTTGTGAGCGCCGGCCGTCCAGTGAAGGATGACGCGGGCGATCCGCGCGTCGGGCATCCAGTCTGATGGAATTCTCATTTGTTTCTATCCTTCCAGCATCTTCGCGGCGCGGGCCACAACCACAGGCGCCCACACGGTCGGCAAAAGCGAGCGGATCAGGGCCGCATCTTCCGGTGTGATCTCATGCTCGCCGCCATCTGCCACAGTCAGTGCGAGGTTGCCGCGCTTCATGGCTTGATCGAGCGACAGCGGTTCCTTGCCCGGTGCATTCAACGCATTGAGCGCCACGGCCCCAAGGTGGAATTCAAGTTCCTTGCCGTCCGGACCGGTGATCTTCTGAGAGAAGTCTATTTTCATTTTTTGCTTCCTATGCTGGCGTGATTGCCACACCGCCGTCAGACGGGAACCAACCGGCGGTCGCGCCGCTGGCGTTGGCGGTATAAAGCAGTTGATCGTCCGTGTTGTAGACGACAACACCTTGGGTTTTTCCGGTCGTGTTGATCACGTTGCCTGCATCAGCTAGGGCGGCTGCGGTTGCCGCCTTATGGATAACATTCCCCGCTGAGTTGATGACCGCCGAGCCGTTGACTTGAAACGCCCCGGCAATATTGATCGAGCCGGAGCCGGGATCGCCGCCAGTTGGAATGCCGACACGGAAGCCGGCCCCGAAAAACCCGCGCTTCACGCCGCTGTCGCACCAGCCAATGACGTTGGCACCCTCGCGATAAAAGCCTAAATCCGGGTCACTCAGGAAGGAGAAGGCCGGCGCAGTGGATGACCCGTTAGCGGCACGCACCAATCCGCCGCCCGCTGCGTTGTTGTTCCCCGTCACGGCGAAATAGGCATTCGCCTGCGTATCGTCGGATGTCGCAAAGGCAAAATAGTCAAACGCTCCACCGCCAGCCGGAGCCGAAGCCAGAAACGCCGCGAATGGGTTACCAACATGGGGTCGAATATTGACGCCAGAACTCTTGCCTGGGTGGAGAGAGGCTGCAAGATTAACCTGATGCCACCCTAGAAACACATGGAGATCAAGGAGGAATGTAACTCCATCTACGTCATAGGATCGGGTGGCCCACTCTGCTATCAGGTTGTTGCCCGTACCGTCAGCCGGCACGTTCGTCACCATGATTTTGTTGGAGCTACCTGAGTACAGCGCCGTATCGCCAAACTCATTATTAATGGCGCGGCTCATGTTGGTTGTGACGGGTCCACGAACTCCCGAACCAATCGCATGGGCGGGGGCGCTTCCTGGGGTCCAGCCCTTTTTCTGCGCGTCAGTCCATACCGTGCCGTCTACTCGATTACCTCCAGACGCCCCACCGGACCCCCTGAAGTTGCTTACTATAGAAACAGCGTACCACGCAGTATCCGCTCCATCGCCGGCATCGATGCTGTGTGTCGCGTCCGTATCGGAAACAAAGCGCTGCTGCGTTCTATTTGTAGAGCCAAATAGCGGACCAAGAAAGTTGGTCGGAGGGGCTGTCAGGTCGAACGTAAATCCACCATCCGCGTTCAGCGCCTTGACATTGAGTGCCGTTGCCGCTTCACCCGCCGTCGCCGTCGCCAGCAGCGCCAAGCCCGTCACGCCGGCCGCAACCGCCTGGAAAGCGGTGTTGGCTGCGTTGCGCAGCAGCATGGTGGAGGCGACGGCCGGCAGCGCCTCAACTGCATCAACTAATGCCTTGTTCTCAAGAGCCGTTCCTGCCGCGTTCCATCCGATGACCAGATCGGATTCCGGCAACGGCAGAGCCATGCCAGGTTCCCCGACCGGCGCAAGTACGGCACGGTCCGTGATCTCCTTGACTTGCTGTATCTGCATTTCGAGAAAGTCGAATGCGCGCTCGTGGGTCGCCGGGAAGAACCCGCCCTGATTGCCGATCCGCGTCGGCTGCTCGTAAGGCACGATGCGGTATGGATAGACGATCATCCCTACCGCAATGGCATCGACCGGCGATACCGGGTAATGCACGAAGCCGCCCGCATTGTTGTTGATGTAGTTGTCGGCGATCGTGAAGCCGGACAGGATTATCTGTTCGTTCTCGCCATCCGCATCAGTGATCCGCAACGCCATATGCGCCACGTTGTCGACTTTGAACGAGAACTGCCAGTCGCGGTTTACGCCATCCGCGATATGCGGGCCAGAGACGGGCGTTGTTGCGGTGACGGTCATAAGGCACTGCCCCTCTTGGTTCTACAGTATCGCAAGCCCTGGCAGCGGCTTATTTATTAGGTCTGCTTAACACAATGTCCCGCAGTTGGAAATCGTCATCCTCGATCGCCTTCCAAACATTGTCGACCGTTGTTGCCAACTGCCCGACAGGAAGTCCGAGGGAATAGCCAGTCGTCTCGATCGTCTGCTTCACCAACTTGCGCGCGTCCGGATCATTGCCAGGATCGTCATCGAAATACTTGCTCACCATCTGGAACGGCTGGACAAGCAGTTCATCGACGACGCGCGCGGCCGGCGTGAAGCTGTAACCGTACCCACGATCGAACACACCGAAGGCATCACGCACGATCGGCACGGCAGAGAACGGATAGAACGCGATCTTTCGCGCCGCCCATTCCGACCATTCCTCATCCTCGGCTGGACCCTTGCCGACGAGAAGTTCGGCGACAACCGCAGGGCCGATCGTCATGAACACCTGGCGCGCGAGCAGCGACGTGAACGACCCCTCGCCAGTCGAAATCTTGTGCGCCACGTCACGGCCCCACGTCCTTTGCCGGTTGTAGTACGCCGAGAAATACGAATAGAACATCGTCACCAGCTTGGTGAGTTCATTCCGCCGTGATATCGCCGCCAGGTCTTTCGGCCCGCCGCCGCCTTGAGTGAGACGCACCACCTTGTCCGCGTGCGCGATCGCGCCTTCCTCGTCGCCCGGCATTTTCTGGAGGTGATCCCGATACGCCGCCACCCACGTCGGAACGGTCACGACCCGATCCATGAAGCCGATGCCCCACATGGAGAATTTGCGCGCCTGATCGGCGACGCTGGTCTTTCCCGTCAGAGCCTTGAGTTGATCGTTGATGTCGCGGTCCATGTTCGACGAGCGGTAGCGCATCATGCCGGACTTGGCGTTCACCTCCTCCCACATCGCGCGCGGCGACACGGTGAAATCCTTCATCGCCCCGGCCATCGCGTTGACAGGCACCATTTCCAGCGACGAGGAATAGCCGGCAAGCTGCGTCAGGATCGTCGAGATACGATAGCCCATACCCATGATCGTCGCGCGCGAGCGCACCGAACGGAACAGGTTTTCCACCGCGCCGAGGCCATCGTTCTTGTATTCGTCATGCGCGATCGACTGGAGCCACGGCACCATCTGCGAATATATTTCAGGACCGTAATGCGACGTGATCGCGGCGCGGACGTTCGGATTGGTCAGCAGTTTGTAAGCGTCGAGGATCGGCTCGCGGTGCGTCACGTCATGGACTACGGCCGTCAGGTGGCGAGCCGCGCCGTTGAGATCGAACAGCAGAGGACGCGTATATTGCTGCGAGCGCTCCTTGGTGAAGCCGTGGCGCGTCTCAGGACGAAGGTATGTGTTTTCGAACAGGCGATCGGCCGCCGCCGCGCTGCGATCCTCGACATCGGTCGACCGGCTTGGATCGTACATCAGCGGATAGTATCCGCCCTTGAGATCGCCGAACGGCGTCGGCACCGTGCGCGCCTCGACCTTCTCAGGCTCGACGCCGGTCAGCTTGCGCTGCAATGCCGCGATCTCAGGCCACAAGGAATTGATCGTATCCCATATGCCCTGCACCGCCTGCCATTCCGCTTCGTTGAGGTTCGACGTGATGCGGGCAAGCGTGGCGTCGTCCCACGTCTCGCCGCGCTTCATCTTGTCCAGATTGCTTTCGTTGCCCATGTTGAGCGCGACGGCCATCACATCGGAGCGCAGGAACGTCTGCCTAACGCCGGGAATGGTCAGCCGCTCGTTCAGGCGCTTCGGGTCTAGACCGCTCATGATCCGCTGGAACTCGCCGACGACTTTGATCCGCATGTCGTTCTCGCGCGTCTCCGCGTCGGCGATCGGTTGCCAGACCAGGCGGCGCAGCGGACCATTGATGTCCTTGCTGTCCATCCAGTCGAAGACGCTTTCCAGCTTGAGCAGCGACGCCTCGATGCTCTTTGCCTGGTTGATGACGCCGACGAACCGCGTCGGGTTGCGCGTCTTGGCCTCCTTCTTCAGAGGAGCCGAGGTTGCGACCGACGTTGTGATCTCGTCACGCTTGGCGTTGAACTTGCGCGCCTCGATGTCGCCGTACACCGCCGCCCAGCGCCGGCCGATATGCTCGATCGACTTGACCGCATCACGCACGGCCATCAGATCGTCGACGGTCATCTGCCGGTATGGCTTGCGGAACGCGTTGTCACGCACCACGTCGGGAATAGCGACCAGTTCGCCGGCCGCCTCCTGTTGCGTGATCCAGTCGACGAGCGAGGCGCGACGCTGTTCTTCGGTCAGGGTGATCGACTTGCGGAAGTCGAAGCGCTCCAGCAGGTTTGCAATCTGGTCAAGGCTTTCGCGCCATACGCCTTTCGGCTGGGAACGGCCGGTGAACTTGTTGATGTAGGTGACGGCCGACTGCACGTCCTTTTCGGCGAGCGCCGCCTCCTGCGCGATGTAGTGGTTCAGGAGTTGCCGCTTTTTCGCCGCAAGCGCTGTCGCCCAGTCGCCCTTGATGATCGCGCGTTCCGCTTCGGTCGCCGCCTTCATGTCCGCATTCTGATAGAGCTTCACCCGCAGCGCTT
>Ga0299906_10000610_pt1 | contig 32371 bp, 33 predicted proteins | sample RVTome_14_FD_200259 | JGI IMG/M metagenome (GOLD analysis project Ga0299906, IMG submission 200259) | Soil microbial communities from uranium-contaminated site in the Upper Colorado River Basin, Wyoming, United States - RVT145D125 (version 2) ...
GCCGGCTTCTGGCTCTTCCGCCTCGGTGCCTCCGGGGCCCCCCCGGGAGCCGCACCGGCGGTGGAGCCGCTCTCCACAGCGCCCGCCGGCGAAACGGTCGCGCCGTCGGCATCGCCCACGCCGGCTCCCGGTGCCGCCAGCCCGCCCGCTCCGGCGCCCCCGGCGGCCGGGGTCGGTCCGCCCCTCACGTCCGCCGGCCGGGTCAGCCAGGAGGACGTGCTGCGCGCGAACGAGCTCACCGAACACCTCGAGCGCCGGCTCCCCGTCGGTCCCGCCGAGCGCGCCACCGCCGAAGAGCTGAGCGCGCGCTACCCCGGGGAGCCCACCCTGATGCGGCTGCTCCAGGGCACGCTGATGTCCCTGGCCGTGCGGGAGCAGCAGCAGCGGAACTACCCCGAGGCCGACGAGCTGCTCCAGCGGGCGATCCTCGCCGACCCTTCCCAGCTCTCGCCTCGGCAGCAGCTCGTACAGCTCCGGCTGGCCGCCTCGGACTGGTTGGGCGCCGAGACCGCGGCGCGCGACGTCCTCGACCGCGCGCCGGGCGATCCCGACGCCTGGTTCCAGCTCGCCTTCTCGCTCTTCCGCCAGGACCGCCGGCGCGACGCGATCGACGCCGCCCAGCGCTCCCTGGAGATCCGCGAGCACCCGCAGGCCCGGGCCCTGCTGGCGCGCCTCGAGAAGAACACCGAGGACGAGGCGGGCATGCGCGAGCAGCAGCTCGCCTACTTCAACGTCCGCTACGACGGCGGCGAGCACTCGGGGGTGGGGCGGGCCGTGCTCCGGGCGCTGGAGCGGCACTACGCGACCCTCGTCCGCACCTTCGACCATCGGCCGCAGACGGCGATCTCGGTGACGCTCTTCGCGCGCCATGCCTACTACGATGCCAGCGGCGCCCCCGCCTGGTCCGGCGGCGCCTACGATCTCATCGACGGAAAGATCCGGATTCCGATCGCCGGGCTCACGGAGTCGCTCACTCCGGACATGGACGAGACGCTGGTCCACGAGCTGACCCACGCCTTCGTGTTCAGCATGAGCCGGGGCGTCGCCCCTCGAGACCTCCACGAGGGGCTGGCCCAGTACATGGAAGGGAAGCGCCTCGAGAGGCTCTTCGACCGCGACCAGCTCCAGGCCCTCGCGCAGGGCCGGGCCCGCGGCGTGGGCGGCTTCTACGTCGAGGCCCTGGGCTTCGTGGAGTTCCTGCTGAGCCAGCGCAGCATGGGGGGCATGAACGATCTGCTCGAGTCCATGGCCGCGACCGGGAGCCCGGACGCCGCGTTCCGCGAGGTCCACGCCAAGAGCCACGGCGAGATGAAGCAGGACTGGCGGGTCCACCTCCAGCGGCGCTACGGCCGCTGAGCACCGCGCCGCGTCAGCGCAGCCGGAGGCCGTAGGGGATCCGGGCCAGGGGGACGCCCTCTCCGAGCAGCCTCATCCAGCCCAGCGCCGACCGCAGCTCGGCCGGCAGAGCGGTCGCGATCGACGCCTCCTCGGGCTGCTCGAACAGCAGCTCGAACAGCCCCTTGGGCTCGGGGACCACGATCAGCTCCACCGGCTCCTCCGCACCCAGCCGGGCCTTCTCCCGGAGCAGCGCGAGGGCCTCCCGGAAGCCACCGAGCTGGTCCACGAGGCCGCGGCTGTGGGCCTCCTCTCCGGTCCAGACGCGGCCCTGAGCGAGCGCGTGGAGCTCGTCGTAGGACATGCCACGGGCCTCCGCCGCCTTCGTCACGAAGTCGCGGTAGAACGCCTCGTTCATCGAGCGGATCCGCGCTCGCTCGCTGTCGTCCCAGGGTCGGTAGTCGCTGAACAGCGCGGCGTGGCGCCCCCGGGTGAGGATCTCCTTGCGCAGGCCGATCTTGTCGTAGAGCCCGCGCATGCTGAGCTTGCCGCTGAAGACGCCGATGCTGCCCGTGATCGTCCCCGGCTGGGCGACGATGGCGTCCCCCGCCATCGCCACGTAGTAGCCCCCGGAGGCGGCCGCGTCGCCCATCCAGACGACCACCGGCTTCGAGCGCTTCGCCTGCGAGACGGCCCGCCAGATCTCGTCGGCCGCCGAGCCGACTCCCCCGGGGCTGTCCACGCGGAACAGGATGCCCCGGACCGCGTCGTCGTCCGCGGCCTGCTCCAGCGCGCGGCTCACCGTGTCGGATCCGGCGAAGGTCCCGAACAGCCCGCTGTCGCTGCCCCCGGGGACGATTTCCCCGACGGCGTACACCACGGCGATGCGCGGGTAGCCCCCCAGCCGGAAGCGGCGACCGCCGCGCAGGTAGCGGCCCGGGGTGGTCCGGGAGGCGTCGGCCTCGAGCTGCTCGTCGACCTCGTCCTCGTACAGCAGCTCGTCGACCAGGCCCCGCTCGAGGGCCTCCTGAGCGTCGTAGGGCCCGCCGTCGATGACGCCCTGGACCTGCTCCGGGGCCAGGCCGCGACCCTCGGCGATCGCCGCCACGAACTGGGCGTGAAGGCTGTCCAGGAGCGCGTCCATCTGCTCCCGGTGCGGCTCGGTAAAGCTGGTCTCGGTGTACTGGTTCGGGGCGTTCTTGTACTTCCCGACGCCCTCGAACTGCGCCTGCACCCCCACCTTGTCCAGCGTCTCCCGGAAGAACGTCACCTCGGCGGCCAGCCCCGAGACGGCGACCATGGCGGTCGGCAGCGCGTACACCTTCGTGCAGGCCGTCGCCAGGTAGTACTCCCGGTTCCCCGCGTAGGAGAGGTGTGCGTAGGCGGGCTTCCCGCTCTGGCGGAAGCGCTCCAGTGCCGCCCTCAGCTCCTGGACCTTCCCCCAGCCCGAGTCGAGCAGCGGGGTCACCCGGACGGAGAGCCCCGAGACATCGGGGTCGGCCGCGGCCCGGTCGATGCTGGCCACCAGCGTGGAGAGGGTGGGCCGGCTCGCCCCGAACAGCGGCCCCAGGTCGGGAGGCGGCTGGTCGGGTATGGCGTCCCCGAGATGCAGCGAGAGGTAGCGCCTGCCCGTCCAGGACCCCGAGCTGCCGGAGCTGAACATCAGGGCCACGACGCCCACGGCCGCCGCGCCGATGGCGACCGCGACCAGCCCGGCCGCGAGGATCCAGAAGGTCCGCTTCTTCAACCCGGCAGCTCCAGGAACTCGGCTCGCGAGCGGGCCTCGGCGGCGTAGACGCTCGCCGGGAACTCGCGGCTCACCCGCTCGTACGAGCTGCGCGCCTCGTCGATCCGGTTCGCCCCCTCGAGGCACGCCGCCAGCGACATCAGCACCTGCGCCCGGGGCAGGCCCGCCTCCCCCTCGAGCAGGCGCTGGTAGACGTCCACAGCCTGGTCCCAGCTCTCCTGCGAAGCGTACAGCGAGCCCAGGGCCAGGAGCGCCAGGGACGGCTCGATCGAGCCGAGGTCCCGCCGCGCCGCCACCTCGGAGAGCAGCGTCTCGGCCTCCTCGGTCTTGCCGAGGCGTGCCCGGGCGAGGCCGGCGTAGTACCTCGCCCGGAGCGCCAGCTCGTGGCGCGGGAAACGGCGCTCGAACCCGTCGAAGGCCGCCATGGCCTTCTCGTAGCGCTCCGTCTCGGTCTCGAAGACCGGCCCCGACGGCTCAGCGTCCTGGGGCAGCTCGCTGCGAAGCGGGGCGTGGAAGATCTCGTCGGCGCTCCGGAAGTCTTCCCGGGCGGCCTCTCCACGGCTCGCCGTCCACCAGCTGAAAACCCCGAACAGCGCCAGCGCCGCGACCGCCGCGACGCTCACGGTCCGGATCTGGCGCCCGTGGGCCGCCAGCCAGGTCACGACCGTCTCGAGCCCGCTCTTGAGCTCGTCCTGCTTGATCTGCCGCTTCAGCTCTTTCTTCAAACTGGGGACGCTCCTCGGATGTGGCGCGCCTGGAGGGACTCGAACCCCCAACCTTGGGCTTAGGATGCCCCTGCTCTATCCTTTGAGCTACAGGCGCAGCTCAGTCTAGCCCGCGATCTCCACCGGCATCAAACCGGGCCCCCTCAGTAGCTGATGAGGCTGAGGACCTCGTAGCCGTCGAGCTTGGCCCGGCCGTCGAGGAAGCCCAGCTCCACGAGGAACGCGTAGGCGGCCACCTTTCCGCCCAGCTGCTCGACCAGCCGCGCCACCGCCTGGGCGGTCCCTCCCGTGGCGATGACGTCGTCCACCACCAGCACCCGCTCGCCCTCTCTCAGCGCGTCGGCGTGGAGCTCCAGGGAGTCGCTGCCGTACTCCAGCTGGTAGCTCGCCGAGATGGTCCTGGCCGGCAGCTTGCCCGGCTTGCGGACCGGGACGAAGCCCACGCCCAGCCGCGACGCCACGAGGCTTCCCAGGATGAAGCCCCGGCTCTCGATCGCGGCCACCTTGTCCACGGGCCGGTCCCCGCACAGCACGACGAGCATGTCGACCGCCTGCCGGAACGCCGTGGCGCTCCCCAGGAGAGGTGTGATGTCCTTGAACACGATGCCCGGCTTCGGGAAGTCGGGCACGTCGCGGATCGTCCGCTTCAGGCCGTCGATGCGCGCATCCCAGTCCACTGCCACGTCTCCCTTCTCGCTGCTCAACGAATCGTGAAGCTCCGGGTCATTCCCGAGGTCGCGGCGCCGCGCTCCACGCTCTCGACCCGGGCCAGGGCCGGCCCGGATGCGAGCGCCAGCTCCAGCTCCGCGAGCGCGTCGTCCCCACCCTCGGCCACCACCTCCACCGAGCCTCCGGGGAGGTTGCGAACGAATCCCCGCAGGCCCAGCTCGTTCGCCCGCCTCAACACGAAGTAGCGGAAGCCGACACCCTGGACGCGCCCGCTGACGAGGTACCGGTGAGCTGCCATCCGAGGGCGGGTAGTGTACCAGCCCGGAACGGTCGGACGGACGGCGGGGTGTCGGGGATCAGCTCGCCTGGGCGAGACGCGACAGGTGCTCGTAGCGGGCTCCCCAGAAGCGGGGGCGCTGCTCGAGCATCTCGATGCCCAGCTCGAACCAGCGCGAGGCGTCGTCCGAGGGACCCGCCCAGGCCACCCGGAACCAGCTCGACTCGCCGCTCACCAGGTTCCGCACCTGGAGCTGCTCGCCGACGCCGAGCCGCTGGGGCGCGCGGAGTAGAGCGCCGTGCCGGTTGACCCTCACGGTCGTGCTGGCACCGATCTCCTGGCTCTGGCGCAGCTCGACGGCGACGCACAGGTCGACGCGCCGGCTCCTGCGCTGGGACGCGGCGGTGTCTTCAGGGTCGACTGGTCTCATCGTCTGTGATGCCTATCATCGGCCTGGCGGTCCTCGCAGACTGTGAGCTGGATCAACCGATCGGCGCGGTCGCTCAGCGGCGGATGAACCTGTTCCAGTGGTCGTGGCGCGCCGCCGCCGCCGCGGCCGCCTGGTACTGCGTGCCCCAGAATCCGGTCCCCGCGTCCTGGAAGGCCAGGCCCAGCCGGAACCTCTGACGGTCTCCGAAGCGGACGGCGACCACCCGCGCCTGAGCCCTCTGCCCGCTCTGGAGGTTCGTCAGCTCGAGATCCTCGCCCGCCGGGATGCGCAGGTCCGACTCGACGAGGCCACCGCTCTCGTTCACCAGCACGGTGTACGAGGCCTCGACGCTGTCGCCCCACGCGAGCTGGACGGGTACGCGGAAAGCGACGCGGCTGCTCCCCCGTCGCTCTTCGACGGAGTCGTCGCCCGCTGGGCCTCCCGGGTCGGGTGTCTTCTCTGGCTGCATGGCTCCACTCCTCCGCCCCGCTCCGCACCGCCACGGAATGCAAACCTCGGGCCCGGCAGAGAAGCTCTAATTAAGTGTCTGTTCCACGGATAGTTACGCCAATTCCGCCAGGGACGACGGCACCATCCGAGTTCGGGAACCGGGACCGGAAACCGAGACCGCGGGAGCCTCGGCCGCTGAGAGCGGCCGCTCGAGGGCGGTCAGCGTAAGCGGTCGACCTGGAGGATGGGTGGTCGGGGCGAGAGGATTTGAACCTCCGACCTCTTGGTCCCGAACCAAGCGCTCTAGCCAGGCTGAGCCACGCCCCGATCGGAAGAGAAGCACAATTTAGCACGGCGGGTGGAGCGGCGCCAACGACTGCTGTCTAAGCGCGGTCGATGTCCCAGGCCCGGAAGCGCTCGATGGTGCGGTGGTGCGTCGTGTCGGTCTGGAGCGGCGTGATGGAGATCAGGCCGGCGCGCACCGCGTGCACGTCGGACATCTCGTCCAGCCCCGAGGCATCGTCCTCCCGCGACCACTCGCCGTGCCCGTTGCTGCCGACGATCCCGACGTCGGGGCCGAGCATCATGCGGTCGATCCGCCCCTGGACGGTGAACGCGGAGCGCATCGGCTGGCCCGGCGGGACGTTCACGTTCAGCAGCGTCCGCTCGGGCAGCCCGCGGCTCAGCACCACCCGCGCCAGGTGGGCGGTGAAGGCCGCGGCCAACCGGAAGTCCGTGGGCGTGCGCGCGGCCAGCGAGACCGCGATGGCGGGAAGCCGGTTGAAGACCGCCTCCCGAGCGCCGCCGACGGTCCCGGAGTAGAAGATGTCGTCGCCCAGGTTCGCTCCGTGGTTGATCCCCGCGACGACCAGGTCGGGCCGCCCCGGCAGCACGCCTCTGAGCGCGCGGTCGATGCAATCGGCGGGGGTTCCGTGGAGCGAGAACACCCCCGGCTCCACCTCCGCCGGGACCGACGAGCGCAGGCTGAGCGAGTGACCGCAGGCGCTCATCTCGCGGTCCGGTGCCACCACCACCACGTCGCCCACACCCTTCAGCGCCGCAGCGATGGCGCGGATTCCCGGCGAGTGGACGCCGTCATCGTTCGTGATCAGGAGTAGTGGGCGATCCGTCAAGGTCTTCTTCAAAAAAGAACCCCAGACGTGCGGTCTGGGGAATCAGAAGGGCGAATGAGTCTGGTCGGGATGAGAGGATTTGAACCTCCGACCACCTGCACCCCAAGCAGGTGCGCTACCAGGCTGCGCTACATCCCGAGCAAAGAGTGATATTTACCGCCCATAACCCTAAGCTCGACTTCTATCATTCCGATCCAGGAGAGTCAATATCTCCCGCAGCCCGTCCCGGACCTCGCGCAGCATCTCGCGACCGTGCTCCTCCGCCGGAGCGTCGCTCGGAGCGGCGGGAGTCGGGTTCGCGGGGGTCACCGCCTTGCCCGAGAGCTCCGCCTCGAGGCGCTTCTTCGCTCCCGCGATCGTGAAGCCCTCTTCGTAGAGCAGCTCTTTGATGCGCATGACGGTTTCGATGTCGCGCCTGCGGTAGATGCGCTGGCCCGAGCTGTTCTTGGCCGGCGCGAGCGCGGGGAACTCGGACTCCCAGTAGCGGAGGACGTACGGCTGCGTGTCGGTGATCTCGCAGACTTCGCCGATCTTGAAGAAGAGCTTGTTCGGGACCTTCTTGTTGGACTTGGCCATCGAAAGGTCGCCGGGCTCCCTCAGTCAGCAGATGCCGCGGCGCCGAACAGCTTGGATGGCCGGAACACGATCGACCGGTGCGGCTTGATGATCATCTCCTCGCCGGTCTGGGGATTGCGCCCGCGGCGCTCCTTCTTCGGTCGGATCAGGAACGTGCCGAAGCCGGTGATCTGGACCTTCTCCCCGGAGCCGAGGCGGTCCTTGATCGAGTCGAAGATCACCTCGACGAGCCGCGCCGCCTCGCGATTGGAGATCCCGCCGTGGCGCTCGTAGACGATCCGAGCGATGTCCGCCTTCGTCATGCTGAGCGCCCCGCCGCCTCTCGTGCGATATCTGAAAAACTGAGTTGTTACAGATACTTAGGCATGAGAATTAAACCATTATATGAGTCGCTCCCAGGGATGTCAACCACCAGATGTCGTGGCCACGTGTGCTCCGGAACACTCAATGTCGGCGCGTGCGCAGCTTCAGCACGATCGGCGTCCCTCCGAACCCGAACGCCTGCCGGATGCGATTCTCCAGGAAGCGCCGGTAGGAGAAGTGGAGCGAGGTGCGCTGGCTGAGCGTGAGGGCAAAGGTCGGGGGGAGCACGCCGATCTGGGCGCAGTACAGGATGCGCACGGGTTTCCCCGCGCGGGCGGACGGGGGCGCGTGGTCGCGCACGGCCCGCTCGATCACGCGGTTGAGCTGAGCGGTGTTGACCCGCTGCGTCTGCGCCGCGGCCACGGCGTCGATGCGCTTGAACAGCGTCTTGATCCCCTTGCCCGTGGCGGCCGACGTCGCGACGATCGGGGCGTAGGCGAGGAACTTCAGCTCGTCCCTCACCTGCTGCTCGAGCTGGGACTGTGCCGCTCCCTCCACGAGGTCCCACTTGTTGAGCACGATCACCACGCCGCGTCCCGACTCGTGGGCGTAGCCTCCGATCGTCGCGTCCATCTCCCGGATCCCCTCCGACGCGTCGGTCACGAGCAGCGCGACGCTCGCGCGCTCGAGGGAGCGTCGCGCCTGCACGACGCTGACGTGGTCCACCGACTCCTTCAGCGCCCGCACGCGGCGGATGCCGGCGGTGTCCACCAGCCGGTAGCGCCTCCCGCCCAGCTCGAGGAGGGAGTCCACGGCATCCCGGGTCGTCCCGGGCACCGGCGACACCAGCGAGCGCTCAGCCCGCAGCAGGCGATTCAACAGCGAGGACTTGCCCACGTTGGGCCGGCCCACCAGGGCCACCGGGAGCGCGTCGCCGCCCTCGGCCGCGGCCGAGGCGTCAGGCAGGCGCGCGAGCACCTCCTCCAGCAGCTCGCCGACGCCGTGGGCGTGCTCGGCCGACACGGGAAAAAGCGTCTCGAACCCGAGGCGCGGGAACTCCCCGATCGGGTCGGTGCTCCCCTCGACCTTGTTCACGGCCACGATCACCTGCCCGGACTCGCGGCGCAGCTGCCGGGCGATCTCCTCGTCGTCGGGAAGCAGCCCGGCGCGGCCGTCCACGACCAGAACCACCAGCGTGGCTTCCCGGATCGCGGCCCGGGCCTGGTCCGAGGCGGGCCCGAGCAGCGGGTCGTCGGTGGCGAGGAGCAGCCCCCCGGTGTCCACCAGCTCGAAGGACCGGCCGTCTCGCTCGACCTGCGCGTAGTTGCGGTCCCGGGTGGAACCGGGGCGGCGGTCCACGATGGCGCGGCGCCGTCCGCATATCCTGTTGAACAGAGTAGACTTGCCCACGTTGGGCCGGCCCACGAGCGCGACTCTGGGGAGGGGAATCAAGTGTTCGTCCGAGGATGCCGCTCACCGGAATGGGGAGGGCGGGCGAGTTGACAAGCCAATCGCGCCTAGTCCTATAATACGTTGGACTTAGGAGGAGATCCATCCCCATGATCAAGGTCGACATCATCAACGAGGTCGCCAAGGCCGCCGACATCACCAAGGTGAAGGCGGAGGAAGCGGTGGAGGCGGTCCTGCACGCGATGAAGCGGTCGATGATGAACGGGGAGCGTATCGAGCTGCGGGGGTTCGGGGTCTTCCAGGTCAAGCCGCGCAAGCGCGGCATCGGCCGTAACCCTCGGACGGGTAAGGAGGTGAAGATTCCTCCCGGCCGCACGATCCGCTTCAAGCCCGGCAAGGACCTCCAGAACCTGCCCCAGCAATAGGACCGGTCCTCCTCTCCGGAGGCCCTTCCCAGATCCCTTGTCCCAGTCGTACCCGACACTCCCGGAACCGTTTCGCGGCGCGCCCCCGAGCGTCACGTGGCGGCCGGCGCCGCCACGGCCGCCGGCCCGACAGGCGTGGGGGTGGCACGGCTCGCTGTTCCTGGCCACGGTGGCCTCCGTCTTCGGCACCGGCTATCTGTTCGGCGGCACCGCCGTCGAGGGCTGGCTCCTCGTCGCGGGGCTGATGCCCATCCTCTTCGCGCACGAGATGGGGCACTTCCTCGCGTGCCGCTACTACCGCGTGGACGCCACGCTCCCCTTCTTCATCCCGTCGCCCTGGCTCCACACGGCGCTGCTCCCCGGGGCGGGGGGACCCGGCCTCTTCATCCCCCTGAGCTTCGTCGGGACCTTCGGCGCCGTGATCCGGATCCGCGGCGCGATCCCCCACCGGCGCGCGCTCTTCGACATCGGCATCGCCGGCCCGCTGGCCGGCTTCGCCGTCTGCCTCTACGCGCTCTACCTCGGGCTGCTCAGCTCGCCCGTGGTCCCGATTCGCAGCCCGGAGGACGCCGGGGGGATCGCGCTCGGCACGCCGCTCCTGTGGGACTGGGCCGCCGCGTGGCTGCTCGGAGACATCCCGGCTGGCCACACCGTCTCCCTGGACTCGCTCGGCACCGCGGCCTGGTTCGGGCTGCTGCTGACCGCGCTCAACATGCTCCCGATCGGTCAGCTCGACGGAGGGCACGTGACGTACGCGCTGGTGCGCAGCCGGGCGGAGCAGGTCTCCCGGGTCGGAGCGTGGGTCTGCCTGCTGCTCGTCTACTACGGGCCGAACTGGCTGATCTGGTCGGCCCTGCTCCGCCTGCTGGGCCGCCGCCACCCGCCGACCCTCGACGACGACGCCCCGCTGGGCCGCGGTCGGGTCGCGGTGGGGCTGCTCGGCTACGCGGTGCTCGCCGTCTGCTTCATCCCGGCGCCCGTCGAGTGGTCCTGGATCGACGCCTGGAGGGCGCTGCGCGAGCAGCTCGGCTGAAGGCGCCCTCGCTACAGCAGGCTCACCGGGTCCACGTCCACCGACACCCCACGCCAGTGCACGGGGCCGAAGCGCTCCACGAGCGCCGCCCGCAGCGCATCGCGCATGGCGGGCCGCGAGCCCTTCGTCAACACCTGGTAACGGTGCTCCTGCCGCAGGCGCGCCAGGGGTGCCTGGGCGGGGCCGAGCACCCTGAAGCGCCCGCCGGCCCGCTCCCGCAGGCGGCGGGCGAGGTGGTTCGCGACGGCTGCGGCCTCCCCCGCCTGGCGAGAGCGCACCACGGTGTTCACGAGGGCCGCGGCAGGTGGATAGCCCATGGTGGAGCGGAACTCCATCTCGCGCTCGTAGAAGGAGTCGAAGTCCTGGGCGCAGGCGAGCTGCACGGCGTAGTGGTCGGGAAGGTGGCTCTGCAGGATGACCTCGCCCGGCAGCTCCGCGCGCCCCGCGCGGCCTGCGACCTGGGTCAGCAGGTGGAACGTGCGCTCGGCTGCCCGGAAGTCGGGAAGCCCCAGCCCCACGTCCGCGTCGATCACCCCCACCAGGGTGACCCGCGGGAAGTCGTGACCCTTCGCGATCATCTGGGTGCCGACCAGGACGTCCGTGTCCCCGGCCTCGAAGCCGGCCAGGACCCGCGCCACCGCGCCCCGCCGCGAGGCCAGGTCGCGGTCGAGCCGCTCCACCCGCGCCTTCGGGAAGGCGGCCGCTACCGTCTCGACGACCTTCTCGGTGCCGAAGCCGCTCAGCTTCAGGTACTCCCCCCTGCAGATCGCGCACGCCTCGGGACGGCGCACCCGGTGCCCGCAGTAGTGACACTCGGCGGTGCGGCCGCCGCCGTGCAGGGTGAGGCAGACCGAGCAGTTCGGGCAGGTGGCCTGGGCACCGCACTCCCGGCACAGCAGGCTCGTGGCGTAGCCCCTGCGGTTGAGCAGCAGGATCGACTGCTCCCCTCGCTCGAGGCGCAGCTCCAGGGCGTCGCGGAGCGCCGGGGTCAGGATCGCGTCACCCCCCTGCCGCAGCACCTCCCGCCGGTCCACGATCTCCACCCGGGGCAGCCCGCGGGGTCCGATCCGGATCGGGAGGCGGGCGAAGCGGTACTTGCCGCTGCGGGCGTTCGTGAAGGACTCCATGGACGGCGTCGCCGAGCCGAGCACCACGGGGATGCCCGCGAGCTTCGCGCGCATCACCGCCGTGTCCCGTGCGTGGTAGTGCGGGCTCTCCTCCTGCTTGTAGGCCGACTCGTGCTCCTCGTCGACCACGATGAGACCGAGAGCCCGCATCGGAGCGAAGACCGCGGAGCGGGCGCCCACCACGACTCGCGAGCCCCCCTCCCGGATCCGCCACCACTGGTCGTGCCGCTCCCCGGCGGACAGCTCGCTGTGCAGCACCGACACCGAGTCGCCGAAGCGCGCGATCGCGCCCCGCACCAGGAGCGGCGTGAGGGCGATCTCGGGCAGCAGCAGGATCGCCCCGAGGCCCCGCGCCAGGACGGCTTCCACCGCCCGGAAGTAGACCTCGGTCTTCCCGCTCCCCGTGACCCCGTGGAGTAGCAGCGGCCAGAAGCCTCCCGAGCCGATCGCCGCCAGAAGCGGCTCCAGCGCAGCGGTCTGGTCCGGGGTGGGAGCGCGCGGGGTCGCTTCGGCCGGCTCGAGCTGGGCCGGGGTCCGCATCTCCCGCTCCTCGACCAGGCGCACCACCCCGGCGCGAGCCAGGCGCGTCACCGCTCCGCGCAGCGTCTTGCGATCGGCGACGAGGTCGTCGAGGGCGGCGCGCCCTCCGGCCCGCTCCAGGCGCGCGAGCAGCTCGGCCTGGGCCGGACCGCGGGGCTCTGCGCCGCCGGCCAGCTCCACGAAGCGGCGCTGCTTGAACGAGGGCAGCGGCGGCAGGGTCTGCTCCACGCTGACGCGCCCTTCCCGCTGCAGCCTGGCCAGGCGCGCGCTCGGGTCCCGGCCCAGCTTCCGGGCCAGCGACGCGACCGGGATCGGACCGGAGCGCAGCTGCGCCAGGACGGGGTCCGCTTCCGAGCCGGCGTCGTCTCTGAGCTGCGCGACGGCCCGGCTCGCCGCCACTCCGGCCGGCGGCATCACGAGCCGGTAGCACTCACCCGGCGGGGCCAGGTAGTGCTCGGCCAGCCAGGCCGCCAGCTCCAGGGACGCCGGCTCCACGACCGGCTCGTCGTCGACGACCTCGAGGATCTCCCGGATCTCCACGCCTTCCACGCGCTCCCCCGGACCGGCGACGACGCCCACGACGCGGCGCCGCCCGAAAGGGACCAGGACGCGCGCTCCCGCCGCGGGAAGCGGGCTGCCCTCGGGCACGCCGTACGTGAACGTGCTCCGCAACGGGAGCGGGAGGGCGACGGACACGAGGCGGGGGCTCGACACGGCCCCAGCACTCTATCGGCACGACGGGCCCCGCAGGGACCAGGTCAGGCCTGGAGCAGGGAGCGAACCAGCTTCATGTCATCCCAGACCTGGCGTTTCGCGTCGGGCTGCCGCAGCAGGTAGGCGGGATGGTAGGTCGGCACGACCTTGATCCCGTCGTAGTCGCCGACGCGGCCGCGGATCTGGGAGATCGGGAGCGTCGTCCGAAGCAGCCATTGCCCGCCGAACTTGCCGAGGCCCACGAGCACCTTCGGCTGGATCACCTCGATCTGGCGCCTGAGGAAGGGCTGACAGTTCTCGATCTCGTCGGGCTCCGGGTTGCGGTTGTTCGGGGGCCGGCACTTGAGGACGTTCGCGATGAACACGTCCTCGCGCTTGAGGTCGATGGCTTCGATGATCTTCGTGAGGAGCTGCCCCGCGCGCCCCACGAAGGCGAGCCCCTGCTCGTCCTCGTCGGCGCCGGGCGCCTCCCCGACGAACATCAGATCCGCGTTCGGGTTCCCCTGCCCGAAGACGATGCTCTTGCGACCCTTCCAGAGCTTGCAGCGGCGGCAGTCCCCGAGCTCCTCGCGGACGACCGACAGCTCGCCCCCCGCGTTGCCGGATCGGGACGGGGCCGACCCCTGGGCCGGCGCAGCCGCGGGAGCTGCCCGCTCGGCGAGCACCCCAGGTACCCCGAGCTCGCTCAGCGACCCGAGGAAGCGGGCGTGCTCGGCGAGGTCCGCCCCAAGGGCGGCGCGCTCGTCGGTCACGCGGGCGTGGGCTCGGGAGCCGGGACGGCCCGGCGGGCGCGCAGCTCGAGCGCCCGCTCCCAGATCCGGTCCGCCAGCTCCCGCTTCGACACCAGGGGAACCTCGGCCGTCCCGCCGTCGGCCCCGATCAGCGTCGCGGCGTTCTGCCCGGACGCGAACCCCCCCGAGGCGCCGCCGACGCGGTTCGCCACGATCAGGTCCAGGCGCTTCTCCCGCAGCTTCTTCTGCGCGTTCTCGGTCAGGTCGTCGGTCTCGGCGGCGAAGCCGATCAGGAAGCGCGTCCCCTTGCGCTCACCCAGCGAGCGCAGGATGTCGGGGGTCCGCTCCAGCTCCAGGGAGAGCCCCCCCTCGCCCTTCTTGATCTTGCCGTCGGCCGTCCTCCGCGGGCGGTAGTCGGCCACGGCCGCGGCCATCGCCACGATCCCGGCCTCGCCGACGCGCTCGCTGACGGCCGCGGCCATCTCCGCCGCGGAGCGGACCCGGATCACCTCGATGCCCCGGGGGTCGGGCAGAGCCGTCGGGCCCGAGACGAGCACGACGCGCGCCCCGCGGTCCCGGGCGGCCTCCGCGAGCCGGTAGCCCATCCTGCCGCTGGAGCGGTTCGAGAGGAACCGGACCGGGTCCAGGTCCTCCACCGTCGGCCCGGCGGTGACGAGCACCGTCTCCCCGGCCAGGCTGTCGTTCCGGCGCAGGCGGGCCATGGCCGCGTCGGCGATCTCCGGCACCTCGGCGAGGCGCCCCCGGCCGAGCCAGCCGCAGGCCAGGTAGCCCGCGCCCGGCTCCACGATCTCTACGCCCCGAGCCCGCAACGTGGCGAGGTTCTCCACGACGGCGGGGTGCTCGAACATGTTGACGTTCATCGCCGGGGCCACCACGACGGGGGCCGTCGCGGCCAGGTACAGCGTGCTGAGCGCGTCGTCGGCGATGCCCCGGGCGAACTTGCCGACGACGTTGGCGGTGGCGGGCGCCACCAGCAGCAGGTCCGCCCCGTCGGCCAGGTCGATGTGACGGATCTTCCCGGCATCCCCGAGCGCGAACTGGTCCGTGAAGACCGGGTGCCGGGACAGCGCCTCGAAGGTCATGGGGGAAACGAAGCGCGTGGCGCTCTCCGTCATCACGACCCGGACGTCGGCGTCCCGGCGCTGCAGCTCCCGGAGCAGCTCGCAGGCCTTGTAGGCCCCGATGCAGCCCGTGACGCCGAGGACGATCCTGGGCACGCCCCCCCCTCAGGCCTCCTCGGCGGGCGGCACGTCGTCGATGGTCATGCCCTCCTCGAGCAGCTCCCAGGAGATGGCACCGGCGATGACCTCCTCCATCGCGACCCGGGTGGCCTTCCGGCTCCTGGGCTCCACCCGCGGCTTGGCACCGGCCTGGAGCTGCTTCGCCCGCTGCGCGGCGACGGTGATGAATCGGAACTTGCTGTCGACGTCCTTGGGAAGAATCTGCGGCATCGCTGGGGTCAAACCTCCTCGGTCTCGGGAAACGTGTCGAGTATGGCACGGGCGCGCCTGGACACGTAGCCGGCCCGGGTCCGGGCCGCGAGCACGATGCAGCGGAGCTGCTCGGCGCAGGCGTCGAGGTCCTCGTTGATGAGCACGTGGTCGTACTCGTCGAAGTGGCGGGCCTCGGCGAGGGCGCGACCCAGCCGCCGCCGGATCGCGGCCTCGGAGTCGGCTCCCCGGCCCCGGAGCCGACCCTCCAGGTCGGCGTAGGACGGGGGCAGGATGAACACCGAGACGGCGTCGGGGTGGCTCCGCCGTACCTGGCGTGCCCCCTGCAGGTCCAGGTCCAGGAGCAGGTCGACGCCATCGCTGCGGGCGCGCTCGTACTCGGCGAGGGACGTCCCGTAGAGGTTGCCGTGGACCTCGGCCCACTCCAGGAAGCGCTCCCGCCGCACCATCTCCTCGAAGCTGTTCCGGTCGGCGAAGTGGTACTGCACCCCGTCCCGCTCCCCTTCCCGGGGCGGCCGCGTGGTGTGGGAGACCGAGAAGCGGATCCCCGCGAGACCGGCCAGCATCCGGGCCAGGATCGTCGACTTGCCGGTCCCCGAGGGCGCCGACACGACGAGCAGGCTCGGTGCGTCACTCAACGTTCTGCACCTGCTCCCGGAAGCGCTCGATCTCCGCCTTCAGCCCCACCACGAGCTGCGTAATCCCGGCGGACGCGCTCTTGGACCCCACGGTGTTCGCCTCCCGCATCAGCTCCTGGGCCAGGAAGTCCAGGGACTTCCCGCAGGCTCCACCCCGCTCGATGCGATCCCGGGCCTCGCTCACGTGGCTCCTCAAGCGCTGCAGCTCCTCGGCCACGTCGCTGCGGTCCACGAGCCTGACCACCTCCTGGTAGAGCCGGCCCTCTTCGAGCCCCAGCTCGCCCACCAGCTCCCGGACCCGGGTCGCGAGCGCCCCGCGGCGCGATTCCGCCTCGGCCTGCCAGCGCTCTTCCACGCGCGACGCGCCCTCCTCCACCACCCGGAGCATCTCCCGGAGCGCCGACAGCAGGCGCGCACCCTCCTGGCAGCGCATCTCGACGAGCCCGGACACGGCGCGCGCCGCGACCTCCAGCACGGCCTCGGCGACCCCGGCGTCGGGCCCCTCGACCTCCACCACCTCCAGGGCGCCCGGGAAGCGGGCCAGGTCCCCGGGGGTCACGTCCCCCGCGAGACCGTGCTCGGCCTTCAGGGCCCGCAGCTCGGCGATCAGGCCCGCGATGAGTCCCTTGGCGGCGGCCACCCGTGAGCCCGCTCCGGGGTCGAAGCTGGCCCGGACGGCCAGCTCCACGCGGCCCCGGGCGAGGCGCGACTGCACGAGCTGCTTGAGGCGCGGCTCCAGAGCGGCCAGGCCGCGGGGTGTGCTCACCGTCACGTCCAGGTAGCGGTGGTTGACGCTGCGCACCGTGATGGCGGCCTGCCCCCCTGGGAACTCGCCGGTCGCCGAGCCGAACCCCGTCATCGAGAGGATCATCGCGGCTTCAGTGCGCGACGTCCCCGGTGGAGAACTGAGCCTCGTGGAGCCGCCGGTAGACGCCGCCGGCCTCCATCAGCTCCTGGTGCGTGCCGACCTCCCTCACGATCCCGCCCTCGAGGGTCACGATCCGGTCGGCGCCGCGCACGGTGCTGAGCCTGTGGGCGATCACCAGCACGGTGCGCCCCCGCATCAGGTTCGCCAGGGCCGCCTGGACGAGCTGCTCCGACTCGGCGTCGAGGGCGGACGTGGCCTCGTCCAGGATCAGGATCGGCGGGTCCTTGAGCAGGGCCCGGGCGATCGCGATCCGCTGCCGCTGCCCTCCCGAGAGGCGGCTGCCACGCTCGCCGATCACCGTGTCGTAGCGGCGGGGCAGGTCGAGGATGAAGTCGTGGGCGAAGGCGGCCCGGGCTGCCTCCTCGACCCGGGCCCGGTCGACGTCCTCGAGCCCGTAAGCGATGTTCTTCCCCACCGTGTCGTTGAAGAGCACCGTCTGCTGGGTCACGAGGCCGATCTGGCTGCGCAGGCTCGCCAGGGTCGCGTCCCGGACGTCGACCCCGTCGATCAGCACCGCCCCGTCGGTGACGTCGTAGAAGCGCGGCAGCAGGCTGACCAGGGTGGTCTTCCCCGACCCGCTCCCGCCGACGATCGCCACGACCTCGCCCGCCCGCGCCGTCAGCTCGACTCCCCGCAGCACCGGGATGTCGCCGTCCGGGTACAGGAACCCCACTCCCCGGTAGACGATCTCTCCCGCGACCCGCGTCAGCTCCCGGGCACCCGGCCGGTCGACGACCTCCCGGTGCGTGTCGAGGATGTCGAACACGCGGCCGCCGGCGGCGAGGGCCGCCTGCAGCTTCGCGTTCACCTGCGACAGGCGCTTGATCGGGGTATACATCATGAACAGCGCCGCGAGGAACGAGACGAACGCCCCGGTGGTCAGCCTCTGCGTACCGATCTGGTAGCTCCCGTACAGCAGGGCCATCACCACGGCCACCCCACCCAGGCCCTCCATGAGCGGGGGCAGCTTCGCGTTCTGGCGCGTGATCTTCAGGTTCATCCCGAGCAGGCGCCGCGATGCCTTCCGGAAGCGGTCCAGCTCGAAGCGCTCCATGGCGAAGGCCTTGACGATCTCGAACCCGGAGATCGTCTCCTGCAGGATCTCGGAGATGTCCCGGGAGCGACGCAGGGACCGCTCGTTGCTCGAGCGGATGCGCGTCCCGAGCCAGACCAGGGGATAGAACGCCAGGGGCATGCCGAACAGGGAGATCAGTGCCAGCCGCCAGTCCTGGTAGAAGAGCACCACCAGCAGGCCGAGGACGGTGAGCCCTTCCTTCAGCACGTCCCCGGCAACCTCCGCCACGGCGTTCTGCAGCTTCTCGACGTCGGCCGTGAAGTGGCTCATCAGCGAGCCCGTCGACTTGCTGTTGAAGAACGCGAAGGACTGGCCCAGCAGATGCTCGTAGAGCACGTTGCGCAGATCGGCTACGGCGCTCTGACCTACCACGGCGATCGACGTCGTGGCCACGTACGAGGCGGTCCCCTTTACCAGGTAGAGCGCCAGGATCGCCGCCGCGATCGGGACGGCGTTCACCTGCTCGATCAGCACGTCGTCGAAGATCGGCCTGATGATCCAGGCCAGGAGCGCCCCCGTCGCGCCGTAGAACGCGGTGGCGACCCAGGCCAGCAGCAGGCGCCCGCGGTACGGCCGCGTGAAGCGGAACAGGCGTGGGAAGAGCCCCAGCGGGCGCTTCAGGTCGGCCTTCATCGAGGGGAGCGGACGCCGGGGTGCGCCGGTGACGCTGCCCTCACCGCGCTCTCGACGGGCCGGTCAACCGGGCGATCCTGTTGGAGAGAAGCACTTTAGAAGCTCGCCTCGGGGTCGCGAAGCCCCGCCGCGAGGACGGCGGGCGAGCGCAAGTATAGGTCCAAAGGCTGCGCCCCGCCAAGCCTGCGCGGGGGCCCGGGCTCTCAGTCCACGAAGCGGTACTTCAGCAGCGTCCACAGCGCCGGGAAGCCGTCCCGCCAGGTGATCTTCTTGCCTTCGGCGTAGTCCCGGCCCTCGTACGTGATCGGGACCTCGTAGACCCGGGCGCCCTGCTTGAACAGCTTGGCGGTGATCTCGGGCTCGATGCCGAAGCGGTCGCTCCGGAGCGGGAGCGACTTCAGGAGGTCGGCGCGAACGGCCTTGAAGCAGGTCTCCATGTCGGTGAGGGTGGTGTTGTAAAGGACGTTCGTCACCAGGTTCAGGAACAGGTTCGCCAGGTAGTGGGTGAACAGGTGACAGCGATGACGGCCGATGAAGCGGCTTCCGAAGACGGCGTCGGCCTTGCCCCGGACGATCAGGTCGAGCAGGTCCGGGTACTCCTCGGGGCTGTACTCGAGGTCCGCGTCCTGGATCACGATCACGTCCCCCGTGGCCTCGGCTATCCCCCGGCGCACCGCGGCCCCCTTGCCCCGGTTGCGCTCCTGGAGCAGGAGCTTGAACCCCTTCTCCTCCGCCATCGACTGGAGCAGCTCGCGGCTCCCGTCCTTCGAGCAGTCGTCCACGGCGATCAGCTCGACGCGGATCGGCACCGAGAGCACCCGCCCCACCATCTCGGCGACCGTGTCCCGCTCGTCGTAGACCGGCATGATCACGGAGAGCAGCGGGTCGACGAGAGGGGTCGGGCGGCCTTTCATCGGCGCCCGATGCCCTCGTAGTGGAAGCCCAGGCGCCGCAGCGGCTCAGGGTCGTAGATGTTGCGCCCGTCGAAGATCGCCCGGCCCCGCATCAGCGACGCGATGCGCTGGAAGTCGGGCTCCCGGAACTCGCTCCACTCGGTGACCACCACCAGCGCGTCGGCGCCCTTCACGGCGTCGTAGCTCCGCTGGCAGAGCCTCACGCCTTCCGGGAGCAGGCTCTGCGCCGCCTGCGCCGCCTTGGGGTCGTAGGCCTGGACGGCCGCGCCGCCCTCGACCAGCCGCTCGATGATCGTGAGGGCCGGCGCCTCGCGCATGTCGTCGGTGCGCGGCTTGAAGGCCAGCCCCCAGACCGCCACGACCTTGTCCCGCAGGCCGCCCAGGTGGCGCTCGACGCGCGGAACGAGCACCTCCTTCTGCGCCGCGTTCGCGGCGTCGACTGCCTCCATCACCCGGAGCGGCGACCCCGCCTCCTGCCCCATCCGGATCAGGGCCTTCACGTCCTTCGGAAAGCACGAGCCCCCGTAGCCGACGCCGGGAAACAGGAACGACGCCCCGATTCGTGCGTCGCTGCCGATCCCGTGGCGGACGTGGTTCACGTCGGCGCCGAAGCGGTCGCACAGGTTCGCGACCTCGTTCATGAAGGAGATCCGCGTCGCGAGCATCGCGTTCGCGGCGTACTTGGTCAGCTCGGCGGAAGCGTGGTCCATGACCATGATCGGGTGCCCCGTGCGTACGAAGGGACCGTACAGCGCCAGCATCACCTCCTCGGCCTTCTGGTCGTCGGTGCCGATCACCACACGGTCGGGTTTCAGGAAGTCGTCGACGGCCGTACCCTCCTTGAGGAACTCCGGGTTCGAGACCACAGCGAAGGCCTGCTGCGTCTCCCGGGCGATGACCTCCTTGACCCTGGCGGCCGTGCCCACGGGCACCGTGGACTTCGTCACGACCACCTTCCAGCCGTTCATTGCGGCGCCGATCGCCCGCGCCACCTCGAGGACGTGGCGCAGGTCCGCCGACCCGTCCTCCTCCTGGGGAGTCCCCACGGCGATGAAGACCACGTCGCTGGCCCGGACCGCTCCCGCCAGGTCCGTGGTGAAGGCGAGCCGCTCCTCGGCCACGTTGCGCGGGACGAGCTCCACGAGCCCCGGCTCGTAGATCGGGATCACCCCTCTCGTCAGCGCGTCCACCTTGTCGGCGTCGTTGTCGACGCACACGACCCGGTTCCCGTTCTCGGCGAGGCACGCGCCGACCACGAGCCCGACGTAGCCCGTCCCCACCACGGCGATGTTCAAGCGGTTTCTCCTCGAGCCTCGGACGCGCACCGCCGCCCGGGCGCCCGCAGGACAGTAGCACAGGAGCCTCGCGGCGCAGGAGCGGCCGCAGCGGCGACGGCGGTCTTGGTAGAATCCAGCTGCTGATGAACTTCGGTCTCGATCTCCGGCCGGCACTCAGGCGGCCCACCGGAGTCGGCGCCTACGTCACCGCACTCGCGCGGCGCCTCCCCGGGCTGGCCCCGGCGGACCACTTCCACTTCTTCTCCGCGTCGTTGCGGGACCGATTCGCGGAGCTGGACTGGCCCGAGAACGTCACCCTGACCGACAAGCGGCTCCCCGTCCGCTTCCTGAACATGGCGTGGAACCGGGGCGGCTGGCCCGCCCTCGACCGGCTCGTGGGGGCGAGCCTCGACCTCGTCCACTCGCCGCATCCCCTGATCGTGCCCGGCAGGCGCGCCAGGCACGTCGTGACGCTGCACGACCTCTTCTTTCTCAAGCACCCGGAGATGACCACGGCGGAGATCCGGCGGGACTACGCCCCTCTGGTGCGCAGCCACGTCGCCCGGGCCGACGGGGTGATCTGCGTGTCCGAGCACACCGCCAGCGAGGCCGAGCTGCTGCTCCACGTCCCCCGGGAAAAGATCGCGGTCATCCCCAACGGGGTGGACCCGGCCTACCGCGAGCCGCCGCCCGAGGCAGAGGTCGAGGCGGTGCTGTCCCGCATGCGGCTGCCCCGGAAGGCGATCCTCTACGTGGGGAGCGACGAGCAGCGCAAGAACCTGGTGAACCTGGCGATGGCCTACCTCGGGCTCGCCCGGCGCCGGCGCGAGCCGACGCCGCCGCTGGTCCTGGTCGGCCCGGGCTCCCACTGGGCCCGGGTGGAGCCGGCCACGCCGCGCATCCACGCGACCGGCCACGTGGGGCTGCGAGAGCTGCGGGCGCTGATGGCCTCCGCCCGGATGCTCGTGCTCCCCTCCCTCGAGGAGGGCTTCGGGCTCCCCGTCGCCGAGGCCATGGCCGCCGGGCTGCCCGTCGTCTGCTCCCGGGGCTCGGCCCTCGAGGAGGTGGCGGGGGACGCCGCCACCGTGGTGAACCCCCTCGACACGGGCTCCATCGCGAAGGGGATCGAGCGCCTGCTCGACGACCCGGAGCTGGCCGAGCGTCAGCGCCGGCTGGGCCTGGAGCGCAGCAAGCGCTTCGACTGGGACGTGAGCGCCCGGGCGACGCTGGACTTCTACCGGCGCGTCGTCGCGGAGTGAGCGCGCCCCGGCCTGCCGGACGGGCCGATCGCGAGCTGTGCGTCGGGATCGACGCCCGGGAGCTGCAGGGACGCCCGACCGGAACCGGGCGCTACCTCCGCAACCTGCTGCGCTGCTGGAGCGAGGCGGGAAGCGGCCGGCTCGTCCTGTTCTTCCAGGGAGCGCCGCCGCCGGATCCGGTCCTGAGCCACGAGCGCATCGTCTGCCGCTCGGTGGGCGAGGCCGGCACCCGGGGCAGCGTCTGGCAGGAGCGCGACCTGCCCGGTGCGACGCGAGCGGCCGGCGTCGACGTGCTCTTCGCGCCCGCCTACTCCTGTCCGCAGCGACTGAGCCTGCCCCGGGTCACCACGGTCCACGACCTCTCCTTCCGCTCCATCCCCGAGGACTTCCCGCCCCTGGAAGCGTTGCGGCGGCGGCTCCTGGTGGGAGCCAGCGTTCGCGTCTCCGGCGCGATCGTCGCGGTGTCCGAGTTCACCCGGCGCGAGATCTGCGCCTGGTTCCCCGACGCCGCGTCCCGGACCCGCGTCATCCACCACGGGAGCGACGACGACCTGCCCCCCGCTCCGGAGCGGGCCGCCGCCCGGGCCTCCCTGGGCGCCCGGGGTCCCGTCCTCGTCAGCGTCGGCGCGATCTTCAACCGGCGACGCCTGCCCACGCTGCTCGGAGCACTGGCGCTGCTGCGGCGCGCGCGGCCGGACGTGGAGCTGCGCGTCGTGGGCGAGAACCGCACGCACCCTCCCCTGGATCTGGAGCGCGCCAGCAGGGAGCGCGGGCTGGAGCGCTCGGTCCGCTTCGAGGGGTTCGTGAGCGAGGCGCGGCTCGCCGCCCACTACGCGGCGGCCGACGCCGCGGTCTGCCTCTCGGAGTACGAGGGCTTCGGCCTCCCGGTCCTGGAGGCGATGTCCCGTGGCGTCCCGGTGGTGGCCAGCCGGCGGCCGGCGCACCGCGAGCTGTTCGAGGGCGCCGCGCTGCTGGCCGATCCCGGTAACGAGGCGGAGATCGCCGGCGCCCTGGAGCGCCTGCTCGCGGACCCGGCGCTGCGCGACCGCTACGCCTCTCTGGGCCGGGAGCGCGCCGGCCGCTTCTCCTGGCGCCGGGCCGCCGCCGAGCACTGGGACCTGTTCCGGCAGGTCGCGGGTTGAGCGTCCCCGTTCCGCGGGTCAGCGCCGTCGTGGTGTCCTACGAGACCCGCGATGACCTGCTGCGCTGCCTGGGCTCGCTGGCCCGGGAGCCGCTGCTCCTGGAGACGATCGTGGTAGACAACGCCAGCCGCGACGGGTCGCCGGAGGCGGTGGCGGCCGAGCACCCCGGCGTGCGGCTGCTGCGCAACGCCGCCAACCTCGGCTTCGGGACGGCCTGCAACCAGGGCATCCGCCTCGCCGGGGCCCCGTTCGCGCTGCTGCTCAACAGCGACGCCGAGCTGCGACCGGGAGCCCTCGAGGCGCTGGTGGAGCGGGTCGGGCGGGAGCCCGACGTCGGCGTCGCGGGCCCCCGCACCCTCAACCCCGACGGCAGCGTGCAGCTCTCCTGGGGTCCGAAGCTCTCCCCCCTGGCCGAGCGCCGCCAGCGGAGGCTCGTGCGCGGGGTCGCGCGCCGCGACCCGGCGATCCTGGCCCGGGTCGACGCCTGGAGCCGGGCCGAGGCCGAGCCGGACTGGCTCTCGGGCTCGTGCCTCCTGGCGCGGATCGAGGCTCTGCGTGGGGTGGGCGGCTTCGACGAGGGCTTCTTCCTGTACGAGGAGGACGCGGACCTCTGCCTTCGGCTGCGCCATGCCGGCTGGCGGCTCGTCTACACGCCCCGCGCCGAGGTGGTGCACCGCCTCGGCCGGAGCAGCGCCGGGGACCGGGGCCGGGCCCGACTCGAGTACCAGCGCAGCCACCTGCGCTACTACCGAAAGCACTGCGGGCCGCTCGCGACCGCGGGCCTCCGGCTCTGGCTCGTCGCCCGGGGCCTGCTGGAGTCGTTCCGTGCCCCGGATGCAGGCGGGGCGCTGATCGGGCTCGGACTCCGCGGGCACTGAATTTTGTCCCGGCCGGGGCGGCCATGCTAAACTGTTCGCTCCGCGGGGGTTCTCAGCACGTGAAAACCTGATAGGCGGGGCCGGTCGCGGACCGGGCCCGACTCGTCTCTCCGCGGGCGGCGGCTCGAACGATGAAGATAGCCATCGACGCGCGGAAATGGCGGGACTACGGGATCGGGACCTACGTCCGCAACCTGGTCCGCCACCTCGCAGCCCTCGACAAGGAAACGACCTACTTCCTGTTCTGCGACGACGCTGACGCCGCGTTGCTGCGGGACCTGGCCGAGAACTTCGTGCCCGTCGTGGACACATCGAGCGGCTACAGCCTGCGAGAGCACGTCTCGATCCCCCTCAAGCTCCGCAAGCTCGGCGCCGACCTGCTGCACTCCCCGCACTACGTCTGCCCGGTGGTCTGCCCCACCCGGGTGGTCGTGACGATCCACGACTGCATCCACCTGCTGTTCCCCCAGTACCTGCCGCGCTTCGCCTCGAGCTACGCCCGCTTCATGCTCGGGCGCGCCGTGCGGCAGAGCGACCTCGTCTTCACCGTCTCCGAGGCATCCCGGCGCGACATCATGCGCTTCTACCCCCTCGCGGACCCCGAGCGCATCGTGGTCATCCCGAACGCGATCGATCCCGCCCTGATCGCCGACCCCGGGGAGGAGGAGCGCCACAGGGTCGAGGAGCGCTACCAGATCCGGGGACGCTTCATCCTCTACGCCGGGAACATCAAGCCCCACAAGAACCTCGGGCGCCTGATCTCCGCCTTCGGGCACCTGAAGCGGCGCCCCGGCCACGAGGACCTCAAGCTGCTCATCATCGGCGACGACATCCACAAGTACGGATACCTGCGCCGCGAGGTCGAGGCCTCCGGGGTTCGCCAGGAGGTGCGCTTCTTCGGCTTCGTGCCGGAGCGGACCCTGGCGGCGCTGTACCGGATGGCCTCGGTGTTCGCGTTCCCGTCCCTCTACGAGGGCTTCGGGCTGCCGCCCCTGGAGGCCATGGCCTGCGGAACGCCCGTGGTGACGTCGCGGCTGTCCTCCCTCCCCGAGGTGGTCGGGGATGCGGCGCTACTCGTGGATCCCTACGTCGTCGAGGAGATCGCGGACGCCCTCGAGCGCGTCCTCACCGATGATGCGCTCCGCGCACAGCTGGTGGAGCGGGGCAAGGCTCGGGCGGCGAGCTTCAGCTGGGAGCGCTCCGTCCGCTCGCTGCACGCGTCCTACGTGCGCGTCCTGGGCGGGACCCCGAGCCCGGTGCCGGCGCCGGCGGCAGCCCTCGCCGAGCACAGCGCCCAGCTGGCCTCCGTATCCCCTCCCGGCGGGACCGGATCGAGCGCCGAGCTGCGGGAGCCGGGAAGCCCGGCCCCGGAGCCGGCTGCTGCCGAGGAGCTGAACTGAGGCCTGGCGCAGACAGACCACTCCGCGTCGCCCTCGTTCACGACTGGCTGACGGGCATGCGGGGCGGCGAGAAGGTGCTGCTCTCCATGGCCCGGCTGTTTCCCGAGGCGCCGATCTACACGCTGCTCCACGTCCCCGGCGCCGTCTCCCCCGAGCTGGCCCGCCGCGAGATCCGGACCAGCTTCGTGCAGCGGCTTCCGGGAGCGTTCCGCAACTACCGCTACTACCTGCCGCTGTTCCCCGCCGCCCTCGCCGGCTTCGACTTCGCCCACTACGACCTCGTCCTCTCCAGCTCGCACTGCGTCGCGAAGTCGGCGCGGCCGGGACCGGAGCGGCTGCACCTCTGCTACTGCCACACGCCGATGCGCTACGTCTGGGACCGCTACGACGACTACTTCGGGCCCGGGCGCGCCGGGCCGGCCACCCGGGCGGTGATGCCCGTGGTCGCCGCGGCGCTCCGGCGCTGGGACCGCCGCACCTCGGCCCGCGTCCACCGCTTCGCCGCCAACAGCCGCTACGTGGCCGAGCGCATCCGCAGCTACTACCGCCGGCAGGCGGAGGTGATCCCGCCCCCCGTGGACGACGCGTTCTTCACCCCCGGGGGAGGGAACGGCGGCAGCTACGACCTGGTGGTGTCGGCGCTGGTTCCCTACAAGCGCGTGGAGCTGATCCTGGAAGCCTACCGGGGTACCGGGCGACGGCTGCTCATCGCCGGCGGCGGCTCCGAGGAGCCGCGCCTCAGGGCCCTCGCTCCGGACGAGGCCCGCTTTCTCGGACGCGTCGACGACGAGACGCTGCGGGAGCTCTACCGCGGCTGCCGGGCGGTCGTCGCGGCCGCCGTCGAGGACTTCGGCATCGTCTCCCTCGAGGCGATGGCGTGCGGCCGCCCCGCCGTCGTCTTCGCCGAAGGGGGCGGGCCCGAGACGGTGGTCCCCGGCGAGACCGGCGTGCTGTTCTCCGAGCCCACGCCGGCGGCACTGCGGGCTGCGATTGACTCTCTGGAGGGCCTGCGCTTTAATAGCGGCGTCCTTCGGCAGAGAGCCGTGGAGCACGGGACTGCCGTCTTCGAGTCGCGTCTCCGCTCTTTCGTCGATCGGGCGGTCGCGGATCGTTACCGGTGACCAGACCGCCGGGATGACAATGATGCGAACAGCGGCCGCGAACACCCGCACCCTCACGGCCCGCCGCGCCCAGCCCTTCGGATGGTAAGAGACCAGACACGCCTGATGGTGGCCGTCCTGGTGTTGCTGGACGTCAGCGTCACCTCGCTGTGCTGGCTGCTGGCCTACTACCTGCGCTTCGACGTCGCCGCCGTCGGCTACCTGCTGCCGGTCACGAAGGGCGTCCCCCCGATCGAGCGCTACGTGCTGCTGGTACCGCTGCTGGCGGCGATCTGGCCGGTGGTCCTCTACTTCCACGGGCTCTACCGCGTGAAGCGGGGACGCAGCCGGATCGACGAGTTCTTCGGGATCGTGTTCAGCGTGCTGATCGGGTCGGCCCTGGCCCTCGGCACGACCCTCTACGTCCGGGTCTACTACCGCTACCAGCCCGAGGTCGCGCCCCTCTGGGAGTACAGCCAGGCCGTCTTCGGCATCTTCATCCTGCTCGACGTCGCAGCCCTGAACGCGGCGCGCTGGGGCCTGCGGCACTACCTGCAGCGGATGTGGGCCCGCGGCCTCAACGTCAAGCGCGTGCTGATCGCGGGCGCCGGCGACCTCGCCCAGACCGTCGCCGAGAGCCTGCTCGCCCACCACGAGCTGGGCTACCGGGTGGTGGGCTTCCTGGACGACGACCCCAGGAGCCGGGGCATCGCCGGACTCCCGGTCCTGGGAACCCTCGACCGGGCCACCGAGGTCGCGGCGGATCACGGCGCCGATCAGCTCTTCATCGCGCTGCCCCTCGACGAGCACACCAAGCTGCTGCGCCTGATCAAGAACGTGCGCAACGAGTGCCTCGACATCAAGGTCGTCCCTGACCTCGTCCAGTACGCGACGATCAAGGCCGCCCTCGAGGACCTGGACGGGATCCCGATCATCAGCCTCAACGAGGTTCCCCTCCGTGGCTGGAACAGCATGGTCAAGCGGGTCATGGACGCTTCCCTGGGAAGCGCCGCGCTGCTGTTCCTCACCGTCGTGGTGCCCCTGATCCCCGTGGTCGCGTTGATGATCAAGCTGAGGGGCGGGCGCGGCCCGGTGCTGCTGCGGCAGGAGCGGATGACCCTCGACGGGAAGACGTTCCAGATCTACAAGTTCAGGACCATGGTCGACGAGGCGGAGCGGGAGACCGGCCCGGTCTGGGCCAGCCCCGACGACCCCCGCCGCACGCCCGTGGGCGTGTGGCTGCGCCGCTTCAACCTCGACGAGATCCCGCAGCTGATCAACGTGGTGCTCGGCGACATGAGCCTCGTGGGCCCCCGCCCCGAGCGCCCTCCCTTCGTGCAGCAGTTCAAGGAGCGCATCCCGCAGTACATGCTGCGGCACCGCGTCAAGAGCGGCATCACCGGCTGGGCGCAGGTGAACGGCTGGCGCGGGAACACCTCCATCGAGAAGCGCATCGAGTTCGACCTGTACTACATCGAGAACTGGTCCCTGCTGCTCGACGTGAAGATCCTGCTGATGACCGTGGTCCGCGGCTTCGGCCACAAGCACGCCTACTGAGCCGCTCCCGGGTGACCCGCTCGAGCCCGTCTCCCCCCGCCTCCCGGAGGCCGTCGTGACGCGCCGCGCTCTCGTCACCGGTGCCGCGGGCTTCATCGGGTCTCACCTGTGCGAGTTCCTGCTCGACAAGGGGATGTCCGTGGTGGGGATGGACAACCTCGTCACCGGAGACGTCTCGAACATCGAGCACCTGACGGGGCGCGACTTCGTCTTCGTGCGGCACGACGTGACGAACTACATCGCCCTCGAAGGTCCCCTCGACTACCTGCTCCACTTCGCGAGCCCCGCCTCCCCCATCGACTACCTCAAGCTGCCGATCCAGACCCTCAAGGTGGGCAGCCTCGGCACCCACAACACCCTGGGCCTGGCCAAGGCCAAGGGCGCTCGCTTCCTGCTCGCCTCCACGTCCGAGGTCTACGGAGACCCGCTCGTCCACCCGCAGCCCGAGAGCTACTGGGGGAACGTGAACCCGATCGGCCCCCGGGGCGTGTACGACGAGGCCAAGCGCTTCGCCGAAGCCATGACCATGGCCTACCACCGCACCCACGGCGTGGAGACCCGCATCGTCCGCATCTTCAACACCTACGGCCCCCGCATGCGTCTCGAGGACGGACGCGCCATCCCGGCCTTCATGTCTCAGGCGTTGCGGGGAGAGGACGTGACGGTCTTCGGCGACGGCTCCCAGACCCGGAGCCTCTGCTTCATCTCCGACCTGGTCGACGGGCTGTACCGGCTGCTCACCTCGGACGTCTCCGACCCGGTGAACATCGGCAACCCCCAGGAGCTGACCATCCGCCAGCTCGCGGACCGGATCGTGGCCGCCTGCGGCTCGAAGAGCCGCATCGTGGAGCGGCCGCTCCCGGTGGACGACCCCAAGGTCCGCCAGCCCGACATCAGCCGGGCCACGAACGTGCTGGGCTGGAAGCCGCAGGTCTCCCTCGAGGACGGCCTCGAGCGGACCCTCAGCTACTTCCGCAGCAAGCTCGAGCTCTGAGGCACCCGGGACCCCACCGCCCGCCGGGCGGCCCCGCGCCTCACTCGGTGAGCCCCATCGCCCACTTCACCGCCTCCAGCCACATCTGGCGCACGTCGGGGCGCGCCCAGACCCGCGGCAGGTGGCCGAGGCTCGAGTAGAACACGCGCCCCTTCCCGTGGCGGCGTGTCCAGGCGATCGGAAAGTCGGACTGCCGGACCCCTTCGTGCTCCATGTCGAGGCTGGCCGTGTCGAGGCTCATCAGGACGTGGGCGTCGTCCCGGGAGAACTGCTTGATCTGGTACAGCTCGTCGAAGAAGCGGAAGCGCGCCGGGAAGTGCCGCGTCGCGGCGAACTCCCGGTCCTCGACCACCACCGTCGCTTCCACCTGGTCCCAGGGGTGGCCGTCGAAGTAGCCGCCCAGCAGCTCGCCGTAGCCCGGCCACTCGTAGAGGCAGGCGGCCGCGCCGTGGGCGGCGATGAAGCCCTTGCCGTCCTCGGCCACGAAGGAGAGCAGCGCCGCCTTCTGCTCCTCGTCCAGGGGAAGCTCTCCCCCGGTCACGAAGAAGACCGCGTCGAAGTGGTCCAGGTTCTTCCCGTTGCGCTCCAGCTCCCGCTTCGTGATGTACTGGACGTCGGTGCGGATCGTGGTCTCCCAGAGGCCGGAGTCCCGCCCCAGCTCGTAGATCGCCACGAGGGCGTCCGAGGCGGACTCGTGCTGCCAGTCGGCGGACATGCCCACGGCCAGCAGCCGGCGCGGCGGCGGCTGGGCCGCCGTCGCCGCCGCCCAGGCGACCGCCCCGACGACGACGCCCGAGATCGGACCCCACGCGCGCGCTCTCATCGGAACCCTCCCGGCGGCTCAGCCCGGAGCCACCTCGATCGCTTCCAGCTCCCCGGGCAGGCAGCGCAGCCGGACCTGCATCGGCCGGCAGCACACCGCGCAGTCCTCGTAATAGCGCTGGTCCGCGCCGGCCGAGGTATCCACGCTCAGGGAGACCCGCTCGCCACACCCCGGACACTCGACCTCGCTCTCGACGATCACTCCCTCAGCCCTCGCCCGACTCGTCGGCGGTGGAGCCGCGGAACGCGTACTGCAGCGCGGAGGCCACGGTCAGCCCCAGGGTCGCCCAGAACACGACCCGGAGTCCCGGCAGCGCTCCCAGGGCGTTCGCGAACAGGACGAGCCCCACGGTGATCAGCTGGGCAGCGCTCGACGCCTTCCCCAGGACGGTCGGGTAGAAGACGCGGCGGTCCACCGCGAGGTTGAAGATCACCACCGACACGACCAGCATCGCGTCGCGGCAGAGCACCGTGACCGTGAGCCAGCGGGGAATCGACACGGCGAGCCCCTGGCCCCAGGTGAGCACCACGAGCAGCGACCCGATCAGCAGCTTGTCGGCGACCGGGTCGAGCATCGCTCCCAGCTTCGTCTGCTGGTGCCCCAGGCGCGCGATCATCCCGTCGAGCAGGTCCGTGACGCCGGCCACCACGAGCACCACGCACGCCCAGGTGAAATCCCGCTCCAGGACCAGCACCACCAGGACCGGTACCAGCGCCATGCGCAGCAACGTGAGCTGGTTCGCGACGGTGAAGACCGGGGCGCTCACCGGACCGCCGCGCGCTGCTGCCCCGAGCCGGTCAATGACCGAGTCGTCGCAGCTCTTCGAAGAGCTCTCTCTCCCGCCCGGTGACTCCCCGGGGCAGGTCGACGGCGAGGGTGGCGAGCAGGTCGCCACGGCCGGCGCCGTCGCCGCGCCGGGGCAGGCCTTGGCCGCGGAGCCGGAACACCCGCCCGGGCGGCGAGCCCGGCGGGACCTTGATCTCGACGCGGCCGGTCAGCGTCGCCACCGAGGCGTCGCCGCCCAGCACCGAGGTGGTCAGGGGCACCCGCAGCTCGGTCTGAAGGTCGCTGCCCCTCACCTCGAACTCGGGGTGCCGGCGCAGCTTCACCCGCAGGAACAGGTCGCCGCGCTGACCGCCGCTGCCCCCGCCTTCGCCGGCGACCCGGACCCGGGAGCCCTCGGCCACGCCCGGCGGGATCTTCACCTCGACCTGGCGACTCGAACCCCCGACCCGCAGCGTGCGGGTCGTGCCGCTCAGCACCTCCTCCAGGCTCAGCTCCACGGGGTGCTCCACGTGCGAGGCGCCCGCGCGCCCCGGCCCGGGCGCGTCGTCACCGAAGCCCGGGAAGCCCGCCCCGCCCCCGAAGCCGCCGCCGAAGAAGGTCCGGAAGAAGTCCGAGAAGCCCCCCATGTCGGCGCCGCCGAAGTCGTTCATGTTGACGCGGACCCGGGCGCCCCCGGCGCCCCCCGGCCAGCCCTGGCGCTCGTAGGCCTTCCAGTTCGATCCCAGCTCGTCGTAGCGGCGACGCTTCTCCGGATCCGAGAGCACCTGGTAGGCCTCCCCGATCTCCTTGAAGCGCGCTTCCGAGCCCGCCGACCCGGCGTTCACGTCGGGGTGGTACTTCCGCGCGAGCTGGCGGTAGGCGGCCTTGATCTCCTTCTCCGAGGCGCCCTTCGGGACGCCCAGGATCTTGTAGTAATCCTTGTATTCCATTGGGGATCAGAGACCTCAACCGGTCTCCTCGAATCGAATATACCACCCGCTTATACTCCGGCCATGAACCTGGAGGGAGCCTCCGCACTCGTCACCGGCGCCGGCCGCGGGATCGGTCGCGTCATCGCCCTGCGTCTCGCCCGGTCGGGCGCCGCCGTCACCGCGGTCTCCCGCACCGCCGGCGAGCTCGAGTCCCTGGTCGGCGAGATCGCGGCCGCCGGCGGGCGGGCTCTCCCCCACCCCGGAGACGTGCGAGACCCCGCCGTGTGCGAGGCCGCCGTCGCCGCGGCACGCGCGGCTCACGGCCGGCTCCAGGTCCTCGTCAACAACGCGGGTGTCCCCAGCTCCGCGCCCATCGCCGAGACCAGCGACGAGGAGTGGGAGCGCGTGATCGGCACGAACCTCACGGCCGTCTTTCGCCTGACCCGCGCCGCGCTCCCCCAGCTCACCGACGGCGGCGGCCACGTCTTCATGATCTCGTCGCTCGCCGGCCGCAACCCGATCGCCGGCCTGGGTCCCTACTGCGCCAGCAAGGCCGCCCTCGACCACTTCGCGGCCTGCCTGATGCTGGAGGTCCGGCAGCAGGGAGTGAAGGTCACCACCATCGCGCCCGGCTCCGTCCAGACCACGTTCGGGAGCCGGTCGCGGGAGGGTGAGGACTGGATGCTCCAGGCCGAGGACGTCGCCGGCGCGGTGCTGGACCTGCTGGCCGTCCGGGATGGCGCCCACCTCAGCCGCGTGGAGATGCGTCCCTCCCAGCCTCAGTCCCGCCGGTAGAGACCGTCTAAGTCGCTGAAATAGCTGGACCAGCGGTCAAGAACCCCGCTGAAAGCGAAAAAATAGCGAATTGGGACCCCACCCGGCCCCTCCGTGTCCTATACTCTAGGCGAATAGGAGGCGAAAGGTGGTTGCAGCCCAAGTCATCGCAGGTGTTCTTCTCA
>Ga0299906_10000612_pt1 | contig 32325 bp, 28 predicted proteins | sample RVTome_14_FD_200259 | JGI IMG/M metagenome (GOLD analysis project Ga0299906, IMG submission 200259) | Soil microbial communities from uranium-contaminated site in the Upper Colorado River Basin, Wyoming, United States - RVT145D125 (version 2) ...
CGGCCCGCCGAGGTCGCAGCGCTGCGGTGGAAGTCCACCTCAGCCTGCACTGCTCCGAAGCTGACCTGGGTGCGCTGGGCTCATGTGTAGCACGAGGGGTGTCCGGTGGCAACCGGGAATCGCCGGTCAGTCCCCGGCCACCGCCTCGACGAGCAGGTCCATCGCCAGCAGCTTGTTCGCGTTGCCCTGCAGGCGCTCGATGCTCTCTCCAGCCAGGGTCATCAGGCCGAGCGCCCTCCCTCCCAGGTGGCCCCCGGCCAGCCCCCCGAGACGCTCCGCCACGTCGCGGTTGAGCAGCCTTTCTGGACCACCGCCGGCGCGGATCGCCTCGACGTCCCTCAGCAGCGAGCGCAGCACCGCGAGCGCTCCGAGGGGATCCTCCATGTCCGCGATCCGCTCCGCGGCCTCGGCGCGCGCCAGCGCGCCACGGGGGCCCTCCAGCAGAGCGAGGAGCTGCTCCCGAACGCTCCTGTAGGCCTCCGACTCGAAGGCCAGGGCGGCACCGACGCTGCCGGCGGCGAGGGCCGCGCGCAGCCGGGCCTCCTCGGCATCCAGGCCCGCCTCGGACCTCAGGTACTCCTCCAGCACCGCCGCGGGGAGCGGCCCCATCCGCAGGGTCTGACACCGGGAGCGGATCGTCGGCAGCAGCGCCTGCGGCGCCGCCGTCACGAGCAGCACGTGGGAGGTGGACGGCGGCTCCTCGAGACTCTTGAGGAGCGAGTTCGCCGCCTCCTCGGTCAGCGCGTGGGCGTCGTCGATCACCACGGCCCGCGCGCGCGCTTCGAAGGGGCGCCCCATGATGGCCCGGACCACGTCCCGCACCTGCGCGATCTTGATCACCTGGGTCTCGGGTTGCACCAGAACGACGTCGGGGTGGGCACCCTGGACCGCGCGCCGGCACGCGGCGCACCTCGGCCTGCACTCTCCGCGCTCGGGGCACACCAGCGCGCGGCCCACTGCCAGGGCGAGGGTCCGCTTGCCGACGCCCTCGGGCCCGCTCAGCAGCAGCGCGGGAGGGAGTCGCCCCGCGGCGAGGGCGCGCCAGAGCAGCTCCCGAACCCGACCGTGCCCCCGGACCTCCTCGAAAGCCATCACCCCACCGGGACGCCGCGGCGCTCCAGCGCCGACGCCATGCGCGCCGCCACGGCGTCCGGCGTGCCCCGGCCGTCCACGCGCACCCAGCGCTGCGGATCCTCGAGGATCAGGCGCTCGTACCCCTGCCGCACCCGCTCGTGGAAGGCGCGGGTCTCCGCCTCGAGCCGGTCGGCCCCTCCCCGCTCCCGGACGCGCAGCAGCCCCGTCTCCACCGGCACGTCGAGGAACAGCGTGAGGTCGGGGCCCAGGCCGCCGGTGGCGAAGTCCGCCACGTGTCTCAGGGCGGCCAGGTCCAGGCCGCGCCCGTAGCCCTGGTACGCGAAGGAGGAGTCGGTGTAGCGGTCGCAGAGCACGGTGCGACCCGCGGCGAGGGCCGGCCGGATCCGCTCCCGGACGTGCTGCGCGCGGTCGGCGAAGTAGAGCAGCAGCTCAGCCTCCGCAACGAGCCCTGCGCTGCCGGGGTCCAGCAGCAGGTCGCGAATGGCTTCCCCCAGCCGCGTGCCCCCGGGCTCCTTGGTGACGAGAGCGCGGTCTCCCAGGGCCTCCCCGAGGCGGCGCACCTGGGTGCTCTTTCCGCTCCCCTCGATACCCTCCACGGTGACGAACGGCATGGCGGGATTGTAGCCCCTCGGTCGCCGACGCCTTGACGGCGGCGGGGGCGGCCCTTAGCGTCCGCCCGTGTCCGATATCCGCTCTCAGGTCGTGCTGATCAGCGGCGGCAGTCGCGGAATCGGTCTGGCGAGCGCGCGGCTCTTCGCCAGGCTCGGGGCTTCGCTCTGCATCGGCTACCACCGGGACGGCACCGCCGCCGAGGCGGCGCTCGCCGCGCTGGCCGAGGACGGCGCCGACGCCGTGGCCTGCGGGGGGGACCTGGCCGAGGACGGGGCGGCAGCCCGGCTCGTGCGGTGCGCGGTGGAGCGCTTCGGGCGCCTGGACTGCGCCGTGGTCAACCACGGGGTCTGGCTGCGCGCGCCGCTGCTGGAGATGTCTCCCGAGGAATGGGACCGCACCCTGGACGTCAACCTCAGGGGCGCCTGGAGCCTGGCCCGTCACGCGGCCCGCGAGATGCGGAGCGCGGGCGCCGGCCGGATCGTCTTCGTCTCCTCCAGCGCCGGCCAGCGCGGGGAAGCCGACTACTCCCACTACGCGGCCTCGAAGGCGGGGCTGATCGCCCTGACCCGCTCCCTGGCCGCGGAGCTGGGTCCCGCCGGCATCCGGGTCAACGCCGTGGCCCCGGGGTGGGTGCTGAGCGACATGACCCGGACCGCCCTGGAGGGGCCGGAGGGCGATGCGGCGCTGCGGGGCATTCCCCGGGGCCACTTCGGCAGCCCGGAGGACATCGCCGCGGCGATCGCCTTCCTGGCCTCCGACCTCGCATCCTTCGTCTACGGCCAGGTGCTGGCCGTCAACGGCGGGGCCGTGCTCGGCGACTGAGCCGGCCTTCAGCGCCGCCGGGCCGCGTAGCCCCGGACCAGGCGCATCAGCACCGCGGAGACCTGTGCGGTGGGCTGGGAGCGATCGGCCAGGAGGCCCACCCCCTCCAGGGTGCTGGGCACCAGCGCGATCGCCATCTCCGCCCGGGTGGTGGACAGCTCGAGCAGCTCCACCTCGTCCCGCTGCTCCGCGGCCACAGCGTCCCGGACCATCCGGGCCACGACGGGGATGCGGTCCGGCAGGAAGCCATGGCGCATCGAAGCGGAGCCCCGCACCCGGCGCGCAAGGATCGCCCCGGTGGGGAGGTCGAAGACGATGGCCTGGACCATGGCCGGCACGCCCTCGTCGATCTCGCGGACCAGCTCCTCGCGCAACGCCTGCTCCTGGGCGGCGGCCTGCTCCGGCGGCGCCGTCTCCGCGATCGGGCGGCTCTCCCGGAGGAATCCCTGCACCTCGTCCCGCGCTCTCCACACCTCCTGGGAGAACTCCGAGAGCAACGCCTCGCCTCCCGACCCGTCCAGGATCGCGTCCAGGCGGCGCCGTCCCTCCCCCTTCTCGTGGGTCAACCCGTCGGGGGTCTCCCAGTAGACGTTCGAGAGGCGCCCGTTGACGAGGAGCAGCAGGCCGGCCCCCGCCGCGGTGTTGACCTCGAGTGTACCCGTGTGCTGGTCACCGGCCAGGGCCTCCAGGAGCCTTTCCAGGTCGCGTCGGCTCCCGAGACGGGTCTCGAGGCGGCGGCGGCGGCTGAGGCCCCGGAGCAGATGGGCCAGGTCGAGGGGCAGCTCGTAGACGACGAGGGCGCCCTCCGCGCCCGCGAGCCGCTTGCCGATCCGGCTCAGCGCCTCGCCCCCGTGGTAGCCCTCGCTCCCCTCGCGGAACTGCGCGTTGACGGCGGCTCCCAGGTAGAAGAACATCATCCCCACCGCGCCGCCGAAGCGCAGCTCTGCCAGGCCGGTCAGGCCGACCTGCTCGCTGGAGCGCGCCAGCTCTGCGAGGGAGATCTTGCGCAGGGCGAGATCGACCTCGTAGAGTCGCTTGCTACCGGGGAACTTCATGCGTGGTGGCTTGCAATCGGGGTCGGCTCGCGCGCATTCGGGGCCGAGCCTAACAGAGCGCGTGCGAGGCCGCCGTGCAGGCTCGGCCGGGACGTGCGCGTCCTCGTGACCGGCGCCAGCGGGATGCTGGGCGGCCGGCTCGCCTCGCTGCTCGCCGCCGAGGTCGAGGTGGTCGGCGTCTGCCATCGACACGCTGCCCCCTCAGGGATCGAGACGGTCCGGGCCGACCTCTCCGCCGAGGGCGCGCTCGTGGCGCTGGTCCGCGCCACCCGGCCCGACGCCGTGCTCCACGCCGCGGCGGACGCCAGCGTGGAGTCATGCGAGGCCGCACCCGAGGCCGCCGCGCGCATCAACGTCGCGAGCTGCGCTGCGCTCGGCTCCGTCGCGGCCCGGGACGGGATCCGGGTGGTCGCCCTGTCCACCGATCTCGTCTTCGACGGCAGCTCGGGCCCGGTCCGCCACCTCGACCCCCCTGGCGCCCTCAACGCATACGCCCGCACCAAGCTCGGGGGAGAGCGGGCCCTGCTCCGGGCCCACCCCGCGGCCGCCGTGGCCCGGATGGCCCTCGTCGTAGGGCGGGGATACCGCCGCCCCACCGCCAGCGAGTCGATCCTGCGAGCCCTCCGCGAGGGGCGCCCGCTCCGGCTCTACACCGACCAGGTCCGCAGCCCCATCGACCCCGAGTCGGCCTCGCGGGCGCTGCTGGCGCTGCTCACCTCGGAGGGCTCCGGCGTCTACCACCTGGGGGGCCCCGAGCGCCTCAGCCGCCACGCCCTCGGCCTTCGCGTCGCCGCTCTCCACGAGCTGCCCGGCGAGGGGATCACCGCGGTGCGACAGGTCGACTCCCCCCCCGCCGTGCCCCGGCCCCTCGACGTCTCCCTCGACTCGTCACGGGCCCGGTCGGAGCTGGGCTGGGAGCCCCGCCCTCTGGACGAGGCGCTTCGCGAGTGCGCGTGACGGGCGCAGCGCCGTGAGCGAGAGCCTGCAGGCCTACCTGCGCCGTGAGACGCGCAACTTCACCTCTCCGCTCGACGAGGACGCCGTCTTCGACCTCGCCACGGCTCTGGCGGGCGCTCTCGCCGAGGCCCACGCGACCGACCCGCCCCGCTTCCCCGGCTGCGACCCGGAGCGGATCGAGAGGACCGACGCCGGGCTGCGCCTCGACGGCCGGTCGGCCTCCGCCCGGGAGGATCTCCTGCAGCTCCGCGCCCTCGTGAGCTCCCTCCTGCTGGGGCGCCCACCCCACCTGTCGTGGCGCCTCGACGGCCCCCCCGACTACGCCGCCCGCAGCCTGTTCCGGCGCGCGGCTCTGCGCGCGTTCGCGGACGCGCCCTCGGGGCGGGAGCTGCACCAGGCCCTGGAAGGCTCGTCCCGGCCCGCCGTCTCCGCGGCCCCGCCCTGGCCCACCTTCCGCGGCGACGGCCCCCGCGGCGGCGCGCGCCCCGAAGCGGGGACCCCGGCGGGGCTGGCTCCGCGCTGGCGCGCCGCGACCGGACCCGTCATCGCCAGCCCGGTCTGTGCCGACAGCTGGGTCGCCGCCGTGACCACCGCGGGCCGCCTCCTGCTCTTCGACGCCGAGAGCGGCCGGCTCCTCGACGCTGCATCCCTGGGCGCGGGCAGCGAGTCCTCCCCGGCGCTGTCGGGGTCGCTGCTCCTCGTCGGCACCGAGGACGGCGCGCTGCTCGCCTTCGACGTCGAGGCCGGGACGGTGCGCTGGAGGGTGAACCTGGGGCGGCTGGTGCGCTCCTCCCCTCTCGCGAGCGACGGCCGCGTCTTCGTGGGCGTGATCGAGGACCGCGGGGGTGCGCTCGCCGCCCTGGACGCGCACACCGGGGAACGGCTGTGGCGGCGCTCTCTCGGGCCCGTCTTCGCCTCCCCCACGCTGCTCGAGGGCGCCGTGGCGGTCGGAAGCGACGATGGCAGCCTCCGGGCCTTCGACCTCGACGGCGCTCCGCTCTGGAGCGCGGAGCTCGGGGGCAAGGTCCGCAGCACGGCGGCATTCGCCCCGGGCGCGCTGATCGTCGCCGACTACGCCGGGCGCGTCTGCGCTCTGGACGCCGGCGAGGGCCGCCTGCTCTGGTGCCAGCCGGTGGGCAGCCCGGTCTACGCGTCCCCGAGCGTCCGCGGCGACCGCTGCCTCGTCGGAACCCACGCCGGGACGGTGCACGCCCTCGACACGGCGAACGGCAGCGAGCTGTTCCGCCTCACCGCCGGTGGACCCATCGTCGGCTCCGCCGTCGCGGTCGGCGACGCATGGCTGGTCCCCTCCACGGATGGCGCCCTCCACCTCGTCGACCGCGACGGGGCGTCGGTCGTCGCTCACTCCACCGGAGCGCCGATCCAGTCCTCCCCGGCGCTCGGGCCGGGCCGGGTGTACGTGGCCGACGACCGCTCGCTCTCGGCTTTCGAGCTGCTCTCGTGAGGTCCCTGCGCGCTCCCGAGTGGCTCGTCGAGCCGCTGCACCGTCTGCGCAGCGGCGCGGCTCACCTCGTCGTGTTCCACGGCAACACCGACGACGTCCACCCCTTCGGACCCGACTACCTGCCTCTCGGCGACGGCCTGGTCGAGCTCGCTGCCCGGCGCGGCCTGGCCGTGCGCTACGACGTCGGGAAGGGCCTCCGCTTCCCCGACGCCGAGCGCGAGGCTGCGTTCCGGCGCGCCGTCGGCTTCGGCTCGGAGCCGCTGCCCTCCGCCCCCGGCCCGGCCCTCGTGCTCCTCGACGCCGCGCTCCGCTCCGCCCCCCCCGGAACCGCGGCGGTCGTCCTGGAGCGGGCTCACCACGTCGCCCCCCCCAACCCCGCCCCCGCGGAACGCGCCAGCGTGGCCCTGCTCGCGGGGTGGGCCGACGCCGAGCTCGCCGGCCTGCGTCCGCTGGTGGCGCTGCTCACCCCGGGGCTGAGCGACGTGGCCGCCGAGGTGACGGGGGCCGCCCGGGTGGAGGCGGTGGCGGTTCCCAGGCCGGCCCTGCACGACCGCGAGGAGTTCGCGGCGCGCCTCGCCGAGCTCCACCCGATGCCCTCCTGGGAGCTCTCACCAGCCGAGTTCGCCCGCGCCACCGGGGGGCTGACCCTGCTCCAGTGCGAGAGCGTCGTCACGCGGGCTCGCGGCCGGCGCGAGCCGCTGTCCCTTCCCGACGTCGCCGCCCGCAAGCTCGACCTGCTGCGCCGCGACTACGGCGACGTTCTCGAGATCGTGGAGCCCCGGGGAGACCTCTCCGCCGTCGGGGGGCACGCCCACGCCCGCCGCGAGCTGCAGGAGGTCGCGTCCCTGATGCGCTCCGGGAGGCGCGCCGCCGTGCCCATGGGCATCGCCCTGATGGGCCCACCCGGCACCGGGAAGAGCCACCTGGCCGGCTGCTTCGCCGGGGCGTGCGGGCTGCCCTGCGTGCGCTTCCGGCCGCTGCGACAGATGTACGTGGGTCAGTCGGAGCGGAACCAGGAGCGGGCCTTCGAGGCGATCCGAGCCCTGGCGCCGGTAGTCGTCATCGTCGATGAGTCCGACCAGTCCGAGGGAGGCGGCCGGCGGGACGGCGCCGCGGGAGACTCGGGCGTGGGGGAGCGCATGCGCGGCGCGGCCTTCCGCTTCTGGGGCGACGACTCGCTCCGGGGCCGGGTGCTGCGCATCGACATCACGAATCGGATCGACCTGATCGACCCCGCCATGCGGCGCTCCGGCCGCACCGACGTGAAGATCCCGATCCTGATGCCCGATCCCGACGAGCGCCGCGAGATCCTCGAGGTCCTGGTCCGGCGCCTGGGCTTCGCGGCTCCCGGCTGCGACCTCGCGGCCTACGCCGCCCGCGCCGAGGGCTTCAGCGGCAGCGACCTCGAGCTGGCGCTCTCCACGGCCCTCCGCTTCGCCCTGCGGGACGGCTCCGCCGAGGTGCTGCCCCGGCACCTGGACCAGGCGTTCCAGGACATCCTGCCGGCGAGCCAGGATCAGGACGCGATCGACCGGATGACGCTCCTGGCCCTGGACGAGTGTCGCAACCGCCGGCTGCTCCCGGCCCGGGCGGACGCGGTCCGCGCCGAGATCGCCGCACGGCGCGGCTAGCGGCTCAGGCCCCGACCTTGCTCCCGGCCATCCGGAACGTCAGCGGCAGACGGCACAGCATCAGCTCGTCCCCGTCCCCGATCGGCGTGAGCACCCCGTTCGCCAGCTTGGTGCCGTTCAGGTAGGTCCCGTTCATGGTCCCGATCTCCTCGGCGACGTAGAACTTCTCGTCCTTGATCACCACCCGGGCGTGGCGCCTCGAGATGTTCCGGCTCTGGTCCTCGTGGGTCAGGTCGATCTCCGGGCTCATCCCCGTGACCGAGTCGTAGCGGCCGATCAGCGCGTCGCTCCTGTAGATCGGGAACACGTTCCCGCTGTTCGCGGCGATGAAGTAGGCCAGGGCCTCGGACTGGAGCGTCCCCCCGCCCGAGTCCTTCGGGGCCTCCTCCACCGGTGGCAGGTTCATCTGTCCGCCCGCGGCCAGCATCTTCTCGAGCTGCAGGTTCGCGTCCCGGAGCCGGATCGAGTACTTGCGCAGCATCCGGATCGCGATCTCGGGGTTTGTCTTGATCATGTCCCCGAAGGTCTCGTTGTCGATCTTGATCAGGTCCCCCGCCTCGATCACCTCTGCCGTGGCGGAGCGGGGCATGCGCTCGAGGAGCGCCATCTCGCCGAAGAAGTCCCCCTTCTCCATGACGGCCAGGGTCGTCTCGCCGCCGCGGACCCGCTTCTTGATCGCTACGCGGCCGCTCTGGACGATGAACAGCTCCTCGCCCGGCTCGCCCTCCTTGAAGAGGACCGAGCCCGCGTCGTAGTGAGTGAGGAACTTTGCGAAGGGGTTCTTGTCGCCGCTCATCGGCAGGTGCTCACCGGCGGCAAAGTCTAGCAGAGATCGGACCGCCGACCGTCACGGCGTGCCCTCGGGCGCCGTCTGAACGCCGCTCGCCAGCTCCGACTCCTCCTCGCCCTGGAGCACCGCGCGCTTCTGCACCTCGCGCTGCAGCGTCACCAGGAAGGTCTCGAAGCGGTGTGTCACCTCCCGGAGCGAGTCGAGGCCCGGGCACTTGAGGATCTCGATGAAGAAGCGCTCGAAGTCGGCCCAATCCCGGTACATGAGGTAGCGCATGCTCTCGTCGTAGAAGGTCGAGACCTCCCCCCGCACCCGGGAGGCCCGTTCCTCCCCCGGCTCCCGGGTGAACTCCCGCACGGCGTCGATGACCGCGCCGAGGCCCTGGCGCAGGTGCACGGAGCGCTCCCGCCGCTCCACGTAATCCGGGAAGACGTCCCGGCCCTCCACGTCGGGGTCGAAGGCCTGGCACAGCTGGACCACGGACTGCTGGAAGCCGTCCCGGAGGATCCCGTGGGAGTTCTCCACGTGGCTCCTGATCCCCTCCACGGGGCGCGAGGAGACCCCGGTCAGCTCGCTGCCCACCACCTTCCTCAGCTCGAGGGGCAGGCAGTAGACGAAGGAGTCGTACAGCTGGTAGAGCAGCTGCTCCGGCTCCATGGTGGGCAGCACCCGCCGCTCGAGGTACAGCAGCAGCAGCCTCAGCTCCGAGGCGATCAGGGCGAAGATGAGCAGGACCTTCTTCGGGTCCTCGCCGCCGAGCCGGCTCGGGGCGGCGTAGTCGAGGTAGCGCAGCAGGCGGAGCAGCTCCAGCAGCACCCGGGCCACGTGCTTTCTCTCCTGCGCGTGCGCCCGGCGGATCGTGGCGGTGATGGCGGGGTTCACGATCCTGTCGTGGATCGGCTTGAACTTCCTCTCGATGAGCAGCGAGATGAGGTGGCTCCGGCGCACCTCCCGGTGGATCAGCTTGCCGACCGCGGTGAACGTCGTGAATCCGGTCTTGGGCAGCGCCCCCAGCTCGACGAGCAGCGCGTGGATGTCCTCGAAGGACTCCCGGAGCAGCGTCAGGCTCGCCTGCGGTCCGGAGAGCCGCAGCAGCTTCTCCACGTACGGGTCGAGGGTGTCGTCCCGCTTCAGGAAGCCCTCCACGTACTGTCCGAAGCGGGCCTGGTTGACCTGCTCCTCGGTCAGCACCGCGCTGCACAGGTGCATCACCCGTAGCAGCACCTGGTCCACCACCCGCAGCTCCTCGCCCCAGTCCCGCAGGGCCAGGTGGTCGCGGTCGGGGACCGAGAGCGGCTGGTTCCGGATGTTGAAGAAACGGTCGAAGCTCCGGAGCCACATCTCCAGCTCGAAGAGCTCCTCGGTCCGCCCCCCGGCGACGACCTCTTCGAGCCACTCCTTGAGCTGGCCCCGGAGGAACTCCGAGCGCAGCTCCCGATCGGGAGTCGGGGCTCCCGATGTCGCTGTATCCCCGGACATTGCAGGCATTATACGCGGGAGACTCGCGGCCGCCCCGCCCCCCCCGGATTGACCGGAGTGACGCCTCCCGTCTACTATCGTCGTCCCGATGTGGCAAGCCTTCGTCGAGCTCCCTCTGCGCTGGAAGATCATGGCCTTCGCCGTCCTGGTCGTGGCGATCGAGGTCGGCTTCCGCAGGCTCGCCCCGGACTCTCGTGCCTACGAGCTGTGGACCGGCTTTTTCCAGGGGATCGGCAAGGTGTGGACTGCGGTGATCCTCTCCATCGTCTACTTCGTCTCGGTGTCGCTCGTGGGGATCGGCCTGCGCATCGTCCGCAAGGATCCCCTCGACCGGTCGCTGGCGCAGGAACCGAGCTTCTGGCGCCCTCACGACCCGAACCCCCTGGGAGCCGCCGCCGCCGCACGCCACCAGTTCTGATGGCCGTCGTCGAGCCCACGCAGAGATCCGGACACCGATGAGCGCAGAGCCACTTCCGACTCCCGCTGCGGCCTCCGAGCCCGCGGGTCCCGTCTACGTCCTGGGGCTGTCGTGCTTCTACCACGACGCCGCGGCTGCCCTGCTCCGGGACGGCGTCTGCGTGGCGGCCGCCCAGGAGGAGCGCTTCACCCGCAAGCGCCACGACGCCGACTTCCCGGCCCGGGCCGTTCGCTACGTGCTCCGGGAGGCCGGTATCGCCCCCGAGCAGCTCACCGCCGTGGGCTTCTACGACAAGCCGTTGCTCAAGTTCGAGAGGATGCTCTCAACCTACGCCGCGACGTTCCCGAGCTCCTTCGGCTCCTTCCGCAAGGCGATGCCCGTCTGGCTCCACGAGAAGCTCTGGGTTCCGGCCATCGTCCGCAAGCAGCTCCGCCCCTACAAGGGGCCGATCCTGTTCGCGGAGCATCACATGAGCCATGCGGCCTCCGCGTTCCTGGTCTCGCCCTTCGAGGAGGCCGCGATCCTCACCGTGGACGGTGTCGGAGAGTGGGCTACCGCGTCCTTCGGAGTCGGCCGCGGCACGCAGATCGAGCTGTTCAAGGAGATCCGCTTCCCCCACAGCCTGGGGCTGCTCTACAGCGCCTTCACCTACTACCTCGGCTTCAAGGTCAACAGCGCGGAGTACAAGGTGATGGGCCTGGCCCCCTACGGGAAGCCCGTCCACTACGACACGATCATGAGGGAGCTGCTGCAGATGCAGGCCGACGGCTCCTTCAAGCTGAACATGCGCTACTTCGCCTACGACGCCGGGCTGCGCATGACGAACCGGCACTTCGACGAGCTCTTCGGGGCGCCGCCCCGCAAGCCGGAGACGCGCCTCACCCAGCGCGAGTTCGACATCGCCGCCTCGGTTCAGAGGGTGTGCGAGGAGGTCGTCCTCGCCATGGCCCGGCACATCCACGCGGAGACCGGTCTGGATCGGCTGTGCATGGCCGGTGGAGTGGCGCTCAACTGCGTGGCGAACGGGCGCGTGATCCGGGAGACGCCGTTCAAGGAGCTGTTCGTCCAGCCCGCCGCCGGCGACGCCGGTGGCGCGGTGGGCGTGGCCCACTACCTGTACAACACCCTGGAGGGCAAGCCGCGCCCCCCGGCCTGGACCCACGCCTACCTCGGCCCGGAGTTCGAGGCCGGGGAGATCCGCAGCTACCTGGAGGGGCGGGGCGCCCGCTACCGGGAGCTGCAGGGCCGGGAGCTCACCCGCGCGACGGCGCGCCTCCTGGCAGACGGCAACGTGATCGGGTGGTTCCAGGGGCGCATGGAGTTCGGGCCGAGGGCCCTCGGCAGCCGGAGCATCCTCGCCGATCCCAGGGACGCGAAGATGCGCGACACCCTGAACATGAAGATCAAGTTCCGGGAGGGCTTTCGCCCCTTCGCGCCCTCCGTTCTGGCGGACAGGGCCTCGGAGTGGTTCGAGATCGACTGCGAGAGCCCGTACATGCTCCTCGTGGCCCAGGTCAGGGAGGGCAAGCGGCAGATCCCGTCGGTCACCCACGTGGACAACTCGGCCCGGCTCCAGACCGTGACCCGGGAGCAGAACCCCCTCTACTACGACCTGATCGAGGACTTCGGAGAGCTCACGGGAGTCCCGATCATCATCAACACCTCTTTCAACGTGCGCGGGGAGCCCATCGTCTGCACGCCCCACGATGCCTACACCTGTTTCATGCGCACGGACATGGACCAACTGGTCCTCGGTCCGTTCCTCCTCGAGAAGAGCGAGCAGCCCCGCTTCGAGGAGGACGTCGACTGGAGGACGCTGTTCGAGCTGGACTAGGGAGTCATTCCGATGGCGTTCGAGGAGTCGCGGGAGAAGCTGGGCATCATCTCCGAGCTGTGGGCCTTCATGCGGGTCCGCAAGAAGTGGTGGCTGGGTCCCATCGTGCTGATGCTCGGGCTGCTGGGCCTGCTGGTGGTGTTCACACAGGGGTCCGCGGTGGCGCCCTTCATCTACACGCTGTTCTAGCAGCGGCCCACCCGACTGTCGTCGGGACCGGGCGGGTGAGAAACCCGCGAGGCTGGAGGTGCGCTCGCTGCCGACGGTGGCTGTCGGCTGTCGTTCATTCCGGGCCCCGAACCGTGCGGGGGAGAAACCCGGCGAGGCTGGAGGTGCGCCAGCGGCCGGCCTTCGCTGTCGCCTGGCGGCTCCGCAAGAGAGCAGAAAGAAGGGGCGGCCCCGCGATGGCTGCCGCCCCTCGAGTGGCGCGGAACGACGCTCTCTCTACGGCAGGTTCAGCCGCAGCTCGGCCATGAACGAGCGCTTCAGCAGGTCGCCGAAGATGTGCTGCTGGATCGTCTCGTCGAAGAGGTTCGTCGCCTTCAGCATCACGGTGGCCTTGCCGTCGGCGAACCGCACGCCGAAGGACGCGTTGAACATCCCGAAGGAATCCGTCCCGCCGTGGTACTCCCGGGACAGCACGTCCACCCAGAACGCCTCGTCCTGGTAGTTGTAGGAGGCGCTGCCGATGTAGCGCGGCCCGCTGTAGTTGAGCCCGATGTTGAAGCGGTTCGTCGGAGGCAGCGCGATCTCGTCGACGGGCTGACGGATCTCGTCCGCGTCCGGCTCGAGCAGCTCCGGCTCGTCCTGCCAGGAGTAGTTGACGAAGCCCGAGAGGTCCCGGGTGAAGGAATGGTCGACCCCCAGCTCCACGCCGCGGTTCCGGACGCCGCTGAGGTTCAGGTAGGTGGAGACGGTGCGGGGCAAGAGGATCGGCCCGAAGGGCGGCGGCACCTGCTGCAGGAACGCGAGCAGCAGGCTCGCGTTCCCGAGCTGGTTGAAGGGCGGCGGAAGGGTCGGGGGCGAGGCCGGGCTGTACACGTCGAAGGGGGGGATGCCCGCCGGCGGGAACACGTCCGGGGTCACCTGGGTGAAGTTGATGTTGTCGTCGCTGTCGTTCTGGTAGAGCGCCACGCTGATCGTGGTCTTCCCGTCGATCGTCCCCGTGTAGCCCAGCTCGATGGCGTCCAGCTTCTCTTCCTTGAGGACCGTCCCTCCCACCTCGTTGCCGACGTTGCGCACGATGAGAGGGAACGGGTTGTCCACGAGGCCGCAGATCGCCGGGCACAGCGGCGGCGGCACGAAGGGGCGCAGCGCCCGCAGGTCGACGAACTGCGGCGCGAAGATGGACTGGTCGAGGTAGTTGTTCACCGCCGAGGGCGACCGGAACGCCCGGTTGAAGGAGACACGGAAGGCGTGCTCCGGGGCCGGCTTGAACATCAGGCTCACCCGGGGCGAGAAGACCGGATCGTCGATATTGCCGAACTTGTCGACCCGCCCCCCTGCCACCACGCGGAACTTGTCGACGAAGTACTCCGCCTGGAGGTAGCCGCCGATCTCGTTCCGGTCCTCGACGTTCGGGGTCAGCGTGATCTCGAAATTGTTTCGCCTGAGGTTGCCGCCGTAGGTGAGCACCAGCGTGTCGCTCACCACGCTGGAGTTGCCGACCTCGAAGTCCAGGGTCTGGGTGTTGAAGTTGAGCAGCACCGGCCCGCCGGTGAAGGGGTCGGGGAGGAGCAGGTTCGGCGCCTCGACGTCGAGCCAGTTCAGGAAGGCCCCGACCTTGAAGGCGCCCTTCTGGTAGCCGACCCGGCCGTAGCCCATGTAGGAGCCGCTCTGGATGTCGAAGGGGCCGATGCCGCTGTGGATGATGCCCGTCGTCCCGGCGTAGCCCCCACCCCCGCTCAGGCGGCCGCCGTCCTCAAACTCGTAGTCGAGCCGGACCTCGGCCTTGGGTTGCTTCGTCCCCTCGTTCGCGAAGGCGCCGATCGTCCCGGCCTGGTCGGCCGGGTACGGCGCGCCTCCCGTCACGATGCTGGAGTCGAGAGGGTGCGTGTCCAGGGGGATCTGTCCCACGGGGCGCGCGTAGGGGTCCGACTGGAAGTAACCGCCGGACAGCCGGTACGAGAAGCGCTCGCTCGGCGCGTCCGCCCAGCGGGCGTGCACGCCGTACTGCTCGGCCATGCTCTCTCCGGCACGGGAGCCCACGTCCCGCCCGGCGCCGCCGCCCTGGAGGATCAGGTTGAAGCCCTGGCCCTCCCGAGGGCTCTTGGTGATGATGTTCACGACCCCGGTCAGGGCGTTGGCACCCCAGACCGCCGACGCCGGCCCCCGGACCACCTCGATCTGCTTGATGTCGTCCTTGTTGCTGGGGACCAGGTCCCACAGCACGAGGCCGAAGAAATCGAGGTAGATCGAGCGGCCGTCCAGAAGCGCGATCTGGCTCGCGTCCAGGGTTCCCGTGGAGGAGCGGCTGGAGAGCTGGACGTCCCGGGCCGACATCTGGGTGACGTTCACCCCGGGCACGGCCCGGAGCAGGTCGCCCATGTTCGACGCCGGCGCCGAGTCGATGGTGTCGGCGCTGAGCACGCTCATGGTGGCCGGGGCGTTCGTGAGGGTCGACTCCACCCGGGAAGCGCTGACCACCACCGTCTCTCCGAGCCCGGCGATCGAGAGGCTCAGCGTGCCGAGGTCGACGATGCTCTCCCCGACGCTCACGCCCTCCCGCTTCTCGGTGGTGAAGCTGGCCAGGGCGACCTCTACGTCGTAGCTCCCCGCCGGCAGCCCCTCCACGGCGAAGCGGCCCGCGCCGTCGCTCACGGCCGTGCGCATGCCTCCGCCCCCTTCGATGGTCACGGTAGCGCCGGGGAGAACGGCCCCCGACTCGTCCACGACGCTGCCAGAGACGCCTCCGCTCTGGGCTGCGGCCGGCAGCGCGCATGCGAAAGCGAGTCCCAGGACGAGAGTGATCCGCCTCATACCGTCGCCTCCTTGCTCCGCTGGCTGCGCAAGGCCAGTGTTCCGGGTTGAAAAGTGGCTCAGCTATACCACAGCGGGAGAGGGGGCGCCACAGGATCGACGGCCGGAAGTCTCACCCGAGGGCGGCGAGCAGCCTCTCGTGGATACCGGAGAAGCCACCGTTGGACAGGATCAGGACGCGATCCCCGGCCTCCAGCTCCCTCCCGAGGGTCGCGACGATGTCGGGGACCTCCGCGATGTACCGCGCCGGAGTGCCGAGCGCCTCTACGGCGCGCACCAGGTCCGGCTCCGAGAGCCGTCGCCCCTCGGGCACCTTCTCCGGCCGGAACGCCCGGGCCACGATCACCTCGTCGGCCAGGGCCAGGGCCGCCGCGAACTCCCCCTGGAACAGCGTCGTCCGCGCGGTGTAGGAGCGCGGCTCGAACACCGCCACCAGCCTCCCCACCGACCGGACCGCCCGGGCCGCGCCGAGCGTCTCCCGGACGGCCGTGGGATGGTGGGCGAAGTCGTCGAACACGGCCACGCCCCGGGCGCGGCCACGCAGCTCCATGCGTCGCTTCACCCCGGGGAAGGTCCCCAGGGCCTCCCGGGCGCGGTCGGGGGACACCCCCAGCTCGGCCGCCACGGCCAGCGCCGCCAGGGCGTTCCTCACGTTGTGAGGCCCGCCGGCCGAGAGTCGGAACTCCCCCAGATCGCGCCCCCGCTCACGGACCCGGAACGTCCAGCTCTCCTCCCCCGGGCACAGCGACTCCGCCGTCCAGTCCGCGTCGACGCCGATACCGAAGGTCTGCACCCGCGAGAAGGCCTTCGGGAGCAGCGCAGCCAGCGCCGGGCTCTCCAGGCCCAGGACCGCCAGACCGCTGCGGGGCACCACGCTCAAGAGCCGCTCGAAGGCGAGCTGGACCGCCGCCAGGTCGGCGTAGATGTCGGCGTGATCGAACTCCACGTTGCCGATGACGGCCACCTCCGGCCGGTAGTGCACGAACTTGGGACGCTTGTCGAAGAAGGAGCAGTCGTATTCGTCGCCCTCGACGACGAAGTGCTCTCCCCCCGAGAGCCGGGAGCTGCGGCCGAACGCCCGGGGGATCCCGCCGATCAGGAACGAGGGGTCGAGCCCGGCCGCATCGAGGATGCCGGCGAGCATGCTGGCGGTCGTGGTCTTGCCGTGGGTGCCCGCGACGACCAGGGAGCGTCGCGGCTCGAGGAACTCCCGGCCGAGCAGCTCCGGCAGGCTGCAGAAACGCTGGCGTCGATCGAGCACCGCCTCGACCTCGGGGTTGCCTCGCGAGAGCGCGTTCCCGATCACGACCAGGTCCGCGTCCTCGGGCACGTTCTCCTCCGCGTAGGGAGAGCGCACCGCGATCCCGAGCTCCTCGAGCTGCGTCGACATCGGGGGGTAGACGTCCTGGTCCGAGCCCGTCACCTCGTCGCCCCGGGCGGCCAGCAGCCCCGCCAGGGAGGCCATCGCCGTCCCGCCGATGCCGCAGAGGTGGACCCTCACGCGACGCCCCGCTCCAGCACGCTGAACTCCGCGATCCCCGTCGCCTCCACCCTGAGCCGCGCCCGGACACCCAGCGGGAGCGAGACGCCCCCGCGCTCGGCGTGACCCGTGGGAAGGCCGCGGGCCACCGGGATCCCCAGCCGCTCCAGCACGCCGCGGATCACGTCCGACACGGTGTAGTCCGCGCCTTCGGGTGCGTGACAGCCCGGGAGCGTGCCGAACACCACACCCCGCACGTTGTCCAGCGCGCCGGAGTCGCCGAGCTGCTGCAGCATCCGGTCGATGCGGTAGGCCGGCTCGGCGACGTCCTCCACGAGCAGCACCACGTCGTCGATGGACGGGTCCAGGGCCCAGGGCGTCCCCGCGGCGCTCGCGAGCAGGCTCAGGCACCCGCCCACGAGCACCCCCTCGGCCTCCCCCACCAGGATCCCCTCCAGCTGGCCGGCGGGGGCCCGGTACGGCTTGCCGGCCCCGGTGAGGGCGTGACGGAGGCTCGCCTCGTGGTAGCTCCCGGCGGCGAGGTCCCTGGCCAGCATCGGCCCATGGACGCTCACCAGCCTCAGCCGGTTGAGCAGCAGGTGGACTGCGGTCACGTCGCTGTACCCTACGAAGAGCTTCGGGTTCGCCGCCAGGCAGTTCCGGTCGATCTCGCGAAGCAGCGCCCCGGCCCCCGCCCCGCCGCGGGCGCAGACGATTCCCGCGACGTCCTCGGCGGCGAAGAGCGCCTCCAGCTCGGCGCGCCGCCGGGCGGCGCTCCCGGCCGTGAAACGCGATCGCGACAGCGCGCCCTCAGGGACGCGCACCCTGAAGCCCAGGCCCTCCAGCTCCCGCACGCCGCGCTCGAGCCGTTCCCCGTCCACGAACCCCGAGGGCGCGCAGACGCCGATCAGGTCCCCGGGCCGGAGAGCCCGGGGGCGGATCCACCCGCTGCCGTGAGGGATGTCCACCGGACTACGCCGGCATCACGCCGGAGCGCGCCGCGATCTCCTCGGCGAGCGCCCAGCGGGCCTCGCCGCCGGCGGCGGCGCGGGCCAGCGCGGGCTTCGGGTCGGCGTAGGGCAGGAGGTAGCGCTCCTTGGCTGCCCTGACCCGCGCTGCGGCGTCCTCGCAGGCCTTCCACGGAACACGGCCCGACTCGAGGCCCCTGACGAGGGCCTCGATCCCGGCGACCTGGTCCTCCGGCGAGGCGCACGACGCCAGCACGTCGCAGCCCGCCTCCGCGGCCAGGAGCGCCCGTTCTCCCGCCGGCCAGCGGGCGGCCACCGCCTTCATCTCGAGGTCGTCGGACACGACCAGCCCCAAGAAGCCCAGCTCGTCCCGAAGCACGCCCCCGAGCAGCGCCCGGGACAGCGTGGCGGGCCGCTCGGCGTCCAGCTCCGGGAGGAGCAGGTGCCCCGTCATCACCGACGCGACGCCCGCCTCGACGGCGGCGCGAAACGGTCGCAGCTCCACCTCGTCCAGGCGGCTCCTCGGGTGCTCCACCACCGGCAGCTCCAGGTGCGAGTCCAGGGCGGTGTCCCCGTGACCGGGAAAGTGCTTCGCGCAGGCCGCCACGCCGCTCGACTGCAGGCCCCGGACGAGGGCGGCGCCGAGGGTGGCCACGCGCTCGGGGTCGGGGCCGAAGGAGCGGTCCCCGATCACCGGGTTGTCCGGGTTCGTGTCCACGTCGACGACCGGCGCGAAGTCCCAGCGGATTCCGCAGGCGCCCAGCTCCGCGGCGAGGGCCTCCCCGACCCGGCGCGCCAGGTCCTCCGAGTCGGCCCGGCCGAGGGCCCGCAGCGGGGGCCAGCGCGTCCAGGGCTTTCCGAGCCGAGCCACGCGCCCGCCCTCCTGGTCCACCCCGACCAGCAGCGGAAGCTCGTGCCCTGCGTCCCTGGCCACAGACTGCAGCTCCCGCACCAGCTCCGCCACCTGCTCCGGAGCGTCGACGTTGCGGCCGAACAGGATGACGTTCCCCGCTCCGAAGTCCCGGATCAGCGTGCGACAGTCCGGGGACACCTCCAGACCGTCGAACCCGAACAGGAACCTCTGCCCGGCCAGCCGGAGAGCCTCCCTCAAGTCGGCTCGCTCAGCCCGCGAGGCGGGACCGGACCGCGGCGTTCACCTGCTTGCCGTCCACCCCGCGTCCCTGTTCCCGGAGCAGGGCCAGGGCTGCCTTCATCACTCGTCCCAGATCCTGCGGTCCGGAGGCGCCCGTCTCGGCGATGGCTCGATCCACGGCCGCGAGGATGGCTTCCTCCCCCGGCTCCTCGGGCAGGTACGACTTCAGCAGCTCCGCCTCGGCGCGCTCCCGCTCCGCGAGCTCGCTGCGCGCCGCCTTCTCGAACTGCTCGGCCGCCTCCTCACGCTGCTTCACGAGCGTCCCGAGGACCTTGATCTCCTCGCTGGCCTCGAGAGGAGCCCGCTTGTCGATCTCGCGGTTCTTGAGCGCGGCCTTGGCCATACGGAGCACCGCGGTGCGGGCGGCGTCCCGCTGCTTCATCGCCGCGGTCAGGTCCGCGGCGACCCGTTCGCTGAGGCTCATCGGCGCAGGATACGGGAGCCCGTGCCGCGGGTGCAATCCGCGCCCCCTCCACCGATGCGGGGCGGCCGGGGCTATCCTGCTCCCGTGCTCCACTGCGCCCTCAGCGCGCTCCTGGCGGCCGCCGTCGAGCTCGGCGCGCCGGCGGCGCTCCCGGGGCCAACCCTCGCGGGACGCGTGCTGGACCTGGCGCTGGTCGACGGCCGCCGCGTGCTCGCCCTCACCAGCGGCGAGCTGGTCCTGCTGCGCCTCGGGGACCGGGGTCTCACTCCCGAATCCCGCCTTCCGCTCCCCGGCCCCCTCGCGCCCGTCCGCCAGCCCGGCGGAATGATCGCGCCTGCTCCGGGCAGCGCCTGGGTCGCGGCGAGCCACCTCGCGAGCCCGCTCCTGGTCCAGCTCGACCCCCGTCTCTCGGTCCGGTCGCGGGCCTCGCGCCTGCCCTGGTCCGGCGCTCCGGCCGGGCTCGCCTTCGTCGACGGGACCGACCTCGTCGACGGCGCCGTCTCGGGCCTTCCGCCGGGGCCGCACCTCGACCTCGCCCCCGGCCTCGCGCTGTCGGCCGTCGGGCGGCTGCTCACGGCGAACGGCCCCGCCCTCGGGTTGCGCCTCGGTCCCCCCCTCTCGCTCCCCTGGCCCGACGTCGTCGTCGCCTCGGGCCCGGCGCCTCCGTCGCCGGCGGACGAGCTGATCGCGGTCGGGCTCCTGCCCGAGCCGCACGTCCTGGCCCGACTCCCGGTCCCGGGACCGGTGCGGGGCATCGTCTGCGACGTCCACGGTGAACGGGCCACGGCCCTGGTGGCCCACGGCGAACCCGCGGGCTGGCTCACCGTGCCGCTCCGCCGGCTGCCATGAGCGCGACCCCGGCCCGCCTGCTCCTCGCCACCGCCCTGGCGGTCTTCGCGGCCGCCGTCCACGCTGCGCTGGGCCCCTCCTACGGCGGCACCCTGCGCGTCGGGGTCCTCGACCTGCCGCAGAGCGCGAGCCCGGCACTCCCCGCCGGTGCCGGCGAGCGGTTGCTGGCCCGCCTGGTCCACGACACCCTCGTGCACCTGGAGGGAGAGACACCCGAGCCCGCCCTGGCCGCGTCCTGGACCGCCGCCGAAGACGGTCGCGAGTGGCGACTCGCGCTGCGTCCCGCCACGTTTCACGACGGGACCGCCCTCGGGGCCCGCGACGTCGTGCGGTCCCTGCGCCGCTTCCTGCGCGGCCCTTCTCCCTCGGCCGCGCATCTCGCCGAGCAGCTCGACGGCGGAGCGGCGTTTCGCTCCGGTGACGCCTCGGAGCTGCCGGGGCTGGTCGCGGGAGAGGACTGGGTCGCGCTTCGCTTTCACTCCTCCCCGGCGAGCCCGCTCGCCCCGCTCGCCTCGCCTGCCGCGGGGATCACCAGCGCGGGGGGGAGCGGTCTGGGCCCTTTCGTTCCCACCGTCGCGGACCCCGGCGAGCGCTTCGACATGACCGCGTTCTCCGCCCACGTGCGGGGACGCCCGTTCCTCTCCCGGGTCCTCATGCTGCGCTTCGGGACCCGGGAGGAGGCCGCGCAGGCCCTGGAGCGGGAGGCGGTCGACATGGCCGTCACGGGCCGGGCTCCCCAGGCACCCGGCTCCACGCTGATCCTCCGCCTCGACCCCTCCCGCGCGCCCTTCGACCGGGCGGGGATCCGCTCCGCCATCGCACGCAGCCTGGCTCGCGACCGCATCGCGCCCGTCCTCGGCTCCTCGTCGCTTCCCACCCGTCGCCTGCTCCCCTGGGTACCGGCAGCCCCGGCGGCCCCCGGACCGCTTCCGGCACGCCTGCTGCGGGGGCGCGCCACCCTCGCCGTCGCCCGGGACGTTCCCGCCACCGCGAGCCGCATGCTGGTCGCCCACTTCGCGGCCCTCGGGCTGGAGCTGCACGCGGCGCCCTACCCCCCCGGCGCCCTGCCCCCCGCGCCGATCCTGCTCCGATTCTGGGAACCCGAGCTTCCGGATCCGCTCCTCGCCGCCCGCGAGCTGGTCTCCCTGGCCCCGGCACCCGCCGCCGCCCATCGCGAGCTGCGCCAGGCGACGCTCAGCGCCGATCCCGTCGAGCGACGCCTGCTCCTCGACGGCGTCGCGGCCGCCGTGGAGGACCACGCCGTGCTGATACCCGTTGCGGTCGCTCCCCTCTCCTTCGAGACCGGTCCCGGGGTCCACGGGGTCGCATACGCGGGCTCCACTCCTCTCCTCGAGGACGCCTGGCGAGAGATCGATCCCGACGGCGGCCCCGAGTGAGCCTGAGATCGCGTTTGCTCGCCGCGTGCGCGGCGGCGGCGACGCTCCCGGTCGCGCTGCTGGCGCTGGTGTTCGTGGCCGACGCGAGCGGGCGCCTGGAGTCCGAGCTGGAGGGGCGCCTGGAGCGCGCGATCGAGGCCTTCACCCTGGAGCTGGAGCGCGCAGCGGCGCGCGCAGCGGCGCGCCTGGAGCAGCTCCCGGCGACCCTCGACGGCCCGGGTCCCTCGCCCGAGGTGCTCGCGCGGCTCGACGACCTGGACGTGCTCGAGGTCGTCGGGGACGACGGCCGCCGGCTCTTCTCGCTGCACTGGCCGGCCGGCACCGGCCTCCCCGACGACGACGCGCGGGTGGCCGGGCGCCCGGCCCTGCGCTTCGAGACCACGACCGAGGGCTTCGGCAGCGCGCGCCGGCTCTGCGTCGCCGCCGAGCGGCGCGTCCGCCTCTCCGCCGGGAACGCGACCGCCCGGGCGGGCTTCTGGGTGGACGACGCGCGGCTCGGGGAGATCTCGTCACTGGTGGGCGTCGAGCTCGGGGTTCTCGCGGAGCCGGTGGGAGGGTGGATCGCCGGGGACGGCTCGCCGCTGCGCGACGCTGCCGGGGCCGGGGTCGCCGCGACCGAGGGGCGCCTCTCGCTCCGGGGACGGAGCTGGCAGTACGCCAGCCGCCCCCTGGGTCCGGACGTCCTCGTCGTCGCCGCGGCCCCACGCTCGCCGCTGGAGGCCCGGCTCGGCCGGCTGCGCGTGCTCGCGCTGGGGGCGACGGCAGTGGCGCTCCTGGTCGGGCTGCTCGCCTCCTCCCTGGTGGCGTCCCAGCTGGCCCGGCCGCTGCGCGCTCTGACCGGAGGCGTGACCGGAGTCGCCCGGGCCGACCCCACCCGCCAGATCGCTTCCCAGCGCAGCGACGAGCTCGGCGAGCTGGCCCGCACCTTCGACGAGATGACGACGGCGCTGCGCGCCTCCGAGACCCGCTTGCGCCAGACCGAGCGCGTGGCCGCGTGGAGGGAGATGGCCCGGCGCCTCGCCCACGAGCTGAAGAACCCGCTGTTCCCGATCCAGATCTCCATCGAGTCCCTCGCCCGGGCCTTCGAGCGCGCCGGGGACTCGACCCCGCAGGAGCTGCGGACCCTGGTGCGGGAGTCCACTGGGACGCTGCTCCGGGAGCTGCGCGGGCTCCGGGCGACCGTGGACGCCTTCGCGGGCTTCGCGAAGACCCCGCCCCCGGCGCCACGCCCGACCGACCTGCGCGAGCTGGTCGAGCACGTCCTGGCGGTCCAGCGCCCCGCCTCGTCGCGGCTGGTGCTCGCCGCGGAGATCCCGGCGGGCCTGCCCCGGGCCAGGGTCGACCCGGATCAGGTCTCCCGGGCCGTGACGAACCTCGTGCTGAATGCCGTCGCCGTCAGCCCCGACGGAGGCCGCGTCACGCTGCGAGCGCGGACCGAGGGGAGCGCGGACGTCGTCCTGGAGGTCGCCGACGAGGGCCCGGGGCTCGATCCCGAGGAGCAGTCTCGCGTCTTCGCTCCCTACCACACCACCCGCGGCGGCGGGACCGGCCTCGGGCTCGCCATCGTCCAGGCCGTGGCCTCCGACCACGGCGGGCGCGTCGAGGTCGAGAGCCGGAAGGGCGGCGGCGCCACGTTCCGGCTCGTGCTCCCCGTCGCGGGGCCAGCGCCGGCCGGGGCGGGCTCTGACCGTACAATCCCGCGATGAAGCCCCGCATCCTGATCGTCGACGACGACCCGGGTACCCTCGAGTCGCTCTCCCGGGCCTTCGCCCTGGAGGGCTACGAGGTGGCCACGGCTGGCTCGGCCCGGGCCGCCCTGGCCCGGCTCGACGAGGGCGCCGTCGACGCCGTGCTCAGCGACGTGGTGATGCCGGACCTGGACGGCCTCGCGCTGCTGGAGGAGGTGCGCTCGCGCGGCCACCGGCTCCCGGTCCTGATGATGAGCGGCGAGGCCACCATCGAGGCCGCGGTGAGGGCCACGCGGCTCGGGGCGCTCGACTTCGTCGAGAAGCCGGTCAGCCTGGAGCGGCTCCTGCTGAGCCTCCGCAACGCCCTGCGCCTCGACCGCCTGGAACGGGAGAACCGCGAGCTGCAGCGCTACTGGCGCCACGAGCTCGCCCTCGTGGGCGAGGGTGCCGCCATGAGCGCCCTCAGACGCCTGATCGAGAAGGCCGCCCCTTCCGACGTGCCGATCCTGATCCTGGGCGAGAACGGCACCGGCAAGGAGCTGGCCGCCCGGGCCGTCCACGACCTCTCGCCCCGCAGCGCGGCGCCCTTCGTCAAGCTCAACTGCGCGGCGATCCCCGCCGAGCTGGTCGAGAGCGAGCTGTTCGGGCACGAGAAGGGCGCGTTTTCCGGGGCGGTCGCCCGGCGCCGGGGTCGCTTCGAGGAGGCTGACGGGGGCACCCTGTTCCTGGACGAGATCGGGGACATGCCGCGCCCGATGCAGGCGAAGCTGCTGCGGGTGGTTCAGGACGGCGCGCTCACGCGCGTCGGCGGCAGCGGCGAGATCCGCGTCGACGTGCGGCTCATCTCGGCCACGAACCAGGACCTCGACGAGCTGATCCGGGAGGGATCCTTCAGGGAAGACCTCCACTACCGCATCAACACCGTCTCGCTCCGGACCCCGTCGCTCGGGGAGCGACCCGAGGACGTGCCCGCGCTCGTCGAGCACTTCACCCGGGCCGCCTGCGAGCGCAACCACTGGAAGCCCCGCGCCTTCAGCCCCGATGCCGTCGAGCGGTTGCGCCGCCAGCCCTGGAAGGGCAACGTCCGCGAGCTGCGCAACGCCGTGGAGCGCGCGCTGATCCTGTGCGAGACGGAGCCGATCTCCTCCGAGGAGCTCGCGGGCGTGCTGCCGGCGGCTTCCCCGCGGCCCGGCCAGGTGCCGCTGGAGGGCAGCCTGCGGGAGATCTCCGAAGCCTACGAGCGCGACGTGATCCGGGCGCGCCTGCGCAGCCTGGGCGGACACGTGACGAACGCCGCCCGGAGCCTCGGCCTCGAGCGCAGCCACCTGTACAAGAAGTGCAGGCAGCTGGGGGTTGAGCTGGCACGGGGGAGCGAGTCTTGAGTTCTGAGTCATGAGTTTCGAGTCAGACTCACGACTCATGACTCACAACTCATGACTCCGTTGAAGATCGCCTTCATCGGGACCCACGGCGTCGGCAAGACGACGCTGTGCTACGACCTGGCGGCCGTCCTGAAGCGGGAGGGGCGGCATGTGGACATCGTCAAGGAAGTGGCCCGGCAGTCGCCGCTGCCCATCAATCGCCAGACGTCTCTCGAGGCGCAGCTGTGGATCCTGACCAGCCAGGTCGCCGAGGAGATCCGCTCCGCGAGCCAGCACGAGGTGGTCGTGTGCGACCGGAGCGTGCTCGACAACTACGCCTACCTCAGCTCCGCCTGCGGCCGCCAGCGTCCGGTGGAGCGGTTCGTGGACTACTGGCTGCGCACCTACGACCTGCTCTTCAAGGTCCCCATGTCCGGCGAAGCCGCCGCGGACGGCGTGCGGGACACCGACCTCTTCTTCATGCGCTCCATCGACCGGATCGTCGACGAGCTGCTGGCCGAGAAGCGGATCCGCCACGAGCTGCTCCCCGCCGGCGAGCGCCCCTCCTGGGGCGAGCGCGTCCGCGAGGTGGTGATGGCGTCGCCGAAGCTTCTGCAGCGGAAGCTGGAGTAGCCGACGAACGGGAGTGGCCGGCGGCCGGCAGTCGTGAGTTTCGAGTTCTGAGTCTTGAGTCACGACTTCGCTGACGGCACCGGCGGCCTCCCCCCGACCACGACCCCGCGGCCGAGCGCGTTCGAAGCCCGAGAAACTCAAGACTCATGACTCACAACTCATAACTCATAACTCCCACCGCTTGGCCCGCGGCGGGCCCGCGTGCTCTAATCCCCCCGCCATGGACACGGCTCTCCTCGACCCCTTCGAGAAGCTGATCCGCATCGAGATTCTCGGCCGGCGGGCCGACGTTCCCGAGAACAACATCCTGCTGCGACAGCTCCAGTACGTCTCGGACGAGATCGGGATGGGACGCTACTGCTGGAACGGCGAGTGCCGCTACTGCGAGGTGCGCTACACGCTCCCCGGTGGCGCCGAGCAGTCGGTGCTCGCGTGCCTGATCCGGGGGACCGAGGGAATGAAGCTGACGAAGCTCGCCCCGGACGTGAAGTACAACCTGAGCGAGGCTCTCTCCGCCCTGCCTCCCGCCGGCGAGGAGACCTGAGGGCTACCCTGCCGACACCACCTTGAGCCGCGACTTCACCTGGCGCCAGGTGGTCATCAGGCTCTGGCGCGTCAGCTCGAGGCGGCGGACGTTGAACTGGGACGGGAGGCGTCCGTCCAGCGTCTCCTGCGCCCGCGAGACCAGCTTCCGATAGGTCTGCATCAGGATGTCGTCGGCACTGCCCACGTCCTTGAGGCGTTGCAGGTCCTGCCCCACTTCCTGGATCATGCGCTCGATCTCGATCACCGTGGCCCGCAGCTCGGAGTCCAGCGGGTAGACGCGCGCCGCGGGCTGCCCGTCCGCCGGCAGGCGCGCGGCCACGCCCTTCTGCTCCTTCTCCTCCTTGAGCTGGGCCCACGCCCGGGAGACGAGGTAGGGGAACAGGGCGTTCAGGGAATCCAGCTCCTGCTTGTGGGAGGCGTCCCGGGTCTCGTGGTAGGCGCGAATCAGCTCCTTGATGTAGCGCAGCTGGCCCTGCTCGCGCTCCTCGATGATCCCCCGGGCCTGGGCGGCCAGGCTCTGGATCTGCTGCTGGATCTCGGCGTTGTGCTCCGAGGTGCGGACGTCCGCGTAGTCGTGGTCGCGCCCGTACACGATGCGGGCGTTCGGCTCGCCGTAGTTCGCGTAGACCACCACGTTCACGCGCCTCACGGGCGTCTCGGAGACCCGGTCGATGATCGGTCCCCGGTCCTCGATCTGGACGTGGTAGGAGGTCCCCGCCGAGGAGGTGTAGTTCAGGTTCACTCCGCCGACCTGGCAGAGCTTCGCGTCGAGAGGCGCTTCTGTCACTGTGTCACAGCAGGGACGACAAGTCTGGATTATAGCAGTTTGATGCGCCGTTCCAGTGGTTTACCGGCACCAGACCGAGCCTATATATGAGCGCCTTACACTAAGATTTAATGCTTGACAAGCACTAACTGAGTACCTATCATTGGTGCATCCTGGGAGAGATCCTGGAGCGAGAAAGGGAACGCCCAATGAGCAAGGTAGTCGGAATCGACCTCGGCACGACCAACTCGGTCGTCGCCGTCATGGAGGGCGACAAGCCCACCGTCATCTCCAATGCTGAGGGCGGGCGGACCACTCCCTCCGTCGTCGGTTTCGGCAAGGACGGCGAGCGGATGGTGGGCCAGGTCGCCAAGCGCCAGGCCGTCACCAACCCCGACAACACGATCTTCTCCATCAAGCGCTTCATGGGCCGGCGCTTCGATGAAGTCCCGGAGGAGAGCAAGATGGTGCCCTACAAGGTCACCCAGGGACGGGGGGGCGACGTCCGCATCGACATCCGAGGCAAGGACTACTCTCCGCCCGAGATCTCCGCGATGATCCTGCAGAAGCTGAGGCAGTCCGCCGAGGACTACCTCGGCTCGAAGGTGGAGAAGGCGGTCATCACGGTCCCCGCCTACTTCAACGACGCCCAGCGCCAGGCCACGAAGGACGCCGGCAAGATCGCGGGCCTCGAGGTCCTGCGCATCGTCAACGAGCCCACCGCCGCTGCCCTGGCCTACGGCCTCGACAAGAAAAAGGACGAGACGATCGCCGTCTACGACTTCGGCGGCGGCACCTTCGACATCTCGATCCTGGAGGTCGGAGAGGGCGTGGTCGAGGTCAAGGCGACCAACGGCGACACCCACCTCGGGGGCGACAACTTCGACCAGCGGCTGATCGACTGGATCATCGCCGAGTTCAAGAAGGACCAGGGGATCGACCTGTCGAAGGACAAGATGGCCCTGCAGCGCCTGAAGCAGGAGGCCGAGAAGGCGAAGTGCGAGCTCTCCACGACCATGGAGACCGAGATCAACCTCCCCTTCATCACCGCGGACGCCTCCGGCCCGAAGCACCTCGCCCTCAAGCTCTCGCGCTCGAAGCTCGAGCAGCTGATCGGGGACCTGATCGAGCGGGCCATGGGCCCGGTGCGCCAGTGCCTCAAGGACGCCGGGGTCGAGCCCAAGGACATCGACGAGGTGGTCCTGGTCGGCGGCAGCACCCGGATCCCGAGGATCCAGCAGACGGTGAAGGAGCTCTTCGGCAAGGAGCCCCACCGGGGGGTGAACCCGGACGAGGTCGTGGCGGTCGGGGCGGCGATCCAGGCGGGGATCCTCGCCGGGGACGTCAAGGACGTGCTCCTGCTGGACGTGACGCCGCTGTCGCTGGGAGTCGAGACCCTCGGCGGGGTGATGACGCGCCTGATCGAGCGCAACACCACGATCCCGACGAAGAAGACCGAGACCTTCTCGACGGCCGCGGACAGCCAGCCCTCGGTGGAGATCCACGTCCTGCAGGGCGAGCGCGAGCTGGCCCGGGACAACCGCACCCTGGGCAAGTTCCAGCTCGTGGGGATCCCGCCGGCTCCCCGGGGGATCCCCCAGATCGAGGTCACCTTCGACATCGACGCGAACGGCATCCTCAACGTCTCGGCGAAGGACAACGCGACGGGCAAGAGCCAGGCCATAACCATCACGGGCTCCACGGGCCTGGAGAGGGACGAGATCGACCGGATGGTGAAGGAGGCTCAGTCCCACTCCGAAGACGACAAGACGAAGCGCGAGACGATCGACCTGCGCAACCAGGCCGACAGCCTCGCCTACAACACCGAGAAGCTCGTGAAGGACAACGCCGACAAGATCCCCGACGCCGAGAAGTCGGCCGTCGAGGCAGCGGTGACCGAGCTGCGCAAGGTCGCCGAGCCCGAGGATGCCGACCCCGCGGCGATCCGCTCGGCCCTCGGGAAGCTGACCGAGCTGAGCCACAAGCTGGCAGAGACGCTCTACAAGAAGTCCGCGCCCACGGATGGCGGCACCGGATCGGCTCCCCCGTCGGGGGGCGCCGGGGGCTCCGACGAGGTCGTGGACGCCGAGTACACGGTCAAGGACTGAGGCGCGCAGCCTCGAGGAGGTACGAGATGGCTATGGTTCGCTGGGAGCCTTTCCGGGACCTGCTGACCATACAGGACCGGATGAATCGGGGCGCCTCCGCCGCGGGACAGCGCCGTCCTCCGGCGGAGGCACCGGAGCCCGGCCCCCGGCCGGATTCCGGCAATCGCCCCACGGGTTCGTATCCCGCACGGCCAAATCTGCCGATTCGCCGTCAGAACCGGTGAGGGGACGTACCACAACTTTTGACGACCACCTGTCGTAAGTCTCAGCGTAGTATGCGGTTGAGCTGAAGCAAGGGCTTCGTTCCCGGACTCGCGGGTCCCTTCGACAGCGGGGCACGCGGATTGCAGGCCGTTCGGGCGACGGTGGCCCCGACGTTCCGGGAGCCGAACGAGGCTCTCGGAAGAGAGGCTGAGAGAACCGATGAGAGACCGTTCACGAACGCTCGCGTCCTTCCTCACCGTCGCCATGGCGGCGATGCTGCTGGGCGCGGTGCTGTCCAGCCAGATCCAGCGCCCGGAGCCCGCCCAGGCGCGGCCCGCCGAGTCCGCGCCCGCCGACGCGCGGGCCCCCGAGGGTGCCGTCACATTCGACACCTTCAAGGACATCGCCCGCTCGGCGACGCAGGGCGTCGTGAACATCAACACGCGGCAGGAGGTCCGGCGCGGCGAGCGCGGCGCGGACCCGTTCCGCGAGTTCTTCGGCGACGAGATGATGGAGCGGTTCTTCGGCCCCCAGGGCCGGCGCCAGCGTCCCGAGACCACTCTCGGCTCCGGGTTCGTCATCGACCACGACGGGCACATCCTGACCAACCGCCACGTGGTCGACGGTGCGGACGTGATCTCGGTCTCGCTGAACGGCGAGACCTACGACGCCGAGCTCGTGGGCCGCGACGCCCGCACCGACGTGGCTTTGTTGAAGATCGAGGTGAACGGCGTCGCGCTGTCGCCGGTCCCGCTCGGAGACTCGTCCCAGACCGAGGTCGGGGAGTGGGTGATGGCCATCGGCCAGCCCTTCGGCCTCGAAGGGAACAGCGTCACCGTCGGTGTCGTCTCCTTCATCGGACGAGCGCTCCAGCTCATGCAGGGTACCTCCGTCGAGATGATCCAGACCGACGCCTCGATCAACCCGGGGAACTCCGGCGGTCCGCTCCTGAACACCAGGGGCGAGGTGATCGGGATCAACACCATGATCATGACCCGCGGCATGGCGCAGCAGTCGGCCGGAGTCGGTTTCGCGGTCCCCATCAACGTGGCCAAGGAGATCCTCCCGCAGCTCCGGGACCGCGGGCTGGTTCTGCGCGGCTGGCTGGGCGTGAGCATCAACCCCATGTCCGAGGACATGGCGAAGACCTACGGCGTCGAGAAGGCCGCGGGAGCCGTGATCCTCAACGTGGAGCCCGGAAGCCCGGCCGACAGGGCCGGTCTCCAGGCCGAGGACGTCATCGTGGCGGTGGACGGCGAGGAGATCGAGGACGACCGGGCCCTCTCCACCAACATCTCCACGCGCCCCCCGGACTCGAAGGTGAGCTTGAAGGTACTGAGCCCCCAGGGAGGCTTGCGGGACGTCGAGGTCACCCTCGGCACGTTCCCCGACGACGACGTCGCGGACGGGCCCGCTCCGCCCGATCGGGGCGAAGAGCTGGGCATGACCCTGCAGGACCTGACCCCCGACCTCCGCAACCGGCTGGAGGTCCCCGAGAGCGCCAGCGGCCCCATCGTGCTCGACGTGGAGCCCGGGAGCCCGGCGGACGAAGGGGGGCTGCGCCGCGGGGACGTGATCCTCTCGGTCAACGGCCGCGACGTGGGCGACGTCCTCGCCTTCGGGCGGGAGATCGACGCCCTGCGGGCCGACGGCCTGGCCCGATTGCGGGTGCTCCGCGCCGGCCAGTATCTGTTCGTGATCCTGCGATTCTCGTGAGGGGCTTCCGGTGGGGGCAAGAGCCGCCGAGGAGGAAGCGATGAGGAAGAGAAAGACGACCAGCACCAGCAAGCGCTACCGCATCCTGCGCGAGCTCCTCGAGGATCGGCGCTCCGAGATCCAGCAGAAGCTCCGCTCGCTACGGGAGACCCTCCCGGCGGAGGTCTCCGAGGTGCGGGACGTCGAGGAGCAGAGCCTGGACGACTTCGTCCACGAGGTGGACTTCGCCCTGATGCAGATGAAGTCCGAGACCCTGCTCAAGATCGATGAAGCGATCCACCGGCTCGAAGCCGGGTCCTACGGCGCCTGCGGTGACTGCGGCGCCGAGATCGCCGAGGCCCGCCTCGCGGCCCTGCCCTTCGCGGAGCTGTGCCGATCCTGCCAGGAGACGACCGAGCTGCAGGCGCTCGCGGGGCGCGGGCCCCGCGCCTTCCAGGGACTGCTCTCGGGCGACCTGGCCTGAGCGCCTTCGAGGACCGAGGGGGAACGGTGAGCGATCAGGAGCGGAAGCCTGACTTCGAGTCGTCGGGAGCGCCGAGCCTGAAGGATCACCCTTCCGAGGTGATGGTGCTCCCGCTTCGGGACACGATCCTTTTCCCGAACGCGATCCTCCCCCTCGCCGTGGCCCGGGAGACGTCCGTCGCGCTGGTCAACGAGGCGGTCCGGACCCGGTCCGTGATCGGCGTCGTGACCCAGCGCGACCCCTCCGTCGACGAGCCCCTGGAGAGCGACCTGTACCGCGTCGGGACCCTGACCCACATCCACAAGATGTTCAAGTTCCCGGACGGCTCGCTGCGCCTCGTGGTGCAGGGGGTCGAGCGCTTCAGGGTGCTCTCCATCACCCAGTACCGTCCCTTCGTCAAGGCGCGGATCGAGGTCGTCCCCCAGCCCGGGCTCGACGAGCCGGTCGAGGTGAGGGCCCTCGCCCAGAACGTCCAGGGCCTGTTCCAGCGAGTGGTCGAGCTCTCCCCCACCCTCACCGACGAGCTTCAGACCCTGGCCTCCAACATCCAGGACCCGAGCCGCCTGGCCGACTTCATCGCGGGCAACCTGCAGTCCATCGACACCAACCAGAAGCAGGAGCTCCTGGAGACGGTGGCCGCACGGCCCCGCCTGGAGGCGCTGAGCAAGGTCCTGGCGAAGGACCTGGAGGTGCTGGAGGTCGGCAACAAGATCCAGAGCCAGGTCAAGACCGAGCTGCAGAAGAACCAGCGCGAGTACTACCTCCGCGAGCAGATGAAGGCGATCCAGAAGGAGCTCGGAGAGGGAGACGACCAGCAGCGCGAGTACAACGAGCTGCGCGACAAGATCGAGGCCTGCGGGATGCCGGAGGAGTGCCGCAAGGAGGCATTCCGGGAGCTCGACCGCCTTGCGAAGATGTCCCCGGCCGCCGCCGAGTACACCGTGGCCCGCACCTACCTCGACTGGCTCGTGGCCCTGCCCTGGAGCAAGCGCACCGACACCGAGATCGACATGGTCCTGGCCAAGGAGGTCCTGGACAACGACCACTACGACCTCGAGAAGATCAAGGAGCGGATTCTCGAGTATCTGGCGGTCCGCAAGATGAAGCCCGACATCAAGGGGCCGATCCTGTGCTTCGTCGGCCCCCCCGGCGTGGGGAAGACGAGCCTCGGCCGCTCGATCGCCGCCGCCATGGGCCGGAAGTTCCACCGCATCAGCCTCGGCGGCATGCGCGACGAGGCCGAGATCCGCGGACACCGCCGCACCTACATCGGGGCCCTCCCCGGGCAGATCATGCAGGGGCTGCGCCGCACCGAGAGCAAGAACCCCGTGTTCATGCTGGACGAGGTGGACAAGATCGGAGCCGACTTCCGCGGCGACCCCGCCTCGGCGCTGCTCGAGGTCCTCGACCCCGAGCAGAACAACACCTTCAA
>Ga0299906_10000613_pt1 | contig 32297 bp, 24 predicted proteins | sample RVTome_14_FD_200259 | JGI IMG/M metagenome (GOLD analysis project Ga0299906, IMG submission 200259) | Soil microbial communities from uranium-contaminated site in the Upper Colorado River Basin, Wyoming, United States - RVT145D125 (version 2) ...
ACTTCCCCAAGGTGCCCGCATCGGTACCAGCGCCCTGCGCCGCAAGGCCCAACTGCTGCACCTTCGTCCCGACTTCAAGATGCTCGATATCCGCGGTAATGTCGAGACCCGCATCCGCAAGCTCACTGAAGACAACCTCGACGCGGTGATCCTGGCCGCCGCCGGGATGCACCGGCTCGGCTTCGCCAGCCAGATCGGCGAGTACCTGCCGGTCGAGATCTCCCTGCCAGCCATCGGCCAGGGAGCCCTGGGGCTGGAAAGCCGCATCGACGATGCCGAGATTAACGCCCTGATCGACTTCTTCAACCACCCCGAGACCGACTGGGCGGTGCGCGGTGAGCGCGCCTTTCTCAAGCGCTTGGAGGGGGGGTGCCAAGTCCCCATCGCCTGCCACGGCACCGTCAGCGGCAGCCAGCTCACCCTGACCGGCCTGGTGGCGGATTGCGACGGGGTGCAGCTTCTCAAGAAATCCGTCATCGGCCACGTCGACTCATCGGAGAAGCTGGGGACTTCCCTGGCCGACGACCTCCTCATCCAGGGGGCGGGAAAAATCCTGAACGAGGTCTACCAGCACGAAACCTTCAACGTAAACAAGGAAGACGTGTAGGGGCGCAATTTATTGCGCCCAGGGTTGTGCCCAGGGCGCGATGAATCGCGCCCCTACGGCGATTTTACGCAGGATGCAGCGTAGGGGCGGGTCTGAGACCCGCCCTTACCGGTTATGGTGAACCATTGAAACAGGGCATCGTCTATCTCATCGGCGCCGGTCCCGGCGACCCTGGGCTCATCACCGTCAAAGGACTCGATTGCCTGCGACGGGCCGAGGTGGTGGTCTACGACTACCTGGCCAATCCCGAACTGCTGCGCGAGGCGCCCGGCGCCGAACAGATCTATGTCGGCAAGACCCGCGGCCACCATCATCGTCCGCAGGAAGAGATCAACGCCCTGCTGGTGGCTCTGGCCCGGCAGGGCAAGATCGTTGCCCGACTCAAGGGCGGGGACCCCTTCATTTTCGGCCGCGGCGGCGAGGAGGCCCTGGTCCTCAGCCGGGCCGGCATCCCTTTCGAGGTGGTGCCGGGGGTGAGCGCCGGCTTCGCCGCCGCCGCCTATGCCGGCATCCCCCTGACCCACCGGGACTACACTACCAGCCTCGGCCTCTTTACCGGCCACGAGGATCCGGAGAAGAAGCTCTCTAGCCTCGATTGGGAGAAGCTGGCCACCGGCGTCGGCACTTTGGTTTTCTACATGGGAATGGCCAACCTCCCGTTGATCGCCGAGCAGCTCATCGCTCACGGCCGGCCGGCGACCACGCCGGTGGCAGTGGTCCGTTGGGCGACCACGCCGCGCCAGCGCACGGTGACGGCGACCCTCGGCGACGTCGTGGAAAAGGTGCGCGTGGCCGGAATCAAGCCGCCGGCAGTGATCATCGTCGGCGAGGTGGTGGCCCTGCGCGAGGAGCTGCGCTGGTTCGACAACCGGCCACTTTTCGGCCGCCGCATCCTGGTGACCCGTACTGCCGAGCAGGCCGGCAGCTTCGCCGCCCTGCTCGAGGCGCAGGGGGCCGAGGCTGTCGCCTGCCCGCTCATCGAAATCGTTCCGCCCCCTTCCTGGGCGGAACTCGACGCCGAGATCGCGCGGCTGGCCGAGACTGACCTGTTGATTCTCACTTCGGCCAACGCCGTCGATGCCTTCTTCGGCCGCCTTCTGGCCGCCGGCCGTGACCTGCGGGCGCTGCATGGGGTTACCGTGGTGGCGGTTGGACCCAAGACCGCCGCCGCCAGCGAGGCGCGCGGTCTGCGCCCTGACCTGGTCCCTACCGACTACCGGGCCGAGGGAGTGGTGGAGTTGCTGCAAGAGCGGGGCGTGGCCGGCCGGCGCGTGCTCTACCCGCGAGCCGAACTGGCCCGCGACCTGATCCCCAAGGAGCTTGCCGCCGCCGGCGCCTCCGTCGCCGCCCCGCTCGCCTACCGCACCGTCCCTCCGGCCGGGGGCGGCGAGCGGCTGCGGGAGCTTCTTGCTGCCGGGGATATCGACGCGGTGACCTTCACCTCCTCCTCGACCGTCGAGAACTTTCTGGCTCTGGCCGGACCCGATGCCGTGGAACTGTTGCGCCAGGTGACTGTCGTCTCCATCGGCCCCCTGACTACGAAAACCGCCGAACGCCATGGCCTGAAGGTGGCCGTCGAGCCTGCCGCTTCGACCCTGGAAGCGATGGTCGAAGCCATGGTAGAGTATTTCAGCAACCGACAGGACTGACCCTTTTTCAACTGCCGGCCATGCCTGGCCGGTGACAAGGAGGCCCCATGTTCTTCCCCGAATACCGTGCCCGCCGCCTGCGCCGCAACGAAAACATCCGCCGCATGGTCCGCGAGACCTTTCTGCGAGTCGACGACCTGATCTACCCGATGTTCAGCGCCTTTGGCAGTAACATCAAAAATGAGATCTCTTCCATGCCGGGGATCTTCCAGCAGTCGATCGAGCACATCGTCGAAGAGGCGAAGGAGGTGCACGCCCTCGGCATCCCGGCGGTGATCCTCTTCGGCATCCCTGAGGTCAAGGACGCCGTCGGCCAGGACGCCTACAGCGAGACCGGCATCATCCAGGAGACGATCCGGGCGATCAAGAAAGAGGTGCCGCAGCTCACCGTCATTACCGACGTCTGTCTCTGCGAGTACACCGACCACGGGCATTGCGGGGTGATCAAGAACGGCGACGTCGACAACGACGCGACCCTGCAGCTGCTTGCCGCCGAGGCCCTCTCCCACGCCCGGGCCGGCGCCGACATCGTCGCCCCTTCCGACATGATGGACGGCCGCGTGGCGGCGATCCGCGAGATCCTCGACGCCAACGACTTTGCTCACATTCCAGTGATGAGCTATGCCGTCAAATACGCCAGTGCCTACTACGGCCCGTTCCGCGAGGCGGCCGAAAGCACCCCCCAGTTCGGCGACCGCCGCTCCTACCAGATGGACCCGGCCAACCGCCGCGAGGCTTTCCGCGAGGCGACCCTCGACGTGCAGGAGTGCGCCGACTTCCTCATGGTCAAGCCGGCCCTGGCCTACCTGGACATCCTGCGCGACCTCAAGGAGCGCTTCGACCTGCCGCTGGTGGCCTACAACGTCTCGGGCGAGTACAGCATGATCAAGGCGGCCGCGGCCAAGGGGTGGATCGACGGCGACCGGGTGATGCTGGAGACGCTGATCGGCATGAAGCGCGCCGGCGCCGACCTGATCATCACCTATCACGCCAAAGAAGCGGCAAAATTGCTGCGTTAGGCGATCAACCCTCGCTCTGGTCTCACCACGAAGAGCACGAAGATCACGAAGGGAAATCCGTTCCAGGGTTTTCTTCGTGATCTTCCTGTGCTTCGTGTTGAATCATTTATACTTTAAAGCATGGCCCTGGAAATCCCGCCGAGCGAAAAGCTGACCCGCGCCGAGACCATCACCGCTCTTGCCCACTACTACCGGGGCGAGGTGACGCGCAGCCTTGCCTGGCGGCAGCGCCTCGACCACACCACCAACTGGGCGGTCGGTGCCGCGGCGGCCCTGCTCGGTTTCGGATTTTCCCATCCGGAGATCCACCACAGCCTCTTTTTCTTCGCCCTCGCCCTTGTCTATGTCCTGCTCTTCGTCGAGGCCCGGCGCTTCCGTTTTTACGACGCCTACGAGTACCGGGTGCGCCTGCTTCATCAGAACTTCATCTACGGGGTGCTGACCGGCAGGCTTGAGCTGGAAGAGGGCTCGTTCTGGCTCGCCGAACTCGCCTCGGACCTGAAGTATCCCCAGTACAAGATGGATTTCCTGTACGCTCTCGGCCGCCGACTCCACGCCAACTACGTCTACCTCTTCGGCATCCTGTTGGCCGGCTGGCTGGTCAAGATCAAGCTCCACCCCGTCCCCGCCCGCACCTGGCGGCAGTACCTCGAGCAGGCAAGCCTGGGCAACTTGCCCGGATGGGTAACGCTCCTCTTCATCCTGCTGTTTGCCGCGCATCTGCTGGTGTTTGTCCGCCTCAGCCGCAAGCCGCTGGGCGGCCGGGATGTCCTCTTTTCCGGTTCCCGGCCAGCAGAAAAAGACAAAGATATGACCGCGGAATGACCCGCCTCTTTTCACACCCCGAGCGAATACCGCATGAATGAATACCGCAAGGAGACCCTTGCCAACGGCCTGCGCGTGGTGACGGTGGAGATGCCGCACCTGCACAGCGCCGAGATGGCCTGTTACGTCAAGGTTGGCGGTCGCAACGAGGAACTCGCCACGGCGGGGATTTCCCACTTCCTCGAGCACATGATTTTCCGCGGCACCGGCGACTACCCGACCAGCCTCGAGCTGGAGCGGGCCTTCGAGGAGATCGGCGGCGCGGTCAACGCCGCCACCGATGCCGAGACCACCTGCTACCACTCGCGTCTGCATCCCGAGCGGATCGCCGAAGGGGCGGCCCTCTTCGCTTCCATGCTGCGCCGACCGCTGCTCGCCGACCTGGAGATCGAGCGCCGGATCATCCTTGAGGAGGCCCTGGAGGATCTCAACGAGCGCGGCGAGGAGGTCAACCCCGACAATCTGACGGCCCGCCTGCTCTGGCCCGGACACCCGCTGAGCCTGCCGACCATCGGCACCCGCGACTCGATCCGCGGCATCGGCCCGGAGGATCTGCGACGCTACCACGCCGCTTTCTACACCCCTGAGAACACCGTGCTGGTCGCTGCCGGCCCGGTTCGTCACGAGGGGATTATGGCCGCCGCCGCCCAACATTTCGGTGACTGGCAGGGGGCGGCCGTCCCAGCGACCCTGCTGCATCCCGGCAGTGACGGGCAAGGCTCACCCGAGGCGATCTGGGTGCACGACTCCGACTCCCAGGTCTCCGTCCAGTTCGCCTTTCGCCTCCCCGGCCGGCAGAGCCCGCACGCCGTCTCGTTGCGCGTGCTGCGCCGGATTCTCTCCGGCGGCGGCACCTCGCGCCTGATGCTGCGGCTGCGCGAGACGCTCGGCCTGACCTACAGCATCGAGGCCAACCTCTCGCTGTTCGAGGAGTGTGGCTGCTTCTCCATCGACTTCTCCGTCGCGCCGGAAAACCTGACGGCGGCGACAGACGAGGTCCTGGCGGTCCTGACCGAAATCTGCCGCGAGCCGGTGGGGGAGGAGGAACTGGCCCGCGTGGTGCGCAGCTACCTCTACGATCTCGACTTCAGCCGGGACCACGCCGATGACATGACCGTGCGCTACGGCTGGGGGGAACTGATCGGCTACCTGCGGACTTTTGATGCGGACCGGCGGGAGATTGCCGGCGCCGACGCCGAAACGCTGCTGGCGGTTGCACGCGAGCTGTTCGTCCCCGGCGCCCTCAAGGTCGCCTTTGCCGGACCCTTCGGGGCGAAGGACCGCAAGACGGTGGAGAAGCTGCTGGCGGGGTATCGAGTGGGGGGCTGAGGCAGAGCGGGAGAGCGGAAACGAAGAGGGGCACCCGAGCCGGGTACCCCTTTTTTTCGTTCAGCCGAAGGAACCAGAGCCAGCGCGTCAGCGCGGATTCTGCAGGTAGCGGTAGAATTCGGCATCGGTCGAAATGACCAGGCGGGAGTTCTCCTTGATCGCCTTGCGGTACGATTCGAGGGTGCGCAGGAAGGCGTAGAACTCGGAATCCCTGTTGTAGGCCTCGGCGTAGATGGCGGCCGCCTCGGCGTCGGCCTTGCCGCGGATCTGCACCGCCTCGCGGTAGGCGTCGGACTCGATGCGCTTGAGCTCCTTCTGCATCTGGCCGAGAATGTTCGCCTTCTCCCCTTCCCCCTCGGAGCGGAACTGGGAAGCCACCTTCTTGCGTTCCGAGATCATCCGGTCGTAGACTCGCAGGCGCACCTGCTCCACGTAGTTGATCCGCTTGATCTGCACGTCGATCAGATCGATGCCGTATTCGGGGGTACTCTTGCGGGCCTCGGCAAGGATGTTGGCGAGGATTTCCTCACGCCCCGACAGGTTCTCCGCGACTATTCTCTGGCCCTCGAAGTCGAGGACCTCGACGGTCCCCTCGGGGGCCTTGTAGTCCTTGCCGCGCACCAGTTCCACCAGCAGGTGGCTGGAGACGGCATCGCGCGCCACCGAGTCGAGAATGTCGTCCAGCCGGCTCTGTGCCCCCTCCTGGGTGGCGACGGTGGTGTAGAAGAGCAGCGGATTGGCGATCCGCCAGCGGGCCGTGGTATCGACCCAGATGTAGCGCTTGTCCTGGGTGGGAATCTGGTTGGGATCGCCGTCCCACTTGAGGATTTTGCGGTCGAAGCGCCGCACCTCCTGGACCAGCGGGGTCTTGACGTGCAGGCCGGCGTATTTTACGTCGCCGACCGGTTTGCCGAACTGGGTGACGATCGCCTGCTGTCCTTCCTCGACGACGAACAGGGAGCCCTTGGCCAGCAGGGCGAGGACCACGACAAGTACGATCAGAAGTCGCTTTTTCATTGCTTGCCACCCTCTTTCTGACTCCGCAGCGGGAGCAGCGGGAGGGCACCCGCCCCCTTGCTGTCCATGATATAGATCTCTTCGAGGCGCGGCAGAATCTCTTCGAGGGTTTCCAGATAGAGACGTTCCCGGGTGACCTTGGGTGCCTTGCGGTATTCGGTGTACAGGGAGAGGAAGCGCGCCGTATCCCCCTTGGCCTGGTTGATGCGCTCAAGGGCGTAGCCCTCGGCTTCGAGAATGGCGCTCTTGGCCACCCCGCTGGCCTTGGGGACTTCGCGGTTGTACTGCTCCCGGGCCTGGAAGATCAGGCTTTCCTTCTCCTGCTCGGCCTCGTTGACCTCGTTGAAGGCCGCCTTCACCGATTCGGGGGGATTGACGTCCTGAAACTTGACGGTAACGATGCGCACGCCGATGTCGTAGGTGTTGAGGATCGACTGCAGGTCCTTTTCGATGGCCGTGGCGAGCATGGCCCGTTCGGTGGTCAGAACCTCGGTCACGTTGGAGTTACCGACCGCCTTGCGAACCGCCGCTTCGGCGACGTCGCGGATGGTCGACTGTGGGTCCTTGATGTGGAACAGGTACTTGAAGGCATCGGCGATCTGGTACTGGACGATCCACTCGAGGTCGCTGACGTTGAGGTCGCCAGTCAGGGTCAACGATTCCTCGTTCAGTCCCTCCTTGGTGTAGACTGTGCGCTCTCCCGGCTGAACGGTGCGAAAACCGAACTCCTCCTTCATGACCCGGCCGGTCTTGACCAGGTAGACCGAATCGATGCCAATGGGGAGCTTGAAGTGCAGGCCCGGCTGGGCGAAACCGGTGAAGTGGCCGAAGCGCAGCACGACGCCGGTCTCTTCGGTGCCGACCTGGTAGAAGCTGCCGCTGAGGCCCCAGGCGAGGAGAAGAAAGATCACGATGGTGGATAGCGTCTTCAGCGGTGGTTTCTGTCCCTTGAAGCGGGCGACGAATTCGTTGAGCTTCTGCTGGAGGGGATCGACATTGCCCCCTCCTTGCCAGTTCTGCATGTTTTCTCCCTTTCGTTGCGGCACGGGGCGGCCCCTCTGCCTTGTAATATTCAGGGGCCAACCTTAACATGCCCAGGCCTGATGGGGGAGGGAAATCGGGCAAGAGCCGAAGAGCGGAAAATCCGCTCTTCGGCTCTTCAGGAAATCCGGATCGTTTTGTATAAAAAGTTCTTGAACTTGAAGAAGGTTTTTCGCTCTTCATCGTCGTCGCTGCGCGGATCGCAGGCGCGCAGCAGCTCGGCCGCCTTCGGCATGGTGGCCGCCCCCTGCGCCCGGGCCATCTCCACGACCTGCGCCACCACGTCCCGCGAGATGCGGTTCTCCGAGTAGGGGAGGTGGACGGCGCTCCAGAAGTCCTGCTCGCCGCGGGCGATGGTGGCGAAGATCTCCCGCGCCGCCTGTTCGGTCAGCCGCGCCACCGCCCCTTCCTCCTCTCCCGTCTCCTGGTTCCCCAGCGCCTGGCGGATATCCTCCTCGGAAATGAGGCGTCCCTTGCGGAAGAAGAGGGCGCGCAGCAGGATGCTGCGCAGTTCCCGGACGTTGCCGCTATAGTGGTGCCGGGCGAGCAGCATCTGGGCGCCGCGGCTGAGGACGGGGGCGTCCTCCTCCCCCTCCTCGGGCTTCTTGTAGACCCGGTAGAGCTTGCCGAGGAAGTGGGTGGCGAGGTCGGGGATGTCCTCCCGCCGCTGGTTGAGGGAAGGGACCTCCATGGTCAGCTCCGAGAGGCGGTGGAAGAGGTCCTCGCGGAACTTCCCCTCGCGGATCAGCTGCTTGAGGTTGCGGTTGGTGGCCGCCACCAGCAGCACCCGGGCGTAGCGGGTGGTGTTCTCGCCGAGACGGACGAAGCCGCCGTTGTCGAGGAAGCGCAGCAGCTGCACCTGGGTCTTGGGGTCGGCGTCGCCGATCTCGTCGAGGAAGACGACGCCGCCGTGCGCCTCCTCCAGGATACCCTTGCGGTCGGCGTGAGCGCCGGTGAAGGCACCGCGCTTGTGGCCGAAGAGCTCCGAGTAGGTCAGCTCGCCGCTGTAGGCGGCGATGTTGGTCTTCTTCACCGGCAGCTCGCCGCGCGGGTCGAACTTCTCCTGGTACATCTCGTTGAGGCGGGAGAAGATGTTGTTGAATAGGAACTCCTTGCCGCTGCCGGTGTCGCCGGTGATGAGGATGGACGGCAGACCCAGCGTTGCCTCCTGCAGGTCGCGCTGGGTCCACATGGCGACGCGGTTGAAGATCGGTGGGGTTATACGCTGGATGAAGCCGACCAGCTCGTTGGCCTTCGCCGAATTGCCGATGATGTTGCCCAGCTTGTAGGAGGAGATCTTCGGGTCCTTGTAGCCGACATCGCTGCGCAGCCGGTTGACCTCGGTCGTCAGTTTCTCGATGCGCAGCAGGTCCGAGAGGTGGCGGGCGATCATCCGTTCGATGATCAGCAGGATGCGCTTGTGCTCGTCGGTAAAGTGCCAGGGGCGCAGGCTGTCGAGGCAGATAACGGCGATCACCTGGTCATCGCAGACGACGGGGACGGCGATCTCGCTCTTGATTACTTCGGTGATCTCCCGGTAGAAGCCGCCCGAGCGTTTTTCCTCGGCGGTGTCCGCGACCAGATGCGGTCGCCCGGAGAAGGCCACATAGCCGGTCAGGCTGCGCTCCTCCGGCGGCAGCTTGTGGCCACCGACGCGGATCGGCGGAATGTTCTTTTTCAGCCATTCCTTGCTCTTCGCCCCCACCAGCCGGCCGTCCGACTCCTCCACCACCAGCCACTTCTCGCCGTCCTGCTCGCGCACCAGGGCGATGCTGCCGGTGTCGGCGCCGAGCAGTTCGGCTGCCTTCGAGAGAATGCGCGAGAGGAAGGTCTGCGATCCCTCGAACTTTTCCTGCAGCAGATCGTTGATCTCGGCCAGCACCTGGATCTCCATGTGCTCCTCGCCGATCTCCTGGATGACCCGCTGCGCCATCTCGGCGTGCGCCTCGAGCAGTCCCTTTTCGAAGTCGCTGAAGTGGTAGGCCTCGCGGGTGAAGTAGTTGACCAGGCAGATCACCCGCCGGCTGCGCGGCTCGTATCTAGGCACCACGTAGAGCGACTTCATCCCCAGCTCCTCGGTGAGGTAGCGCTTCTGCAAGAGGGTCTCGGAGGGGAGGTCGGGAAAGTAGAGGGGGGAGAGCAGGGTGTCGTCGACGATGATGCCGGCGCTGTTGATGTAGCGCGACAGCAGCGACTTGCCCGGTCCCAGGCTGATCAGCTTCTCATCCTCGTAGAGCAGCCTCGCCTCGCGCTCCTTGGAGTAGGAGGCGAGCACCTGCAGCCCTTCCTCGCCCGCGCCCGGGGCGAGCGGCGAGGGGACCAGCACCGAGGCCAGCGAGAGCTTGTCGATCAGCCGCACCGCGGACTTGACCATGGTGAAGGCCGCCTCCTTCTTCTTCGCCTCGTCGACCCGGCGGGCCAGCACGATCTGCTGGTGGTACTGGCGGGCCTGGTCGATGACCGGCACCACCTCGTCGAAGAAGACCTTGATGGCCCGCCGCTGGGTCTCGCCCGGCAGCTGTCCCTTGCGGCTGCTGTCGATGCAGAGCACCCCCACCGAGCGTCCCAGGTGCAGCAGCGGCAGGTGGTAGCTGGCGCGGATGGCGAAGCGTTCGGCCAACTGCCGGGCAAAGGCGCTGGGGAAGGTCGCCATATCCTCTACCTGCGCTTCCTCTTGGGTGACGTAGACGCGGGAGACGAGAAAGTCGGTGGTATTGATCGGGAAGGCCTGCTCGCGGATCGCTTTGGCCTGCAGGCCGGTGACGGCGGCGCAGGCGAGGCTGCCGCTGGTGAGGTCTTCCAGGTAGATGCGGCAGCGGTTCATGTGGGTGACGAGGTTAACCGCCTCCAGCGCCACGTGCAGGATGTCTTCGATGTTCTCCTTGCCGTAGCTGCGGATCTTCTGCGAGAGCAGGGCGAGGCGGGAAATGACGGCTGAGTCCATGGGGTTCTCCGGGTGTGTAGATAAAGTACTCGGAGAGTATAGGGTGGTTGACCTGCCTTTGTCAAAGGGGTCGAGAAGATGGCGCTTTTGGCCAGTCAGCGAGGACGGAAAGACCAGACAAATTAAAAAAAGTTGGTAGACTTTTTTGATGCACCGTGGTTTCGGCTGGGGCGAAGGCTCGGCGGTGCTCGTTGCTGCAGCGTTCGGGCAGTGAAATTTGCGGAATGGGGGATGCGATGAAGACTGAAGAAGGCAGGCGATTGCCTTCGGTCGGCGGAACGGCCCTGCGGATATCTCTCGTTTATGCCGTGGTGGCGCTCATCTGGATCGCCGTTTCCGACTGGTCGCTGCTGCTTTTTGCCGGGACCACATTGGCTGCCGCACTCCTCCAGACGTTCAAGGGGTGGTTGTTCGTCGGCGTGACGGCCGTACTCCTTTTCGTACTGATTCGTCGCTCGCTCCAGGCGATGGCTGCCGCCGTGCAGGCCTTGAGCGAGAAGGAACAATCGCTACGGCAAAGCGAGGAGCGCTATCGCTTCCTGTTTGAGAAGAACCCGCACCCCATGTGGATCTATGACCTGGAGACCCTGCGCTTCCTGGCTGTCAACGATGCCGCCGTGGAGCATTACGGCTACTCCCGGGCCGAGTTTCTCACCCTGACCATCAAGGACATTCGCCCTGTCGGAGATGTCCCGGCACTGCTGGGACATCTCCGACAAAAGGGCGATGGCGTTGCCCGCGCGGGAGTCTGGAGCCACCAGAAAAAGGACGGCAGCCACATCTCCGTGGAAATCATCACCCATGTCCTTGATTTCGAAGGTCGTCCGGCCAAGCTGGTGCTGGCGCACGACATTACGAAAGAGCTGCGGGTGGAAGAGAGCCTGCTTCGCCTCAACCGGACGCTCAAGGTCCTCTCCCGCTGCAATGAGACGCTGGTTCGGGCCACCGACGAAAAAGCGCTGCTGCACGGGGTTTGCGACATCCTCGTCACCCTGGGCGGCTATCTCCTCGCCTGGGTTGGCTTCCCCCGCCAGGACGCGGCCCGGACGATCGAGGTGGCCGCTCACGCCGGGGCGGATGGCGACTATTTGCGAACGCTGCAGTTGAGCTGGGGCGACAACGAGCAGGGGCGGGGGCCGACCGCCAGGGCGATCCGGGAGGGGGAAGCCGTGGTGAGCCGGCAGATAGGAACGGATCCCCGTTTTCCCCATCTGCAGGCGATGATTGACGATCTCGATATTTCGGCTGCGATCTCCCTGCCGCTGCGCTCCGGAGAGGAGAGGATAGGCGCGCTGACCATCTGCAGCGCGGACGCCGAGGCTTTTGACCAGGAGGAGGTCAAGCTTCTCTCCGAACTGGCCGAGGATCTTGCCTATGGAATCGTGTCCCTGCGCACCGCCGCCGCCCGGCAGCAGGCCGAGGAGTCGCTGCGGCTGCGCAACCGGGCGATCGAGGCGAGCAGCAACGGCATCATGATCTGCGACGCCGCCAACCCCGAGACGCCCATCCTCTATGTCAACCCGGCCTTCGAGCGCATCACCGGCTATGGCGCCGGCGAGGTGCTCGGCCGCAGTCCACGCTTCCTCTCCGGCGCGGACCACGACCAGAAGGGGCTGATCGATGTCCGCGAGTCGATGCGCCTCGGACTCGAGGTCGAGACGGTGGTGCGCAACTACCGCAAGGACGGCAGTCTCTTCTGGAACGAGTTGTCGGTGGCGCCGGTGCGCGACGCGGCCGGCCGGCTGACCAATTTCGTCGGCATCGTCGACGATGTCACCGAGCACAAACGCTACGAGGAGCAGTTGGAACACCAGGCCAACTTCGACCCCCTGACCGACCTGGCCAACCGCAACCTGCTGGCCGACCGCCTGCAGCAGAGCCTTGTCTATGCCGACCGCTCCCAGCGGCTGGTCGCCGTCCTGCTGCTTGATCTCGACCGCTTCAAGATCGTCAACGAAAGTCTCGGCCATGGCCAGGGCGATCTGCTGCTGCAGCGGGTGGCCGAGCGCCTGACAGAATGCGTGCGGGCCGCCGACACGGTGGCCCGGCTCGGCGGTGACGAGTTCGTCATTGCCCTGGCAGAGGTGGCCGAAGTCGGGGACGTGGGGCTGGTGGTGAAGAATTTCCAGAATGCCCTGGCCCGTCCCTTCACTATCGCCGGCCGTGAACTCTACGTCACCGCCAGCATCGGCATCAGCCTCTATCCCACCGACGGACAAGACGGCGAGAGCCTGCTCCGTCATGCCGACATTGCCATGTACCGCGCCAAGGAAGAGGGCAGGAACACTTTCCGTTTCTTCTCCCCCGAGATGAATCTGCGCATCATGGAGACCCTCGACCTCGAAGCCGACCTGCGCCGCGCCCTGGAGCGCGACGAGTTCGTCCTCCACTACCAGCCGAAGGTCGATCTGGCAAGCGGCCGGATCACCAGTTGCGAGGCGCTGGTGCGCTGGCAGCATCCGGAGAAGGGGATGATCCCCCCCGGCGCCTTTATCCCCCTGGCCGAGGAGACCGGCCTGATCGTGCCGCTCGGCGACTGGGTGCTGCACACCGCCTGTGCCCAGAACCGGCAATGGCAGCAGGAGGGGCTCCCCCCCATTTCGGTGGCGACCAACCTCTCCGCCCGCCAGTTCAGGGAGACGGACCTGGTCGAAACGGTGCAGCGCACGTTGCGGGAAACCGGTCTGGAGCCGCAGTACCTGTCCCTCGAAGTAACCGAGAGCCTGATCATGAAAGACCCGGCCAGAGCCGCGACGACCATGCGCCGGTTCAAGGAACTCGGCATCGAGCTCAGCCTCGACGACTTCGGCACCGGCTATTCGAGCCTCAACTACCTGCGGAGCTTTCCCGTCGACTGCCTGAAGATCGACCGCTCCTTCATCACCGACGTCACCACCGATCCGAGCGCCGCGGCAGTCGCCACCAGCATCGTCGCCATCGCCCACAGCCTTGGCCTGCACGCCGTCGCCGAGGGGGTGGAGACGCAGGAGCAACTCGACTTTCTACGCCACTGCGGCTGCGACAGCCTCCAGGGGTACTACTTCAGCCGGCCGGTCCCCCCGGAGGCCTTCGCCTCGCTCCTTACGGAGGGACGCCGACTCGAATGACCCGCCTCGACCTGAACGTTAAGATCTCGCTAATTGTCTCCCTGCTGATGATTGTGGTCATTGCGGGTCTGGGCTTCTTCATCCACGCCTATTTCGTCCGCGAGTTCAGGAAAGCCATCTCCGATGCCCAGTTCACGCTGGTGCCGGAGACCTACGTTCACCTCGACGACAAAATTCAACTGGTCCAGTCGCAGACGGTCGGCGTAGCGGCTCTGGCGACCGGCGCCGTGCTGCTCATTTCCCTTGCCCTGATCTGGCTCTGCATGCGCTATCTGACCTCACCGCTGCGGCAGTTGACCGGCCACATCCGACAGCTTGCGGGCAGGGCCTGCGACATGACGCCACTGGTGGTTCGCAGGCGCGACGAGACCGGCGAGCTGACGGAGGCCTTCAACCAACTGTTGGCCCGGCTGTGCCAGTCGGACCGGGAACTGCGCAAGCTGACCCGGGCGGTCGAACAGAGCCCCACCGGCATCATCATCACCGATACGGAGGGGAAGATCGAGTATGTCAATCCCGCCTTCAGCGCGGCGACCGGTTACCGCCCCGAAGAGGTGAGGGGTGAGAATCCCCGCCTCCTCAAGTCGGGAGAACAGTCACCGGAGGTTTACAAGGAGCTGTGGGAGACGATTCGGGCCGGGAGGGAATGGCGGGGTGAGTTCCACAACAAAAGGAAGGACGGCACCTATTACTGGGCCGACGCCACCATTGCGCCGATCACCGATGAGGAGGGTCGGATCACCCATTATGTCGGCGAACAGGAAAACATTACCGAGCGCAAACGCATGGAGGAATCGCTGCGCGAGTCGGAACGCTTTGCCCGCGCCACGGTGGACGCCCTCTCGGCCAATATCGCCATCCTCGACAGATCCGGGACGATCGTTGCCGTCAACCGTGCCTGGCGTGACTTCGCCGATGCCAACCCGCCGGTTTCCGGCAACGTCTGCGAGGGGGCCAACTACCTGGAGGTCTGCGCCGCGGCAAAGGGGGAAGGAGAGGAGGATGCCCGGGCTTTTGCCGCCGGCATCCGCGAGGTTCTGGCCGGCACGCGTGAGAAGTTCAGCCTGGAGTATCCCTGCCACTCTCCCTTCGAGCGGCGCTGGTTCGTCGGCCGGGTGACCTGTTTTTCCGGGAATGGAACGCTTCGCGTGGTCGTCGCTCACGAGGACATCACCGAGCGCAAGCTCAGCGAGGAGCAGATCCTGGTGATGGCTTACCACGACACGCTCACCGGACTGCCCAACCGCCTGCTGCTGCAGGACCGGCTGCCGCAGGCTCTCGCCCACGCCGGGCGCAACGGTCAGATCGTCGGTGTGATGTATCTCGACATCGACCGTTTCAAGAAGGTCAACGACACCCTCGGCCACCAACTCGGCGACCAGGTACTCAAAGGGTTTGCCGGCCGGCTCGAGGGATGCGTGCGCAGGAGCGATACGGTGGCGCGAATGGGCGGGGACGAGTTCGTCATCGTCATTGCCGGCATCGCCGAGCCCGAGGGGGTGACGGAAGTCGCCCGCAAGATCATCGACGTGATGAAGCCGCCGCTGCGTCTCCCCCAGCGGGAGGTGCAGGTGACTGCCAGCATCGGCGTGGCCCTCTATCCCCGGGATGGGCAGGATGGCGAAACGTTGTTGAAACATGCCGACCTCGCTCTGTATGACGCGAAGCAGCAGGGGCGCAACCGGTTCCACTTCCATGACCGAACGACATCCCCCGAGCACTGAATACTTTGCCGATTCCTCCTCCCTGGCGTTTGCACACCTCTTTCGGGAAATCAACCTATGCCATCCGGTAAGTTCGTCATCATCGGCCTCGGCAGCATTGGCCTGCCGCTGGTCAGGATGCTCGCCAGGGACGTAGATCTGGTCTGCATCGATAGCAACGAGCAGTTCCTGGAGGCCGTGAAAAAGCTGCGCGGAGAGTCAGTCACACTCCTCCACGGCGATGCCACCAGCCGGCTGGTGCTGGAGAAGGCGGGGGTGAATCAGGCTGATACGGTGGTCATCACCACCACCTCCCAGGAGGTGAACATCGAGGTGGCGCGGGTGCTGCGCGACCATTTCCAGGTTCAGCGGGTCATCGCTATCGGTGTCACCCAGAAGGGAATCGAGGAACTCGAGAAGCTTGGCGTCGAGGTTGAGGGGATCTTCGTGGTCAGCGCCACGGGCCTGCGCAACCGTCTGGAGCGCAAGACCAAGGCGGTGCACGGCATCGGCCTGGGGAAGAACGAGATCCTCGAGGTCGAGGTGCATCCCCACTCCCGCCTGGCCAACAAGACCCTTGCCTCGATCAACCCGATCAACTGGCGGGTCGGGATCATCTACCGCGATGAAAATATCATCATCCCCCGCGGCGACACCGTCTTCAAGGCGCAGGACCGCGCGATCATTCTCGGCGATCCGCCGGTGCTCAAGACCGTGGCCGAGATGCTCTCCTTCCGCTTTGAGCATTTTCCCCTGGAATACGGTGAGACAGTACTTGCCTATGTGGAAGGAGGGGAGCCGGACGCCTTCTTCGAGGAGATCGCCTACCTCTTCAGCATTTTCCCGCTGGAGGAGGTCGTCTTCCTGCACCTCGACCGCAGCGGCCTGGCCACGCGGATCGGCGATATGATCGAGAAGCACAGGTTCAAGCAGGCGCTGACCGAGGTGACCTCGCAGGAGATGCTGCCCGCCTTGGCCGAGACGGTGCGAAAGTACGGCCGCCGGCCAGGAATGATCGTCCTCTCCCCGTCGACCCTGGCTGAATCCATCCCCCTCGCCGGCCGGCGAAAGGGCTTTCTCTTCGAGCTTTCGCAGGCCGCCACCTCGCCGATCCTGCTGGCGCACGGGACCTTCCCCTACGAGCGGGTGGCCGTCCCCTGCCTGGGGGTCCAAGGTCTGCAGCATGCCCTGGAGACGGCCCTGGAGATGTCGGTGGCCCTCAACTACGAGATCAGCGCCCTGTTCGCAAGACTCTCCCGCTATATCGCCGACGAAGAGGATAACCGGGATTTCGAGCGGATGCGCGAAACGGTGGCGGACATGAGCCTCATCTACAAGACGAACATCCGCAAGGTCGAGCTCAACGGAAACCCGGTCAAGGAGATCTCTTCGGCCCTTGCTGACTACAACCTGATGGTAGCCGACATCGGCAACTGGAAGCAGCAGGGTTTCTGGCGGAGTCTGTTCCAGCCCGATGTCCCCTGGCACGTGGCGCGCCGTTCACCGGTCTCGACCCTGCTGGTGCCGCCCCTGGAAACTGTGATTTAGCATGCTCGAACAACAGATTTCCATGTTTCTGATCCTCTTCGGGGTGGCGGCCATCCCTTTTCTGGCCCGCCGCCTGCGGGTCCCCTCGGCGGCGCTGGAGATCGTCTACGGCATGCTGCTGTTCAACTTTTTCCTGCACCAGCGCCCCGACTGGTTCGACCTGCTGCGCGAGCTCGGCTTCGTCTACTTGATGTTCATCGCCGGCATGGAACTCGACCTGCGCGCCATCCGCAAGAGTGGCAAGAGTTTCTGGTACGTGCTGGTCTGCCTGCTCTCCTTTGTTCTCACGCCGCTGTTCTTCGTCTTTCTCGGGCAGTCGTTCTACCTCGGGGTGGCGGTGGCGATGATCTCGGCGGGGATCACCATTCCGGTCCTCAAGGAACTGGAGCTGAGCAGAACCCCGTACGGTCGCGACATCATCGGCGTCGCCCTGACCGGAGAATTGCTCTCCATCGTGGTGCTGGCCCTGATCGACGCTTACCACAAGCAGGGGCTGACCCTGCTGGCCGGGCTCGAAGTCCTCAAGCTGGCGCTCCTCTTCGGTCTGGCGTTGCTGGTGCTGCGCGCCCTCTACCTGCTCGCCTGGTGGCACCCGAAGCGGGTGGAGAAGGTGATGGAGAGCGAGGACCCGGTCGAAGAGGGCCTCCGGGTGGTGGTGACCGTCGCTTTTGCCGGCGGCATTCTCGCCTCGCTGGCCGGCGCCGAGCCGATCCTCGGCTCGTTCCTGGCGGGGATGGTCTTCAGCCACGTCTTCAGGAGCAAGGGGCGCTTCGAGGAGAAGATCAACGCCCTCGGCTTCGGCTTCCTCATCCCCTTCTTCTTCATTGGCGTCGGTGCCCGACTTCCCTTTGCCCTGCTCACTTCGGGCGCCACGGTCAAACTCGCCCTCCTGTTGACCGTGATGGTCTTGGTGAGCAATCTCTCCCCTCTGTTGCTCGCCCGCCCTCTCGGCCTTTCCCTGAAGGAGGCCGGGGGGATGGCGGTGCTCCTTTCGGCCCCGCTGTCGATGATCGTCGTCGCCGGCACCCTGGGCGAGAAGATGGGGATCATCGACAGCGACACTGCCGGTGCGCTCATCCTCACCGCCCTGCTCGCCAGCGTCGTTTATCCCTCTCTCTTCCGCCTTCTCGCCCGGCGTCAGGCGCCGGCTGCGGCCGCCGAATAATCGGCGGAAAGGGGCAGGGTACGGCCAACACCCTTGCCGCCATTGCCCGTGCTCTTGAGGTGGCGCTGGACGTGCCGATTGAGTAAAGGGAAGATAGGGAACCTCTTTCCTATTGATTCCGCCCGGCCATGACGCCGCCATCCACATCCCAGATGGCGCCGGTGACCCAATCGGCGGCGTCCGAGAGGAGGAAATCGATCACCCCCGCCACGTCCTCGGGCTGCCCGATCCGGCCGATGGGATGGAAGGCGTTGAAGGTCTGGAGCGCTTCGTGAATTTTGTCCGGCTGAATGAACTCGCCGTAGATGGGGGTCTCCACCACTGCCGGCGAGACGGCGTTGACCCGGATCTTGTCGTCGGCCAGTTCCATGGCCAGGTGCTGCGTGAACGCATGCAGGCCGGCCTTGGCCATGGAGTAGGCCGACGAGGGGGTGGCCTTGATGGCCTGCTTGGCCCACATGGAGCCGATATTGACGATGGCGCCGCCGCCGTGTATTTTCATGTTTTTGGCAACCGCCTGGGTAATGAAGAAAAAGCTCCGGTTCAGCGCCAGGTATTTGTCGTAATCGGCGCCGGTATGCTCGAGGAAGGATTTGGGGCTGAAGGTTCCGGCGGCATTGACCAAGGCCTTGATGTGCCCGGGGGTCTGCCCGACCAGTTCGACGAAAGCTTCGACCTCGGCCGGATCGAGCAGGTCGACCACGGCGATCCCGACCTCGCCATGAGCCTTCAGTTCCGCCTGCGCCGAGGCCAGTTTCTCCTGGTTTCTGGCGACCAGCCAGGCGGCCATGCCGCGCTTCATCAGGCGTCGCGCGGTGGCCTTGCCCATGCCGCTGGAGCCGCCGACGATCAGTGCCAAAGGAGTTTTCGATTCGCTCATGGTGGTCACCTCCATCGATGTCCTAAGAGGATATTTCCCTGCTGTAATTAGAGGTGAACTTTGCGGGTTGTCAACCGGCCGAGACTTGAATTGAGTTCTGGTCCGCAAAAGCCGCCCCCGACGGTTGACTTTTTTCATAGGTTTGCAGGCAGGAGTGTAGAATGTCCCCTTCTGGTTTTCCACTTGCTGTTATTTTTCGTCACGGTCTGCCCAGGAAACCGCGTGTTAGCACCTGACATCACCGGATCATTTTCCCCCGGGACGGCGCCCACAGCCTCGGCCTGCGTGCCATCGCCGAGGGGGTGGAGACGGGAGAACAGCTCGACTTTCTGCGCGACTGCGGTTGCGACAGCCTTCAGGGGTACTATTTCAGCCGGCCGGTACCGGGGGAGGCGTTTGCCGCGATGCTCAGGGAAGGGCGACGACTTGCATGACCCGCCCTTGCTCGACGGCAATCTCTGCCCTTCAGTGACACAACACCCGCAGCCGCCGTTTCGACCGGCAAGGTGAATCTTCGTTCATGGCAACGTCCGACCGCTCGCCGCTCCGCCAGGTCTTTCTGGCCTTCCTCCGTCTCGGCCTGACCTCCTTCGGCGGGCCGGTGGCGCACCTCGGCTACTTCCGCGAGGAGTTCGTCGTCCGCCGCTGCCTTCGGCTGGCTCGCCCTCGAAGCCTCCGCTTCCGCCGGCGCCGCCGCCCATCCGATCCCTCTCCGGCGGCGGACGGGGGCCTTCGCCCTTGCTCTGTTCGTCCTGCTGCTCTTCGGGCTGCCGCTGGCCGCTGAGCTCACCGCAACCCCGGCGGCCCTTCTCGCCGACCGCTTCTACCGGGTCGGTTCCCTCGTCTTCGGCGGCGGCCACGTCGTGCTGCCGTTGCTGCAGGGGGAGGTGGTCGGCCCCGGCTGGATCGGCCGCGACCTGTTTCTCGCCGGCTACGGCGCCGCCCAGGCGGTCCCCGGGCCGCTCTTCACCTTCAGCGCCTACCTCGGCGCGGCGATGGGATTCGGCCCCGGCGGCTGGGCTGGCGGCCTGCTCTGCCTGCTCGCCGTCTTTCTCCCCTCCTTCCTGCTGGTGATCGGCGTGCTCCCCTTCTGGGAGCAGCTGCGCAGGATGCTGCCGGTGCGCCAAGCCCTCTCCGGGGTCAATGCCGCCGTGGTCGGCCTGCTGCTCGCCGCCTTCTACGACCCGGTCTGGACCCGGGGCATCCTCTCCCCCGCCGATTTCGTCCTCGGCCTCACGGCCTTCGCCCTGCTCGCCTTCTGGCGCCTGCCGCCCTGGCTGGTGGTCCTGCTCGCCGGCGTCGGCGGGGCGGCGCTCGGCGCCGTGGGGTAGAAGGGGAGGCTTTTGTTTTGACACCCCCTCCCGGATGACGTATTTTATGTATTCTTTTAATTTTCTTGTGGTTAGAGGGTGGAATGGCGCACTTGGATGGGGCGCATATTGCTGAAAACCGCCAGGCCCGGCTTCGCTCGGGCTGGCGGTTTTTTAATTTCTCGAAGGGGTAGTACACGGATGCACGCAAGTTTGGTTGAACTCGAAAAGAAACTCTGGTCCGCCGCCGACGAGCTGCGGGCCAACTCGGAATTGAAGTCTTCGGAATACTCGGTCCCGGTGCTGGGGCTGATCTTTCTGCGCTATGCGGACGTAAAATTCGCCAACGCCAAGAAGGAGATCGAGGGGAAGGTTTCGGCTAGGCGCACGCCGAGCAAGGTCGACTACTTTGCTCGCGGGATACTGTATCTGCCCGAGGCGGCGCGCTTCTCGTACCTGCTGAACCTGCCCGAGGGGAAGGACATCGGAAGGGAGATCAACGAGGCGATGGGGCTCATCGAGCAGGAGAACCCCGAGTTGAAGGGGGTGCTGCCGAAGAGCTACCAGAAGGTCGGCAACGACTCGCTCTCGACCCTGCTGAAGACCTTCAACTCCATCCCGCTTAACATCGAAGGGGACGCCTTCGGCAAGATCTACGAGTATTTCCTCGGCGAGTTCGCCAAGGCCGAGGGGCAGAAGGGGGGCGAGTTCTTCACCCCGACCGCCCTGGTCAAACTGATCGTCGCGATCATCGAGCCGTTCCACGGCCGCATCTACGACCCGGCCTGCGGCTCGGGCGGCATGTTCGTGCAGAGCGCCAACTTCGTCAGCGAGCACAAGAAAAAGCCCCTCGACGAGCTGACCATCTTCGGCGAGGAGCGGGTCAACGAGACCGCCCGCCTGTGCAAGATGAACCTCGCCGTCCACGGCCTCTCCGGCGACATCAAGCAGGGGAACAGCTACTACGAGGACATCCACGACGCTCGCGGCCAGTTCGACTTCGTCATGGCCAATCCCCCCTTCAACGTCAACGGCATCGACAAGGAGCGGATCAAGGACGACCAGCGTTTCCCCTTCGGCATGCCCAAGACCGACAACGGCAACTACGTCTGGATTCAGCTCTTCTACAGCAGTTTGAGCGCCACCGGCCGGGCCGGCTTCGTCATGGCCAACTCGGCCTCGGATGCCCGCGGCAGCGAGTTGGAAATCCGCAAGGCGCTGATCGAGGCGAAGGCGGTCGACGTGATGGTCGCCATCGGCCCCAACTTCTTCTACACGGTCACGCTTCCCTGCACCCTCTGGTTCTTCGACAAGGGGAAGCAGGGGACGCCCCGCGCAGATCAGGTCCTTTTCATCGACGCCCGGCACATCTTCCGCCAGCTTAATCGTGCGCATCGGGATTTCACTCCCGACCAGATCGAATTCATCGCCAACATCGCCCGGCTCTACCGGGGGGAGGCGCCGGAGACAGCCCACGGCAGCGGGAAGAGGATCAAGGAGACCTTCCCCGGCGGCAAATACGCTGATGTCCCCGGCCTTTGCAAGGTGGCGACCCTCAAGGAGATCGAGGCGCAGGGATGGAGCCTCAATCCGGGGCGGTATGTTGGGGTGGCGGACCGGGAGGAAGAGGATTTCGACTTTGCCGAGCGGCTGGAGGAGTTGAACGAGGAGCTGGAGGTGCTCAACGCCGAGGCGCGGGAGTTGGAGGGGCGGATCGCGGAGAATGTCTCTAAGTTGCTTGAGGCTTGATCATGGATTGGCAAAAATCATCACTTGAAAGTATTTGTTTCCGTATTACAGATGGCGCGCATCAAAGCCCAAAGTCTGTTAGTTCTGGGAAGCCAATGGCGTCCGTAAAAGATTTGACATCCTATGGAATAACCCTGAAAACATGTCGCCACATTTCAGAGGAGGATTTTCAAAAACTTATTAAACAAGGATGTAAGCCACAGGTTGGCGATGTTCTGATCTCGAAAGATGGTGCAACTGCGCTTGACACTGTTTGCGAGATAAAAGCGCCAATTGATGCAGTGCTTCTCTCATCTGTGGCAATTTTACGCCCAAACCCTAAAAAGGTCCTACCTTCTTTTTTGCGGCTTTACTTGGATTGTGACCCGATTCGGCAATACATGAAGAATTCCTTTACGTCTGGTGCGGCCATACCAAGGGTGGTTCTCAAGGATTTTAAACGGGTTGAAATCAACCTCCCTCCTCTTGAAACCCAACGCAAAATCGCCTCCATCTTCTCCGCCTACGACGACCTGATCGAGAACAACACCCGGCGCATCAAGATCCTCGAAGAGATGGCGAAGGCCATTTACCGCGAGTGGTTCGTCAACTTCCACTTTCCCGGTCATGAGAAGGTCAGGATGGTCGATTCATCGCTTGGGAGGGTGCCGGAGGGGTGGGGGGTGGGTAGGCTTGACGATGCTTTGTTGCTTCAAAGGGGGTTCGACCTGCCGAAAAAAGACCGGGTTGGAGAGGGCAGCGTGCCCGTCTTTGCAGCTACCGGACTGAATGGCCATCATAATGAAGCGAAGGTGAAAGCTCCCTGCGTGATTACCGGTCGAAGCGGCTCCCTTGGCACGGTTATCTACGTCGATGAAGACTTTTGGCCGCTCAACACCACGCTATGGGTGAAAGAGTTCAGGAGAGCAACGCCGATTTTCTCCTATTACCTCCTTTCCGGGTTGGGGTTGGCTCAGTACAATGCTGGAGCCGCCGTGCCGACTCTCAATAGGAATGATATCCACTGTTTGTCGGTTGTCTTACCGCCGAGGCACCTGTTAGAAATTTTTGAGAGCCGTTTATCGGCAATCTTCAGGTTCAAAAAAGTTCTTCAGAAGAAAGCAGAAAACCTCCGCCAAACCCGCGACCTGCTCCTGCCGAAGCTGATTTCGGGGGAGGTGGAGGTGAGTGAGTTGGCGGTCTGAGAGAGCCTGGGACTTATGGGACACCTGGGACCGGTGGGACCAGTGGAAAGCCGTTTACCACAGGTCCCAAGAGTCCTACTCGTCACAAATGTCCCAGCAAAGCTTTAAAAAGGGGGGGGAGGGGGGAAATGAGCGAGGGGTTCATTCCGCCGCATGGCGGCTATCACAATCTGCTTTCGTACCGCAAGGCCGAGATCGTCTACGACGCCACGGTCTTCTTCTGCGAGCGCTACATCGATCGCTTCAGCCGCACCCGCGACCAGATGGTGCAGGCGGCGCGTTCGGGCAAGCAGAACATCGTCGAGGGGAGCATGGCCTCGGGCACCTCGAAGGAGACCGAGATCAAGCTGACCAACGTCGCCCGCGCCAGCCTGGAAGAGTTGCTGACCGATTACTGCGATTTTCTGCGGACAGGGGGGCTGCGGCTGTGGGAGAAAGGCAGCAGGGAGGCGGTGTTTGTGCGGCGGCTGGGGAGGGCAAGGCATGGGACCAATGGGACATCTGGGACCGCTGGGACATATGAAAACCATGGGTCGCATGTGTCCCATCAGTCCCATGAGTCCTATGAAACCTACAAGCCTTTCCTCGAAACCCGGCCGCCCGAGGTAGTGGCCAACGTCATCATCTGCCTGATTCACCAGGCCAATTACCTGCTCGACCGGCAGCTGACGCAGCTGGAAAAGGCCTTTCTCAAGGAAGGCGGCTTGCGCGAGCGGATGACAAGAGCACGCATCGAAGAAAGAAAAAAAGCTGATCGAAAATATTGAGGGAAGCCATGGCCTTGTCAGAGTTTGAAAAGAAAAGGGTCGAAAAGTTATTGACCGCCTATTGCGAGAACAAAATCCCACCCCACCTCCGCGACCAGATCCGGATCGAATTCACGATTCGCGGCAACGAGGTGAGCCTGTTCGAGAGCCGGCCGCACTGGCAGGGCGGCGGCGAGTGGATCTCCATGAAGGTGGCCCGCTTCAAGAAGGACCCGAAGACCGAGACCTGGCAGCTTTACTGGGCCGACCGCAACAGCAAATGGCGACCGTACCCGCCGCTGCCGTTTCACCGCGACATCGAGAAGCTGCTGCAAGAGGTGGAGAAGGACGAAAGCGGGGCGTTCTGGGGGTGAGGGGAGGGGCCTGAGCGCGCTGGCGATCTAAGTTGGAATGAGGGGGGGGAACATGAGCGAGGGGTTCATTCCGCCGCATGGCGGCTATCACAATCTGCTTTCGTACCGGAAGGCGGAGATCGTCTACGACGCCACTGTCTTCTTCTGCGAGCGCTACATCGACCGCTTCAGCCGCACCCGCGACCAGATGGTGCAGGCGGCCCGCTCGGGGAAGCAGAACATCGTCGAGGGGAGCATGGCCTCGGGCACCTCGAAGGAGAGCGAGATCAAGCTCACCAACGTCGCCCGCGCCAGCCTGGAAGAGCTGCTGGAAGACTACCGCGACTTTCTGCGGACAGGGGGGCTGCGGCTGTGGGATAAAGGCAGCAGGGAGGCGGTGTTTGTGAGGGGGCTGGGGAGGGCAAGGCAAGGGCAAGGGCAAGTGCATGGGACCGATGGGACTTCTGGGACCGATGGGACCTATGAAAAGCCGGATTTGCATAGGTCCCATCGGTCCCATGGGTCCCATGAGTCCCAGAACACCCAAGAGTCCTATGAAACCTACCGCCCCTTTCTGGAAACGCGCCCACCAGAAATCGCAGCCAACATCATCATCTGCCTGATTCACCAGGCCAATTACCTGCTCGACCGGCAGCTGGCGCAGCTGGAAAAGGCGTTTATCAAGGAAGGCGGGCTGCGCGAGCGCATGACTCGCGTCCGCCTCGACGAGCGAAGGAAGCGATGACCGCAAGTCCCTTCTCCGAAGACACCCTCATCGAGCAGCCGACCATTGCCCTTCTCGGGGCGCTCGGCTGGTCAGCGCTCAACTGCTACGAGGAGGCGCCTGCCACCCTGGGGCGCGTGACGACCTCCGAGGTGGTGCTGCGCCCCCGCTTGCTGGTCGCCCTGCAATCGCTCAACCCCGCACTCCCCCCGCAAGCCCTCACCCTCGCCATCGCCGAACTCACCCGCGACCGCAGCCTGATGCTGCCGGTGCAGGCCAACCGTGAAATCCACCAACTCCTGAAGAACGGCGTCAAGATCACCTTCGCCAGCGCCAAAGGCGAGCAGACGACCGAGACCGTCAAGGTCATCGACTGGAACACCCCGGTTAACAACGACTTCCTCCTCGCCTCCCAGCTCTGGGTCACCGGCGAGATGTACAAGCGCCGCTGCGACCTGGTCGGCTTCGTCAACGGCCTGCCGCTGGTCTTCGTCGAGCTGAAGGCCTCGCACAGGAAGGTCGAGAACGCCTTCCACGACAACCTCAAGGATTACAAGAGCGCCATCCCCCAGCTCTTCTGGTACAACGCCTTCATCATCCTCAGTAACGGCAGCCAGAGCCGCATCGGCAGCCTGACCGCCGAATGGGAGCACTTTGCCGAGTGGAAGAAGATCAACAGCGAGGGCGAAGAGGGGAAGATCAGCCTGGAGACGCTGATCCGGGGGACCTGCGACAAACGGCGCCTGCTCGACCTGGTCGAGAACTTCATCCTCTTCGCCGAGACCAAGGGCGGTCTGCAGAAGCTGGTCGCCAAGAATCACCAATTCTTGGGAGTCAACAACGCCATCGCGGCCGTCCAGAACCTCAAGGAGAACCAGGGGCGGCTCGGGGTCTTCTGGCATACGCAGGGGAGCGGCAAGAGCTACTCGATGGTCTTCTTCTCGCAGAAGGTGCTGCGCACGCTGCCGGGGAACTGGACCTTCGTCATTGTCACCGACCGGCAGGAGCTGGACGGTCAGATCTACAAGAACTTCGCTAACTGCGGGGTGGTCACCGAGGAGGAAAAGCGCATCCACGCCGGCAGCGGCGAGCACCTGAAAGAACTGCTGCGCGAAGACCACCGCTTCGTCTTCACCCTGATCCAGAAGTTCCGCACCGACAAGGGGGCGACCTACCCGCAACTCTCCGACCGCTCGGACATCATCGTCATCACCGACGAGGCGCACCGCAGCCAGTACGACGTCTTCGCCCTCAACATGCGCAACGCCCTGCCGAACGCCGCCTTCATCGGCTTCACTGGCACGCCGCTGATGGCCGGCGAGGAGCTGACTCGCAAGGTCTTCGGCGACTACGTCAGCATCTATAACTTTAAGCAGTCGGTGGACGACAACGCAACCGTCCCCCTCTACTACGAGAACCGCATCCCCGAGCTGCAGCTCACCAACGAGAACCTCAACGAGGACATGGAGCGCCTGCTGGAGGAGGCTGAGCTCGACGAGGCGCAGGAGCGCAAGCTGGAGCGGGAGTTCGCCCGCGAGTACCACCTGGTCACCCGCGACGAGCGGCTGGAGAAGGTGGCCGAGGACGTGGTGCGGCACTTCACCGGAAGGGGGCAGCGCGGCAAGGCGATGTTCATCGCCATCGACAAGCTGACCGCCGTGCGCATGTACGAGAAGGTCAAGGCCCACTGGCAGCGGGAGATCGCCCACCTGCAGGACGAGCTGGCCGTCGCCCGGCACGACTGGAAGAAGCAGCGGCTGGCCGAGCAGCTCGCCTACATGGAAGAGACCGACATGGCGGTGGTCGTCTCCCAGGCGCAGAACGAGTTGGAGCTGTTCGCCGAAAAGGGGATCGACTTCAGGCCGCACCGTATGCGGATGGTGAAGGAGGACCTGGAGAAGAAGTTCAAGGACCCGGACGACCCCTTCCGCCTGGTCTTCGTCTGCGCCATGTGGATCACCGGCTTCGACGTGCCGTGCTGCAACACCATCTACCTCGACAAGCCGATGCGCAACCACACCCTGATGCAGACCATCGCCCGCGCCAACCGGGTCTTCCGCGACAAGCTCAACGGCTTGATCGTCGACTACGTCGGGGTCTTCCGCAACATGCAGAAGGCGCTGGCCATCTACGGCTCGGGAGCGGGCGGCGGGGTAGGGGAGGGCGAGTGCCCGGTCAAGCTCAAGGCCTTCCTGGTGGCGAAGCTGCGGGAGAAGGTGGCGGAAACGGAGGGCTTCCTGAAAGGGCGTGGGGTGGAGCTGGAGAAGCTGCTCGGCGCCGATCCCTTCGATTACATCGCCCGGCGCGACGCGGCGGTCGAGGCGATCCTGGTCAGCGACGAGTCGAAGAAGCAGTACCTCGGCCTGGCCAACTGGGTGGCGCGCCTCTACAAGGCGATCCTCCCCGACCCGGCGGCCAACGAGTTCGGTCCCAAACGGGCGGCGATCGTCAATATTGCCGAGGCGATCCGCTCTCTTGACCCCGAGGTCGACATCACCGGCGTCATGGAGCAGGTCGAGGGGCTGCTCGACGAGTCGGTGGCGGCCGAGGCATATATCATCCACGATACCCACAGGCCGGAGTGGGAGCGGCAGTACGATCTTTCACAGATCGACTTCGATGCTCTTGCTAAGAAGTTCGCAAAAGGGAAGAAACGCACCGAGATCGAGAAGCTCAAGGCGGCTCTGGAGCGAAAGATCATCATGATGATCGAACTGAACCGGACACGAATGGACTATCTGGTGCGTTTCCAAAGCCTGATCGACGAGTACAACGCCGGGGCACACAATCTGGACGTTATATTCGAGAAAATGAAGGATTTCGCCGGCGATCTCACCGAGGAGGAGCGGCGGCATATCCGTGAGGAACTGTCGGAAGAGGAACTGGCCCTCTTCGATTTGCTGATAAAGCCCGCCCCGGAGCTGACCGACAGGGAGAGAAAACAGGTCAAGAAGGTTTCCCGGGATCTGATCGACATTCTGAAACGGGAAAAGCTGGTGCTCGACTGGCGCAAGAAGGAGATGACCCGGGCGGGAGTGCGGCAGACCATCGAGATCATGCTCGACTACCTGCCGGAGGTGTTCGACAAGCCCCTGTATGAAAAGAAGTGCGACGCCGTCTACCAGCATGTGTACGATGCGTACTACGGGCAGGGGCGCAGCGTCTATGAGACGGTGCATTGAGCCCCAAGCCCATTCCCCCCCCCAATAAGTCATCAGAGCCCCAGATCCCCGGCCACTTCCTGCATCGCCCGCAGGCAGATCTCGCAGAACTCGTCGAGCGGGATGCCGATCTTTTCGCACTCGGCGATGATCTCCCGGTCGGCACCGGCGGCGAACTGCCTCTCCTTGAAGCGCTTGCGCACCGACTTGGGCTGGACGCTGGCGAGTTTCCGGTCCGGATAGACCAGGGCGGTAGCAACGATCAGGCCGGTGATCGTCTCGCCGGCGGCGAGGGCGTGATGGAACACCTCCTGCCGGCGGCGCCCGCCCTGGGCCTCTTCGTTGTGCATCCGGATGGCATCGATGATCTCCGGCGCAACTCCCTTCTCCGCCAGCAGCGCGGCGGTCTCCAGGGTATGCGTCCGCAGGTCGGGCTGGGTTTCGGCGTCGAGATCGTGCAGCAGCCCGGCCAGTCCCCACAACTCCGGATCGGCCCCGAAGCGCCGGGCCAGGGTCCGCATCACCGCCTCGGTGGCGAGGCAGTGGTTCACCAGGTTGGGATTGCGCAGGCGCTGCCGCACCAGGGTGAGGGCCTCGTCGCGCGTGATTCCATATTTCACGTCGACCTCCTTTTCCGGAAGGTGCAGGGTTCGAAAATGGGGGTACGGCTCGAAAATCGCAGGTCCGTTCCTTCCCTTCCCTACGTATCTACTACCATAATCCCCCGGCAAGGCAACGATCCGACGGCGAAACCGCAGGGCTCTGTCATCCTCCTGAAGGGCTGCTATACTTTAGGCTCAATTTCTGGCGAGAACCCGGAAGCGAATGCAGTGACCAAGGAGCGTTTGCCATGCCCGAGGGAGGATCCCCGCCCTGGAATCCCCGCCATTTTCCCGATGATCCCTTCGATTACCTCGCCCTGGTCAAAAAAGGACTGCCGCGGGCCAGAAGGCCCCGCACCGTCCTCATCGTCGGCGCCGGAGCGGCCGGCCTGACCGCCGCCTTCGAACTGCTGCGGGCCGGGCATGAGCCCGTCATTCTCGAGGCCTCTCACCGGGCCGGGGGACGCCTCTACACCATGCGGGAGGCCTTTTCCGCGGGGCTCTACGGTGAGGCCGGGTCGATGCGCATTCCGGAGGTCCACCGTACCACCCTTTACTATACCCGGGAGCTCTTCGGGCTCAGGACCCGCCTGTTTCCCAACGTCGACGTCGACGATCGGGGCTTCTACCACCTCGGGGGAAGGCTCTTTGCCGGCCGGCGGGTGAAGAACGATCCCGATTTCGCCGCCAGGCGGGTGCTGCGCCTATGGGAGGAATCTCTTGCCCCCATCCGGGAGCGGCTGGATCGCGCCGTCGACGACCGGTTTCCGGAGGTCTGGCGGGAGCTGGCCGAGGAGTTCCGCGACTTCTCCCTGCGCGACTTCCTGGTCCGGGGGCCAAAGCCCTGGTCGGCCGAGGAACTGAAGCTTTTCGGCCTGGTCGGCCTCGGCCTGGGGGGATACGACTCGATGCTGGGGATCGCCTTCCTCGAGCTGCTCCGGGTCTTCTACTGCGGTTGGGACCGGGACCAGGTGGAGATCGTCGGCGGCTGCGACCTCTTGGCCCGGAAGCTCCTGACCGTCCCGCCGCCGGGGTGTGGCCGCACCCTGGAGGAGCGGATCCGGTTCGGCGCCGAGGCGGTCCGCATCGAGCAGTCCGGGGAGGGTGTGACGGTCCACTGGCGCGGCCCCGCCGGCAGGGGAAAAATGCAAGGGGATTACCTCATCCTGACCGTTCCCTTCCCGGTTCTGGCCACCACCGTTGAGGTCGATCCTCCCTTTTCCCCCGGCAAGCGGCGAGCCATCCAGAACCTGCACTACATCGCCTCGGCCAAGGTGTTCCTCCAGGTCCGGGAGCGCTTCTGGGAGCCGGCCTCCCCCGGCGGGCCGTCCTCCGCCGGCACGACCATCACCGACCTTCCCCTGCGGGCCGCCTATTTCCCTCTCGAACCCTTTCCGCAAACCTGTCGCAGCCTGATCCTTGCCAGCTACACCTGGGCGGAGGATGCCGAACGCTGGTATCCGCTCCGTCCCGAAGAGCGGGTGGCAGTGGCGGCCCGGCAGCTCGGCCGGATCTTCCCCGCTTTTCTCGACCAGTGCGAGACCGGGGCCTCCATCGCCTGGCACCAGGAGCCCTTCGCCCGCGGCGCCTTCGCCCTCTTCACCCCCGGGCAGATGGAGATGCATGAGGATATCGTCCGCCCGGAGGGGCGGATCCGCATTGCCGGCGAGCACGCTTCCCTGGTCCACGGCTGGGTGGAAGGGGCCGTGCAGTCGGGGTTGCGGGCCGCCCTGCAGATCGCCGAGGAGGCGGCGGCCAGAGATGCCTGACCCACCTGGTTTGCTGGTAAAATAGGTCTGAAAGGGGGGCAGGTTGAAAGCATCAGCAAGAGTCGGCAATGGCAGGAGGTGGAGTCGCCCATGCTGATCCTCGACCGGCCCTACGTTTCGCGTTTGCTCTTCGAACGGGAACTGGAAAGGATCGGCAAGGTCTGCGGCCTGCTGTTTTTCGTCCTGTTGTCGCGGCGCTGAGAGTCCGTCAGCAGTCGCCAATCCCGTCCTGAGCATCTTTGCCGAAGCCAGAAAAAACGCCCGGGTCTCTTTCGACCGGGCGTTCGTTTTTCGGGCTTTCGGAAGGGCGGATCTCTTTCTCCGGCTCCCCTGGTGTGTTCCGTTGCTTGCTGCCCCGCGTCAGCTCTCGACCGGGTGTTCGCCATGGACGGGGGTGGAGGCGGAGGCTGACGGTGCCGGGTGCGCCGCACGGTGGTGCCCCTTGTCGGTGGTCATGCCGCCGGTAACGACAAAACCCATGGCGCGGTGGGTGGAGATGTTCACCGTCTTGACCGCGGTGCGCGGAACGATCACCGTGTAGCCGCCGATCTGGTAGCTCAGGGGGAGGTAGACAGCGATTTCTCCCTCGTTGCCGATTCCCTCCGGCAGACCGCTGAAGTCGCTGCGGGTGACGAAACCGATCATGCGCATCGGTGTTCCGCCGAAATTCAGCTCCACCGCCACCACCTGGTTGAACTGCGTCTCCCGCTTGGTGGTGAAGAAGCCGACGAAGTCCTTGAGGGGGCCGTAGAGGGTCTTGACCAGCGGGATGTGGTTCATCAACTCGTCGCTCAGGGCGAGCAGCCGCCGCACCAGAAATGCGTTGAGTGCCAGGCCGAAGAGAAAAACCACCACCAGCCCGGTCAGCAGCCCCATGCCGGGAAGGTACCAGCCCTCCGGCAGCAGCACCTCGAGCACGCCCCCGAGCACGATTTCCGCCGAGCGGACCAGCCAGAAGAGGATATAGAGAGTCAGTACGGCCGGCAGCATCGCCACCAGCCCCTGGAACATGATTCTGCCGAGTCGTTTCATATCCACGGATGTCTCCTGGCCCCGGTTGTTTAAAGGTGAGGCGGTCCGTATTGTACACGGTCCGCCCACTGCTTGCATCTTTTTACGGTAGCAAACATGGTGCCATCCCTTTCTCTCCTGTGAAAAGGCCGTATCAGTCCACCGACAATTTGCCGAGCGACGTGCAGGGCGATTTTCGGCTCCGGGAACTCTTCAAGCAGGACGATTAACTCGTCTCCGCCGAAGCGTGCCAGGGTGTCGGTCTCCCGCACCAGGCCCAGAAGCCGCCGTCCCGGCGCAGGTAGCGTTTTTCGTAGTGGAAAACGGCAGTTTTCCCCTCGGCGACCTTCTGAAAGTTGTTGCGGGTTCGCTCGCGATCGTCGGGGTGGGTGATCTCCATCACCTTCAGCCGCAGGAGTTCGTCCGGAGGATAGCCGAGAAGGGTGCAGAAGGCCGGGTTGACCTGGAGGAGGGTGCCATCGATGGTGGCGACCGCCATGCCGGCGGCGGCGTTTTCGAAAAGGGAGCGGAAAAATTCTTCCCCCGGATGGGCTGTCGGGGGTGGTTTTTGCCGGGAAGAAGCCGGAGCATCAAGGTCCATTTCCCCTCCGTGCGGTGCGCCCGGAAGTGTCCGGGCAGGGTCTTGGAATTTGTAAAACAGCAAAAACTGCGGAAGGTTAACAAAGCGGGGCCTTAAGGTAAACAAGAACCTGGTTATCCACTTAACTCAAGTTGATGACACCCAAGGTCAGAGGCTTTCACCACGGAGGCACAGAGGTCACGGAGAAAATCAATAAAATCAGAAGGCTTTCTCTGCGTTCTCCGTGTCTCTAGTGAGCGAAGCGAACGGGTGG
>Ga0299906_10000614_pt1 | contig 32189 bp, 29 predicted proteins | sample RVTome_14_FD_200259 | JGI IMG/M metagenome (GOLD analysis project Ga0299906, IMG submission 200259) | Soil microbial communities from uranium-contaminated site in the Upper Colorado River Basin, Wyoming, United States - RVT145D125 (version 2) ...
CGACGAGAAACCGGGCCATCGCCCCGGTATCCGCCGATTCCGCAATTTCGCCGCGCGCTTGCGCGCGGGCGAGGCCGCCACCAAACGCGGCCTCGATGCGCTCGAGGCTGCGGCGCACGCGGGCCGCGGTTGCCCGGTCCTGCCGGGCGAGCTCCGCGGCGCAGTTCCCGATCAAGCATCCGGTCCTGCCCGAGCCGGAGACAATCCGCTCGATCAGGTCGTCGACGAATCCGGCAATGGCCTCGCGGATCGGCACGGGCCGGTTGAGCGCGGCGGTCATACGCAGAATGCCCTGCTCCTCATAGCGCTGCAGCGACTGGTGCAGCAGCGCGCGCTTCCCGCCGAAAGCGGCGTCAATAGAATGATCAGTCCAAAATGCAATCAATCTATCGTGTCCCGGGCGCGATATGCCGCCGTATGGGCAGTCCATGCCCGCCCCACCGTGAGACGTCGTTGCCTGGTGCGGGCAGCCGATGGAACCGCTCTTTGTGCACGAGTCGGAGCTACGTTGCATCCGGCGAGTTGTGTTATACGTAAGCTGTGGAGGATTATGGCGACTAATTATGGATTGACCCCCATTGCGGGACGGTCATAGCGTTTGCGTCCGCGCAAAACACACAGCTTTCTCAGAGGCTTAAGGCGAAGCCATGCATGCAACCCTGCCCCGGCTCGAGACGACCGACTTTCCCGCAATCCGCCGCAGGCGCCTCGAAACCCTGCAGGTCAATCTCGGCTACAAGTGCAATCAGACCTGCGTGCACTGCCACGTGAACGCGGGTCCGACCCGAACCGAGATGATGGGGCGCGAGACGATCTCGGAGGTCATCGCGTTTCTCAGGGCCTCGCGTGTGAAAAACCTCGATGTCACGGGCGGCGCGCCCGAGCTGAATCCCCATTTTCGGGGACTCGTGCTGGCTGCCCGCAACCTCGGTGTGCACGTGATGGACCGTTGCAACCTCACGATCCTTGAGCAGCCGGGACAGGAGGATCTCGCACAGTTTCTCGCAGGAAACGGGGTCGAGGTCATCGCCTCGCTGCCGTGCTATCTGGAGGATAACGTGAACGCCCAGCGCGGCAAGGGCGTGTTTGAATCGAGCATCCGGGGGCTGCGGGCATTGAACGAGCTCGGCTACGGGCAGCCGGACACCGGCCTCGTGTTGAATCTCGTCTACAACCCGCAGGGCGCCTCCCTGCCCCCCGGGCAGACCGGCCTCGAGCACGACTACCACCGCAATCTCGGGGAGCGCTTCGGCGTGCGCTTCAATCGCCTCTACGTCCTGACCAACATGCCGATCCAGCGCTTCGGGAGCATGCTCATATCCAAGGGCCAGTTCGAGCAGTACATGGATGTCCTGAAGGGCGCCTACCGCCCGGAAAACCTCGAGTCGGTCATGTGCCGCGATCTCGTGAGCGTGGACTGGCGCGGGTACGTCTATGACTGCGACTTCAACCAGATGCTCGGATTGCCGCTCGAGCTCGAGGGCAGGCCGCGCGTGCATCTGCGTCAGCTCACGAGCAGCGGTCTCGAGGGCAATCCGATCGTCGTCAAGGATCACTGCTACGGCTGCACCGCCGGCCAGGGCTCGAGTTGCGGCGGCGCGCTTGCCTGAATCGGTGACCGGTCACAGGTCACTTCTTGAGGACCGTTGATGACGTTCGATCCCGCAATGGGGGCGTATTTCTGGGGATTCCTGATCCTTTACGGCACGGTCATGTACGTGATCTCGCCGCGCGCGCGGACGGTTTCGGCCTTCTTCGCGGGCGCGGACAGCGCGGGCCGCCCCGCCAGCGCCTGGGCGCTCACCTGCAGTATCTTCATCAGCTGGATCTTCGCGAAGTCGGTCACGAATGCAGCCAACCTGGGCGCCTCCTTCGGCGTGGTGGGCGGACTCGCCTACGCTACCTATTGGCTGTCCATCCCGATCGCGGGAATCGTCATCTACTGGCTGCGCACGCGGCACGGCGCGACCGGGCTCGTGCCGTTCCTCATCTCGAAGTACGGCCGGCTCGCCGCCCTCGGCTTCACGCTGGCGATCCTGATCCGCCTCTACAACGAAGTGTGGAGCAACACGGCGGTGGTCGGCGCCTACTACGGCGAGGCCGGAACCTGGACGTTCATCGGGGCTGCGCTCCTCTTCACGGCCGCAACCCTCGTCTACAGCCTTAAGGGCGGGCTGCGCAGCTCGATTTTCACGGACATCATCCAGGCCGTCCTTTTCGTGGGCGTGCTGGCCATCGTTCTCTTCGTGATCCTGCCCAAGCATGGCGCCTCGACGCTGCTCTCGGTTGGCGAGTTCCGGCTGGACGCCGGTCTCGATCTCGTCTTCGTCGCGCTCCTGCAGGTCCTCTCCTACCCGTTTCACGACCCCGTCCTCACAGACCGCGGCTTCATCACGGAGGAGAAGCGGATGCTGCGCGCGATGATCATCGCGGGCACTCTGGGATTCGTCTGCATCTTCGCGTTCAGCCTGGTCGGCGTGCACGCCAGGATCGAGGGCTTGCCGCTCGGCGATAACATGCCGGGCGCGGTCGCGCTCGCCTTCGGGACGGCGCCCTACGTCCTCATGACGGTCGTCATGGTGATGGCCGCGGGATCGACGCTCGATTCGACGTTTTCGTCCATCGCCAAGTCGGTGGGTCAGGAAGTGCCCCTTCTCGCGGGACGCGCGCCAAGCGCGCGGGCGGTCACGGTGGGAATGTGGGCGATGGTCGCGATCGCGGTGCTCGGCAATCTCCCGATGATCGCGGGAACCGACATCCTCAAGGCGACGACGCTGAGCGGGACCATGATGATGGGGCTTGCGCCCGTGTTCCTGTTGAGCCCGTTGGTCCGGCATTCGCCGTGGAGCTTCCATCTCGCGTTCTGGCCCGGCGTCGCGCTCGGCGTCCTGCTTGCCCTGGGCGGCATTCCGCCAGCATGGGCGATCGGCAGCGGCAAGTATGCGCTCTTGCTGGGTACCAACCTCTACGGCCTCGCGATCTGCTTGGCCGGATTCCTCCTCCCCGTCGCCTGGCAGCGCCTGCGGGCGCGACCCGCATGAGCCCCGATTCACGCCTGACGATTGACAATTCGCGGCCCGGGAGGAGCTGCCCGCTCGTCTACCGCTATTCCCCCGTTTCGCTCGCGCGCGATCCCGAGCTCGTCGCCGACGCGCTCTATATCGTCGGCGGGCTCTACGGGAACCGTCCTGCGCTCGAGAGCGTGCTTGAGCTAGCCGCAGCCGAGCCGGGCCGTGCGGCGCTGGTCTTCAACGGCGACTTCAACTGGTTCAATGTCGATCAAGACGGGTTCGAATCTGTCAACCGCACGGTGCTCGGGCACAACGCGCTGCGAGGCAACGTCGAAACCGAGCTCGCGGCCGACGATCCGTCAGCCGGCTGCGGATGCGCTTACCCCGACCGGGTGAGCGATGCCGAGGTCGAGCGGTCCAACGCCATTCTCGAGCGCCTGCGCGATGCCTCGCGCGCGTTTCCGGCACTGCGGGCGGCCCTCGGGCAGCTTCCCATGAACCTCGTCGCCCGCGTCGGCGGGGCGCGCGTTGCCATCGTGCACGGCGATGCCGAGTCGCTGGCCGGCTGGGGATTCGCCCAGGAAGCGCTCGACGGACCGCGACAGCGCGAGCGAATAGGCCAGTGGTTCGACCAAGCTCGCGCGGACATATTTGCTTGCAGCCACACCTGCCTGCCCGTTCTTTGCGAGCTGCCGGGCGGGCGCGTCGTCGCTAACAATGGCGCAGCCGGAATGCCCAACTTCCGCGCAACCCGGCATGGCGTGGTCACGCGCATCGGCGTGACGCCGGCGTCCGCGGTCGAGGCGCTGTACGCCGTCCGTGCCGGGAATACCTACGTCGAGGCACTTCCCGTGCATTACGAGGCAGCACGTTTCGAGCGCGAATTTCTCTCCAACTGGCCCGTTGGCTCGCCCGCGCATGCGTCCTATCACGGGCGCATCGCGCGCGGTCCGAACTATGAGGCCGCGCGGGCGATCCGCCGCCACGCTGTCCCGAAACGCTTACGCGGCGCGCATCCGTTACCACAGGAAGATCCGACATGACACGAGGCAGGCTTGCGCTGATCGCCGTGATCCTTATTGCGATCACGGCGTTTTTCTTTCTTGATCTCGGGCGTTTCCTCACGCTCGATTTCTTCAAGTCGCAGCAGGCGGCGATCGATGCCTACTTCAGCGCGAACCCCTTGCGGACCGCGGTGGTCTTCTTCCTCGTCTATGTCGCCGTGACCGGGCTGTCGCTGCCGGGGGCCGCTCTGATGACGCTCGTTGCCGGCGCGATCTTCGGGATCCTGTGGGGCACCGTGATCGTCTCCTTCGCTTCCAGCATCGGCGCAACGCTTGCCTTCCTCGCGTCGCGGTTTCTTTTTCGCGAGTCGATCCAGAGGCGCTTCGGTGCGAACCTCAAGACGATCAACGACGGGGTCGCGCGCGACGGCCCGTTCTACCTCTTCGCGCTGCGGCTCGTGCCGGCTTTCCCGTTCTTCGTCATCAATCTCGTGATGGGCCTGACGCCGATACGGACATGGACTTTCTACTGGGTGAGCCAGACCGGAATGCTCGCCGGCACCATCGTCTACGTGAACGCCGGCACCCAGCTCGCCCGCATCGAGTCGCTCTCGGGCATACTCTCGCCGGCCCTTATCATCTCCTTCGCGCTGCTCGGTATCTTCCCTCTCATCGCGAAGTGGGTCGTCAACACCATCAAGGCGCGCAAGTTGTACGCGAGATGGCAGCGGCCGCCGCACTTCGAGCGCAACCTGGTTGTGATCGGCGCGGGCTCGGCCGGCCTGGTCTCGGCCTATATCGCAGCCGCGGTGAAGGCCAAGGTCACGCTGGTGGAGAAGCACAGGATGGGCGGCGATTGCCTGAATACCGGGTGTGTGCCGTCCAAGGCGCTCATCAAGTCCTCGCGTCTCCTCGCGCAGATCCGGCGCGCGCCGGAGTTCGGGTTGAAGTCAGCGAGCGCGGACTTTGACTTCGCCGATGTCATGGAGCGGGTGCAGCGCGTCATCAGGACCGTCGAGCCGCACGACTCGGCAGAGCGCTATACGGGCCTGGGGGTGGAATGCATCGAGGGCGAGGCGAAGATCACCTCGCCCTGGGCGGTCGAAGTCAAGACGCCGGCGGGAGTGCGCACCCTCACGACGCGCGCCATCGTCATCGCGGCGGGGGCCAGTCCATTCGTGCCCCCAATATCCGGCATCGAGGACGTGGGCTATCTCACTTCCGACACGGTCTGGAACCTGCGCGTGCTTCCGACGCGCCTGGTCGTGCTGGGCGGCGGACCGATCGGCTCCGAGCTGACGCAGGCATTTGCGCGCCTCGGCTCTACCGTCACGCAGGTCGAGATGCTCCCGCGCATCCTTATCCGGGAGGATCCGGAGATCTCGGAGATGGTCGCGGCGCAGTTCCGCAAGGATGGCATCAACGTGCTCGTCAACCACAAGGCGAAGCGATTCGCGGTCGAGAACGGCGAGAAGATCCTCATCGCCGAGCATGGGGGGCGCGACGTCCGCATTCCCTTCGACCAGCTGCTCTGCGCCGTCGGGCGTGTCGCCAATACCGCCGGCTACGGGCTCGAGGAGCTTGGTATCGCCACGACCCGAGCGCGGACAGTAGAAACCAACGAGTTCCTGCAAACCATCTATCCCAACATCTACGCGTGCGGCGATGTCGCGGGACCATACCAGTTCACGCATACCGCTGCCCACCAGGCCTGGTTCGCATCCGTCAACGCGCTCTTCGGCCGCTTCCGCACGTTCCGCGCCGACTATTCCGTGATCCCGTGGGCAACGTTCACTGAGCCCGAGGTCGCGCGCGTGGGCTTGAACGAGGCCGAAGCGAAGGAGAAGAATATTGCCTACGAGGTTACGACCTACGGCATCGACGACCTTGACCGCGCGATCGCCGACGAGGAAGCACACGGGGTCGTCAAGGTCCTGACCGTCCCGGGAAAGGACCGGATCCTGGGCGTGACGATCGCGGGAGAGCACGCCGGCGACCTCATCATCGAATACATCGCCGCAATGCGCCATGGCATCGGCCTCAACAAGATCCTCCGCACGATCCACATCTACCCGACGCTGGTGGAAGCCAACAAGTATGCCGCCGGCGCATGGAAGAAGGCCCACGCCCCGCAAAACGTTCTCAACTGGCTCGAGCGCTACCACGCGTGGATGCGCGGCTGACCCGAAGGCGGAAGGATGAAGGGGCGGCTTGTAGCGCTCTGTCTGTTCATGGCCGCGTGTAGCGCGGCGGCGCAGGGCTTCGATCATGCGCACAAGGCGTGGGACGCCCTGCTCAAGAAACATGCGGTGCTGATCGATGGAGGCAAAGCCTCGCAAGTGCACTATGACGGTTTCGCCAAGGATCGGGTTGCGTTGAAATCGTACCTCGCGTCGCTGTCCGGCGTGAGCGCGCAACAATTTGACAGCTGGAGCAAGCCGCAGCGCATGGCGTTTCTGATCAACGCGTACAACGCGTTTACGGTCGAGAAAATTCTCACGCGCTATCCCGGCATCCGGTCGATCTGGGACTTCAGCAAGCTCTTCGGCAATCCATTCAAGGACGAGTTCTTCATGCTCCTCGCCGATGCCCCCGAGCATCGAAGCCTCATAAGAGCGCAGAGGGCGCCATTGTCCTTCCTGGACTATGATTGGGGCCTCAATGATGTAAACCCCTGACGCGTTTCATGTGTTACGTCCCGCGTTTCACGTTTCACGGATAATTGGGCGACACACGAAGGAAGACGGAGTGTCTCGTTTCGAGCCTTGAGCACGGAACCCTGAACTGTGAAGCGTGCAATGTTGTCGATCATCATCCCCTGCCTCAACGAAGCCGAGTGCCTGCCGGACACGCTTGCCGCGCTCGCCCCCGCGCGCAGGCGCGGCGCGGAAGTGATCGTGGTCGACGGCGGAAGTGATGACGCAACCACGGATCGCGCAGCTCCGATGGCGGATGCCGTGATCTCCGCGCCGCGCGGCCGCGCCTCACAAATGAATGCGGGCGCCGCGCGGGCCCGGGGCGAGATCGTGCTCTTCCTGCATGCCGATTCCCGCCCGCCGGAAGCGGTCGACGGACTCGTCATCGACGGCTTGAAGCGCGCGGGCCGGAGCTGGGGACGGTTCGATGTATCGATCGACGGCGAGCATCCGCTTCTGCGCGCGGTCGAGCGCCTGATGAACTGGCGCTCGCGCCTGACGGGCATTGCCACCGGCGACCAGGGCATCTTCGTCACGCGCACGCTCTTCACCGCGGCCGGGAAATTCCCCGACATACCGCTCATGGAGGACGTCGAGCTCTCGAAGCAGCTCAAGCGCTTTGGTCCGCCGCTCTGTCTCCGGCACCGCATCGTCACATCGGGCAGGCGCTGGGAAAAACGGGGCGTGGTGCGCACCATACTGCTCATGTGGCGACTGCGCCTCGCATACTGGCTGGGCGCGGACCCGCGCCGCCTCGCAATGCGGTATGGCGGCCGCTGAGCCCGCGACAGCCTGCATCATCGTATTCGCGCGCGCGGCGCACCCGGGCGCCGTCAAGACCCGCCTCATACCGCTTCTCGGGCCCGAAGGTTCGGCGGCGCTGCACGCGCGCATGGTCAAGCACTCGCTCGCGACCGCGCGCAAGGCCGCCCTCGGCGCAGTCGAGCTGCACTGCGCGCCGGATTGCGACGACGACTTTTTCCGATTTTGCGGCTGTCGCTATCGCGCGGAGCTGCGGGCACAGGCGGACGGCGATCTCGGCGCGCGCATGGCTGCCGCCGCGAGCGGCGCGCTGGCGGCCCACTCGTGCGTGCTGCTGATCGGAAGTGATTGTCCGGCTCTGACCTCCCGCCACCTGCGCGAGGCCTGCCAGGCGCTGCTTGGCGGTGCGGATGCGGTACTGGCGCCAGCGGAGGACGGCGGCTACGTCCTGATCGGCCTCTCCCGATTCGACGCACGGCTCTTCGAGGATATCGCCTGGGGCACCGAATCCGTGCTGCGGGAGACCCGGGCCCGTCTCCGTGCGCTCGAGTGGCGCTGGCATGAGCTGGAAACCCTGTGGGACGTCGACCGCCCTGAGGACTACCAGCGTCTTCTCTCGTCGGGGCTGCTCCCGACGATCAGTGCACGATGAGCAGCGCATGAATGTCTTACTCGCCGACGTAGTGCTCATCGTGCACTTCGCGTTTGTGCTCTTCGTCGTGGGCGGGCTCGGCGTCACCTGGCTCGGAGCTGCGCTGGGATGGCGATGGGTGCGCAATTTCTGGTTCCGCGTGGCGCACCTCTCCGCGATTCTTTTTGTCGCTGCGGAAGCGATCGCAGGCATCTGGTGCCCTCTGACGATCTGGGAAGCGCAACTGCGCGGCGTCGAATCGGATAAGGGCTTCATCGCGGCGTGGGTTCACCGCGTTCTCTTCTACAACTTCCCCCCGTGGGTCTTTACCACTGCGTACGTGGGATTTGCTCTGCTTGTCGCCGTCACTTTCTGGATGATTCCACCCGCCCAACGAAAGAGAAAGGGGCGCTGACGCGCCCCTTTCTCTTTCTCGGCCGGGACTGCGGTCTAGCCAAGCGCGTCGCCCCAGATATTGCGCGCCCAGCCCCAGGCGTAGTTGCCCTCCTCCACGCTCGCCTTCTTGGAGACGCCTCCCGCGCCTTTCACCGCCACCATGGTGTTCTTCGCGGCGTCAAACTTGTGCACGGAGGTGACGTGCATCGCAGACTGTCCGTCGACGAAGCTGTAGCAGGCGTTCATGATCACCGGGTGCCGGTTGACCGGGCGGCCCGCCAGCAGCGCGACGATCGCGGCCGCCGCGATCTTGCCGTGCTGGTTCGCCATGCTTCCCGATTTCGGCATCCCCGGCGCCGACACGGTAGCGTCGCCGAGCACGTGCACGCCCTTGACGGCAGTCGACTCGAGCGAGCGCCAGTCAACACCGCACCAGCGCTGGTTCGCCGTGACGAGCCCCGCCTTGACCGCGATGTCGCCGGCGCGCTGCGGCGGCACCACGTTCAGCACGTCGCCCTTCACGCTGTCGAACGTGAGCTTCACGGTCATGCCGCGCACGTCGATGTCCTCCAACTCGCTGTTGGGGCGATAATCGATCATGCCCTTGTAGACCCCGTTCCATGACTGCAGGAACAGCCCCTTCTTCGAGACGATGTCGGGGTTCGAATCGAGCACGATGATCTTCGAGCGCGGCTTCGCGCGCTTGAAATAGTCCGCGACCTGGCACACGCGCTCGTACGGTCCCGGCGGGCAGCGGTAGGGCGAAAGCGGAACGTGGAATACATAGACGCCGCCATCGCGCATCGCCTCCAGCTGCTTGCGCAGGATAACCGTCTGCTCGCCCGCCTTCCACGCGTGCGGGACCCGCATTTGCGCCTCCGCGCTCCTCAATCCGGGAACCTTGTCGAGCATGAAATCGATCCCGGGCGACACGACCAGCCGGTCGTAGGGGAGCGTCCCGCCGCTGGCAAGTCGCACCTGGCGGGCAGTGGTCTCGATTGCCACCACCTCGTCCCTCACCACGCGGACGCCGCGCCTTTTCAGGCCCTCGTAGCTCATCGTGATGCTGTCCATCGTGGTGTTGCCACCCAGCACGAGATTGCTGATCGGGCACGACACGAACGTGGAATTGCGCTCGACCAGAGTGACATCGATGTCGGGCGCCCAGACCTTGACGTAGCGGGCGCACGTCGCGCCCCCGAACCCGCCTCCGATCACGACCACGCGTCCCGCGCCGCCCACGCCCATGTCGGCGCATCCTGCGACCGCCGCGACCCCCGTCGAGGCGGCCATCCACTTCACGAACTCCCTTCTGGTAAGCGACACGGCGTCCTCCTCAATAGCCGCCGCGCGCGGCTGGAGCAGCCGCGGCCGGGCCGGGTTTGACACTCGCGAAGTAGCCGGCGATGAGCTCGAGCTCCTCATCCGTGTATCCCTTCGCCTGCTGGTGCATTATGGTGGCGGGACGCTGTCCTGCCCTGAGCGCCTTCATCTGCTGCAGCAGGTACGCCTTGTTCTGGCCGGCAAGGCTGGGCGGTATGCCGTTGACACTTCTTCCGTCCGTGCCGTGGCAGGTGAAACAGGTTGCGGCGAGGTTGCGGGCGTAAGTGCTGTCCTGCGCGTGCGCGACAAGCCCGCCCCACAGCAGCAGGACCGCGCACCCCGCACCGATTGCGACTGGTCTCATGGTATCCCCCTTCCTTTGTCGGTTCTCGCCCCGAGTGCTGGCGCCGTCTTGATCGGCTCCACCGTGCGACGAGACCCTCGAAGTGTCCGATTCCGCGCGATGAGCGTCAAGTGCGCGAGAGGCTTCGATGTCCCCCCGGAAATGATCCAGATCAAAAACGGAAAGGAAAACGCCCCGGTCCTTGCAGCCACCGGGGCGTTCAGGTTGCTTCGCGCGAGGGCCGCGCGGGATCAGGTCACGCCGGCGGGCTCCTCCGCGAAGGTGAGCCGGACCTTTTCGTTGTCGCCGATATCGACGGTCACCTTGCCGCCATGCGCCAGCCGGCCGAACAGCAGCTCGTCGGCCAGGGCCGAGCGGATGATGTCCTGGATGAGTCTCGCCATCGGACGCGCCCCCATCTGGGGATCGAAGCCTTTTTTGGCCAGATACTGGCGCAGCGCATCGGTGAACGCCGGCTCCACCTTCTTCTCCTCGAGCTGCTGCTCGAGCTGAAGGAGGAACTTGTCCACCACGCGCAGGATGATGTCTGCGTCGAGCGCGTTGAACGAGATGATGGCATCGAGCCGGTTGCGGAATTCCGGCGTGAAGAGGCGCCGGATTTCGGCCATCTCGTCTCCGGCCTGGGTGCTCGGGGTGAACCCCATCGACGACTTCGAGAGCTCCTGCGCGCCGGCGTTGGTGGTCATGACGATGGCCACGTTCCGAAAATCGGCCTTGCGCCCGTTGTTGTCGGTGAGCGTCCCATGATCCATCACCTGCAGCAGGATGTTGTAGATGTCCGGGTGCGCTTTCTCGATCTCGTCCATGAGCAGCACCGAGTACGGGTGCTTCGTCACCGCCTCGGTCAAGAGCCCGCCCTGGTCGAAACCGATGTAGCCCGGCGGCGCGCCGATGAGACGCGACACGGCGTGCCGCTCCATGTACTCCGACATGTCGAAGCGGATCAGCTCGACGCCCATGATGTAGGCAAGCTGGCGCGCGACCTCCGTCTTCCCGACGCCGGTCGGCCCCGAGAAGAGAAAGCAGCCGATCGGCTTCTGGGGGTTGCCGAGACCGCTGCGCGCCATCTTGATTGCGGCCGACAGCGCATCGATCGCCTTGTCCTGGCCGAAGACCACGGCCTTGAGATCGCGGTCGAGGTTCTTGAGGGCATTGCGATCGTCCGCCGACACCGCCTGCACCGGCACGCGCGTGATCTTGGCGATGATTTCCTCGATCTCGTGCTTGCCGATGATGCGCTTCTGCTTCGCGCGCGGAAGGATCTTCTGCGCCGCACCGGCCTCGTCGATGACATCGATCGCCTTGTCCGGAAGGTGGCGGTCATTGATGAAGCGCGCCGAGAGCTCCACCGCCGCCGTCAGCGCCGCGGGCATGTACTTCACGCCGTGGTGCTGCTCGAAGCGCGACTTGAGGCCCTTGAGGATCAGGATCGTCTCGGGCACGGACGGTTCGAGGACATCGATTTTCTGGAAGCGGCGCGACAGCGCGTGGTCCTTCTCGAAGACGCCGCGGAATTCCTGGTAGGTCGTGGCGCCGATGCATTTCAGCTGGCCGGTCTGCAGCGCGGGCTTCAGAAGATTCGATGCATCGAGCGTGCCGCCCGATGCCGCGCCAGCTCCGATCAGCGTGTGGATCTCGTCGATGAAAAGGATCGCGTTCGGATTGTCGACGAGCTGCTTCAGCACGGCCTTCAGCCGCTGCTCGAAGTCGCCCCGGTACTTCGTGCCCGCAAGAAGCGCGCCCATGTCGAGCGCGTAGACGTGGCAGCGCTTGAGCACCTCCGGCACGTTGGCTTCGACGATGCGGCGCGCAAGGCCCTCGGCGATCGCGGTCTTGCCGACCCCGGCCTCGCCGACCAGCAGCGGGTTGTTCTTGCGCCGCCGGCACAATGTCTGGATCACGCGCTCGAGCTCGCGCTCGCGTCCGATCAACGGATCGATCTTGCCGGCAAGCGCCATGGAGTTCAGATTGAGCGTGAAATTCTCGAGCGCGCCGCCGGGCGTGCCCTCCTGCTCCGCCTCGGCCTCGTGCTCGCCCTTCTGCGGGCTCGCCTGCGGCACCTTGGTGATGCCGTGCGAGATGAAATTGACGACGTCGAGCCTCGTCACGCCCTTTTGGTGCAGGAAGTAGACCGCGTGGGAATCCTTTTCGCCGAAGATGGCGACCAGCACATTGGCGCCGGTCACTTCCTTCTTGCCCGAGGACTGAACGTGCAGGATGGCGCGCTGGATCACGCGCTGAAATCCCAGGGTCGGCTGGGTGTCGGCCTCTTCGCCCGCCAGGATCGGGGTGTGCTCGGTCACGAACTCGGCGAGCTGCTTGCGCAGGTCCTCGATGTCAGCGGCGCACGCGCGCAGGACCTCGGATGCCGACGGATTGTCGAGCAGCGCGAGCAGCAGGTGCTCCACGGTGATGAACTCGTGGCGCTTCTGCCGGGCCTCCATGAAGGCCATGTGAAGGCTGACTTCCAGTTCCTGCGCGATCATGTCATGTCTCTTCCATCACACACTGTAACGGATGCTGGTGCTGCTTGGCGTACGATTTTACCTGTTCCACCTTGGTCGCGGCGACATCGCGCGGGTAGACCCCGCACACCCCGATGCCGTCGCGATGCACCTTCAACATGATCTGCGTCGCCTTTTCGCGGCTCAGCGCGAAGAATTTCTGCAGCACGATGACGACAAAATCCATGGGCGTGTAGTCGTCGTTCAAGAGCAGCACCTTGAACATCGGCGGTGCCTTGACCTTGCTCTTTTTCGCCTCAAGAACCGTGTCTTCCCGCTGTCGAATCGCCATGGCTACAACCGGGCATAATTCCGTGCTTCGATTGGTATTTTCACCATAATCCGGAATTTTTCAAGTGGCGAATTCACGCCGCCCCGGGGGGGTTACTTGACTTCCATGGGCAAATGTCCTAGAAAGCGACTAGGTGTTTGGCTTCAAGCGCTGTCGCTTACCGGTATCGCCCGTACGCGCTCTTGAAACTCAAACAGCGTGCGGGCGCATGCCCGCCAATTCTCGGCAGAGGTAGGTGTATGGCAACAGGGACGGTGAAGTGGTTCAACGATGCCAAGGGTTACGGGTTCATCACCCCGGACGACGGCAGCGAAGATCTGTTCGCACACTTCTCGGCAATCCAGATGAGCGGTTTCAAGACGCTCAAGGAAGGCCAGAAGGTGTCGTTTGAAGTAACGCAGGGCCCGAAAGGCAAGCAGGCCTCGAACATCCAGGCCGCTTCCTGACCACCCGCGCCGGCCAGGCCGGCGAGCTGAGCCATACACAGAAAAGCCCACGCAACTTCGGTTAGCGTGGGCTTTGTCCATTGGGGGCGCTATCGCCGCCGGCGTAGTACTCCGCCCCAAGGCACCAGACCTTCCGACCACGCCTGCTGCTGCCGGTGTTGCGGCCGGATGGTTTGGCGCATGGCCGCGTCGGGAAAGACGCTGTTACGCGGTACCCCAGGGTTTGATCGCCGCCTTGAGCTTTTGATAGCCCTCCAGGTAGCGCGGTCGTTTGCCGCTGTAGATCCTGTCGAAGACCTCAAGCTGCGTGTCGAGCCAGCCTGCGAGTCGCTCGTTGCCCGGATTGGCCGCCTTGTAGGCCTCGTTGATCAGGACGAAATGAATCCGCGGATCGTAGGGCTGCTTCTCGCCGCCGACCGTCTCGTCTCCGGCAAGCAGCCGCAGCAGCATCGCGTCGGCCGAACCCAGCGTCTGCTCGAAGATGGGCTCGCCCTGCATGCGGTACATGACGCTCGTCATGTCCTTGCCGTTGGTCATGGTAAAGCCCATCTCTTTCCACAGCCGGTTCATGTCGGCACCGGCTTTGACCTGGTCGAGAATCTTTTGCCCCCACCCGCGCAGCACGTCGGGCGCATCGGCCATCAGGTCCGTCAGGCGGTCCCCGTCGAGATCGGTTGCATACACGAGAACCTTGCGCTGCCGGTACATGTCATGCAGCAGAATGCCGAAATTGGTGTCGGAGATGTGCTCATTGATTTCCCCGCCCCAACTTTCCATCCCGGCCTTGAAGTCCTTGGGCAGCAGGGCGACGATCGCATCGACGTTCGCCTTGTGCTCGGCGTAGGCGTCGACCGAGTAGCGCCGCTTGAGCTCGAACTTCGTGCCCTGGAGCAGCCAGCGCAGGATGCCCGCGTTGACGGCGTCCTCCTGGGCCTGCGTCGGCTTCGTCGCGACGCGCCCGATCTGCCCCGTTTCGTTCACCATCTTCAGAAACAGGCGCACGGCATACGCCATGCGCACGCCCGGGGTGTTCATCTCGGAGTGGATGTTGCCCGAATCGCGATCCACGCGGAATTTCTTGCCATCCTGCGAATAGGGCAGGCCGGGCATGAAACGCACATTGGTGATCGTGCCGTAGGGCCGGACGTTGCAGTAGACGCCAGCCGCCGTGCGCAGCGGCGCGTTCGCCGATTTGCCGAAGACCACGACTTTCCTGCCGTTCTCGTTGACCATGAAGTCGCCGGCGGTCGACCACTTGATCGCCGTGTAGTCGAGCTTGCCAAACCACTCAAGCGACTTGAGCTTGGTGTCGTGCCGGAACTGCGCCATCATCGGCACACCGAGGAACGGCAGGCCCAGCACATCGAGTGCCATCAGCGTGCCGTTGAGCGCGAACATGTCGGTCAATGCGTGCGCGACGGGCTTGACGTCCCCCGACGCATTCCCGCCTTCCCAGATGATGGCGTCGGAAATACCGCGCGGCTGGACCTTCGAGCGCTTGTAGATGCCGTCGAGCAGCTTGAAGAGATCCCCGGTCTGTTCTTCCTGGGCGATTTTCAGCAGGTCGAGTTTTTCAGTCATGACGCATCTTTCTCCGTTCGAATCGGGTCATCAGGTCATCCGGAAGCCGGGGCGGCCAGGCAGAGGCTTCTGGACCGGGTCTCGGTGCAGGATCGTGACTGCCGTTACGGGTTCCTGTCTTCAGCGGATGAAGGGATTCATCGGACGGCGCGCGGCGCGGTCGTGACGCTGATGGGGCCATCCGGAAAGGGGCGAATTATATCAAATGCCCTGCCTCGGCCCGCCGCCCTCCGGCCGGGCTGCGCGACGCTCACAGGGTAAGCCTTTCGGGCACTCCAGTTGCACGAGAATCCGCCTTCCGTGAGGCGCGCTCGCGCCCTCCGCTCGCGCCCCCTTCTTACGCGCCGGCGGCTGCAGCGCGAACGCGCTAAATGCCCGCCTACGATAGGAATTTTGAAATCTCTCCAGCCAGTATTTGTGCTTATGCGTGAGCTAGAAAATTTCTACTTGACAATTGGTTGCATTACATATCAGATTCCCCGTAATGCAATGCAACATTGGTTGTGTGCTGCGTTCCCACGATATGCAATTGAGCGGCGCGTGCACGCGACCCCACTCCATCAACGACACGAGGACACCACGACATGAGCCGACGTAATGCTCTCCCCGCAGGCGTCGATATCCTGGGCCGGATGAAACCGGTTTACGAAGAGATTCTCACGCCCCAAGCCCTCGCATTTGTCGCGAAGCTCGCGCGCAAGTTCGAAGGGCGGCGCCGGGAGCTCCTCGCGGCGCGGCGCGTGCGGCAAGCCGAGTTCGACGCGGGCAAGCTGCCCGATTTCCTGCCGGACACGCGGGTTGTCCGTGAGTCCGATTGGACGGTCGCTCCCGTTCCCCGCGACCTGCAGGACCGGCGCGTGGAGATCACCGGGCCGACCGACCGCAAGATGGTGATCAACGCGCTCAACTCCGGCGCGAGCGTGTTCATGGCCGATTTCGAGGACGCGAACGCGCCGACGTGGGACAACATGATCGCAGGCCAGATCAACCTGCGGGATGCCGTGAGCCGCACGATCTCCTTCGTGAGCCCCGACGGCAAGGACTATCGCCTGGATGACAGGATCGCAACGCTCATGGTGCGCCCGCGCGGGTGGCACCTCGTCGAAAAGCATGTCCTGATCGACGGCGAGCCGGTGTCCGGTGCACTTTTCGATTTCGGAGTCTGCTTCTTTCACAGCGCGAAACCCGCGCTTGCGCGCGACAGCGGGCCCTATTTCTACCTCCCCAAGCTCGAGAGCCACCTCGAAGCCCGGCTGTGGAACGACGTCTTTGTCACGGCGCAGCGCGAGCTCGGCATTCCCCTGGGCACGATCAAGGCAACCGTTCTCATTGAAACGATCGTCGCCGCGTTCGAAATGGACGAGATCCTCTACGAGTTGCGCGAGCACTCGGCGGGGCTCAACATCGGGCGTTGGGACTACATCTTCAGCTGCATCAAGAAATTCCGCTCGCACCCGCATTTCTGCCTCGCCGATCGCGCGCAGGTCACGATGACGGCTCCCTTCATGCGCGCGTACGCGCTCATTCTCATCAGGACCTGTCATCGGCGCAACGCGTTTGCCATGGGCGGGATGGCAGCGCAGATCCCGATCAAGGACGACCCGGTGGCGAACGCCGCGGCCCTGGAAAAGGTTCGCGCAGACAAGGTGCGCGAGGCGACCGACGGTTGCGATGGCACCTGGGTCGCGCATCCCGGGCTCATCGAGGTCGCCAAGGCCGTGTTCGACCAGCATATGCCCACGCCGAATCAGGTCCACCGCAAGCGCGATGACGTAGAGGTCAGGGCAAAAGACCTGCTCCACTTCAAGCCGGAGAAACCGATTACCGAGCAAGGGCTGCGCAACAATATCAGCGTCGGCATCCAGTACATCGGCGCGTGGCTCGCGGGCAACGGCTGCGTGCCCGTCTTTAACCTGATGGAGGACGCCGCCACCGCCGAAATTTCGCGCTCGCAGATCTGGCAGTGGATCCGCAGCCCCAAGGGCGTGCTCGACGATGGGCGCAAGGTCACCAGGGAGCTTTTCCGGAAGCTCCTGCCCGAGGAGCTCGCAAAAGTACGGAAGCTGCTTGGCGAAGAGTCCTGGAGAACCGGATGCTACGAGGAAGCCGCCCGGCTCTTCGAGGAGATCACGGCGAGCGACGACTACGTCGAATTCCTCACGCTGCCGGCCTACGACTGGCTCACCCGTGATTCTCGCGAGAGCGTCGCCGCCTGATCGCCGCGCGACAGCGCACTGCGTCCCGCTGCGATCGGGTTCCGAAGAACTTTCGCTCGGCGCACGCGGGTTTTCGTAAGCTCGGCGTAAGCAAATCCGTCTCCACGCGGAGACAGCTGCAGTTCCGCCCGACATTTTCGGCGTTTTCTGTCGCGAGATCGTTGCGGCGGCAATGCGTTTGCAATACGCTTTTTGCCGCTCGTTCGAGCGGCCGGCGGTTTCGCCGCTGGCAACAAACAGGATTTAGGGAGGCTTCATGAAGCAGCTAATCGCAGTAGTCATGGCCGGGACCTTCGCGTTGATGGCGAGCACTCCGGTCGTCGCAGCCGAGAAGGTTGATCCGGCGGTCGCCAAGGCCTGCAAGGGCAAGAAGGCCGGCTCGGAAGTGATGGTCGGGGGCAAGAAGGTGAAGTGCCCGGCCGCGACGAAGTAAGGGCCGGAAGGCAGCGCGATGACGAGGACAATGCGAATGCACGCTTGATCCGGATCGGCGCGCGCCAGTCCAACAAGGGCGGGGTCAAGACCCCGCCCTTGGTTTTTTTCAGAGACAGTGGCCCGCCAGATGGCGAGCGCATTTCGTCATGTCGAAGGCGTCCGGGGCCCGTTGAGCCGCACGACACTTTCATCCGGCGCCGACCGGGTTGCATCCTGTACAATCTGCGAACACGATCATGGCAGGAAAACGCGTCATCGTCGGGATGTCGGGCGGCGTCGATTCATCCGTCGCTGCCCTGCTGCTCAAGCGTCGGGGCTATCGGGTATCCGGCCTCTTCATGAAGAACTGGGAGGACGACGATACCGACGAGTATTGCTCATCGCGCGAGGACCTCGTCGATTGCGTGGCGGTGGCGGATCGGCTCGGCATCGAGATCGATGTCGTCAACTTCTCGTCCCAGTACAAAAAACGGGTCTTCGAGGATTTCCTCCGCGAGTACCGCGCGGGCCGCACGCCCAATCCCGACGTGCTGTGCAACGCCGAAATCAAGTTCCGGGCATTCCTGGATCACGCGCTCGATCTTGGCGCAGACTACATTGCGACGGGACACTATGCGCAGATCCGGTCGAGCGAGGGCGTCTTCCAGCTGCTCAAGGCCGAGGACGGGACCAAGGACCAGAGCTATTTTCTCTATCGCCTGACGCAGGAGCAGCTTTCGCGGACGCTGTTTCCTCTGGGCGCCCTCCATAAGCGCGACGTGCGCGAGCTCGCGCGGGCCGAAGGACTGCCTGTGCACGACAAGAAAGACTCCACGGGCATCTGCTTCATCGGTGAGCGCCCGTTCCGCGAGTTCCTCGGCCGCTATCTTCCGCCGCAACCGGGAGAGATACGCACGCTCGACGGGCGTGTCATTGGCCGGCACGAGGGCTTGATGTACTACACGATCGGGCAGCGCCAGGGCCTTGGCATTGGCGGCAGCCGCGACGGCGACGGCGAGCCGTGGTACGTCGCAGCCAAGGATCGTGAGCGCAACCGCTTGATCGTCGTGCAGGGGCGCGAGCAACCCGCGCTCTACCACAGCCGGCTGCGCGCGACCCATTTGACCTGGGTGAGCGGGCTCGCGCCCCATTGCCACTGGGTTTACAGCGCAAAAACGCGCTATCGCCAGAAAGACGCGCCATGTTCGATCGACAGCGTGACCGCCGAGAAGTGCACGATCGATTTCGCCGAGCCGCAATGGGCGATTACGCCCGGCCAGTCGGTCGTCATCTACGAAAGCCAGGTGTGTCTGGGCGGAGGCATCATCGAGGCCGCGGAGCGGCCCAGGATCGAAGACGACCGCCTGCGCGAGTGTCCGCAGGGAACCGAGCCCTTCCCAGCTGAAGGATGAAGGATCAGGGAAAAAACCGTTAAGCAACGTTTTTTTCGCCATCCGCCATTCGCCATCCGTCATTCGCCATTCACCTTGACGTGCTCCCGAAGCGGGCGTTAGGCTTCATGCCTTCAATTAACCTGACCCGCCACAACATGGAAACCGCCGAGCGTTTCACGCTCTTCACCCAGCCCGGGTGAAGCAGCTGCCTTCGAGCGAAAGAGTTTCTTTCGAAAAAGGGCATTGACTTCGACGTCGTCGACGTGCTGAACGACGCGGGGGGGCGTGAGCGGTTGCTCGCCTACGGCGTGCGCAACCTGCCCGTCGTGGCGAAAGGCGAGCAATACGTATTCGGCCAGAATCTCGAGGATGTGGCCGAGTTCATCGGCCTCGCCGGCACGGGACACACGCCGCTGCCGCCGGAGAAGCTCATCGAGAAATGGATCACCGTGCTGCGCGCCGCGCAGCGCTGTCTGCGCCAGCTCCCGCGCGAGCGCCTGGAGAGCCGCGTCATCGAGAATCGCGATCGCTCGATCCGGCTTCTCGGACACCACGTCTTTCGCATCGCCGAAGCCTACCTTGAGACGGTGGTCGACGGCGTCGAGTACAGCAACAGCCTTGCCACGGTGCCGCCCAAGGATGGCACTTTCGTGGACGGGCCGGAGTTCGTTGCCTATGGCGATGACGTGATCGCGAGGCTCGAGAAGTGGTGGAACGGGCTCGGCGATCGAGAATGTCAGCAGAAGCTCAAGACCTACTACGGCCTGCAGACGGTGCACCAGCTCTTCGAGCGCTGCACCTGGCATTCGGCGCAGCACGTGAGACAGCTCACCCATCTCCTCGAGCGCTTCGGAATCGAGCCCGACCGTCGTCTCACGCCGGATGATCTGGCGGGGTTGCCCCTGCCTGAGCGGCTGTTTGAATAGGGCGAATCGCAACCGGCGGGGAAAAGATGGCGCAAAGCGAAATCCGCGGCTACACGGTGCAGGCGCGCTCGACGGACACGTTCGGGCGCGTGCTCTGTAACACCCGCAACCATCATTTCATCGTCGATGGCCCCGTGCAGAACGGGTGCCCGGGCGAGGCCGTTACGCCCGCCGAGCTCTTTCTCGCGGGCATCGCCGCATGCGGAGTGGAGCTCGTTCAGGCCATCGCGCGCGACGAAAAGCTCCCGCTGCAGGCGGTCAGCGTCGCGATCGAGGGCGCGCTCGATCGCAGCAATCCCGTGCGCCGCGACGTGACGGTCTTCAACACGGTCCGGCTGCGCTTCGGCGTGAAGGGCGTGACGCAGTCGCAGGGAGAGATGCTCATCGACCGCTTCAAGGGGCGCTGACCCCTCTATGGCAGCGTCGCAGTTGCGACGCCGGATGTGCAAGTCGAGGTAAGCGCAGCCGCCTGAGCCGGTCAGAAGCACGGTTGAACCGCCGAGACGCCGAGAAGACCCGGCACAGGAGCACTGCGGGCGTGGGCCAAAGCTAGGTCAGGCGGTCGACGCAGGTCTTGTCGATGTCCTTCGCCCCGCGTATCCCATCGAGGCTTCCCATCGGTCCGTCCGCATAGCCGCCCACCGATCCGCTCAGCCCGAAGCCTGCATTTTTCGAAGCCGCATCGGTCTCGTTCGGGCCGAGATCGAACATCCTGTCCTCGTTGCCGAGGTTCACGCCGGAGTTCTGGCTCGCAGTGATGCCGTTCGCGCCATTGCCGGATATGGAGTTACCAAAGATGTCGGCCTGCGAATGTCTGCTGACGAAGACCCCGCTTCCTCCATTGCCCTCGATCTTGTTGCCTACGATTCGGGCGGCGGACGCGCGGGTCACTGCAATGCCGTGCTCACCACAACGACGGATTGTATTGGCTGCACGGCCCAGCGGACGCAGCAGGTAACCGATCCTCGCCACCGAGCTCTCGCCGACGTCGATCCCGAACCCGGGAACCTCTTCGATTGTGTTTCCCGCGATGCGGCTGACGCCGCTGTGATCCATGTGAATGCCGTGCCGGCCCGTCTTGCGGATGACGTTGCCCTCGATGGTAGCCGCCGCGCCCCCGGCCGCTCCGGAAAGATGGATCCCGTCGCGCCCCGCGCTGATCGTGAATCCCTTGATCGTGACGTCTTTGCCGCGAATGAAGAATCCGTCGCCTTTGGCGGGCACATCGATCACCGCCTTGCCCTGGCCGTCGAGCGTGATGCGTATCACCTCCGAGGGAATGTTGATGGTCTCCCGGCATGTGCCGCTCACCACAATGGTATCGCCCGGTTTGGCGCCGGCAATCCTGTCCTGGATTCTCTCTCCAGCGTCGCAATCAACTTTGTGTATGGTCATGCTCTGGAAACAACTCAAGAAAGCCGAGGGTTAGGAATAGTCCTCGTCGGTGGCAATTAAGAGTGAGTGGGTGACATCCTTATCAGCTACGCGAGCCAAGATCGAGCCAAGGCACAAGTCCTCGCAGAAGCACTTGTGCAGCGAGGCTGATTATGGTTTTACGCAGTTCGCGAACTCGTAGAGACCTTGCTTTCCTTTGTCGTTACTTAGGCAGAAATGATCCGACCTGGAGAGCTCCTGGACCCCTTTAGCCGCTTCCGGAGACCGCCGCAGGACGACGCCCTTTAAGGCAAAGTCCGTCTTAAAGTCCCGCTGGCAGGAGGGCACTCGGGTCACCTTTGCACTACAGGTTGGCGTCGAGTATCCAAAAAAGTTCTTGTTCACGTCAAAAACACTGCTGCGAGACATTGAAACGCAAATCATGCCCCGGGAGTCGCAGGCGTCGTTTCCCGACTGATCGGCGGTAACGGCGACCGGGAAGAGATCCGGCGCCAGAATACCGGCCCGCGTAACGCCCCCGGGCAAGGCATAGCATGTGATGAATCCCGCTGCGGCCGCGGCCCCAGCGGTGTAGTAATAGGCGGTCGGAAGGGCCGAGGCCCTGTCGGCCAGGAGATCACGCCCAACACGTAGGAAATGGAGCGGCGCCGTGGTTAACCCGACGATTCCGAACAGCCCGAAGAGACGATTGCGCTTGTCACGGGATAGTTCGATTCCCTCTTCTTGAAGGCGTTTGAGGATGGCCGCACGGATTTTGCGTTTGCCAACACCCTTCTCCTCCAGGTCGCGCACTGTGGCTAGAAGTTCGTTGATCATTGGAACGAAGTCGGAATGTTGGCGCGCCTTAAGCCTCTCGGTGAGAGGCGTCGTATCTCCCAGCACCGGCACCAAGGGGCGGTTGGGAAACTGTGTGTCAAAGCTCTCATACTCCCGCCGCACCCAGTCCGATCGTGCGGCATGTCGGGTCCAGAACACCAGAAGCACATCGGCTGCGTGGAGTTCTTCCTCCAGCTTTTCCTTCCAACGCTTGCCGGGCAGGATGGACCGCTGGTCCATGAAGATATCGTGTTCCAGCGCCTCCAAGAGAGAAACGAGCCCCGCCACGCGCTGCCGATCGGCCCGGCTGTAGGACATGAAAACCCGCCGTGCCCTCGCTGGGTGACGTTCGGATCCTTCAGTCATAGGTCTCCACTTTACTCCGCCCTACCGCCAGTAGCACATGGATAGACCGATAGGAAAATAGATCCGGCTCGTTTGACGTCTTTTGCCGGTTGCGGCGGTTCCGCGCTGATTCGGGTCGAGCAGAGGCCCCACAGGCGGGGATTTTGCGCGCGGATCGGCGGATCTGCAACGCCGATGACCTGCCCCCTGTGACGCTACCAGTTCGAAGTTCGTAAAGTCCTCGGTTGCAAGATTAAATGATCCGCAGTTCTGTCACTTTACCGGGTCCCAAACGATGTCGCGCCACGAACTCCGCCGGCGGCATGCGCCCGATCCTGCTATGGGGTCGAGCCTCGTTGTAATCCCGGCGCCACTCGGCGATCACCGCTCGCGCATCTTGCAGCATAGCTCCTATACCGGCACCCCGGCCTCGGCTTCCTTCAAAAACCCGATGATCTGCTGCTCGGTAAACCGCCTCTTCTTCACGTCCGCTTCTCCTCTCAGAAACGGACTTTACTAATTTCCCGGTGGTATCGTCTAAGGGGGGCAGGTCACTCCTACTACTATTTTCTTCGCGGTAAAGCTTCTTCCACGGGCAGAGCGGAAGCGGGAGGACCTTTCGCCCTCCCGCCCTTACGTGTTCTTACCGCCAAGGTCTCAACAGGACAACGAAGGTGATGTAGTGCGTCACCAGGAGCGCAGGAACCCAGAACGCGGGTATCCAGTACGCCGGACCCATGAAGGGTGGCGCGTCGTAGATTGTGGCCAGTGATATGGCTGCGATCAGGTCCACGGTTCCTGCCACGTTGAAAATCCACACGAGCAGCCGCGCGCCGCTCCAGTTGCCCGCTACTGCGGGGATGGCGGCCAGGGCGAGCAGCGCGGCAAGCAAGTCGCCATACGCCGCCGGATAGGCAAACTGCGCAGGTACGCCAGGGTAGGTGGCGCCTGCCGCCAGGAACATCAGCCCAAGGTGCCGAAAGGAGTGCAGCAGGAGTATTGGCAGCAGCACGGTTCGCGGCTTGAGGTTCGCCAGGTTGGGCAGGAGGTAGAGCCGCGCCGCGATCCAGAAAACCAGCGTGCTGAACGCGAGGTTGACGGTGAGGATGCTCATGGTCACGGCTTTCAGTCGGGGATTTCGGGATCGACTAGGTTCGCGAGCTGCATAAGCGACTCCTGCCAGCCGAGGTAGCACGCATCGGGCGGAATGACGTCGGGCACGCCTTCCTGCACGACTGTCAGCTCGGTCCCGCACGAGACCTTCTTCAGCGTCACGGTCACTTTCATCTCGTCCGGCAGGTTCGGGTCGTCGAACTTGTCGGTGTAACAGATCAACTCGTTCGGCTTCAGCTCGAGATACTTCCCGCCGAAAGAGTGGCTCTTCCCCGTGGTGAAGTTGGTGAACGACGCCTTGTGCGTGCCACCGACCTTGGCATCGGCCTGATGGACCGTGCACGTGAAGCCGTACGGCGGCAGCCACTTACACATGGCGGCGGGGTCCAGGAAGGCCTTATAGACCCGCTGGGGCGGGGCCTTGAGAACGCGGTGAAGACGGATGGTGCTTGGCATGACTCTCTCCTTTTGTTGGTGCATCACCCCATAGTCGACCGGGACCTGGCCAAATCGACAGGCGAGTCTCCACACGGGTAAGACTCGATCGTTCCGCGGAGTTTGGGTAGCGAAAAAAGCGCTTTATGGATGGCTTGTCGAATATGAAAAGTCGAGTCTGACCCTAGCGAAGTCTGAAGATGCGCGCACTATTGTTATCTAGACGGTTCCCGTAGCCAACGCAGACCGGTTCGCGGCAATTCCGGTATGTCTGGCAAGAGAGATGTACGGCCAAGTCGCACGAACTTTTTGGACTCGCTTCGAATGACACCGCCGTCGGTTCGAACTTGATTTCTCGTAGCGTCCTTGTAGTCCATCAACTTTGGCCACGAAATCACCAGTTCCCTCTTTGCTCGCGTTACGGCAACGTAAAGAAGGCGGCGCTGCTCGTCGCGCTTACGTTCTGTTGCCGCCGGGGTCCCAAATGACAGGCCCGGAATAATCTGGTCTGCGACTCCAGCTACGATAACTACGTCGGCCTCAAGGCCTTTCGCGCCATGAAGGGTCATGATCTTGACGCGCGCGCGTTCCGCGACAACCAATGGAAGCCGGGTTGCGATGCGATATCTAAGTTGATCTAGAAATCCGCGAAGTTGCTCCCGACTCAATTCGTGGGCCGCGGTGGTTGCGTCCCCTAGTTCTTCTAGGTCTAACTTCGCTTTCTCTCGTTCCTCCTCATCGTCAATCTGCAATGCAAGTTCCGGGTTGAACAATGCGTTAAGTAGGCTTGGAGTATCTGCAGGGGCGTCCCTCAGAAACTTAAGGACTGATGCTGCTCGGGCGCGCACAGTACCGGAACCCACACCTTCAGCTCGAATTCGCCCTTCTGCGATTGCAAGTAGGAGATCCTCTCCCACAATGTCCTGTCGCAATACTCCTGCATAAGCTGGCGCGTTTCGCTTTGCGCTGTGCTGAATTCCGTCTCGATCAAATCCCAGCAAGACGCGCAATGCCACTGAGTCGTTCGGATTCGCAACGTAGCACGCCAGCGCAAAACGCTCTTGGACCAGTGGAACCTCCAAAACTTCCTCGTGGAAGGAGGTCGCGGCGTCGCGTCCTATCGCGCTCTTCAGTCGATACCCTATAAATCGGCGGGGCACCAATATGAGAAATTCTGTGTCCGATCTTTCCCGAACGTGGCGGGCAATTCCGCTTATTTCCGCGCCCAGTGAATTCCAGTAGACCAGAGACAACGCACCGCGTTCTGGGCGTCGTGGAATCATTGGCGGTTTCCGGCTTCCCGCCTGCGCCATCATCGCGTTTGCCAGATTGACTATTGTTTCACCACAGCGCCGATTTTCCGGAATTCCAAGATCGTCGAGTGCATCCCCCTGCCAGCGATCCTTGAATTCGGTGATACCTCCGGGGTGGTTGTATCGGAATGAATAGATAGATTGATCATCGTCACCCAGAACCACCAATGAGCAATTTTTGTGACCATAACTTTTCCACTAGCTGCTGCTCGGCAGCGGTCAGATCCTGATATTCGTCAATAATCACTTGTTCGAAGTCGCATGGCGGAATGCTCCCGGATTCCAGGCCTATGCGTGCCATATTGACGACTTCCTCAATCAACATTGCGCCATGTCGTCTGAGCCATCTGTCTAGTGCACCGACAAACCCGGCCTGCTCCAAAACCGCACCTTCTGCCCAAGCAGCGCATACTCGGTTCAGCTCGTCTTTCCGCCCCCGCTGGTCGCGGCCTTCTATTTGCTCCCCAATGTCGTAGAGCATCGCCTCCTTTTCGAAACCCAGAAGGAAACGAATTGTCCGTCCGGGACACGAGGGTGGATTTTCTCGAACAAGTTGAAGTGCGTATGAATGAAGGGTCGAAATCTGCACCCAGTCTTCCGCGACGGCACCATCACCCTCCCCATTGGGCACACCCAATTCTTCCTCTAACTCCCTTGCGATTGCACGCGTGAATGTTCCGACAAATACTCTTTTCGGCAATACGCCCTCGCCTTCAACCAAGCGTTGAACACGGCGCTTAAGACCAAGCGTCTTGCCCGATCCAGGTCCCGCGATTACGCGAATAATGGGTGCGTTGCTGTTGATAAGGCGTGGCAACTCCTCGCCCTCAATGTCCCTCAGCCAAGGCGGTATTGGAGGCGCGTCGGGCATATCAGTAGCTCATTCTTTCAAATATCCCTTGCAAGGCGCTTCGCAATTTGTCTTTCCAGCCAATCGGCAAAGGTGCCCACCTGCTCCAGCGCCTTCCTAAGCTTCTCGCCGGGGACACTGACACAGGGCGTCAGCCACGGCGTGAGCCTTTTTCCCTCATCCATGAATAGGAGCCGCTCAACGTCGTCAATAAAGAGGGCGCGTGGAAGCTTTTCCAAATCCGAGCGGGAATAGTTTGGGCCGGGGCTGGCGATATATTCGGGGTGCTGGATACGATTGCGCGCTAGGACAATCTCCTCCAGCAAGGATAAATCGCTCGGTCCGTCCCGAAAATCGATTCCAAAATTGCGCTTGAAGCACGCGGCATACTTGTTAATCCATCCCTGTTCACGACACGAGTCGTCGAGGGTCCGGCCCAATTCTCTTTCCCACACATTGAAGTAGAGGCGAAGGACAGCCGCGAGCATGGACACGCAAGCATGGCCTAGGAATTGAAGGCTCTCCTCAGCCTCCTGCCATTCGTCAAGGAACGGGGGCAATCCGTCTTCGCTATATGGCGGGTTGTCGTAGGGCGCTTCGCTTTCGCCAATCTTCCGCTTGATCTCTTCGAATGGCTTCGCTGCCGTTTCATAAAAGCGCCGGATGAACTCGAGGCGATCCTTGAGGATAAACAGGGTCAGTGTAACTTTTCCGCCGCGCACGCATGGTCGGCTGACAGGAAAGTTACACTGACCCTATTTATTCCTGTATTTATTGTCCGTGAATCGTGAATCGAACCCGGCGGTCTCGGCGTCTCGGCGGTTCAACTGATCTTGCCCGTCTTGGCGTCCTGGCGGTTAGTCCGGTTACGGCACCGTGATTCCCGCCTCCTTGATGATCTTCGCGTACTTGGCGAGATCGCGCCTGATGACCTTCGCAAACTCCTCCGGCGTATTCCCGACGAGGTCATTTCCCGCCGGCGGGCCGATGCGCTCGACGACGTCCGGCGACGCGAGCGCCCGCACCACCGCCCGGTGAAGCGTGTCCACAATAGGTGCGGGCGTGCCGGCCGGCGCAACGACCGCCTGCCACTGCGTGATCTCGTAGCCCTTGAGCCCCAGCTGGTCGAGGGTCGGGACATCGGGAAGCGCGGGCGCGCGTTTCATCGCCGTCACCCCGAACGCCCGCAGCCGCCCGGCCCTGATGTGCGGCACCGCCGTCACCACCGTGTCGAACATGTAGTTGGTCTGCCCGCCGAGCAGGGAGGCGAGTGCCACGGCGCTGCCGGTGTAGGGCACGTGGATCGCCTTCGTTCCCGTCATCAGGTTGAACAGCTCGCCCGCAAGGTGGTTGCCGCCGCCAATCCCGGTCGAGCCATAGGTGAGCGCGCCCTGCTTCGACTTGAGCGTTGCCGTCAGGTCTTCAAGGGTCCTCAACGGAGAGGTCGCGAGCACGACCAGCACATACCAGTAGACCGTTCCCTGGCTGATCGGCTGAAAATCCCGCACCGGATCGTATGGCACCTTGCGGTAGAGGTTGGGATTGACCGTCAATGGGCCACTGTTGCCCATCAGGATCGTGTAGCCGTCGGGCGCGGCTTTCGCCACGAGCGCCGTGCCGATTCCGCCATTCGCGCCGGCGCGGTTGTCGACCACAACGCTTTGACCCAGATATTCCGAGAGCTTCCGGGCAATCGTGCGCGTGAAGAGATCGCCCGCGCCGCCGGGGTTGTAGGGACAGATGAAGCGGATCGGCTTGACCGGGTAGCCCTGCGCGGATTCCGGTTTCTGCGCATAGGCGCCAGCGCAGGCCAGGAAAGCGGCGACGATCGCTGCGCATCTCGTCGAGGCGCTCATCATTGTTCTCTCCTCCCTCGGTGCCGGCAGGCGCTCCGCGCGGCAGCCCCGGCGCAGAGCGCGGTTGGAGAATAGCACGGCGCCTGAAGTTGGGCTAAACTTCAAGGCCTTCGTAGCCATACCTGCTCCCCCGCAACGCCATGATCGCCGCCGATGCCCACAACGCAGCGCTGCGCGCCTCGCCGCCATGAAGGCTGGACCGTCCGCGCGTCGCGCGATCCCCTCGTTGGACCGGCTGCTCAGGCTTGAGGCGGTCGGCGGGCTTGTTGCGCGTTACGGTCGCCCCCTTGTAACCGAGGCGGCGCGCGCCGAGCTCACGGCGCTGCGCTCGGCGCTTTCGCGCCGCGGCGTCGGCCACGGCGACGGCGCGCACTTCGATGACGAGGCCTTCGTGCAGGCCTGCGCGGCGCGGCTCGTTGAGGAGACGCGGCCATCGCTTCGGCCCGTTTTCAATCTGACCGGCACGGTGCTCCACACCAATCTCGGACGCGCCCTCATGCCGCAGGCGGCTGCCGATGCGGTCGTGCGCGCGATGATGCGCCCCGTCAACCTCGAGTTCGACCTCGGTGGCGGGGAGCGCGGAGAGCGCGACCGGCACATCGAGCGCTGGTTGACGAAGCTGACGGGCGCCGAAGCGGCCCTGGTCGTCAACAACAATGCTGCCGCGGTCTATCTCGCGCTCAATACCCTCGCGCCCCGCAAGGAAGTTCCGGTCTCGCGCGGCGAGCTGATCGAGATCGGCGGCGCGTTTCGAATTCCCGACATCATGGCGCGTGCCGGATGCAGGCTGCGCGAGGTGGGGACAACCAACCGCACGCACCTGAAGGACTACGCCGCCGTGATCTCGCCGCGGACCGCGGCGCTCATGAAGGTGCACACCAGCAATTACGCGATACAGGGTTTCACCGCGTCGGTCGCGGAGCCCGATCTCGCGTCCCTTGCCCGCAAGCACCATCTGCCGTTCATCGTGGATCTGGGCAGCGGCATGCTGGTCGATCTCGAGGAGTACGGCCTTCCGCACGAGCCCACTCCGCGCGATGCGCTCGAGGCCGGCGCGGACGTCGTTACCTTCAGCGGAGACAAGCTGCTGGGCGGCCCGCAGGCGGGTCTCGTCGTGGGGCGGGGCGAACTGATCGAGCGCATGCGCCGCAACCCGATGAAGCGCGCGCTTCGGGTCGACAAGATGACGCTGGCCGCGCTTGAAGCGATCCTCCGGCTCTACTCCGATCCGGCGCGGCTGCGCGATGCTCTTCCGACGCTTCATTGGCTCACCCGCCCCCTGCGCGATATCGAGGCCCAGGCGCAGCGCGTGCTGCCCGCCATGCAGTCGGCGCTGGGAGACACGGCCTCCTGCACCATCGTCGAGGTGAAAAGCCAGATCGGCAGCGGATCGCTGCCCGTCGACCTCATCGCAAGCAGCGGCATCGCGGTGAGCGTGCCGGGAAAGCGGCGCGGCGGGGCAGCGGCGCAGATTGCGGCGGCATTTCGCGCGCTGCCCGTTCCGGTAATAGGCCGCGTGCGCGAAGGCGCTTTCATCATGGATTTCCGCTGCCTGGACCACGAAGACGAGTTCCTCGCCCAGCTCGCCCAGCTGAAGATCCAGAATCTTTAGCCACAGAGAGCACAGAGATCACAGAGAAGACGAAACACACACCTCTTCATGATAACCAGAACTCTTGCTCCCCTGTGTGTACTCTGTGTTCTCTGTGTTCTCTGTGGCTGAATTAGGGCTTACGGAATGATCGTAGCGACGGCGGGACACATCGACCACGGCAAGACGCTGCTCGTCAGGACGCTGACGGGCGTCGACACCGACCGGCTGCCGGAGGAGAAGGCGCGCGGCATCTCGATCGATCTGGGATTCGCCTACTGGCCGCTGCCGAGCGGCACTGTCATCGGCTTCGTGGACGTCCCAGGGCACGAGCGTTTCATCCGCAACATGCTGGCCGGGGTCTGCGGCATTGACTTCGCGCTCCTCGTTGTCGCTGCCGATGACGGCGTGATGCCGCAGACGATCGAGCACCTCAACATTCTCGACCTCCTCGACATTCGGCGGGGACTCGTCGCTCTCACCAAGGTGGACCGCGTCGCGGCGGAGCGTGTCGCGCAGGTCACTGCCGCCGTCAAGGCGCTGCTGGCCGGCACGCGGCTCGAAGGCGCGCCGGTGATGGCGGTATCGGCAGTTGCGGGGATCGGCATCGATCACCTGCGACACGCCCTCATCGCTGCAGCAGATGCCGAGTCAGCCCGCTCGGCCGAGGGCCAGTACTTCAGGCTCGCGACCGACCGCGCGTTCACGGTGGCAGGCAGCGGAACCGTCGTCACGGGCACGGTTTTCAACGGCACGGTGATGCCGGGCGACCGGCTCGTCGTCTCGCCCAAGGGCTCCCAGGTGCGCGTGCGCGGCATCCAGATGCGCGGCGCCGCCGCGGAACGCGCGCGGGCCGGCGAGCGCTGCGCCCTGAATCTCACCGGCGCCGATCTCGAGACGGTGGCCCGCGGCGACTGGATTCTGCACGAAGCGATTCATGCACCCACGCAACGAGTCGACGCGCGCGTCACGGTGCTTGCGAACGAGGAGCGCGCGCTCGAGCACTGGACGCCGGTTCACGTGCACCTCGCGACGGCGGATGTCACGGCGCGCGTGTCGATCTCGCGGGGCGGAGCCATCGCACCGGGAGCCTCGGGCATCGTCCAGCTCACGCTCGACAAACCGGTTGGCGCGCTCCACGGCGACCGCTTCATCCTGCGGGATCAATCGGCGCGGCGCACCCTGGGCGGCGGAGTGATCATCGACCCCTTTGCGCGTGCCGGCCGGCGAGCGGCTGCCGCGCGCGCCGCCGAGCTTGCTGCCCTCGCATCGGGACCCGCCGAAGCCGCGCTGCCCGAATTGCTCAAGTGCCAGGAGCAGGGAGTGAACCTCGCGCACTTCGAGCGCGCGTTCAACGTGAAGCCGGACCGGGCGGTTGAGCTCTATGCCGCCTGCGGCATCATGGCGCTCGGCAAGGATGCGCGGATCGGCGTTGCCGCTGCCGTGCACGACGGGCTGCGCGCGCGCATCCCCGAAATCGTGCGGGAGTTTCACCGCAGCCAGCCTCAGGCCGTGGGAATCGAGCTCTCCGTGTTGCGCGATCAACTCGCTCCCAGGCTGCCCGTGGAGGTATTCCAGGTCATCGCCCGCAGCCTGGCCGACGAGCGCCGGCTGCAGATCAACGGCAGCACCGTTCGCCTGCCCGGGCACGATGCCACCGCGAACCCCGAGGACGAGAGGATGTGGCAGGTGCTGCAGCCGGCGTTGCAGGCCGGGGGCGCGAACCCGCCCGTCATCGCCGAGCTGGCCGTCAAGCTCAAGCTCAAGGAACCGGTGCTCAAGGACTTCCTGCATCGCAAGAGCCGCACCGGCGAGGTCATGCGCGTCAAGCCCGACCGATTCTATCTGAGGAGCACCGTCGCCTCCCTTGCCGCCACCGCAACAGCGCTCGCGCAGCGCAGCCCCGGCGGCACGTTCACGGCCGCGCAGTACCGCGACGCAATCGGCGTAGGGCGCGGCCTTGCCATCGAGATCCTGGAATTCCTCGACACGCTCGCGATCACCCAGCGCGTGGGCGACGCGCGCAAGATGCGCAAGGATTACGCGGCGGTGCTGGGAGCGGCCGAGCCGCTCAACCCGCCGAGGCGATAAAGCGATGGCGGAGCGAACCTTCGACTTGATTGTGATTGGTGAGGGAATCACGGGCCTCACGGCGGCGAACCGTGCCGCACGGCAAGGCCACACCGTCGCGTCGTGCGAAGCGGAGCTGTTCGGCGGGCTGGTCATCAACGTGAACGAGCTCGAGGGCTCGCCCGTGGCGGAGCACGCCTCCGGCGTGGAGCTCGCCTCGAGCCTGATGCAGGAGAACGCCAGCCTGGGCGTGAGTAGCATGAACGAGCGCGTGATAGCCATCGACGCGGACGGTTCGGGCTTGCGGGTGCGCACGGAAGCTGCGACGCTCGCGGCGCGCGCAGTCATCATCGCCTCCGGCGCGCGCCTCAAGCGGCTGGGCATCCCGGGTGAAGCGGAGTTCGATCACCGCGGGGTGTCGCAGTGCGCCGACTGCGACGGCCCC
>Ga0299906_10000615_pt1 | contig 32174 bp, 25 predicted proteins | sample RVTome_14_FD_200259 | JGI IMG/M metagenome (GOLD analysis project Ga0299906, IMG submission 200259) | Soil microbial communities from uranium-contaminated site in the Upper Colorado River Basin, Wyoming, United States - RVT145D125 (version 2) ...
GAACTCGACCTCGGCGAATTCAATCACCGCCAGGTGGCGAATGCGGAGCAGGCGCAGCATGGGCGTGCAGGCGGAACTTCCATCGTATCATATGTTTGACAGCGGATCAGGGGCATGCTACGCTGCGGAATCTGCGCTGTCCCAGCGGCGCGAACTCCAAGTGAACCGGAGGTTTCGGTGTATACGTCTGGCTCGTTCCTGCTTGCGCTGCAAGCGCAGGACGCTGCCCCGCCGGCTGGGAGCGGAGGCATGCTCCAGATCCTGCTCGACACGGGACCGCTCAACCAGCTGGTCCTGTTGATCCTGGTCACCTTCTCGGTCGTCTGCTGGGCGATCATTCTCGTCAAGACGCTCTCCTACCGGACGGTCGAGCGACAGACGGCCACGTTCCTCGACGTGTTCCGCAGGAGCCAGAAGTTCTCCGACGTGCAGGCCGTCTGCCCGTCGCTCGCGCACAGCCCGCTCGTCGGCGTCTTCCAGGCGGGATACGCGGAGCTGACGGCGCAGTTCCGCGCCACGCAACAGGCCGGCGCACAGGCGGGAGCGTCCGCCCGACCCACGCTCAAGAGTCTCGATGCCGTCGATCGCGCGCTCATCCGCGCGGCCACCACCGAGGTCAACAAGCTCGAGCGCCGGCTCGGGTTCCTGGCCACGGCCGCGAGCGTGAGCCCCTACATCGGGCTGTTCGGCACCGTCGTCGGCATCACGATCGCGTTCCAGCGGATCGCTCAAACGGGGGCCACGAGCCTGTCGGTCGTGGGCGGACCCATCAGCGAGGCGCTCGTGGCGACGGCGGCCGGGCTGTTCGCCGCGATTCCGGCGGTGATCTTCTACAACCACTTCATCCACCGGGTGAAGGACTTCTCGGCGGCCATGGACGACTTCGCGCTCGAGTTCCTGAACATCGCCGAGCGCAATTTTACCTAGTCCAGGAAGACCACAGGGAACGACATGCCCAAGGTCATGGCCTCGGCGCCCAACGCCGGCGGGCGGCACCAGCGGGGACGGCGCGTGGGCTCCACGCTGGCCGAGATCAACGTGATCCCGCTCGTGGACGTCATGCTGGTGCTGCTCATCATCTTCATGGTGGCGGCCCCCATGCTGCAGCGAGGCGTCGAGGTGAGCCTGCCGGTGGCGACTCGGGCCGACGACATCTCCGGCGAGCGGATCTTCGTGGACGTGCCCGGCACGTTCACCGAGGACCGCCGCGTCTTCATCGACGAGGAGGGCCTGGGCCTCAGCGCGCTCGGCGAGCGCGTCCGGCAGCTCGTCGTGGACCGGGACGACAAGCAGGTGTTCCTCCGGATGGACGGCCGCCTGACCATCCAGGATCAGGTGGACGTCATCGACGAGCTGAGAGGCGCCGGCATCACGCAGGTCGGCCTGCCGATCGACCCGCGGCAACGGTGATGAGCGCAACGGCAACCGACGTCATCGTGGCGCGCGCGCAACAGGCCGATGAGGACCTGCGCCGCATGCTCTGGTGGTCCACCGGGGGGCACGTCGTGCTCCTGGTGCTCGTGGTGCTGTGGGCGGGCTACGTGCGCACCGAGGCGCCCCAGCACTTCATGATGATCAGCATCGGCGGCGCCGAAGGGCCGCAGACCGGTGGCCAGACACAGATCACCGCGCGCGCGGTACAGGAGGTGGCGCCGCCCGAGGCGCCCGTCCAGCGCGTCGTGACGCCGCCGGCCCCCACGCCGGCCGAGATGACGCTGCCGACCGAGACCGCCCGTCCCACGCCCCCGCGGCCACGGCCCGAGCGCGCGCCCGAGGAGGCGACGGCCAGGCGCCCGAACACGGGGCCGGAGGTCGTCGAGGGGAGCGCCCGTGCGGAGACCACCGTGGAACGCGGCGGAGGCTTCGCGGGGCTGAGCTCGGCCGGCGGCGGGGGGAGCGGAGGGGTGCGAACCGACGAGGACTTCTGCTGTCAGGAATGGCTGCAACAGATGAGCGGCATTATCAGGGAGGGCTGGCAGCGGAACCACGGCGTGGCCGGTTCCACGACCATCCGGTTCACGATCGCCAAGGACGGCTCGGTTCGCTCGCCCGTCGTCGAGCTGACGAGCGGCTTCGCCATACTCGACCTCAGCGCTCGGCGCGCCGTGGAGGCGGCCCGGCTGCCTCCGCTGCCCGCCGAGTACACCAATCCCACGCTCACGGTTCACGTGCGCTTCGACTATCAGCCCTGACCATGTCCCGACCTTCCTCGCGCGTTTCGGCGACAGGAGCCCTTCGTGGCGCCGCGGTCGTCGCCTGTGCCGGCGCGCTGATCGCCTGGGTGGCGGCGGTGGTTGCCGCGCCCGCGCCCCAGCAGCAGCCATCGGAAGTCGGCGTCGTCATTCGCGGCGACGCCGGCCGGCCGCCGCGCTACGCGGTGCCGGACTTCACGGCGCTCACACCCGGCGCGGCCGACATCGGCCGGCTGATCGGGCAGGTGCTCTGGGACGACCTCGCCTTCGAGCGCGAGTTCGACCTGATCCCGCGTGACGCATCGGCCACGGTGCGGGCCGCGAGCACCGCCGAGGCGGTGCCGTTTGCCGCGTGGCGCGAGCTCGGGGCCGACGCGGTCGTCTTCGGCACGGTGCGACAGGCCGGCGGTACGATCATCGTGCAGGTGCGGCTGCTCGACGTCCGCACCCAGCGCACCGGGTACAGCCGGCAGTACGAGGGCTCGAGCAACCCGCGCACCTACGCGCACACCATCGCCGACGAGATCCACATGGCGCAGCGCGGGCTGCGGGGCGTCGCGCGGACGAAGATCGCCTTCGTCTCCGATCGCGACGGCGAGCAGATGGTGGGCACGGTCGAGACCCGCACGGCCAAGGAGATCTACCTGAGCGACTACGACGGCGCCGAGCAGTTCCGTCTCACGCAGGCGCGCCGCCTGAGCGGCTTCCCCACGTGGTCGCCGGACGGCCGGATGCTCGCCTACTCCATGTGGAATCCGATTCCGCAGATCTTCCTGTCGCGGCTGTACGAGGGGAAGATCGAGCCGTTCACGACCCAGGCGACCACGAACTACCTGCCCGCGTTCTCGCCCGACGGCCGGCGCGTGGCGTTCATGTCGGGCCGGGACGGCAACACCGAGATCTACGTCCAGAACGTGGACGGCACGGGGCTGCGGCGCCTGACGAACCACCCGGCCGACGACGCCACGCCCACCTGGTCGCCGAGCGGCACCGAGATCGCCTTCACCTCGACGCGCGCCGGCCGGCCGCAGCTCTACGTGATGAACGCCGCGGACGGGTCCAACGTGCGGCGCCTGGCCATCGATGAGGTCGAGGCCGACCGCGCCACCTGGTCGCCCGCGCCGTACAATGAGATCGCCTACGCCGGACGCACCGCGCCCGGCCGATACGACATCAAGGTGCTCGAGGTGGCGACCGGGCGCGTCCGGCAGATCACGTCCGGTGAGGGGTCGAACGAGAGCCCGGTGTTCTCGCCGACCGGACGGCACCTGGCGTTCACGTCGACGCGGGCGGGAGGCCAGCAGATCTTCACGATCGGCCGCGACGGCAACGGACTGCGGCAGATCACGCGGCAGGGCCGGAACACCACCGCAGCGTGGTCGAACTGAGGGCCGGCGCATGAACCGGAGAGCAGGACGGGTGACGATGACCAGACACGGCATGCACGGCCACTCCCGCTCTGCGTCGCGGCAGGCGACGCGAGGCACCTCTCGCATCCTGCGGTCCGGATGGGCGGCAGCGGCCGGGCTGGTCGCGGCCGGGGCGACGGTGCTGCTGGCGGCGCCGCCGCAGGGACAGCAGCCGAGCGAGGTGGCGGTGGTGATCAGCGGCGACCCCGGCGCACCTCCCCGTTACGCCGTTCCCGACTTCGCGGGCCTGACGCCGGAGGCGGCCGAGGCCGGCGCCATCATCGGCGCCGTGCTGTGGGCCGACCTCGACTTCGAGCGCGAGTTCTACATGATTCCGCGCGACACCTACGCCACGGTGCCGGCGGCGCGCACGCCCACCGAGGTCGCCTTCCCCGCGTGGCGCGAGCTGGGGGCCGACGCCCTGGTCTTCGGGACCGTCCGCCAGGAGGGCGAGGGGCTGACCGTGCAAGTACGTCTCTTCAACGTCCGCACGCGGCAGACCGTGTTCGCCAAGGAGTACTACAACGCCAGCAACCCGCGGGCTTTCGCGCACACGATCGCCGACGAGATCCACAAGGAGCAGGCAGCGGGTCTGCAGGGCGTGGCGCGCACCAAGCTCGCCTTCGTCTCGGACCGGAACCGCCAGCGCGTGGACGGGACGATCGAGGACCGCGAGGTCAAGGAGATCTACATCGCCGACTACGACGGCGCCAACCAGCGCCGGGTCACCGTGAGCCGGCGCCTGAACATCAATCCGGCGTGGTCTCCCGATGCCCGCGCGATCGCGTACACGACCTACACGCCCATCCCGGACATCTTCGTGTCGTTCATCTACGACGGCGTGCTCCAGAACCCGACCGACGAGGGCGGCGGCGGCAACTACCTGCCGGTCTTCTCTCCGGACGGCACGCGCATCGCCTTCATGTCGGCCAGGGACGGCAATCCCGAGATCTACGTCGTCAACGTGGACGGAACCGGCCTCCGCCGCCTGACGAATCACCCGGCCGGTGACACGACGCCGACCTGGTCCCCCACGGGTACCCAGATCGCCTTCACGTCGGACCGGACGGGCCGGCCGCAGATCTACCTGATGAACGCGGATGGCTCGGGTGTGGAGCGGCTGACACGGGACGAGACGGAGGCCGACCGGGCCACGTGGTCGCCCGCACCCTTCAACGAGATCGCGTTTGCCGCGCGCACCGGCTCGGCCTACGACATCAAGGTGGTCGACATGGCCACGCGGCAGACGCGGCAGCTCACCGACAGCGTGGGCAGCAACGAGAGCCCGGCGTACTCGCCGACGGGACGCCATCTGGCGTTCACCTCGACGCGGGCCGGCGGCCGGCAGGTCTTCACGATGGCACGGGACGGCCGCGGTCTGAAGCAGGTCACCCGGCAGGGGAACAACCAGACCCCCGCATGGTCGAATTGACGACGGAGGTTCGTCGTTCACGGTTCATGGTTCAGGGTTCGTTCAGGTTCGATTCGGGGTTCGGTGTTCGGAGAGGCGTGAGATGAACAGAATCAGAGTGACTGCCGTGCTCGTGGGGCTGCTGGCCGTGACGGCCGCCGGGTGTGGAAGCCGTGACAGCACGCTGCAGCCGATACCGGAGCAGCCGCCGGACGAAGCGCCCGCGGCGGTCGACACCACGCCGCCGCCTCCCTCCCGCGTGACCGACGCGCTGCCGCCTCCGCCGCCGCCGCTCGTCGAGGACGAGGTGGCGAACCGATCGCTCGACGATCTCAACCGCGACTCGCCGCTCGTGCCGGTGTTCTTCGCGTACGACAGCTCCGAGGTCGACGAAGCGGGACGGTCCGCCGCCGCGGCCAACGCCGAGGTCCTGCGCCGCTACCCCACCTGGGTAATCACGATCGAGGGACATTGCGACGAGCGCGGGACGCCCGAGTACAACCTGGCCCTCGGCGAACGTCGGGCCACGGCCGTGAGGACGTACCTGGTGTCGCTCGGCGTGCCCGGCGAACGCATCCGCGTGGTGAGCTACGGTAAGGAGTTCCCGTTCGATCCCGGGCACACCGAGACGGCATGGGCCCAGAACCGGCGCGGCCATTTCGTGATCACGTCCCGATGAGGCTGAAGATGCAGAAGATCATCACGGCGGCCGTCTGTCTGACCTTCGTCGCGCTCGCGGCCGCGCCCGCCGCGGCGCAGAACCGCGAGCACCAGCAGATGGCGGCCGAGCTGCGCATCGTGCAGGAGCAGAACCAGCAGCTTCGCGCGACCGTGGAGCGCCTGGCCCAGGCGGTGGCCGACCTGATGGCGGCCACCGAAGCCAACCAGCAGTTCCAGAGCCGGCGGTTCGCGGACATGGAGTTGCTCGTGGGCACGCTGCAGACCGAGGTGAGCGCGGTGCGCGAACGCGTGCAGGACACCGAGACCCGGATCCGGACGCTCAGCGACGACATGGGCGCGCTCCAGACCACGTTCCTGACCCTGCCCGCTCAGCTGCGCGACGTGGTGAGCGCCCTGCAGGCCCCGCCGCCGGTGGACGGCGCCGGCCAGACGGCCGGGAGCCTGCCGCCGGCCCAGGGGGCGGACGCGTCGCTCGTGCCGCCGGCGCCGCCCACCGTCTCGCTGCCGCCCACCGCGGGGCTCTCGCCCTCGATGCTCTACAACACGGCCTACACCGACTACACGTCCGGACAGTACGAGCTGGCGATCCAGGGCTTCCGGGATGTCCTGCAGTACTTTCCGGATGCGGAGCTCGCCGACGACGCGCAGTACTACATCGGCGAGGCGTACGTGCACCTGAGCCAGTTCGGCGAGGCGATTGGCGCCTACGAGGCGGTCGTCCGGAACTACCCGGGTCGCAATCAGGCCGACATGGCCGCCTACAAGCGCGGGAACGCCCTGGAGCGGCTCGGCAATCCGGAGGCGGCCCGCACGGCCTACGAGGAGACGGTGGCGCAGTTCCCCGAGGGCCAGGGCGCCGAGATGGCCAAGGCACGCCTCCAGTGGCTGGCCACGCAGTTAGGGGAGCCCTGACGCGCTGTCACCAGAGGTCGTGTGACCCGAGCGTGACCAGGGCTGTCACTCCCCCGCCATATACTGACGTCGAGCCAGCAGCTCACGGGTCTTCGAAGCAATCTCACACGGACGACGGGCCGCTGGGGTCCGTCACATGACACGGCCGCAGGAACTGCAGCCGTCGGGGCGGGCGTCCGCCCGAAAGGAAGCGACATGGGCAGCGTGAACAAGGTGATCCTGGTGGGCAACCTGGGGCGCGACGCGGAGCTGCGCTACACCCCTGGCGGCGCCGCGGTGGCCACACTCAACCTGGCGACCACGGAGGTCTGGAACGACCGCAACAACCAGCGGCAGGAAAAGACGGAGTGGCACCGCGTGGTGCTCTGGGGCAAGCCCGCCGAGAGCCTGCAGGAGTACCTCACCAAGGGCAAACAGATCTACGTCGAAGGCCGGCTGCAGACGCGGCAGTGGGACGACAAGGACGGCAACAAGCGCTACACCACCGAGATCAAGGCGGACCGCGTCACGCTACTCGGCGGCGGCCGCGGCGGAGGCGGGATGGACCGCGGCGGCTCCCCCGGGCCCGGTGGCGGCGGCGGCAGCGACGAGCCGCCGATGGAGCCGCTGACCGACGACGACATCCCCTTCTGAGGGAGTCCTTCGTGGGCGACCGCTACGTGCCCTTGCGGCCGTAGCGGTCCTCCAGTCGCACCACGTCGTCGAGCTCCGGCGTGGAGACTTCCAGCACGTCGCAGTCCTCGATCGCCGTCATGCGGTGGACGGTCTTCGGCGGCACGTGCACCGTGTCGCCGGGCGTCAGCTCGCGCGCGGTGAGCCGGCCCTCCACCTCGATCTCGTACAGCAGGCGCCCGGTGTGCAGGTAGATCGTCTCGTCCTTCCGGTTGTGGTACTGCAGGCTCAGGGCATGGCCGGCATTGACGTGCAGGATCTTGCCCACGTACCGGTCCGTCCTGGCCCAGTGCAGCTCGTAGCCCCACGGCTTCTCGACGCGGACCACCGGGTTGCCGGGCCGTTCGTCTGCGGTCACTGCTGCGGTTCCCCTCCCTCCGTCACCGTATCGGCCGGTCAGCGATCGGCGCCAGAGCCGACGTCGGCCGTGGCGCCGGCCGACAGCTCCTCGGCCAGGCAGCGCTCGATCTCCTCAGGGGTCCCCAGCGCGAGCGCACGGGCGGCCACCTGCCGCATGCCGCGCGCGCTCGTCTCCTGCACCACCCGGCGCGCCATACGCAGGGCGCCGGGCGTCATGCTGAACTCGGTGAGGCCGCAGCCGACGAGCAGCTTGAGGAGCAGCGGGTCGGAGGCCATCTCGCCGCAGACCGCCACGGGAATGCCGGCGCGCACGCCGGCCCGTCGCACCTGACGCAGCAGGCGCAGCACGGCCGGGTGCAGGGGCTCGTAGCGGTCCGACACCCGATCGTCGGTCCGGTCCACGGCCAGCGTGTACTGGATCAGGTCGTTGGTGCCGATCGTGAAGAAATCGGCCTCCCGGGCGAGGAGCGAGGCGGTCACCGCCGCCGAGGGCACCTCGATCATCACCCCCACCGGGACCTCGGGCGTCGTGACGCCGCGGGCGGCCAGCTCGGCCCGTGCCTCGGCCAGCAGGGTGCGCGCCTCTCGCACGTCCTGTAGCGAGGAGACGAACGGAAACATCATCCGCAGCGGCCCGTGGGCCGCCGCCCGCAGCAGCGCCCGGAGCTGCGTCTTGAAGATGTCCGGCTGCGCGAGCCCGAAGCGGATGCCGCGGAGCCCGGCGTGGCCGGCGCGCTCGTGGTCGGGGAACCACCGGGTGTCGAGCGCCGTGTCGACGAGCGGACGCGCGAGCTGCCGCTCGTCGACGTCGAAGGTGCGGATGGTCACCGGCCGCGGCGCCATGCGCTCGACGAGCTGGCGGTAGACGTCGTACTGCTCGTCCTCGGCGGCCAGGTCCGGCGCGCCGCCGGCCAGGAGAAACTCCGATCGGTACAGCCCGATGCCCTCGGCCCCGGCCTCGAGGGCGGCCGCCACGTCGCCGGCGCGCTCGATGTTGGCGTGCAGGGTGACGCGGACGCCATCGGCCGTCGTGAGCGGCCCCTCGTCCACACGTGGCCCCGGGGACGCGCCGCCCACGCGCGCCGAGCGGCGGCCGGCCTCCTCGAGCTGGGATTCGGACGGCTCGATCGTCAGCGTGCCGGATTCGCCGTCGACGATCAGCGAGGCGCCGGGCGGCACGCGCCGGCTCGCGTCGTGCAGGCCGACCACGGCGGGGACACCGAGCGACCGCGCCAGGATGGCGGTGTGGTACGTGCGGCTGCCGGCGTCGGTGGCAAAGCCCCGGATGCGGGTCCAGTCGAGCTGCGCGACCACCGACGGCGTCAGCTCGTCGGCGATGAGCACGCAGGGCGACTCCAGATCCTGGAGCCGATCGCGCATGCCTCCCTGCTGTTCCCGCAGGTTCCGGCGCAGCCGGCCGGCGACGTCGTGCAGGTCGCCCTTCCGTTCGTGGAGGTAGGGATCGTCGATGTCGTCGAAGAACGCCTCGATCTCGTCGAGCGCCCGCTGGACGGCCCACTCGGCGTTGACCCGCTCGTCGCGGACCACGGCGGCGGCGCGCCCCAGCAGGATCGGGTCGTCGAGCATCAGCAACTGCGCGTCGAAGATCGCCGCCAGGTCGGAGCCCCGGGTCTCGGCGATGCGCCGCCGGATCTCCTCGAGCTGCTCGTGGGACCGGCGTCGCGCGCGCTCGAGCGCCGACAGCTCGCGAGCGACGTGGTCGGGGCCGACCGGAAACCGGATGACCTGGGTGCGCTGGATGGCCACGAGCGCCGGCCCCACGGCCACTCCCGGCGACACGCCGATGCCGCTCAGGCGCTCCACGATGCGTCCCCGAAGCCCGAGGCCACCAGCTCGGCCAGCGCCTCGACGGCGGCGGCCTCGTCGGGACCGTCGGCCGTCACCGTGATGGTGGTGCCGCGCGCCGCGGCCAGCAGCAGGATGCCCATGATGCTCTTACCGTCGGTGACGCGGGCCTTGCGCGCCACGGTGACCTGCGAGCTGAAACGCGCCGCTACGTGCACGAACCGCGCGGCGGCCCTGGCGTGCAGGCCGAGTGGGTTGACGATCGTCAGGTCACGGGTCGTCACGGACGCGCCCCCGCCGGGTCGCCGGTCACGCCTTCTCCTTTTCCCCGCGCAGCAGGTCCGAGGCCACCCAGATCGCATGGCGCCCATGCTCCCGCATCTGCCGTGCCGCTTCCAGCAGATCCGACTCCTCCGCCACGCCGACCAGCTTGAGCAGCATCGGAAGGTTGACGCCGGTGATCACCTCGACCTGGCCCGGGGCGAGGAACGACATGGCCAGGTTCGCGGGCGTCCCGCCGAACATGTCGGTGAGCACCAGCACGCCGGCGCCCTGCTGGACGCGCGCGATCGCCTGGGCGATCTCCTCCCGGGCATCCTCGGCGTCCTGGTGCCAGCCGATCGAGACCGCCTGAAAGCCCGGCAGGTCGCCCACGATCGTCTCGGCGGCGTTGACCAGCTCGGTGGCGAGCTGCCCGTGCGTGACGACGACCACGCCGATCATCCGCTCACGTCCCGGTGCTTCACCCGGAGCCGGATGCCCTTGACGCTGGCCAGGGCGCGCGCCAGCGCCTCGGCCACCATGACGGAACGGTGCTGGCCGCCGGTGCACCCGATGGCCACGGTCAGATAGCTCTTGCCCTCGTGCACGTAGTGCGGCAGGGCGAACTTCAGGAACGAGGTGAGCCGCCCGATGAAGTCGAGCGTCGCCGGAGAGCGCCGCATGAAGCGAACCACGGCTCGGTCGCGGCCGGTGAGGTGGCGCAGCCGATCGACGAAGTGGGGGTTGGGCAGGCACCGGACGTCGAAGACGAGATCGGCCTCGGGCGGCGTGCCGTGCTTGTAGCCGAAGCTCAACAGGCTCACGACCATTTCGGCTCGCGGGTCGTCCTTGCGCGACAGGCGCACGAGCGCCTCGCGCAGCTCGTGGACCGTGAGGTTCGAGGTGTCGAGGATGACGTCGGCCATGGCGCGGATCGTCTGCATCTTCCGCCGTTCCTCGTCGAGCCCCTCCGAGACCGAGCGGTCCGGCGCCAGCGGGTGCGGTCGCCGCGTCTCGCTGAAGCGCCGCACGAGCGCCGAGCGGCTCGCCTCCAGGAAGATCAGCCGCGCCTCGACACCGGGAATCGCCCGCAGCTTGCGGTAGATGGCGGGAAACTGTTTCAGCATGCCGCGCTCGCGCACGTCCACCACCAGCGCCACCCGGTCGAAGCCGGCGTCGCCCCGGGTCGCCAGCTCGGCCAGCGTCGGGATGAGCTCGGTCGGCAGGTTGTCGACGCAGAAGTAGCCGAGATCCTCGAGCGCGCGGATCGCGTGCGACTTGCCGGAGCCCGACAGCCCGGTCACCACGACGAAGCGGAACGTGCCGTGGGCACGCCGCCGCGGCGCGGGCGTGCCGCGCCTGCGGGCGGACCGGGCCGGACGGGTGGCGCGTGCGGGCGCAGGCGTCATGCCGGCTCCCCCCACTCCGGGTCCGCCTCGGACTCCTCCTCGTCCTCGGGGGCCGACTCCTCGGTCCGCAGCCGCTGCTCGAGGCGGTCCACCAGGTCGCGGGCCGCGTTCATGCCGCGCACGCGGTGGAGCTGGTTGCGGGCGGCGACCTCCACGAGGGTCGCGAGGTTGCGCCCGGGCGCCACCGGCATGCGCACGAGCGGCACGCGCACGCCGACCAGCTCCTCGACGCTTTGGTCGAGACCCAGCCGGTCGTACTCCTGCGCGGGATCCCAGCGCTCGAGTCGCACGATCAGCTCCACGCGCTTGGCGGCGCGGGTGGCGGCCACGCCGAACAGGTCCCGCACGTTGATGATGCCGATTCCCCGGAGCTCCATGTGGTGCCGCGTCAGCGCCGGACAGGTCCCCAGGATGACCGCGTCGCCGCGCCGTCGCACCTCCACCGTGTCGTCGGCCACCAGCCGGTGCCCGCGGACCACGAGGTCGAGCGCGCATTCGCTCTTGCCGATGCCGCTCTCGCCCACGAGCAGCACGCCGAGCCCGAGGATGTCGAGCAGGACACCGTGCAGGACTTCGCGCTCGGCCAGGGCGTCGTCGAGCAGCGCGCTCAGCCGCGTGATCGCGATCGGCGTGGGCGCGTGCGTGCGCAGGAGCGGGAGGCGGTACCGCTCGGCCGCGTCGACCAGACCGGCGGGCACGGCCCAGCCGCCCGTCACCACGGTGCAGGGCAGGTCGGCCGAGAGCGTCCGGTCGAGCACGGCGGCCAGGTGGTCGGCCGTCAGGCTCTCCAGGTACCGGATCTCGCTCTCACCGAAGACGAGGATCCGTCCCGCCCGGAGGTATTCGTGGAAGCCTGCCAGCGCCAGGCCGGTCTTCTGTACGTGCGGGTTGGCGATGGGCCGGTCGAGGCCGCCGCCGCCCCCGAGCAGCTCGAGGCGCAACTGGGGCTTCGCACCCCACTCGAGGAGTCCGGCGACTGTCAGGACGGGCGTCGTCCCCATCGTGTCGCCCTAGACGTCCGGCTCGATCAGGCCGAGATGCCCGTCGGCCCGCCGGAACAGCACGCTGATGGTCTCGGTGGCGGCGTTGCGGAAGACGATGACCGGATCGGCACCGCCACGGATCTCGGCAACCGCGTCCTCGACCGACATCGGCTTCACGGTGCGCCGCCGCGCGCGGATGACACGCGGTCGCGGCCCGGCGGCCGGCGTCGGCTCGGCGCCACGGCCTGGCGCGGCCGGCGCCACTGCCTTGGCCGCCGACGGGCGCCGCCGCTGGCGCTCCCGCAGCTTCCCCTTGAGCGTCCGGGCCTGTCGCTCGACCTTGCCGGCCGCGGCCGCCACGGCCCGCTCGGGGCTCGAGCCCGTCGCCTCGGCGTGGAGGAAGCGCTCCCGCCGGGCGTGCAGCGTGAGCTCGACCCGGAACCGCGCCCGATCGCGGGTCAGTACGACGTGCGCCGAGAGCGCACGGTCGTTGAGCAGGCGCAGGGTGCGGGCCACACGGTCTTCGACCAGGGTCCGCGTGGCCGGGCTGATGGCGAGGTGTCGTCCCGTGAGCTCGAGGCGCATAGCGACCGCTCGACGCCGAACGCGACGCGTCCGGGCGTCAGTACAGAACCTTGCGTTGATTGGATGTCGGGATCTTGAGCTCTTCGCGGTACTTGGCGATCGTGCGCCGTGCCAGCTCGAGCCCTTCCCGGTGGAGGATGCTGACGATCTTGGAATCGCTGAGCGGCTTCTTCGGATCCTCCTGCTCGATGATCTTGCGGATGCGCTGCTTGATGGTGACCGAGGAGACCGCCTCGCCGAAGGAGCTCGAGATGCCGCTGTGGAAGAAGTACTTCATCTCGAAGACGCCCTGCGGCGTGTGCATGTACTTGTTGGTCACCACCCGGCTCACCGTGGACTCGTGCATCCCGATGTCGTTGGCCACGTCGCGCAGGACGAGCGGACGCAGGTACTCGATGCCGTGATCGAGGAAGTCGCGCTGGAAGTTGATGATCGAGGTTGCGACCTTGTGGATCGTCTTCTGCCGCTGCTCCACCGACTTGATGAGCCAGAGCGCCGAGCGGAACTTGTCCTTGACGTAGGCCCGCGTCTCGTCGGTGTTCTCGGCGGCGTTCTTGTCGAGCAGCCGGCGATAGACCGGGCTGATCCGGAGCTGCGGCAGCCCCTCCTCGTTCAGCACGGCCACGTACTGGTCCTCGACCTTCACGATGTAGACGTCGGGGATGACGTACTGCGACTGCGACGGGTTCAGGCGGCTCCCCGGCTTGGGATCGAGGTGCCGGATGAGCTCGATGTGCTCCTTGAGATCCTCGATCGACAGGCCCAGCTTGCGCGCCAGCTCGGGGACCTGATGGTTCTGCAGCAGCCGCATGTGCTCGGTGACGATGCGCTCGGCGTGGGAGCCGGTCATCCCGAGGTGCCGGAGCTGCAGGAGGAGGCACTCCTGAAGATCGCGGGCCGCCACGCCGATCGGATCGAAGCCCTGCACGAGGTCCAGGGCGCGCTCGACGTCGGTCATGGACCACTGCCCCATCCCCGCGAGCTCGTCGGTCGTCGCCACGAGATACCCGTCGTCGTCGAGGTTGCCCACGATCGCCTCGCCGATCTCGCGCAGCACCGGCTCGTCGGTCTGCATGGAGAGCTGCCACAGGAGGTGGTCGGCCAGCGACTGGCCCGTCGAAAGCGTGTTCTCGATCGGCGGCAGCTCCTTGACCTCGGTCGGGGTGCGGGGCCGGTATCCGTCGTCGAGGTAGTCACCGAAGAAGTACTCGTAGTCCTGATCGTCCCAGGTGTCGCCCTTCTCCTTGTCGGTCTTCTCCTCGGTCTTCTCCTGCGTCGCCTCCGCCGGCTGCAGATCCTCGGTCGGGACCTCCTCGAGCATCGGGTTCTCGACCATCTCCTGGTTCAGGAGCTCCGACAGCTCGAGCGTCGACATCGGCAGCAGCTTGATCGCCTGCTGGAGCGACGGCGTCAGAATCAGCTTCTGAACGAGCTTCGTGTGCAGCTTCTGCGAGATGGCCATCAGCGAACGGATCCAGCACCCATCTTAGTCCAACCGGAACTCGGTCCCCAGATAAATCCGGCGCACGTCGGCATCGGCAGCCAGCGATTCCGGCGTGCCGCTGCGAAAAATCGCGCCGTCGTGGACGATGTACGCGCGGTCGGTGATGCGCAGTGTTTCACGGACGTTGTGATCGGTGATGAGCACGCCGATGCCGCGCGCCTTCAGGTGAAACACGATGTTCTGGATGTCGGTCACCGCGATCGGATCGATGCCCGCGAACGGCTCGTCGAGCAGGATGAATCGCGGCGACAGGACGAGCGCGCGCGTGATCTCCGCGCGCCGGCGCTCGCCGCCCGACAGCGTGTGCGCGGGCGCGGCACGCAGCGGCGTGAGGTGGAGCTCGGCGAGGAGCTCGTCGAGGCGCGTGCGCCGCGTCCGCGCGTCGAGCCCGAGCGTCTCGAGGATCGCCAGGATGTTCTGTTCGACCGTGAGGCCCCGAAAGATCGATGGCTCCTGCGGCAGATAGCCGATGCCCTTCCGCGCCCGCAGGTACATCGGCGCATCGGTCACGTCCTCGCCGTCGAGCAGCACGCGTCCCGAATCGGGACCGGTCAACCCGACGGTCATCGAGAAGGTGGTCGTCTTGCCGGCCCCGTTGGGCCCGAGCAGGCCGACGATCTCGCCGGCGGCCACCTCGATGCTGACGCCCCGGACGACCGTCCGTCCTCCGTACGACTTGGTCAACGCCTCGGTCCTGAGCGTCGCGGCGGTCACGGGACGCTCAGGGGGCCGGGGTACAGGGACGGTTCGAGCTGCGACGTGTCTGGCCATCCACCGCGATTCTGTCGGTCGATTCGTAGAAGGTCAATGTGCCGCCGTCCGATTCGCGACTTCCATCGCAGAAGACGGCGGGCGCTGCGGGCGTGCCCGACAGGTCGTAGCGGCCGTCGGCAGCGTCGTACGTGAGCCGGACACCGTGTCCCCACCGCTCGTCGACGACGATCGCCAGATCCGTGTACGCCTCGAGCCGAGCGACGCCGGTGCCCGTGTCCGCGAGCACCACGTCGATGCGCCGCGCCCGCAGATCGCGCCCCCCGCCGCGAAGATGCGCGACGGGCCCGCGCGCACCAGCCAAAGGGTCGCCGGGGACGTCCCCTGTGCTTGTCGGTTCCGCGGGCGCACGGCTGTAGGTCACCACGCGCGCGGCCTCGTCGTAGCGGATCTCGTCGGCCTCGCCCTCCCAGACGTCCTCGTCGAGCGTCATCAGGGCGTAGGCGGACCCGGTGGCCACCAGATCGCCCCGCCGACGATCGACGACGATGTCATCGGCGCGGATCGTCGTGGTGTCCTGCCAGAGCGCGGCCTGTCCCGAGTACACCGCGCGGCCGGTGTTCCCCGTGTAGACGAGCCGGGCGGCGTTGACGCTCACCGGGTCGCCGGCCTCGAGCAGGCCGGGCAGACGGCCGTCCGCCTCCGCATCACCGGACGAGGTCGCCCGCAGCAACGTCCGGACGTCGCCGGACGCCGTGAGATCCTGCGTGTCGATCGCGACCTCGATCGCGCGCGCCTGCACCCGCTTCTGCTCGTCGGTGACGCGCGGATCGCCGAGGCCGTCTGGGCCGTCGAGTCGCAGCCGGTTGACGCGCGGGTCGTACTCCAGCGTCTGGGCCTCGGCCGTCAGGCCGCCCGACTCGAACCGTGCCGCCCCCTCGAACCCGGCCCGCTCGACCTCGGTGTCGTGCAGGCCCAGCGTGAGCTGACGGGCCGAGGCCTCGCGATCGGGCACGGGCCCGCTGCCTTCGAGGTACGCCACGTCGCGCCGGAACACGGCCGCGGTGAGCCCTCGCCCCTCCTGGCCCGAGGCCACGAGCTCGTCGGCCCGGATGCGACGCACCGGCGCGTCCTCCCCGGCCGGCAGCCCGAGCTCGACCGCCTCACCGGTCGCCGACAGAATGCTGCCGTCGGGGGCCAGCGCCAGGTCGAGCTTCTCCCCCGCCAGACGCAGTCCCTCGGAGCCGTTCGATCCGGCCAGCGCGATCGACGCCCCGACGGCGAGCAGCGCGTGTTCGATGCTGGTGCCGTCGTCGGTGTAGTCGAGGTCGATGTCGCGGGCGGCCATCGACTCGATGCCGCCGGCGCCGCCCTCGACGTGGGCGTCGCCGCGCAGCTCGAGCCCCGTGACGACGTCTTCCTCGCTCGAGAGCTGCGCAACGGCCTGGTTGGCGCGCGTCCGCTGCCCCTCGCGGGTGACGCGCACGTCGCCGTCGAGCATCAGCCGATCCCGCATGCGATCGAGCGTCGCCACGCCTGCGGTGCCGTCGAGCGTCGTGGCGCCGCGCTCGTCGGTCATGGTCACGACGGCCTCCGACAACACCTGCAGCACGTCGTGGGTGTGGTCGTAGGTGGCGCCGACGCCCGACCCCTGCATCCGTCCCTGGACGAAGGTCACCTCGTCGGGCATCCGCACGACATCCTCGGTCTCGGTGAAGCGCGCGCGGCTCGTCATCAGCTCGAAGCCGTCGTCGGACCGCAGCCGGACCGTGCCGGTGGCCTCGTACTCGACCTGGTCCGGACCGACGAAGATCTCGGTGGCAGTCAGGACGTAGGTCCGGCCGTCCGCCTTCTCGACGGTGACCACCGGCTCGTCGTAGCGCGCCGACCCGTCCGTGAAGGTCGTCCGATGACCGCTCATCTGATAGGTTCGCTCGAGGCCGCTCATCCGCAACGCCTCGGCCCCGATCGTTTCGCTCACCGCATCCTCATCGAGCCGGGGGAGGTCGGCCGGGGGCGCGAGCGTCGGTCGCTCGCGAATCGACAGGTACACGAAGGTGGCAAAGGCCACGAAGAAGACGGCGAGTCCGCGCCGGGCGTACGTCTGCCAGGAAGTCATTCGGCGTCCACAGGATAGCAGCCCCGACCGGGGGCGGGTCAGGCGTCGGGCTTCTTGAAGTCGGCGACCGAGATCTGCAGCTGTCGCGCCCCGTTCCAGGTGTCCTGCTCGACCGAGAAGGCCAGGTCGATCCCCGCGCGGTGCTCGGTGACGAACTGCTCCCGCTCGATGGCGCGCCAGGCCACGCCGCGGATGACGCGCCCCTCCTGGCGGAAGGCCATCTTCAGGTGCCGCTCCTTGAGCCGGCGCGGCCCGTCGATGACCTCCACGCCGCTGGCGCGGAAGACCGGCCGCGGGTTGCCGCTCCCGAACGGCGCCAGGGCGTCGAGCTCGGCGGCCACCTGCTCGCTGATCGAGCGGAACGTGAGGCCGCCGTCGATCCACAGGCGCGGGCGCAGATCGTCGGGCTGGAGGAGGCTGTCGGCGTGATCGTTGACCCGGGCGCGCAGCTCGCGGATGCGCGCGGCCTCCATCGTGAGGCCGGCCGCCTGCCTGTGCCCGCCGAAACGGGTCAGGACGTCGGCGCTGGTCTCGAGCGCGGCCAGCATGTCGAACGACGGGATGCTCCGGCAGGAGCCGTGGGCGACCTCGCCGTCGATCGACAGGACGATGGCGGGGCGGTGAAAGGCGTCCACCAGCTTGGAGGCCACGATGCCGATGACGCCCCGGTGCCACCTCTCCCCTGCGACGACGATCACGGTGCGGGAGCCGATCTCGAGATCGGTGTCCACGATGCGGCGTGCCTCGGTCACGATCTGCGCCTCTTCCTGCTGGCGGCGGACGTTCTCGTCGTCGAGCTGGCCGGCCAGCAGGCGGGCTTCCTCGGCCATCGCCTCGTCGGAGGCGAGCAGGAGGCGCGCGGCCAGGTCCGGCGAGCTCATCCGTCCCGCCGCATTGACCCGCGGCGCGAGGACGAAGCCGATGTGGTAACTGTCGATCTGGCGGCCCCGCAGGCCGCACACGTCGAGCAGCGCCCGCAGGCCGACCTTGTGCGGTCCCGTCGAGAGCAGGCCGAGACCGAGCTTCGCGATGATGCGGTTCTCCCCGACGAGCGGCACGACGTCGGCGAGCGTGCCGATGGCCGCCATCTTGACGAAGGCCGGGAGCCAGGCCGTGCGACCGGCGTTGAGGCAGAGCGCCTGGACGAGCTTGAGCGCGACTCCCACGCCGGCGAGGTTCTTGTCGGCGTACGGGCAGTCGTGCCGCTTCGGATTGACGACCGCCACCGCGCGTGGCAGCGCGGTGTCCGGCTCGTGGTGGTCGGTGATGATGAGATCGAGCCCCAGCTCCCGGGCCCGCTCGGCCGCCTCGACTCCCCGGATCCCGCAGTCGACCGAGACGACGAGCCGCGCCCCTTCGGCCGCGAGTCGGTCGAGGGTGGCCGGCTGGAGGCCGTAGCCGTCGCGCAGGCGCTCGGGAATGAAGTGCGTGACCTCGGCACCCAGCAGCTCGAGCGCCCGGCGCAGGATCACGGTCGAGGTGACGCCGTCGACGTCGTAGTCGCCGTGGATGGCGATGCGCTCGTGCCCGGCGATCGCGCGCTCGATGCGGGCCACGGCCACCAGCATGTCGGCCATGCCGAACGGATCGTGGAGATCGTCGAGGGACGGTGAGAGGAACCGGCGCGCTGCGTCCGGGTCGAGCAGTCCGCGGATGGTGAGCAGGCGTGCCGTGACCGGCGAGACGCCGAGGTCGGTGACGAGCCGGGTGACGGCCGCCTCGTCGCACGGCTGCGTGGCCCAGATGCGATCAGCCTTCGGCAAGGCCCACGTTCCCCATGGCGCGCCACTTGCGGTAGCGGGCCTCCCGCCGGGCCTCCGGGGCGAGCCCGGCCACCTCGTCGAGCGCCCGCGCGAGGGCCGTGTCGAGCAGCGTGGCGGCCGCGTCGAGATTGGTGTGCGCCCCGCCCCGCGGCTCCGGCACGATCTCGTCGACCAGACCGAGCTCGAGCAGGTCCGGCGCGGTCAGCTTGAGCGCCTCGGCCGCTTCCACCTTGCGGCCGGCGTCGCGCCAGAGGATGGCGGCGCAGCCCTCGGGCGGGATGACGCTGTAGATGGCGAACTCGTGCATCAGCACGCGGTCGCCGACGGCCAGTCCCAGCGCCCCGCCGCTGCCGCCCTCGCCGTGGACGAGCACGAGAACGGGCACGTCGAGCGCGGCCATCTCCCGCAGGTTCAGGGCGATCGCCTCCGAGATCCCGCGCTCCTCGGACTCGATGCCGGGATAGGCGGCCGGCGTGTCGATGAAGGCGATCACCGGCCGGCCGAACTTCTCGGCGAGCTTCATCGCGCGCAGCGCCTTGCGGTAACCCTCGGGCCTCGCGTAGCCGAAGTTCCGGTAGATCTTCTGCTTCGTCTCGCCCCCGCCCTTGTGGTGCCCGACGACGAGCACCGAGCGGCCCTTGTACCGTGCCATGCCGGTGACGATGGCGTGGTCGTCGGCGAACCGGCGGTCGCCGCTGATCTCGGTGAAGTCGGTGAAGAGCCGGCCGACGTAGTCGAGCAGGGTCGGACGGGCCGGGTGACGGGCCACGAGCACCCGCTGCCAGGGAGTCAGGCTGGCGTAGATCTCTCCCCGGACCGAGTCGACCCGCACGCGGAGGCTTTCGATGGACCGGCGCCGATCGGGCGTGTCCGGTAGCAGCGACAACGCCTCGATCTCCTTCAGCAGGACCGCGATCGGCTCCTCGAACTCCAGCGTGTCCGGTGGCATGAGGTCCTCTCCCCGCTCAGGTCGGTGCAGGCCGGGGTCAGTGCAGTCTGACCGATCCCGCGCCGCAGATCTTCTCCACTTCGGACACGAGCCGCTCGGACGGCCGCACGCGAATGCCGCGGACGTCGGCCGTCACGCGCAGATGCCGATCCGGCTCGTCGATGACGAAGGCCACGCGGCGGTCGCCCTTGTGCTGCGCGAGCAGGTCCAGCAGGCGCTCGAAGGTCGTCCGATCGCACGGCGGCGTCGTGACGCTGATCGCCAGCTCGGTGGTCAGCCGCTCCTGTACCTGCTCGATGGGGACGATCTCGGCGGCCACCAACTGTGCCTTCTCCTCGTCCCGCTCGAACCGGCCGTGCACGAGCACGGTGACGCCGCCCTCCACGAGGTGGCCGTGCTGGCGGAACGCCTCGGGGAACACGACGATCTCCAGTGTCCCGCCGGCGTCGTCGAGCATGAACACGCACATCCGGTCCCCCTTGCGCGTCTTGAGCTGGCGTACCGACGAGATGATGCCGCCGATGGCCACGTCCATCGCCACGCGGCCCGCCTCCCCGGCGTCGGGCCCACCCGGGGCCGCCCCTGCGGCGGGTTCCGGCCCCTGGTCCCGCTCCTCCGGCCCCTCGCGCTTCGGCACGAGTTCGAGCGTCGTCTTCGCGCCGTAGGCACGCAGCGCGTCACTGTACCGGTCGATGGGATGGCCGCTCCAGTAGAGGCCCAGCGATTCCTTCTCGAAGGTGAGCTGCTCGATTTCCGTCCAGGGCTGCACGTCCGGGAGCGGCACCTCGGCGCGTGCGCCGGAGGGCTCGCCGGCCCCGAACAGATCGACCTGCCCCAGATCGCGGTTCCGCTGCAGCCGGCTGCCATGCTCGCAGGCGCCGTCGATGGCGGCGAACAGCCGCGCCCGGACCGCCGGCAGCGCGTCGCGCAGGGCGGGATGCGTGAGGCTGCCCACCAGCGTGTCGCACGCCCCCGCCTTGACCAGCGCCTCGAACACCCGCTTGTTGACCAGTCGCAGGTCCAGGATCTCGCACAGCGCGTAGAGCGACGGGATCCGGCCGCCCAGCTCGGTTCGGGCCCCCAGGATGGCGCGGATGGCCCCCTCGCCGAGCCCCTTGATGGCCGTCAGGCCGAAGCGGACACCGCGCCCCTTCTCCACCGTGAAGCGCAGCGCGCTCTCGTTGATGTCGGGCGGCAGCACAGGAATGCCGCGGTCCCGGCTCTCCACCATGTACATGGCGAGCTTGTCGGTGTTCTGCGCCTCGATCGTCAGCAGGGCCGCGGCAAAATGCCACGGGTAGTTCGCCTTCAGGTACGCCGTCTGGTACGCGAGCAGGGCGTAGGCGGTCGAGTGCGACTTGTTGAAGCCGTACCCGGCGAAGTACTCCATCAGGTCGAAGATCTTCTTGGCCTTCCGCTCGCTGATGCCCTTGCCCCGGGCGCCGTCGGTGAAGGCCTGGCGCTGTCTGGCCATGACCGACGGATCCTTCTTCCCCATCGCCTTGCGGAGCACGTCGGCCTGTCCGAGCGAGAAGCCGGCGAGCGCCTGCGCGATGCGCATCACCTGCTCCTGGTAGGCGATGACGCCATAGGTGTCCGACAGGATCGGTTCGAGCTCGTCGAGCTCGTAGGTGACGGCGGTCCTTCCCTGCTTGCGGGCGACCCAGTCATCGACCATGCCGCTCTTGAGGGGACCCGGGCGGTACAGGGCGTTGAGCGCGATCAGGTCGTCGAGCCGCTCGGGACGGGCCTTGCGAAGCAGGTCCCGCATGCCCGAGCTCTCGAACTGGAAGATGCCGTAGGTGGCCCCCTCGCCGAAGAGCCGGTAGGTCTTCGGGTCGTCGAGCGGCACGGCGTCGATGTCGAGCACGACGCCCTCGGTGCGCTGGATCTCCTCCAGGCAGTCGGCGATGAGCGTCAGCGTGCTCAGGCCGAGGAAGTCCATCTTGAGGAGGCCGATCCGCTCCACCTCCTTCATGTTCCACTGGGTCGTCAGCTCGTCCCGCGCGCCCTTGTAGAGCGGCGCGTAGTCGGTGACCGGCCCGGGCGCGATCACCACGCCGGCGGCGTGCACCGAGGCGTGGCGCGACATCCCCTCGAGACGCTGACCGATGTCGATGACCTCCTTGACCTTCGGGTCGCGCTCGGTCATGTCGCGGAGCACGGGGTTCTCGGCGAGCGCCTTTTCGAGCGTCATGTCGAGCGCGGCCGGGATCTGCTTGGCGATCCGGTCGACGTCGGCGTAGGGCATGTCGAGCGCGCGGCCCACGTCCCGCACGACGGCCTTGGCCTTCATCGTCCCGAAGGTGATGATCTGCGCCACGTTCTCGCGGCCGTACTTCCGCGTCACGTAGTCGATTACCTCGCCCCGGCGCCGCTCGCAGAAGTCCACGTCGATGTCGGGCAGCGAGACGCGCTCGGGGTTGAGGAAGCGCTCGAAGATCAGGTCGAAGCCGATCGGGTCGACGTCGGTGATGCGCATGCACCAGGCGACCAGCGAGCCGGCGGCCGAGCCGCGCCCCGGCCCCACCGGGATGCCCTCCTCGCGGGCGTAGCGGATGAAGTCCCAGACGATCAGGAAGTAGCCGGTGTAGCCCATCTCCCGGATCATCGCGATCTCGTAGTCGAGCCGCCGCGCGTACTCGTCGATCGTGTGGCGCAGCCGGCCCTCGGTGTTCAGTTGCCGCAGGCGGGCGAGCCGCTGCTCGAACCCCTCCCGTACCACGTGCTCGAAGTACGCGTCGAGCGTGAAGCCCTCGGGCACGCCGAACGACGGCAGGTGGTTCTGTCCCTTCGGGATCGTGACGTCGCAGCGCTCGGCGACCCGGAGCGTGTTGCGCAGCGCGTCGGGATGGTCCTTGAAGACGGCTGCCATCTGCGCGGCGGTCTTGAGGAAGAACTGGTCGCCCGTGTACCGCAGCCGCTGGGCGTCCTGGACGGTCTTGCCGGTGCCGATGCAGAGCAGGACGTCGTGTGGCTGCGCGTCCCCCTGCCGCAGGTAGTGCACGTCGTTGGTCGCCACGAGCGGCAGCCCGAGGTCCCGGGCGAGCGGCAGGATGCCGCGATTGACCGTCTTCTGCTCCTCGATGCCCTGGTACTGCATCTCGAGGAAGAAGTTGTCCGGACCCAGGATGTCCCGCAGGCGGCCGGCGGCCTCGAGCGCGGGCCGGGCCTGCTCGACTTTCAGCGCGCTCGCCACTTCCCCTTTGAGGCAGCTGCTCAGGCCGATCAGGCCCTTCGCGTGCCGGGCCAGCAGATCCTTGTCGATGCGCGGACGGTAGTAGAAGCCCTCGGTATAGCCGGCCGAGACGAGCCGGATCAGGTTCTTGTAGCCCTCGTCGGTCTCGGCCAGCAGCACGAGGTGGTTGGTCTCGGTCTGCGGTCCGCTCTTGTCGAAGCGGCTTCCCTGCGCCACGTACACCTCGCAGCCGAGGATCGGCTTGAGACCCCGGTCGCGGGCGCGGTCGTGGAAGGCGACCGACGAGAACATGTTGCCGTGCTCGGTGACCGCCAGCGCCGGCATGCCCAGCCGGGCCGCCTCGTCGAGCAGTTCGTCGATGCGGCACGCGCCGTCGAGCAGCGAGAACTCGGTGTGGAGATGAAGGTGAACGAACTCACTCACCGCACGCCTCACTCCCACTCGATCGTCGAAGGCGGCTTCGACGAGATGTCGTAGACCACCCGGTTGATGCCCCGTACCTCGTTGACGATGCGCGAGGAGATCGTGGCCAGGAGATCGTGCGGCAGCCGCGCCCAGTCGGCCGTCATCCCGTCCACGCTCTCCACCGCACGGATGGCCACGGTGGCTTCGTAGGTGCGCGCGTCGCCCATCACACCGACGCTCTCCACCGGCAGCAGGACGGCGAAGCTCTGCCAGAGCCGCGCGTACCAGCCCGCGCGCCGAATCTCATCGGCCACGATGCGATCGGCCAGCCGGAGCAGGTCGAGCCGATCCGGCGTGACTGGGCCCAGCACCCGCACGGCAAGGCCCGGCCCGGGAAACGGCTGGCGGATGACGAATTCCTCGTCGAGCCCGAGGTCACGTCCCACCCGTCGCACCTCGTCCTTGAACAGGTCGCGGAGCGGCTCGACGAGGGCGAAGCGCATCCGCTCGGGCAGCCCGCCCACGTTGTGGTGACTCTTGATGACGACCGCCGGCCCGTGCGTCGAGGCCGATTCGATGACGTCGGGGTACAGCGTGCCCTGCCCCAGGAAGTCGAAGCCCCCGAGCTCGTCGGCGCGCCGCTCGAAGACCTCGATGAAGGTGGCGCCGATGATCTTGCGCTTCCGTTCGGGGTCGGTGACCCCGGCCAGCCGGTCGAGGAACAGGTCGGTCGCGTCGACGAAGTCGAGCGGCAGGCGCATCTTGTCCCCGAAGCGCTTCCGGATCTGCCGGGCCTCCTCGTAGCGCAGCAGGCCGTTGTCCACGAAGATGCAGGTGAGCCGGTCGCCGATGGCGCGGTGGATCAGCATGGCCGCCACCGTGGAATCCACTCCCCCCGACAGCCCGCAGACGACGCGCCCCTGCTCGCCCACCTGCTCCCGGATCCGCGCGGTGGACTCCTCGATGAACGAGGCGATCGTCCAGTCGCCCGTACACCCGCACTCCCCGTAGGCGAAGTTGCGCAGGATGGCGGCGCCATGCTCGGTGTGGACCACCTCGGGGTGGAACAGCAGCGCGTACAGTCCGCGGGCGGGGGCTTCCATGGCCGCGACCGGCGTGGTCGCGCTCGTCGCGGCCACCGCGAAGCCGGGCGGCACGGACACCACGTCGTCGCCGTGGCTCGCCCAGACGCGCAGCTCGCCGGGGACCTGCTGGAAGAGACGGGGGCCGGTCTCCCCGGAGCTCCCGTTCCCCGAGACGCGTACATGGGCGTGGCCGAACTCCCGCTGGCCGGACCGACGTACGCCGCCACCGAGGACCGAGGTCATCAGCTGCATGCCGTAGCAGATTCCGAGCACGGGCACGCCCAGCTCGAAGAGCTCCGGGTCGCAGGTGGGAGCGCCGTCGTCGAACACGCTGCTCGGGCCGCCCGAGAGGATGAGGCCGACCGGCTGGCGCGCGCGCAGCTCGGCGGCCGGCGTCGAGAACGGCAGGATCTCCGAGTAGACGGCCTGCTCGCGGAGACGCCGGGCGATGAGCTGGGTGTACTGGGAGCCGAAGTCGAGAACGATGATGGTCTGATGTGGCACGATGGGGCGGCCGCGCGGTTCGAGGACCTCCCGCCACTCGGAGCGCGAATCTCGCGGCGAGGCCGGTATTATCCCACAACATATAGCGTTGACTCGATCGCGTCTCACCAACCCCGTCGCACGATTCGCCGTGGTGGGTATCGTGTTGGGCGGCTGCCCGCACACGATCCGCGCCGCGCAGGACGCGCCCCGCGCCGCCCCGCCGCCGCTGCCGGCGGTCTCGGCCTGGGAGACGCGCCTGCCGGCGCTGCCGGCGGCCCCGGCCTCGCTCGACGACGCGCGCATCTACGTGCCGCTCGAGGACGGCACCCTCGTGGCGCTCGACCGGGCCACCGGAGCGCAGGTCTGGGCCAGCGAAGGGATGGGGCGTTCGACCCCGCTCGTCCACGCCGGCACGGTCTACGTGCCGAGCTCCGGGGGGATCGTCGCTCTCGACGGCGCGACAGGTCGTCAGCGCTGGGCGGTCACGGATCTGTCGGCCGCCGCCGTGCCGTCGGCCGCAATCGCTGGTGACGACCTCCTCGTCCTGACCGACCGCGGACTGTCGGCCGTCCGCGCAGGCGATGGCCGCGTACGCTGGGCGCGCCCGCTGCCCGCCGAGGCCGGCTCGGGGCTGGTGATCGCGGGGCTCGACGCGGCGTTCGTGCTGCACGCCGCCGGCGTGACGGCCCTCGAGCTGTCCGATGGCGCGGTACGGTGGCAGCGGGCGCTGCCCGCCGTGGCCGGAGCGCCCACGGTGGTCGGCGATCGCCTCCTCGTCGGGACGACGGACAAGGATCTGGTCGCGCTCGAGGCGGACACTGGGGCCTTGGACTGGCGGTGGCGTCTGGGCGGGGTGCTGGTGGGGGCCACCGGGCGCGACGGCATCGTCTACGTCGCCGCGCTGGACACGCTGCTCCGTGCGCTGCGGCTCGACGGCGGCAATCAGATCTGGAAGCGGGAGCTGCAGACGCGCCCGGTCGCTCCGCCGGCCATCCGCGACGAGACGGTCGTCCTTGCCGGCAACGATCCGGTGCTGGCCGCCTTCGACGCGCGGAGCGGGGCACCCACGGGGCGGCACGTCGAGGAGGGAGACCTGCTCGGCTCGCCGCTCATTGCGCCGGGCGGCACCACGGGCGATGCCGGCGTCACTATCGTGCTGCTCTTTCGGGACGGTCGCGTCGTCGGATTGAAGGCGGAGGAGAAGCCAGAAAAGACCCCCGAGCGGGTGCCGGTACAGCCGTAATCCCCCGCGGTCACGAGACACGACACCTCTTTCGCAAACCGGCTCCGCTCGGTCAACGTCGAGGCCGACCTTCGTTGCGACACCTCTCGCTCCGCGGACCTATCGCGTAAGAACGGTTTGCTCCAGAGGTGTCGTGCCTCGCGCCCGCGACCGGGGCGAGGCTATCCGTTCAAACAGGCACTGAGGCGTCGGACGCCTTCTGCGATGCGCTCCTCGCTCGGTGCGGAGAACGACAGTCGGATCGTGTCCTGGCCGCTTCCGTCGACGTGGAAGGCGCTGCCGGCCACGAAGATGACGCCGCGATCGATCGCGCGCGCGAGCAGCTCGGCGTCGGTGGGCCCATCGGTGAGTCGTGCCCAGATGAAGAAGCCGCCGCGTGGTGATTCCCAGCTCAGGCGTCCTCGGCAGTGCTCGTGGAGCGCGGCCTCCATCACGTCCCGCTTGTGACGGTACTTCGTGCGGAGCGCGGGCGCGAGGCGGTCGGCTACGCCCTGGCGCAGCGCCTCGTGCACGATGCGCTGATCGAGGATGCCGGAGGTGAGATCGACCGCCTGCTTGGCCGTGTCGAACCGGTCGATGAGCACCGACGGGGCCACGAGCCACCCGACCCGCAGTCCCGGGGCCAGCATCTTCGACACCGTGTTCAGGTAGAGCACGCGGCCGTCGCGGTCGTCCGCGCGGAGCGGTCGCGTGTCGGCCTCGGTGGCGGCTCCCTCGAAGTACAGCCCGCCGTACGGGTCGTCCTCGACGACGAGCACGTTGCGCCGGTCGGCCCAGGCGAGCAGATGAGCCCGCCGATCGGTGGCCAGCAGCGCGCCGGTCGGGTTCTGAAAGTTCGGCACGAGGTACAGGAGCTTCACGCGACGGCCGGTCTGCGCCTCGCGCGCCCACACCTGGTCGAGGTGCTCGAGGTCGATGCCCTGGCCGTCCTGTCGCACGCCGGCCAGCCGCGCGCAGGCGTTGCTGAAGGCGGCGATGGCGCCCGTGAAGGTCGGCAGCTCGACGAGCACTACGTCGCCGGGGGCGACGAGCACACGGGCGATCAGGTCGATCCCCTGCTGGGAGCCGCTCGTGACGATGATCTCCGCCTGCGTGACCGCGATACCGCGGTTGGCCAGGACCTCGCGGGCGGCGTCGATGAGCGGGGCGTAGCCTCGCGTCGGGCCGTACTGGAGCGCGGTCTCGTCGTGGCTGTCGAGCAGCCGGGACGCGATCTCGCGCAGCTCGGGCCACGGGAAGCACGAGGCGTCGGGGTACCCCGGCGCGAACGAGACCATGTCGCCCGGACGGGCCACGACGGTCCCCATGCGCCGGATGGCGGATTCGGTGAGCTGTCGCCCCGTGGGCGAAAGAAACGTCTCGTAGTCGGTCATGTGCCGTCGTACGGTCCGGTGGGCCGTGTCATGGTAAATGATCTCCCGTGCATCCCCTGAGAGCCCATGCCAGTTCCGGGACGGGCTCGTAACGCCGCCCCGCCCCTGCCGTGGCGGACGCTGCTCGCGATCGCGGTCCGCGGCGTCGCCGTCGCGCTGGCCGTGCTGCTGGCGGGCTGGGCGCTGCGGGCGGTCGCGCTCGGGTCGGGCGAAGCGGCCATGCGCGTCCGGGCGGAGAACGCCACGCGCGCCGCCTTCGACACGATGTCGCGCGAGCTGCGCGATCTCGGCGCGGCCCTGGCCGATCCGCGTGATATCAGGGCCGCGCTCGACGGCGACACCGGCGCCACCCGGCGGCTGCTCGCCACCGCGGCCGAGGTCGTCTCCGGGGACGGCCCCACGGAGGCAGCCGTCACCGTCTACAGCACCGAGGCCGAGCCGGTCGCCTGGGCCGGGCGCCCGTCGGAGCTGCCCGGCAACCGGGCCCTCGACACCGAGTCGTGGTTCCTGTCCGGCGTGGGGCTCGGACCGCGGCTGGTCTACGTGCGCCCGGTGGTCGATGGGGGCACGCGCCTGGGGGCCGTCGTGGTCGAGCGCCCGCTGGCCTCGCCGGCCGACATCGCCCGCACGGGCGGTCTGCAGGGACGCCAGGACACGGTTCGCTTTTCGACGTGGATCGCCACCGTGTCGATCCGGCTGCCGGGCGCGGCCGGCCCGGTCCCGGACCCGGCCGCGAGCTTCGATGTCTTCGCCCCGTCGGGGGACTGGCTGCTCTCGGCCACGGTGACCGACGGCGATCTGGCCGAGACGCGCGATCGGTGGACCGGCAGGATCCGCTCGCTGGCGCTCCTCGTGCTCACGATCACGACGCTGCTGCTGCTGGGGCCCGTGGCCGACTGGCGCAATCGCGCCCGGGCGGTCCGCCCGTACGCGGCCGCGCTTGCCGCAATGTGCGGCGCCATCGTGCTGGCGCGGGTGCTGTTGCGAGCGGCCAGTGCCGGCTCCGGGCCATCGTCCCTGTTTGGCGACGAGGCCTACGGCTCGGCGCTGCTGCGGCCGCTGCTCACCTCGCCGGTCGATCTCCTGCTCACGGCCGCGGCCGCCTGGGCGCTGGTGCTGCTCCTGCTGGCCGCCGGCGAGTCCTGGCGGCTGCGGCGTGCCCGGTGGCGTCCCGATGGCCGCATCGGCGTCTTCGTGGGGGTCCATCTGACGGGGGGTGTGCTGGCGGCCTTCGTCCTGCTCGCGTATCGCGGGTTCGTTGACGACGCGATCACGCACACGAGCCTCGACCTGCTCGATTTCTCGCTGCATCCGTCGAACACGCCGCTGCTGGCGCTGCTGTTCGGCCTCGCCCTCGCACACGGCGCGGCGCTTGGGCTGGCCGTCGTCGCGCTGCGCGGCGCGTTGCACCTGAGCCCGGCCCCGCGCGCGGACTGGCGCCGGTGGGCCCTGGCCGTGGGCTGCTGGGTGCTGCCGCTCGGCGCGTGGGACGTGTGGCGCAGCGCCGGGGGCCACGAGGGGCTCCCGCTCGTCACCGCCGTGGTGGCGATGGCCGCGTTCGCGGTCGCGATGCCCCGACTGTTGCGACGGTACCGCCACGGGTCCCAGGCCTTCCGGCTGAGCGTGCTGGTCCTGCCTCTCGTCGTGCCCCAACTGGCGTTCTACCCGCTCGTCGACGAGCTCGCACGCGACGCCAAGCAGGCCTTCATCGAGGTGCAGTACGCCCCGGAGGTCCGCAACCATCGCGACACGGTGCAGGCGCGTCTGCGACAGAGCCTCGGTCAGGTGAACGCCATCCCCGGGCTGGCCGCGCTGGCGACTGCCGGCGCGACAACCGACGCCGCATCCACGAATCGCGCCTTCGACGTCTGGCGGGTCACCGGGTTGGCCTCCTACCCCATCACGTCGTCGGTGGAGCTCTACGGCCCCGACGACAACCTGGTCAGCCGGTTCGCCTTCAACCTGCCGGAGGGCCTGTCCGCCCCGCCGCCATCCGAGGAAGAGACGTGCGAGTGGACGATGGGCGGGGAGGTGGTGCCCTTCTTCGCCGAAGAGCGACGCGTGCTGCGCGCCGGGCGCGCCTTCTGCGGCAGCGATGGCTCCCGCACCGGGTCGATCGTCGTCCAGGCGATGCCCGACGACTACGAGAACCTGCCCTTCATCTCCTCGCAGAGCCCCTACGTGGAGCTGCTGCTCCCGGGCGATCCGCAGCGGGGGGAGGGCCTCTCCGGGCGCGACGTCGAGTTCGCCGTCTACGGGTGGAGCCGTACCCCCTTGTACCCGGCGTCGGCCACGGCGTGGCCGCTGCCCGACGAGGTGTTCGCCCGCGTCGAGCAGTCGCGAACGCCGATCTGGGCGCAGCTCTCGCGTGGCGGCGACCTCTACGACGTCCACCTGCTCAACGACCGCGGCGGCATCTACGCGCTCGGCTTTCCGGTGACCTCTGCGCTCGGCCATCTGGTGAACCTGGCGGGATTGACCGTGCTGGCCCTCCTGCTGTTCGTGGTGCTGCTCGTGGCCAACACGCTGTTCGTCCGGCTGGGGCGGCGGGAGATCACGGCGCCGGCCCTGCTGCGCGAGGTGCGCGCCAGCTTCTACCGGAAGCTGTTCCTGGCCTTCGTGGCCGCCGCCTTCGTGCCCGTGGTGGCCCTGGTGCTCGTGACCCGCACCTACGTCGCGGCCCAGATGGAAGCCGGCATCGAGGAGGAGGCCGTGCGCACGGCCGCGGCCGCCGGCCGGGTCGTCGAGGATCTGGCCGCGCCCCGCGCCGCCGAGTCCGGCCTGGGCGTGGACGACAACCTGATGGTGTGGGTGAGCCGGCTCATCGATCAGGACGTCAATCTCTTCAGCGGGCCGCGGCTGCTCGCCACGAGCGAGCGGAACCTCTTCGCCTCGGGGCTGCTGCCGACGCGGCTCGACGCCGACGTGTACCAGGCCCTGGCGCTGCGCAACGAGGCGGCCACGGTCGCGCGCGAGCAGATCGGCGAGTTCGAGTACCTGGTGGCGGCCACGCCGCTGGCCGCCGATCGGCGGGGGTACCTGACCGTGCCGCTGGCCTCCCGCCAGCGCGAGATCGACGCGGAGCTCGACACGCTGGACCGCCGGGCGCTGCTGGCCGTGCTGCTCTTCATGTTCGCGGGAGCCGGGCTCGGCTATTCGATGGCCGAGCGCATCTCGGACCCGGTGAACCGCCTCACGCGCGCCACCCGCCGGATCGCGCGCGGCGATTTCGACGCGCGAATCGCCGCCACGTCTTCCGACGAGCTGCGTCGGCTGGTCGAGGCGTTCAACAGCATGGCGAGCGACCTGCAACGTCAGCGCAGCGAGCTGGAGCGGACGCACCGCCTGGAGGCATGGGCGGAGATGGCGCGCCAGGTGGCGCACGAGATCAAGAACCCGCTGACGCCGATCCAGCTCAACGCCGAGCACCTCCGGAGGGTCCATGCCGACCGTGGCGAGCCGCTCGGGCCGGTCCTGCAGGAGTGCATCACCACGATCCTCACGCAGGTGAAGCTGCTGCGACAGATCGCCTCGGAGTTCTCGAGCTTCGCCTCCTCGCCCTCGGCGCGGCCGGTCGAGGTGGACGTGGCCGAGCTCGTGCGCGAGGTGGTCGAGCCGTATCGCGCGGGGCTCGAGGGGCGGATCCGGCTGGAGGTGGAGCTGCGCGAGCCCCTTCCACCGGTGCTGGTCGATCGCGTCCTGATCACCCGGTCGCTCACCAACGTGGTCGAGAACGCCCTGCACGCGATGCCGGGAGCCGGGGCGCTGCGCGTGTCGGCGCAGGAGGAGCCGGGCGTCGTGGTGCTCCGCGTCGCCGACACGGGGGCGGGCATGGACGAGGAGGCGCTGGCGCGGGCCTTCGAGCCCTACTTCTCGACCAAGGCCACCGGCACGGGGCTCGGCCTGCCGATCGCCAAACGCAACGTGGAGCTGTGCGGTGGCTCGCTCACGGTCACGAGCGAACGGGACCGCGGGACGACCGTGGAGTTCCGGCTCCAGGCTACGGGCTCCAGTGTGCAGAGCTCGCGGTTCTGATCCCGGTCTTCGCGGCGGCCGCTCGCCGAAGCACGAACCCTGAAACCGCGGCCCGAAGCATTTCCCTGCCCCCCGATTCAGCAACCCCGGTCAAGCGAGTCCCCGTACCCTCCTCCCGATGACCGAACGATCGACGACCCGGGCCGACTATGCCGACCGTCTCGAACGCGTCTACCGGCATCTTGCCGAGCACCTCGACGAGACGCTGGACCTGGCGCGTCTGGCGGAGGTGGCCTGCCTGTCGCCGTACCACTTTCACCGCATCTATCACGCGATGCAGGGCGAGACGACAGCCGAGACGGTACGCCGGCTACGGCTGCACCGGGCGGCCGTGGAGCTCATCACGGATGAGCTCCCGGTGTCGCGCATCGCGCGGCGGGCGGGGTACGGGAGCCAGGAGGGGTTCACCCGCGCCTTCAGGGCGGCCTACGGCGTGCCCCCGGCCCGGTACCGGGCGTCGTTCGTTCCGCTACCCGCTTCGCGCGGAATGGAGGACCAGATGGACACGACGACGCTCGGCTACGAGGCGACGATTCGAGAGACCCCGGCCATCCGGGTGGCGGCCCTGCCCCACCGGGGCGACTACCAGTTGATTGGCGGCGTCTTCGAACGACTGGTACT
>Ga0299906_10000616_pt1 | contig 32170 bp, 25 predicted proteins | sample RVTome_14_FD_200259 | JGI IMG/M metagenome (GOLD analysis project Ga0299906, IMG submission 200259) | Soil microbial communities from uranium-contaminated site in the Upper Colorado River Basin, Wyoming, United States - RVT145D125 (version 2) ...
CTCTCCCCCGGCGTCGCGGATGAGCTTCAGGCCGTCCTGGATCGCCGACATCATCCCCAGCCCGAGCAGGTCCACCTTCACGATCCCGAGGTCGGCGCAGTCTTCCTTGTCCCACTGGATCACGACCCGGCCCGGCATCGACGCCGGCTCCAGTGGCACGACGCCGTCCAGGGCGCCCTGGGCGATCACCATTCCCCCGCTGTGCTGGCCCAGGTGGCGAGGCAGGTCCTGGATCTCCCCGAATAGCCGCGCGAAGAGCCGCACCCGGCGGTCGCCGGCGTCCAGCTCCGCCCGCTTCAGCCGCGCCTCCAGCGTGTCGTCGGGGTCGACCCACTCGAAGCGGCGCATGTGACGGGCGAGCCGGTCGATCTCCTCCTGGGGAAAGCCGAGCACCTTGCCCAGCTCCCGGGTGGCGCTCTTGTCACGGTACGTGATGACGTTCGCGGTCATGCCGGCGCCGCGCTCGCCGTAGCGCTCGTAGACGTACTGGATCACCCGCTCGCGGCGGTCGCCGCTGGGCAGGTCCAGGTCGATGTCGGGCCACTCGCCGCGCTCCTCTGAGAGGAAGCGCTCGAACAGCAGCTCCATCCCCACCGGGTCCACCGCGGTGATGCCGAGGCTGTAGCAGACCGCGCTGTTCGCTGCGGAGCCCCTGCCCTGGACCAGGATGTCGTTGCGGCGGCAGAAGTTCACGATGTCCCAGACGATCAGGAAGTAGCCCTCGAGCTCCAGCTTGCCGATCAGCTTCAGCTCCCGCTCGATCTGGCAACGCGCCTTCTCCGCGTAGGGCCGGTAGCGCTGTCGGGCGCCCGCGTGGGCGGCCCGGCACAGGTGCTGGAACGCCGTCTCGCCGTCGGGCACGGGGTACTCCGGGAATCGGTAGCCGAGGTCGTCGAGGGTGAAGCACAGCCGCTCCGCCAGCTCCTCGCCGTTCCGGATCAGCTCGGGCCGGTCGCGGAACAGCGCGGCCATCTGCTCGGGCCGCTTCAGGAAGCGGTTCGAGCTGTGGGCCAGCAACCGCCCGGCGCTCGCGAGGGTGCGCTTCTCCCGGATGCAGGTGAGGGCGTCGAGGAGCGCCCGTCCGCGGGAGGTGGCGTGGCGCACGCCGTTCGTCGCCACGGCCTTGACGCCCCGGGCCTCCGCCAGGGCGAGCAGCGTCTGGTTCGCGGCTTCCTGCTCCCGGCGACGGTGCCGCTGCACCTCGACCGCGATGTCGCTCTTTCCGAACAGCCGGAGCAGATCGGCCAGGCGCCCTTCGTCCGGCTCGACTCCGAGGGTCTCGAGGCCGGCGACGGCGACGAGACCGCGGGTGCGCTCCCGGAGATCCTCCAGCTCGAGCGCTCCCTCTCCCTTCGGCACCCCGGCCTTCATGGCGGTGACGATCTGACAGAGGTTCCGGTAGCCCTCGCGACTCTCCACCAGCAGCGTCAGGCAGCCCCCGTCGCGGAGGGTCAGCTCCGCACCGACGATCGGCCTCAGGCCGGCCTTGCGGGCCGCCTTGAAAAAGCGAGGGGCGCCGGAGACGCCGTCGCGGTCCACGAGCGCCAGGGCCGGGTAGCCCAGGTCGGCCGCGCGGTCGACGAGCTCCTCGGGGAGCGACGCGGCCCGCAGGAACGAGAAGGCTGAAGAGGCGTGGAGCTCGACGTACACGTTCTGTTTCGCTTTTTGTTCGCCTGCAAAGCTAACCCCGCTCCGGATCGACTTCAAGCCCGTCGAGAGCTGGGGGTGTCCTTGCCCGGCTCGCAGCGAGCCAGTACGATCCCCGTCATGTCGAACGGGGGCGAGGCGGCGGCGCAGAGCGTCGCCCGCGGCGCCCGCCCCGGGCTCCTCTCCCGCCTCGAGCGGTTCGTGGCCGAGCGTCACCCCTTCGCGCTGCCACTGCTCCGGGCCGCCCTCTCCGAGGGCGGAGCCACCCCCCGCTCCCTCGACGGCGCGACCCCCCAGGCCCTCGGCACCTTCGGGACCTCCCTCACGCTGGCGCTGCGACAGCTCGCCGCCCGGGAGCTCGTGGCGCCGCCCGGAGAGTCCACGCCGGGGGTGCCGGCGAGCGCGCGGCTGGAGCGGGCCGCCGCGGACCTCGCCGACGACTGCCACGGCTTCCTGAGGCGCGAAACGATCGCGGCGTCGCTGACCGCCGAGGAGAAGCGCGAGCTGCTCCGAGGCATGGTCCTCACCCGGGCCACGGACAACCGCCTCAAGGCTCTCTTCGCCGGGAGCGAGCTGAAGGACGGTGACGCCGTGTTCCAGGGGAAGGGCTTCCGCTCCCTGGGCCAGGAGGCGATCTACGCCGCTCCGCTCCGCCTGCGGCGCGGCGAGAGCTACCGCTCGGGCGACGGAGCCTGGAGCGGCGACGTGGTGGCGCCCCTGATCCGCGACCTGGGAGCCGCACTCGGGATGCGCCCGCAGCCCGAGACGGTGCACATGGCGCTGAACGCCCAGGCCGGCAAGGCCGGCCCGCCCATGGACGGCCGGGACTTCCACATCGGGGATCTCTCCTGGGGCATCCTGCCCCCCGCCGCGCCCCTCGGCATCTCCTCCCTCAACGTCGCGGGCATGGCTCTCGCCTTCGCACTGCGGCGCGAGCCGCGCGTCGCCGTCGCCTTCATCGGCGAGGGCGGGTCGTCCCTCGGCGAATGGCACGAGGCGATCAACCTGTGCTCGGTGCGCCGGCTCCCGGCGGTGTTCTGCGTCGAGAACAACCAGACGGCGCTCTCCACCCCGGTCTCGGAGCAGTGCGCCGCGCGGACCTTCGCGGACAAGGCCGCCGGGTACGGCGTCCCGGGGATCACCCTGGACGGCACCGATCCCGAGGCGATCGCGGCCGCCTTCGCCTGGGGTGCGGAGCGCGCCCGCAGCGGTCTCGGCCCCACGCTGATCGAGCTCGTCTGCATGCGCATGTGCGGCCACGCGCACCACGACGACATGCTCTACCTGGGAAGCGAGCCTCGACCATCCTGGAGCTACCCGGAGCCGAAGGGAGGTTACGTCGACGCCGGGGCCTGGGCTTTCTGGGCGGCGAAGGACCCGATCGCAACCTACGCGAGGCGGCTCGAGCAGGAAGGGGTGATCGACGGCAGCGCCCTGGACCGCGCCCGCTCGGAGTGCGAGGCGCTGGTCGAAGCGGAGGCCCGGACCGTCGTCGCCGCCGCCTGGCCCGATCCGGCCCGGGTTGGAGAGCGGGTCTTCGCGCATCGGTCACCCGCGCGCCGCCTCCGGGCCGTCGAGACGGGCCCGCCATTCGAAGCGAAGGGGCGCACCTTTCTCGAGGCGATCGGCCTCGGCATCGCCGACGCGCTCCGTGCCCACCCGGACGTTTTCGTGTACGGCGAGGACGTCGGCGGGCCGTACGGCAACGCGTTCCTCCTCACGAAGCCGCTGCTCGAGGAGCTCGGCGACCGGATCCTGAACGCGCCGCTGGCCGAAGCCGGGATCCTGGGCGCGGCCACGGGAGCCGCGCTGGCCGGCCTGCGCCCGATCGCCGAGATGCAGTTCAACGACTTCGTGGCCACGGGCTTCAACCAGCTCGTCAACAACGCGGCCAAGATCCGCTACCGCTGGGGCGGCTCCGTTCCCATGGTGGTGCGGATGCCCTGGGGCGGCCTGCGCAGCGCCGGGCCGTATCACAGCCAGAACACGGAGCCCTGGTTCTACCGCACCCCCGGCCTCAAGATCGCGGTGCCCTCGACGCCCGCCGACGCCCGGGCGCTGCTGGCTGCGGCCGTGGCCGATCCCGATCCCGTGCTCTTCTACGAGCACATCGCCCTCTACCGCGATCCCCGGATCCGCCAGGAGCTGTCTCCCGGGCCCCCCGAGCCGCTCCCCCTGGGACGCGCGGCGCTGCGCCGGGACGGAGATCGGCTGGCTCTGGTCAGCTACGGCGCCTACGCCCACGTCTGCGCCCGAGTCGCCGAGCGGCTCGCGGCCTCGGGCATCGAGGCCGCGGTCCTGGATCTCCGGAGCCTCGTGCCACTGGACCGGGAAGCACTGCTCGACCTGGCTCGCCGCTGCGGCAAGCTGCTCGTCGTCCACGAGGACTCCCGCACCGGAGGCGTCGGCGAGAGCCTCGCCGCGCTGGTGCAGGAGGCGGCTTTCGAGCACCTCGACGCTCCGGTCCGGGTCCTGGGCGCCCTGGACGCTCCGGTGCCCTACGCGCCGTCCCTGGAACGGGCCTTCCTCCCGAGCGAGGAGGCGGTCGAGGGCGCCGCCCGCGAGCTGGCCGCGTACTGACCGCCGGCGACGGGCTTTCACCCGGAACGGGCACCGTGTAGATTCGAGTCGACCCCGGTCTGAGGGCTCACCATGGGAAGGACGTGGAAGACCCGGATCGCCAAGCCGCCCCCTCAGGCACAGGAGTACATCCGCTCGGGAACCGTGCCCATCGTCTTCCGGGACGCCTACGCGGGCCGGCGCACGGGGCTCCTGCACTTCGGCCACGGCGAGAAGAACTGCAGCCTGCGCTTCGTCAAGGGTCACATCGTCTACGGGGCTTCGAGCGCCAAGGAGCTCCACCTGGGCCAGGTGCTCCACGACGCCGGCCTGGTGACCCGGGCGCAGCTCGAGGCCGCCTCGATCATCGTGGTCAACCAGCACAAGCGCCTCGGTGAGGCCCTGACCGAGACCGCGGCCCTGGGCCCGGAGGACCTGGAGCACGCCCTCGCGCTCCACGTCCAGTCGATCCTGGCCCACATCCTCTACTGGACACAGGGGCTCTACTACTTCGAGGAGCACGACGAGGAGCGGGGCGGGTACGACCAGCCCCTCAAGACCGCCACCGGGCAGCTGCTCGTGGAGGCGACCCGCATGGTGAAGAGCCAGAGCGCGGTCCGCTTCGCTCTCGGGGACCTGGACCGGGTGCTCCTGCCCTCCACGGATCCGTTGCTCCGCTTCCAGCGCGTCACCCTGACCCCGATCGAGGGCTTCGTGATGTCGCGCCTCGACGGCACCGTGACCGCGGCCGACGCGGTCCGCACGACGGGACTTCCCGAGGACCAGGTCGAAGGAGCGCTCCTGGCGCTGCTCTGCTGCGGGATGGTCGAGTTCGTCGACAGGAAGACCGGGCGCGAGCAGAACGACTCGGCCCAGTTCCTGCGGCAGGAGGTGATCGATCTCTACAGGTCGATCAACGACAGGAACCACTTCGAGCTGCTCGGGGTCCCCGAGGACGCGATGGACATCCAGATCGAGTCGGCCTACCTGCTGCTCGCAAAGCGGTACCACCCCGACACTCACCACGTTCCCGGGCTGGAGGACCTCGCCGACAAGCTGGAAACGATCTTCTACCGGCTGACCGAGGCCTTCGAGACGCTGGAGGACGCCCCCGCCCGGCTCAAGTACCTGGCCGGCCTGAGACCCTCACTCCACGTCCCCGAAGCGCCTCCCGCCCCGCAGCCCGCCAGTCGGAGACCGGCGACCGCCGGCGCGGCGCCACGGACGGGCCCCGCGCCGAGCGCGGCGCCCTCCCCCGCCCCCGAGGAGCCCAGGATCGACCCGCAGCGGGCGCAGGAGGTCTTCGAGCAGGCGCAGGAGCGCTTCGGCGAGGGCAAGTACTGGGAGGCGGTGGGCCTGCTGAGCGTCGCCGTGAGCATCGGGGAAGGGCGCCTGCAACGGCGCGCCCGGGTCCTGATGGCCCGCTGCTTCCTCAAGTACCCCGACCGCGTCAAGGACGCCGAGAAGCAGCTGCGCCTGGTGGTGGACCAGGATCCCACGAACGCCGAGGCGTACTACCACCTCGGGGCGGTCTACCGCCACGGCGGGCTGATCGCCCGGGCCCGCGCCATGTTCAGGAAGACCCTCGAGCTGAAGCCCAAGCACCGGGAGGCCGCCGCGGAGCTGGCGACCCTCAACGGCGGCGACTCCGAGGCGGGGGAAGGCGTCCTGAAGAAGCTCTTCTCAAGGGATTGATCTTCGAACGTCTGCTGGGGCACCGGCTGGTGATCGTGACGGGCAAGGGGGGCGTCGGCAAGAGCACCGTCGGCTTGAGCCTGGCCCTGGCCGCCCGCGAGGCCGGGAAGCGCGTGCTCTTCGCCGAGGTGGACTCGCCCCTGGAAGCGGTCCGGCTGCTCGACGTCGGTCCGGTCGGGCCCACCGAGACCGAGGTCCGTCCCGGGCTCCACGCCCTCAACCTGGAGCCGGCCCGGGCCATGGAGGAGTACGTCCGACGCAGCCTGAAGCTGGAGATGCTGGCCCGGCGCGTCCTCGACAGCCCGATCTACCAGCGGTTCTTCGCCGCCGCCCCGGGGCTCAAGGAGCTGACGGTCCTCGGCAAGGTGATGGAGATCGAAGAGCGCCGCGGGCGGCGGGGGCGCGCCTACGACCTGATCGTGCTGGACGCGCCCGCTACGGGACACGGCCTCTCGTTGCTCAAGGTCCCCCTGGCGGCGGCCTCTGCGATTCGCGTGGGACCCATCGGGGGGCAGGCGAGGCGCCTGCTCGAGCTGCTCCGGGACACCCGCCGCACCGCCCTCGTGGTGGTGTCGACGCCCGAGGAGATGGCCGTGGTGGAGGCGCTGGAGCTGCGCGACCTCGCCGGCGCGGAGATCGGCATCCGGGTCGAAGCGATGGTCATGAACGCGTGCCACGAGAGGCGACTGACGAAGCGGCAGGAAGCGGAGCTGGCCCGCCTCGAGGCGGACCGGCCCTCGGGCCGGCTGGAGCCGGGCGTTCCCGTTCGAGCCGCCGTCGCCGCCGCCCGTCGACACCTGGCCCGGGTCGCTCGCTCCCACGGCTACGCGAGTCGTCTCCGGCGCGAGTCCCGGGTGCCGGTCATCGCGCTGCCCTTCGTCCACAGAGCTCCCCTCGACGAGCCCGCGCTGAGGGAGCTCGCGACCCGCCTGGCCCGCCAATGAGGCCAGCGGATCCCGGCGGCGCGCTGGAGGCCGCGCTCCGGAAGCGCCGCGTCCTGGTCGTGTGCGGGTCGGGGGGCGTGGGCAAGACCACCATCTCGGCCGCCCTGGCCCTCCGCGCTGCCCGGGACGGCCGGAGAGCCCTCGTCTGCACCATCGATCCCGCCCGGCGCCTCGCGACCCGGCTGGGCCTCGGCCGGCTCTCCGGAACGCCGCAGCGCGTCGAGCTCGACGCGCCCGGGGGGGCGGGCGAGCTGTGGGCGATGACCCTGGACGTGAAGAGGACCTTCGACGAGCTGGTCATCCGCCACGCGGGCTCCCCCGAGGCAGCCCGGCGCATCCTGGACAACGCCCTCTACCGGGAGGTCTCGGCGGCCCTCGCGGGAAGCCACGAGTACATGGCGATGGAGAAGCTCCTCGAGCTGCACGGGGACGAGCGCTTCGACCTCGTGGTCCTCGACACGCCGCCGACCCGGCACGCCCTCGACTTCCTGGAGGCCCCGGACCGGATGCTCTCCTTCCTGGACACCAGCGTGCTGCGCTTCTTCCTGAAGCCCTACCTCGCCGCCGGCCGGCTCACGCTGCGAGCCGCGAGCCGCACCGGCGCCGCGTTGCTGCGCCTGGCCGACCGGGTGCTCGGCCTGGAGCTGCTGCGGGACCTCTCCGAGTTCTTCCTGGCCTTCGACGGCATGTACGAAGGCTTCAAGGACCGGGCCGGGCGCGTCTTCGAGCTGCTGCGGAGTGGACGCTCGGGCTTCGTGGTGGTGACGAGCCCCACCCGGCAGGCCCTCCAGGAGGCTACGTTCCTGCGCCGCCAGCTCGCGGAGCGGGACATGCCCTGCGTCGCGGTGGTGGTCAACCGGGTCCTGGGGCGGCTCCCGGCGGCACGGGGCGGCTCCGGGCGGGTCGAGGTTCCGCCCGCGCTCCGTTCCCGGCTGGTGGCGATATTCCGCGACCACAACGCCCTGGCCGCTGTCGAGGAGCGGGGCATCCGCGGGCTGGAGGTCGACTGCGACTGCACGGCGCTCCGCGTTCCCGAGCTGGACGACGACGCCAGCGACCTCCCCGAGCTCGTCGCCGTCGCAGGGGCGTTGCTCTCGGGGCGGGACGCGACCTCGCGCCGGAGGCTGCCGTGAGGGTGCTGCTGTACTCCGGGAAGGGCGGAGTAGGCAAGACGTCTCTCGCCGCGGCCACCGCGGTGCGGGCGGCGCGCCTCGGACACCGGACCCTGGTGGTCTCCACCGACGCCGCCCACAGCCTCGGCGACGCTCTCGAGTGCGAGGTCGGCCCGGAGCCGACCCGCGTGGCCGCCGGGCTCCACGCCGTCGAGGTCGACGTGAACCGCGAGCTGGCCCAGCACTGGGGCGTCATCCACGACTGGCTCACGCGCTTCATGAGCTTCCAGGGCGTCGAGGAGACCGTGGCGGAGGAGATGGCGGTGCTCCCCGGCATGGACGAGCTGTTCAGCCTGCTCAAGGTCAAGTCGATCGTCGAGGCGGGGGGACACGACCTCGTGGTCGTGGATTGCGCCCCGACGGGAGACACCCTGCGGATGCTGGGGATACCCGAGGTACTCGCCTTTTACTTCAAGCGGATCTTTCCCGTGCAGCGCCGCGTCGTCCGATCCGTGCGTCCGGTGGTGCGCCGGGTCACGAACCTGCCGCTGCCGGAGGACGACGTGTTCGGTGCGCTCCGCGCCCTCTACGGCCAGCTCCAGGAGCTGGAGCCGCTCCTCAAGGACCCGGGCCGCAGCTCGATCCGCCTCGTGCTCAATCCCGAGAGGATCGTGATCCGGGAGTCCCAGAGGCTCTACACCTACCTCAACCTGTTCGGCTTCTCCGTCGACGCGGTGATCGCCAACCGGGTGCTCCCGGAGCAGGCCCGGGGCGGCTACCTGGACGGATGGGTGAAGATCCAGGCGGGCCACCTCGAGGAAGCCGCGCGCTCCTTCGAGCCGGTCCCGCTGCTGCGCTCTCCGCTCTTCGATCGCGAGATGGTCGGCCTGGAGCGGCTCGACGAGCTGGCGCGGCGCGCCTTCGGCCGGCGCGACCCGGCCGCGGTGTTCCACCGCGAGACGCCCCTGGCGATCCGCAAGGAGGCCGGCGGCTACACCCTCTCGCTGAGTCTCCCCTTCGCGAGCCGCGACCACCTCGAGGTGTGGGTGAGCGGCGAGGAGCTGATCGTCCAGGTGGACAACCAGCGGCGCCACCTGGTGCTGCCGCGAGTCGTCGCGCGCCGAAAGCTGCAGAAAGCGACCCTCGAGGAAGGAAGGCTCCGGGTCACGTTCTGCTGAAAGGATGAGCTGAGCATGGCGACGAAACGACGGGCGCCCGCCACCAGGGCGTGCTGCCTCGTGTCGGAGATGATCGAGGAGATGGGCCTGGATAGGGAGAAGGCCCGGGCGCTCCGGCGCCAGATCCTCGAGGGGGTGATCCTGCTCTGCCAGTGGCAGCTCGAGCGCATGGGAGCGAAGCCCCGGCCCCGCACCGGCCGGGCCTCGCGGGTGAACGTGGACTGACCGGGTCACCCGCGGGAGCCCGCGACCGGGCTGCTAGACTCGGCCACATGACTCGACACCTTCGAAAGCTCCCGGCCCTCCTGGCGCTCCTGCTTCCGGTCGGCGTTCCGCAGCCGGCGCGGGCTGGAGACCTCACGGTCTTCGTCGCGCGACCCTCCCCCGACGAGATCTGGGACACGGGCTTCGGCGCCGCGCTCGGCGCCACCCTCCTCGGCGTGGTCACCCTGGAGGGAGAGGCCGCGCGCCTGACGGGGGGGGCGGCGGACGCGAGCATGACGTCCTTCATGCTCGCGGGGCTGCTGTCGCCGCCCGTGGGCAAGCTGATCCCCTTCGGCGGCGTCGGGGCGGGCTTCTACCGGCAGTCCCTCGCCGACGACAGCCAGAACGAGTTCTTCACGGCCTTCGTGCTCGGCGTGAAGCTCGAGCTGGGCAACGCCTTCGTGGTCAAGGCGGAGTATCGGATCCTGGAGCTGCCGGAGGAAGCCCTCATCCCTCTCGACAACCGACTCTCCCTGGGGATCGGAATCAAGTTCTAGGAAGCCGAGAGACCCCCTCGGGCCCGGGCCGTCGCCTCGGCCGACAGCCGGACGGCGGGCCGGGCGGGAGGACTCCGCGGAGGACCGCAGCACTGCCGTGCCGAGCGAGGACCGCACGCGGAGCGCCGCCCGGGCCGCCAGCCAGCTCGGGCTCGCGACGGACGTCTACTCGGCGGCCGGCTCCTCGCCTTCGGGGTCGGCGGGCGCGCCGGCGTCGATCACCTCACCCAGCGCGCCTCCCAGCTCGGACTCCTCGCCCACGTAGAGGTGGTACGCGAGCAGGCCCAGCTCCCGATCGTCCTGGTTGAGCCCCACCTCCTTCGGAACGAAGGACTCGCTCATGGAGAGCTTCAGGTCGACCCACTCCTCGCTGCCCAGGACGTCCTTCCCGAGGCGGATCTTCCTGAGGAAGACCTCGGAGTTCTCGATCGGGATCGCGACCGCGGTCTCGCCCACCGACACCGTCAGCACGGGCGGGCTCTGAAAGGCCTTGAAGTTCGTGTCGGCCTCGAGGTAGACGATGGCGTCCTGCCCCGGATTCTTGAAGGAGACGACGGCCTCTCGCTTCGTCCAGGTCCGCTCCAGGCTCGGGTTGTCCGGGAGGGCCTCGGGGTTGTGCCAGCCGTCCTTGTAGACGAGGAAGATGTTCTCCGTCTGTGGGAGCAGCTCGATCCGGCCCACGACGTACTCCCTCAGGCCGGCGTCCTCCCCCTCGAGGGGAACGCGCTCGCCCCGACCGCCCGCCGGGTACAGGCCCGTGCGCACCTCCACGTCACCCACGTAGGGGTAGATCGGGATGAACTTCGTGCGCCGGTAGGTGTACGTCTGCCCCGCCTGCCACTCCGAGGGAGGCGGCTCGGGCACGTGGTCGTCCTCGAACAGCATCACCTCGTGCGAGTCGAGGAAGTGAACCAGGGCCCGGTGCTCGCCCTCGAGGGGCTGGAAGCCCGCTCCCACCGTCCAGGTGTAGGTGACCTCCACGGCGCTGCCCAGGGGCACCCGGGTCCGGTTGATCTCGAAGGACGGGGTGATGTCCGCGACCTCCACCGGCTGCCGCCGGCCACATGCCGTGAGCGCGACCGCGACGAAGAGCGCAGCGACGCCGGCTGACCTTCCGTAACGCATGAACCTCATCGACTTACCTCGTACACGAATGGTCTCAGGGATGGGAAGAGAACGCTGGATGACGGACAAGCCGGGCAACGATAACGGATGGCTCGCGCCAGTGTCAACGCGCCGCCTCCGCGTTGACCGGCCCGAAAACCGGGTGCTATAGTCCCGCCGTTCTTCGGTTTCCGATAGCCCACCGGGAGGCCCGCGATGGCGATGGATGCGCTCGGCATGGTCGAGACACGCGGCCTGGTCGGGTCGATCGAGGCGGCGGACGCGATGGTCAAGGCCGCGAACGTCGTGGTGACCGGCAAGGAGTACATCGGCGCCGGCTACGTGACGGTGTTCGTGCGCGGCGACGTCGGCGCCGTCAAGGCCGCCACCGACGCCGGGGCGGCCGCCGCGCGTCGGGTGGGAGAGCTCGTCTCGGTCCACGTGATCCCGCACCTGCACCAGGAGGCGGAGAAGGTCGTCCCGCAGCCGCCCCAGGCGGGGCAGGGCCGGAAGAGCGGTTAGACCGGCCGCATGGCCCTTCAGGACGCAGACCTCCGCTCGATCCAGGAGGCCCGCTCCCTCGCCGCCCGGGCCCGGACGGCACAGCGCGCCCTCGCGGAGCTGGGCCAGGAGCAGGTCGACCGCATCGTGGACGCCATGGCCCAGGCCGCCCGTAGCGAGGTGGAGCGGCTCGCGCAGCTCGCCTGCGAGGAGACCGGCTTCGGCAACGTCGCCGACAAGACGCGCAAGAACCGCTTCTGCGCCGAGGACGTCCACGCCTTCATCCGGCCGATGCGCACCGTGGGGGTGCTGCGGGAGGACAGGGAGCGGCGCGTCGTGGAGATCGCCGAGCCCATGGGGGTGGTGGCCGCCATCGTCCCCTCGACGAACCCCACCTCCACGGCGATCTACAAGGCCCTGATCTCGATCAAGGCGCGGAACGCCGTGGTGATGAGCCCCCATCCTTCGGCGCAGAGGTGCATCCGGGAGACGGTCCGGGTCATGCACGGCCCGGCCGTCGCGGCGGGGATGCCCGGAGACGCCCTGAGCTGCCTCGAGCAGGTCAGCATCGAGGGCACCCAGGAGCTGATGCGCTGTCGCGACACCGGGGTCATCCTCGCCACCGGGGGCATCGGGCTCGTGCGCGCCGCCTACTCGTCGGGGAAGCCCGCCTACGGCGTGGGTCCCGGGAACGTGCCCGCCTACATCCACGAGAGCGCCGACGTGCCCAGGGCGGTCCGGGACGTCATCGCGGGCAAGACCTTCGACTACGGCACGCTGTGCTCCTCGGAGCAGTCGATAGTCTGCGACGAGAAGATCCGCGACCAGGTGGTCGCCGAGGTGAAGAAGAACGGCGGCTTCTTCCTCGACCCGGAGCAGACCGCCGCCGTCTCCCGGGTCGCGGTCACGCCCCAGCGCCTCGCGAACCCGGCGATCGTCGGCAAGCCCGCCACGACGATCGCGAAGGCGGCGGGGATCGACGTGCCGCCCGAGACCCGGGTGCTGGTCGCGCCGCTGGAGGGCGTCGGGCGCGAGTATCCGCTCTCCATCGAGAAGCTCTCGCCGGTGCTCGCGTTCTACACGGTGAAGGACTGGCACGAGGGCTGCGAGCGCTGCCTCGAGCTCTTGCGCTTCGGCGGCACAGGCCACACCCTGGGCATCCACTGCCAGGACGACGCGATCATCCGCGAGTTCGCCCTCAGGAAGCCCGTGTTCCGCATCGTCGCGAACACCCAGACCTCGATGGGCGCCACCGGCTACACCACCGGCCTGGCCCCCTCCATGAGCCTCGGCTGCGGGGCATACGCCGGGAACATCACCTCCGACAACATCACGCCCCTGCACCTGATCAACGTGAAACGACTCGCCTACGCTCTCGACCGGGAGGCGCCCAGGCCCGCCCCGCCGCCGGACGCGGGGCTGCGGGAGCGGGTCGCGAGCTTCCTGGAGGGCCGCCTCGGGGCCGGGGCGGCGCCCCCCGGAGCCGCAGCTCCCCGCGGGGAGGCATCCGAAGCCGTGGACTTCGTGGCCGAGGACGACGTCCGGCGGGCGATCCGGGAGGGGCGCAGGATCAGGCTGAGCCCCGGGGCGATCGTGACGCCCGCGGCGAGAGACGTGGCGGAGGGGCACGAGGTGCTCGTACCCGCGGATGCCTGACGGACGGGCCTTCGCCGCCCTGGCCGCCGCGCTCTGCGGGTGTGCCACCCATGCGCCACCGGCCACCGCGCCGCCATCTCCGAGGGCTGCGACGATCGCCGAGGCCGAGGCCCATCTCGCCCGGGGCCTGGCCCTGGCCGACGCGAACGACCTCCCGGGCGCACAGCGGGCGTTCGACCGCGCCCTGGATGCGTACCTCGAGGTGCCGGACGGCGCCCTGTCGCACCCGGAGCTCGCCGCGGCGTTCCGCAGGACCGCCGAGCAGGTGCGCCTGCGCGAGCTGGAGTTGCTGGCCGCCCGGGACGTCGACGGGAACGGGGAGCCGGCCTTCGCGATCCCGGAGCTCCCGGCCCGGGTCACCGCCCGCCGCGAGGCGGAGGCCGCTCTCGCCCGGGGCGCCCACGACTTCCCGGTGGAGCTGAACGCCCGGGTCCTCTCCGCCATCGACCTCTTCGAGGGCCGGCGGCGCGGCTGGTTCGCGTCGGCCCTGGCTCGGAGCGGGCGATACCGCCCGCTGATCCGCCGCGCCCTCGCCGAGCAGGGTCTGCCCAGCGAGCTGGCCGCCGTGGCGCTCGTCGAAAGCGCGTTCCTGCCCGACGCGGTCTCCCGGGCCAGCGCCCGGGGCATCTGGCAGTTCATGCCCGCCACCGGCCGCCGCTACGGTCTGAGGCAGGACTCCTGGGTGGACGAGCGCAGCGACCCGCCGAAGTCGACCCGTGCCGCAGCCCGCTACCTGCGCGAGCTCCACGACCGATTCGGGGACTGGAACCTGGCCCTGGCGGCCTACAACTCCGGCGAGAATCGGGTGGAGCGCGCGATCCGCCGGCACCGGACCCGGGACTTCTGGACCCTCGCTCGACGCCGAGCCCTGCCCCGGGAGACCCGCAGCTACGTCCCCCTGATCCACGCCGCGGTGGTGGTGCTCCGGGATCCCGAGCGCTACGGCTTCGCGTCGAACGAGGATGCGGGGCCGGCCACCCAGCCGATCGTGGTGGACTTCGGCGTCGACCTGCGCGCCGTGGCCCGCTGCGCCTCGCTTTCGGTCGACGAGCTGCGCTCCCTGAACCCGGCCCTGCGCCGGACCGCCTTCTCCGGGACCCGCTCTTTGACGCTGCACGTGCCCGCGGAGGCGGCGTCGCCGGCCCTGGCCTGCCTGCTCGGCCTTCCCGACAGCGAGCGCGGCGCCTTCGCGAGCCACGTCGTGCGGCGCGGCGACACCCTGTCGGGCATCGCCTCCGACTACGGTGTCCCGATGCGGGAGATCGCCGCCGCCAACGGGCGCCGGATCCAGTCCGTCCTCCGGGTCGGAGAGAGGCTCCTGATCCCCCGCCCCGCTCGGGCCTCCGGGACGGGGTCCGCGGTCGCCCGGCCCGATTGAGGCGACTCGCCGGCAACCTGGCCCTCAGCCTCGCCGTCAGCGCGCTGCTCCTCGCCGCCCTCGAGGGAGCCGCCCGGCTCCTCGAGGAGGAGCGCGAGCGCCCCCGGGTGGCTCCCTACATCTGGGACTGGCAGCAGAAGTGGGACGGCGAGTTCTACACCATGGTCTCGCGCTCCGTCGGCTGGCCTCCCTCCGAGGAGTTCAACGGCGACGGCGTGCGCGACCGCACCCACAGCGCACAGCGGCTCCCCCGCACCGCCCGGGTCGCGATCCTGGGAGACAGCGTCACCCTCGGAGCGGGCATCCCCGCCCACGAGGCCTACCCGCAGCAGCTGCAGGCCCTCCTGGACGCGGCGGGCCGCAAGGTCGAGGTCTTCAACGTGGCGCTCTGGGGCTGGTCCACGCGCCAGCAGCGGATCGCCTACGAGCGCATCGCGCGGCGCTACGCACCCGACCGGGTCGTCCTCGGCGTCTGCCTCAACGACATCCCGGAGCTGCAGAACAACCTGAGCCGGCCCCCCGCGCTGGTGGCGGGGCTCCACGAGCGGTCGGCCCTGTTCCGCCGGCTGGTGGACGCCCACGACCGGGAGATTCGCAGCGTCGAGGAGCTGTTCCAGTCCCCCGCCGCGGATGCGGTCGAGAGCGCCTTCGGGCGCTTCTTCGAGGAGCTCGAGGCCCTCGCTCGCGAGGTGGCGCGCGACGGTGCGGAGCTGGGCGTCCTCGTGTTCCCGTTCCGCTTCCAGCTCGAGCCCGGGGCCCCCGCCCCGAGCGCGCAGCAGACGCTTCTCGCGGGATGCGACCGCCATGGCGTGGCGTGCCTGGACCTGCTCCCGACCCTCGCCGAGATCGGCACGGACGCCTTCGTGGACTACGACCACCTCAGCCCGGCGGGCGCGCGTCGGGTCGCGGAGGCGCTCGTCGCCAGCGGCTGGCTCCCCGAGGCCGGCTCCCACCTGGAGCTGCTCGCGGCGGCGGCCGACTCGCAGCCCGCGCCGGATCTGCTCGGGCTCACGGCCTCCCGCGACCCCGCGCTCCGGGAGGCGGCGCTCTGGGCCGCGGAGCGCTCGGCCGCGGGCGCGGCTCTGGCCGGGCGCGCCGCGTCTCTGCTGGCGGGAGACTCCGACCCGGGGGTCCGGGCCGCCGCGGCGAGGCTGCTCGGGGGGATCGAGGACGTCGAGCGCGACGCCGAGCTGGCCCTCTACTCTGCTCTGGGAGACCCCAGCGAGCCCGTTCGCCACGCCGCCGCCCGCGCACTGCACCGCATCGGCCCCTCGGCCGCCGACATCCCGAGGCTGACGGCAGCCCTGGAGAGCGCCGACCCCTACGTGGTCGGCTTCGCCACGTGGTCCCTGGGGGAGCTGGGGCCCGACGCCGCCGAGGCCGTCCCCGCGCTGCTCGACGCGCTCCGCGGCCAGCCCCTGGGCGAGGGGATCGGCGCGCGCACCCTGGCGAGGCTCGGCGGCGACGCCGCCGAGCGGGCCGTCCCCGAGCTGGTCGCGGCCCTCGACTCGAGGGAGCCGCGCCATCGCTTCAATGCCGCCCTCGCCCTGGGCCGCCTCGGCCGGCAGGCCGCCCAGGCCCGACCTTCGCTGGCACGCCTGCTCGGGGACGACCCGGACCCGAGCGTTCGGGGCCACGCCGCCCGGGCGCTGGGTCGCATCGGCGGCGGGGAGTCCGTGGCGCCGCTGATCGGCGCCCTCGACGATCCCGACGGGCACGTCCGCTCCCTGGCCGCCCAGTCCCTGGGCTGGCTCGGACCCCTGGCCGCCGCCGCTCGCCCCCGTCTCGAGGACGCCCTCGACGACCCACACCGGAAGGTGCGCCGGCAGGCCGAGCGAGCCCTGCAGCGCCTCGCTCCCGAGTAGGACCTCCCGCGACCCCGGAGGTCGCTATGCTGCCTGCCCCCGAGCCGGGGCTCCCGGCCGGTGAGCGGAGGAGAGATTGCTCGCGACGGCGTTGACGGCGGCGCTCCAGGGTGTGGAGGCGAGGCTGGTGCAGGTGGAAGCCGACACCGCCCCGGGCTTCCCGAAGTTCACGATGCTCGGTCTCCCGGACTCGTGCGTGAAGGAGAGCGAGGGGCGGGTCCGGGCCGCGCTGCGCAACTGCGGCTACGAGTTCAAGTGGGACCGCCGCATCACGGTGAATCTGGCTCCGGCGAGCCTGCCCAAGGTGGGCTCGTCCTACGACCTCGCCACGGCTCTCGGGCTGCTCGCGGCGGACGGCGTCGTGCCCGCTGGCATCCTCAAGGAGCTGCTGCTCGTGGGAGAGCTCGCCCTGGACGGCGGCGTCCGGCCCGTGACGGGGGTGCTGCCGATGATGCTGATGGCCCGGCGCCAGGGAATCCCGGCGGCGCTGGTGCCCGAGGAGAACGCTCGAGAAGCGGCCCTCGCCTCCGGCGTCCAGGTCTTCCCCGTGGCCACCCTGCTGCAGGCCGTCTCCCTCGCGTCGGCCACCGAGCGACCCGACCCGACCCGACCTCCCCCGCCTCGGCCCCCCGCGACCCGCGCGCCGGACCTCGCGGACGTGCGCGGCCAGACGCTGGCCCGCCGGGCCCTCGAGGTCGCCGCCGGCGGCGGTCACAACCTGCTCCTGGTGGGACCGCCCGGGGCGGGCAAGACGATGCTGGCGCGCCGGCTGCCGGGCATCCTGCCCGCGCTCAGTGCTGAGGAGGCGCTGGAGACGACCGCGCTCCATTCCGCCTGGGGCGCCCGGGCCGAGTCCCTGATGAGGGAGCGGCCGTTTCGGGCGCCGCACCACACCGCGAGCGACGCGGCCCTGGTGGGGGGAGGGCGCGTGATCCGCCCCGGAGAGGTGAGCCTGGCCCACAACGGCGTGCTGTTCCTGGACGAGCTGCCCGAGTTCCGACGCAACGTGCTCGACGCGCTCCGCCAGCCTCTCGAGGAGCGCTTCGTCACGATCGCCCGGGCCGACGGGCGGCTCCGCCTCCCGGCCCGCTTCCAGCTCGTCGCCGCCATGAATCCCTGCCACTGCGGCTTTCACGGCTCGCCGGACCGCGGCTGCCGATGCAGCGAGCGCCAGGTCCGCACCTATCAGGGCCGCGTATCCGGGCCACTGCTGGACCGGATCGACATTCAGGTCGACGTGCGCGCCGTCCCGTTCGACGAGATCTCCGGTGCGCAGGGGGAGCCCTCCGCCGAGGTCGCCCGCCGCGTGGTCGCGGCCCGCGGCCGGCAGCGCTTGCGGAGCGGCGAAACCGGCGCCTGGGTCAACGCAGAGCTGGGAAGCGCGGCACTCCGGAGAGTGGCCCGCCCCGACCGCGAGGGCCAGGCGCTGCTGCTGGCCGCCGGCCAGCGGCTCGCGATGAGCGGCCGGGCGCACGACCGCGTGCTCAGGGTCTCCAGGACGCTGGCCGACCTGGAGGGAGCTCCCACGGTCCAGGCCCACCACGTCGCCGAGGCGATCCAGCTTCGCAGGGGCGAGACGCTCTGAGAGCCGGCCCGGGGGCCGGCCCGATCCTCACACGGCAGCGGCGCGGAGCTCGCGGACGGCCGCGGCCATCGCCAGCACCCCGGCGGTCCCGAGCGCCGGGCCGATCCCCACCGCGGCCGGCCCGGCCGAGGCCAGAACCGCCGCGAAGCTGGTCAGGCCGATCGCCAGCGGGAGCGCCAGCGCCCCGACCAGCAATGAAGGAGCGCGCGCCGGCGCCGGCCACGCCGGCAACGACTCCAGCGCCCGATCCGCCAGTCCCTCGACGAAGTGCTCCGCCGACAGGGCCTCGCGGGTCACGCGCAGCACCCTGCGGCACTCGCGGCACGCCGGGCAATCCAGCACGTGCCCGAGCGCGCCCTCGTCCCACTCCACGGCCGCTGCCACCGCGACCAGCACGTCCGGCTCCGGACAGGGCTTCATGTCTCCCACTCCTTCAGCGTGATCCTGAGCTTCGCCAGGGCCTGCGCCAGGGCGGCCTTGACGGTCCCCTCGGCACATTCCAGCCGCTGGGCGGTCTCCCGGGTGCTGAAGCCGAGCACGATCCTCAGCACCAGCGTCTCGCGCTGCCGCTCGGGCAGCCCCGCCACAGCCTCCTGCAGCGCCCGCCGCAGCTGGAGACCCGCGACGACGGTCTCGGGGGTCCCCGGGTCCCGAACCTCGTCCCGGGCGTTCGTCTCCCTGGAGTGCGGCCCCCGGACATGCCCCCGGGCGAGGTTGCGCGCGATGGCCAGGAGCCAGCCCATCAGAGACCCGTGCCCGCGGAAGTCGGCGCGCCGGAGGAACGCGCGGCGCCAGGCTTCCTGGACCAGGTCCTCCGCCTCCCCCAGGTCCCGGACGAACGGGCGCACCGTGCCCATGAGGCGTGGCGAGGCGGCCTGCACGATGCGCCGGAACAGCCGGGGGTCGCCCCTATGAAAGGCCTCCAGCTCGGGAGGAGCGATCAGGTCCACGGGCTCAAGGGCCGGTTCGGTCGTGGAGCAGCGGCCATTCCGCGACGAGCGCGGTCCAGGAGAGGCCGCACAGCAGGACCGCCGGCGCCACCAGCCGCAACCAGGCCACCGCGTACACCGGACCCGCCGCGCGCAGCACGATCAGCTCGAAGGAGTTCTCCCCGGCCAGGTAGGTGGTCACGATCAGGCACAGGCCGATGATCCACTGTTGCAGGAGTCGCAGCTCGCGCCGGCGCGTGCGACCGGACCAGTACCCCACGAGGACTCCGAGCGCGGCCATCAGCGGGGCCAGCAGGGCCCCGGCGACTCGGCTCACGAGATGCCAGGCGAGCCGATTGGCCTCCACCCAGCGCTCGATCGTGTGCGGCCCCTCGGCACCGCCCGCAGCTCGGAGCGCGGTCCGCGCGCGCTCGTAGAGCGCGCCGAGGTCGACCCCGTGCAGGTCGTCCTCGAGCCCGGCCAGGGATCCCAGCCCCGGTCCCACCCAGCCCACCAGCAGGAGCGCGGCGGTGCCGACCCCTGCGAGGAGCAGGCCCAGACGCGGGAGGCTGCGCCGATTGCCCACCAGCCCGCTTCCGGCGATCGAGATCCCGGCGGGATACGCGGCCAGAACCAGCGCGAGCCCGCCCCAGGCAGGCAGGTGGCGCAGCACCGGTTCTCCGCCGGCGAGGGCCGCGGCGACCTGAGCGGCGACCAGGGCGGCCGTCCAGCCGACGAGGTGAACGATGAAGGTCGCGGTCATGGGCACTCCGGGGTTCGGGAGGTCGTTCGGATCACACGCCACAGACTCTCGTGGGGCCGGATCGGTTTAGCCACCTCGCTTACGGGGACGCCGCCCAGCGGCCTTCCCGATTGCCCCCGGGAAGCGACGCGCCTTGTTCACTGCGCTCCGCCGCGGTGGCCCATATGTAGGGGTCTCACGGCAGCCAAAGACCTCTGCTTGCGGCCTTCCCGAGGCATTCTCTTCGACGCCGTGCAGTGACGCCCATCACGGGGTCCGCGCAGGTGCCGCTGGATCAACCAGTAGGAGGCCCGTTGACAGCCTCATTACAGCCGTGCTACCTTCCGCCCAGCTTCATATCTCGGGTCTCAGATAGCATGGCGGCTGCCCCTGTGTGGGGTGGTTCGCGTCTTCGAAGTGGGAGGCGCAGCGGAATGGCCAACGAGTCCTACACCTTGATCTTCGTACCGCACGCGCGGGGGCGCTTTCGCAAGTTTCATGTTCCGGTCCGGGTCGCCAGGTGGAGCGCCGGAGCCGTCGGGGCCCTCGGCCTCGCCCTCGCCGCCGTCCTCGGACACTACGCCTGGCTGACGAGCCAGGCCATCGAGCTCGATGTGCTGCGGGCCGAGAACCACGAGCTGAGCGAGAAGACCCGGCAGTACGAGCAGAACGTGAGCGAGCTCGAGAGCCAGATCGCCGTGCTGCAACGCAACGTGAACAAGCTCGGGGTCATGTCGGGCGTCGAGCAGATCCTTCCGGACGCCGACCTGGGCGGCGTCGGGGGCGTCTCGGCGAGCGAGTCGTTCCCGCCGTCGCTCGACCAGGACCTTTCGCTCCGCTCCCTGACCGACAGCGTCTCGGACCTCGCGGCGCGCTCTGCGCGGATCGAGGACTTCTACAAGGATCAGCAGGCGTTGTTCGCCCACACGCCGTCGGTATGGCCGGTGCGGGGCTACCTATCCTCGAGCTTCGGGAACCGCATAGATCCGTTCACCGGTCTGAAGGACTTCCACCCCGGCATCGACATCTCGACGCCCCGGGGCTCGAAGATCACCGCTCCCGCCGACGGCGTGATCGTCTCCATCGGTCGAAAGGGTGCCTACGGCAACGCCATCATCATCGACCACGGCTACGGAGTCGTGACCCGCTACGGACACCTCGACGGCTTCGAGGTCCGCGCCGGCCAGCGCGTCAAGCGGGGTGACGTGATCGGCTACGTGGGCGCCACCGGCCGCGCGAACGCACCCCACCTCCACTACGAGGTCTGGGTGCGGGAGAAGCTCCAGAACCCGATCCACTTCATCCTCGACGAGTACCGCTCCTTCGGCTGAAACCACTCAGCGTCGGGGGTTTGACCCCCGGTCGAGGCCGCTGCTATTCTGGCGCATGAGGTGGCTCCGGCGAGCGCTGCGCCACTCCCAGTGAAGCTCCACACCGACTGCCACGCGTCCGGACCGCTCCGGGCGTTCGGGGCGTCGTGCATCGAGGACCCGTGCTGAACTCCATGCTGACGAAGGTGATCGGGACGCGCAACGAGCGCGAGATCAAGCGCATGGGTCCGCTCCTGGCGCGCGTGGCCGAGCTCGAGCCCCCGATGCAGAGACGCACCGACACCGAGCTCGCGGGCATGACCCCCCGCTTCCGGGAGCGGATCGAGAGGGGCGAGTCCCTCGACGACCTGCTCCCCGAGGCCTTCGCGCTGGTACGGGAGATGGGCTGGCGCGTGCTGCGGATGCGCCACTTCGACGTCCAGCTGATCGGGGGCATCGCGCTGCACCGGGGGTCGATCTCGGAGATGAAGACGGGCGAGGGGAAGACGCTGGTGGCGACGCTCCCCGCCTACCTGAACGCCCTGGCGGGCAAGGGCGTCCACGTCGTGACGGTCAACGACTACCTGGCCCGCCGGGACAGCGAGTGGATGGGCCAGCTCTACCAGGCCCTCGGCCTGAGCGTCGGGGTCATCCAGCACAGCCTGGGGGACGCCGAGCGGAAGGCGGCCTACGGCGCCGACATCACCTACGGGACGAACAACGAGTTCGGCTTCGACTACCTCCGGGACAACATGAAGTTCGACCTGACCGGCTACGTCCAGCGCGGTCACAACTTCGCCATCGTCGACGAGGTCGACTCGATCCTGGTCGACGAGGCCCGCACCCCCCTCATCATCAGCGGGCCCGCCGAGGAGTCCACGGACAAGTACTACCGGATCGACACGATCGTCCCGAAGCTGAAGCCCGGCGCACGGATCTCCGGGGACAAGAAGGCCGAGGAGCGCGCCGAGCTGGAGCTGACCGGGGACTACATCGTCGACGAGAAGGCCAAGACGGTCAGCCTCACCGAGCAGGGGATGGCTCACGCCGAGCAGCTCCTCGGGGTCAAGAACCTCTGGGACCCCTCCAACATCGACGCGCTCCACCACGTGAACCAGGCGCTCCGGGCCCACACGCTGTTCGAGAAGGACGTCGAGTACGTGGTGAAGGACGGGCAGGTGATCATCGTCGACGAGTTCACCGGCCGCCTGATGCCCGGCCGCCGCTGGTCCGACGGCCTGCACCAGGCCGTCGAGGCCAAGGAGAAGGTCAAGATCGAGCGGGAGAACCAGACCCTCGCCACGGTCACCTTCCAGAACTACTTCCGCATGTACGACAAGCTCGGCGGGATGACCGGCACCGCCGAGACCGAGGCGGCGGAGTTCGACAAGATCTACAAGCTCGACGTCCTCGTCATCCCGACGAACCGGCCCCTGATCCGCGTCGAGCACCCCGACGTCGTCTACCGGACCGAGCGCGAGAAGTTCGACGCGGTGGTGGCCGAGATCCAGGAGCTGCACGAGGTCGGGCGGCCGGTCCTGGTGGGCACGATCTCCATCGAGAAATCCGAGGCGCTCTCGAAGCTCCTCAAGAAGGCCGGCGTCAAGCACGTCGTGCTCAACGCGAAGTACCACGAGCGGGAGGCCGAGATCGTCGCCCAGGCGGGGCGCTTCGGCGCGGTCACGATCGCCACGAACATGGCGGGGCGCGGTACGGACATCATCCTGGGAGGCCTCCCCGACCTCCGGGTCAAGGCCCTGCTCGCCGAGGCGGAGGTGGAGCTGGCCGAAGCGACCCCCGAGCAGCACGCGGATGCGGAGCGCCAGGCCCGGGAGGAGATGACCCGGGACTACAGGAAGGCGCTCTCGGAGCGCAAGCCCACCCGGGAGCAGCGCCGGGAGCTGGCGCTGCGCTACGTGGGCCTGGTGGGCGCCTTCGCCCCGGAGCACCCCTCGGTGATCGCCCTTCGGGAGCTGGCCGCTTCGCAGCACCGGCTCGCGGCCTATCTGGACGCCGCGGACGCGCTGCCCCGCAAGGTCAAGGAGAGGATTCCCCGGGACTTCTACCCGGAGTACGAGCGGGAGGTGGACTTCCTGGGCAAGCACCCGCTCCGGGCCCAGCTGGACGCCCTGGGCGACGAGCTGGCCGCCGTGGAGGCGTTCCTGGACGACCACGAGCGGGAGCGGGTGGTGGCCCTGGGGGGCCTGCACATCCTGGCCACGGAGCGCCACGAGGCGCGGCGCATCGACAACCAGCTGCGCGGCCGGGCGGGGCGCCAGGGGGACCCCGGCTCGTCCCGCTTCTTCATGTCCCTGCAGGACGACCTGATGCGGATCTTCGGCACCGACCGGGTCAGCGGTCTGATGCAGAAGCTGGGCATGGAAGAGGGTGTGCCCATCGAGCACAAGATCGTGACGAGGTCGATCGAGCGGGCGCAGAAGCAGGTGGAGTCCCAGAACTTCTCGGTCCGCAAGCACCTGCTCGAGTACGACGACGTCATGAACAAGCAGCGCGAGGCCATCTACGGCCTGCGCCGCCGCATCCTCGAGGGCAAGGACACCCGGGAGCACATCCTGGACCTCTCCAGGGAGATCCTCGAGTGGTTCGTGGAGTCGTACTGCGAGGTGCGCCAGGAGCCGGAGGAGTGGAACCTGGAGGGCCTCCGCCTCGCCGTGAAGGAGGTTTTCGGCCTCGAGGTGAGCCTCGAGGAGCTCAAGGCCCTGGGCCGGGACGAGCTGCGGCAGGATCTCGCCGGCCGGGCCCGGGCCGCCTTCGAGGCCAAGGAGCAGGAGATCGGACCGGAGCTGATGTTCTCCTACGCCCGGCTGATCATGCTCCAGATCGTCGACTCCCAGTGGAAGGACCACCTGTACGCGGTCGACCACCTGAAGGAGGGGATCAGCCTCCGGGGCTACGGGCAGCGCGACCCACTGGTCGAGTACAAGAAGGAGTCCTACGAGCTGTTCCGGGGGCTCACCAACCGGATCGACGAAGAGATCCTGCGCTGGGTCCACCTCTACCGCCCGGTGCAGACGACTCGCGACGCGGACGCCGGCGGGTTGGGCGTGGCTGCCAGGGCTCGGAGGAGAGGTCCCTCCCGCGGGCCGTCGGGAGCCGCCGCGGTGGCCGAGCGGGAGCCGGCAATGGTCGGCGCCGCCGGCCTCCCCGCGCCGCGGCGGGCCCAGGGCCTGGTCTTCAACGACCCATCCGACGCCCCCTCGGCCTTCGCGAAGGCCGAGCGACCAGAGGCGAAGGGCGGCCACGGCGCCGCCGTGCAGACGATCCGCCGCGAGGGCAGGAAGGTGGGCCGCAACGACCCCTGCCCGTGCGGAAGCGGCAAGAAGTACAAGAAGTGCCACGGCGCGTCGTGAGGCGGCCGCCCCGGGAGGCTCACACCTGATGCTCGACGGCCCCCTCAGCGAAGCCCTCACCTTCGACGACGTGCTGCTAGTACCGCAAAGATCCTCGGTGCTCCCCGCCGAGGTCGACGTCTCCACCCGCCTCACCCGCAACATCTCCCTGAACGTCCCCATCGTCTCCGCGGCCATGGACACGGTCACCGAAGCGCACCTCGCCATCGCGATCGCCCAGGAGGGGGGCCTGGGCTTCATCCACAAGAGCATGTCCATCGAGGCGCAGGCGGCGGAGGTGGACAAGGTCAAGCGCTCCGAGTCCGGGATGATCGTGGACCCGGTCACGGTCTCCCCCGAGGCCCTCGTCTCCGAGGCCCTGGAGCTGATGGCCCACTACCGCATCAGCGGCGTCCCCGTCACCTCCGGCGATCGGCTGGTCGGGATCCTGACCAACCGGGACCTGCGCTTCGAGACCCGCACCGAGCTGCCCGTGTCGGAGCTCATGACCAAGGACCGCCTGATCACCGTCCCCGTGGGGACGACCCTGGAGCAGGCCCGGGAGATCCTCCACCGGCACAAGGTCGAGAAGCTGCTGGTGGTCGACGACGACTACCGCCTCAAGGGTCTGATCACGGTCAAGGACATCCAGAAGCAGATCAAGTACCCGAAAGCCTGCAAGGACGGCCTGGGGCGGCTCCGCGTGGGCGCGGCCCTCGGCACCACTCCCGACACCCTGGAGCGGGCCGCGGCGCTGGTCGAGGCCAAGGTGGACGTCCTCGCCGTGGACACCGCCCACGGCCACACCGCGAAGGTGCTGGAGACCGTGGAGAAGCTGCGGGAGCGCTACCCCGACGTCGACCTCGTGGCCGGCAACGTCGGGACCTACGAGGGCGCGCGGGACCTGGTGGCGGCTGGGGTCGACGCCGTCAAGGTCGGGATGGGCCCGGGCTCGATCTGCACGACCCGCGTCGTGTCGGGTGCGGGGATGCCACAGATCACGGCCGTGGCCGAGGCGTTCCGGGCCGCCCGGGACAGCGACGTGCCGGTGATCGCAGACGGCGGCGTCAAGTTCTCCGGCGACGTCGTCAAGGCCCTCGCGGCCGGCGCCCACTCCGTGATGGTCGGCTCCCTCTTCGCGGGCACCGACGAGAGCCCGGGAGAGCTGATCCTGCGCCAGGGCCGCTCCTTCAAGGCCTACCGGGGCATGGGCTCGATCGGGGCCATGAAGGAAGGCTCCCGGGACCGCTACTTCCAGGAGGAGGAGTCGTCATCCGGCAAGCTGGTCCCCGAGGGCATCGAGGGGATGGTCCCGTACAAGGGGACGCTGTCCGCGATGATCCACCAGCTCGTGGGCGGGCTGCGGGCCGGTATGGGCTACTGCGGCACGGCTACGATCGCCGAGCTCCGGGAGAAGGCCCGCTTCGTCAGGATCTCCCCCGCCGGGCTGCGGGAGAGCCACGTCCACGACGTCACGATCGTGAAGGAAGCTCCCAATTACCGCCTCGAGTAGCTCGGCGTTGCTGCCCCTCGCCCTCGCCCTGGCGACCGGGGCGTGCTCGGGGCCCGCTGCGCCCCGGGTCACGTTCTTCCACCCGGAGTGGGCCTTCACGTTCCGCTACCCGCCCCGCTGGAAGGCCGAGCGGGCTCGCCAGGACGGAGTGGCCTACCTGTTCTTCCAGTCCCCGCCCACGGCGACGTCGGTGACCGGCGCGGTGGGCGTCACGGTGATCGGCCAGCCCCTCGGTGCGGAGCAGACTCTGGACGACTTCGCCGCGTTCTACCTCGAAGGCCAGGACGTCTCCCCGCGACCCGCCGAGCGACCCGGGGCCGACCGGGCGCTGGAGGCGAGCTGGGCCGACGCCGCGAGCCGGAGCCGGCTGCTGATCCTCGAGGAGCAGGGTCACGTCTTCGGCCTCCACGTGACCGGGGAGTCGAAGCGCTTCGCCGAGCTGGAGGCCGAGGTCGACGAGATGCTCGCCAGCTTCGCCCTGGAGCGCCCCGCCCTGTACCGTCCCGACGGCGACGAGCGCTTTGGCTACGCGCTGAGGGTGCCTCCCTCCTGGGAGCGGAGCCGCCGCTTCACGAGCGGCGATCAGCTCTTCGTGCAGTACCGCAGCCCGGCGCTCTCCGTCGACCCGCAGCAGCAGACCGTGCACGCCGCCCTGACGCTCTCCGTGGAGCCCGCCCCCGGGCTCGACGCCTACTACGAGGCCGCTCGCCTCCGGCTCGGGGATGCCCAGCCGGTGATCTCCCACGCCGAGTGGCGCGGGGGCTACGCGGACGTGATGCGTGCCGAGTCCGCGATGACGGTCTCCAGGGTGCGGCGCTTCTACCTCGCCGGGGGCGGGCGGGGCTATTCCCTCTCCTGCGAGGCCCGGGAGGACGTGCAGCAGCGCGTCTTCCGCTGGTGCGACCTGATCGCCTCGACGCTGGTGGTGGGCGCCCCGGAGGGCGGGTCGTGAGCGCCACCGCGTCGGTCGCCCGAGTCGGGCGGGCGCTGGGCCGGCTGCTGTTCGGTGGGCCGGGCGCCCTGGAGCTCAGGGTCGCTGCCGATGGGCCCGCAGGCGAGATCCAGGTCCCCCGGGCCGGGGACGGCGTCTGGGAGATCGTCGAGGCCGGAGGGCAGCCCTGCCTCGCCCCCGACGAGCGCTCCCACTACCTCTACTTCGTCCTCCCCGAGGACTTCCGCGCCGCGGTGCAGGGCGGCCTGTGGCTCGAGGTCGACTACTACGGAGAGCGCTGGGCGGAGTTCCGCGTGCAGTACGCCTCCACCGACCGGGGCACTCCTCCGGAGGGGCTCTACAGGCCGGCCGAGCAGCGCTGGCAGCCCGACGGCGCGGGCCTGCTCCGGTACCGGCGAGCGCTGTTTCCGCTCCCCGACTTCGACGGCGGCCGCACCCAGAACCTGGGAGCCTCGTTCCGGATCGAGTTCCGGCGCGACGTCCGCATCCGCGGGCTGCGGGTGCTCACGGCTCCCCCGGAGGGAGTGGCCTTCGGAGCCACGGCGCCGCTGCCGGAGCTGCGCAAGCTCCCTGGGCGGCTCTACCCCATCAACTACCTCTTCATCGAGATCACCAACGCGTGCAACTTCAAATGCACGTGGTGTCCCGACGAGGTCATGGGCCGACGCCGGGGTTTCATGAAGAAGGAGAAGGCCTTCGCGATCCTCGACGAGGTCGCCGCGAAGCGCCCGCGTCTGGGCCCGATCTACCCGGTCAAGCTGCACCAGATGGGGGAGCCCTTCCTCCACCCGGAGCTCCCCGACATCATCGGCCACGCCGAGGGGCTGGGGCTCGGCATCGAGCTGAACACGAACTGCGGCCTCATCACGGAGCCCCTGATCGACGCCCTGTACGAGGCCGGGCTCACGAACCTGATCCTCTCGTACCAGACACCGGACCCCGTCAGCTTCGAGACGCGCAAGGCTCCCCGGATCGACTTCGACACGTACCGGGACAAGGTGCGGCTGGCCGTGGAGCGGAAGGTGGCCCGCAAGGCCCGCACCCGCATCGAGATCGACATCATGAACACGAAGCACGCCTCGGGGTACGAGATCGTGAGCGAGGAAGAGCAGGCCCTGGCCTTCCTCCGGGACTGGGTCGAGTTCGCCCGGACCCTCGAAGGCCGCTACGGCCTGGAGCCCCGGGGCCACGACTGGGACGAGATCCGCAGTCGCCACGTCCTCGACCAGGACGAGGACGGGAGCCGCTACGAGATCCTCGACGGGGTGGCCCTGATCTGGAAGCGCTGCCACACCTGGGGCAACACCGTCGGCGGCCACGAGCGGCACGAGGTGGTCGACACCTACTGCCCCGCACCCTACGACCAGCTCGTGATCCAGTGGAACGGCGACGTCGTGGCCTGCTGCACCGACTACGAGGGGCACACGAAGTACGCGAACGTGTTCGCCTCCTCTGTGGAGGAGGCGTGGACGGGGCACGTGCTCGCCCAGCGCAGGCGGGACATGCTGGAGGGCCGGCTCCTCGACGTCTGCGCCCGTTGCCAGGGCGTGAAGTAGTCCCCTCCCCCCCGTCAGTCGCAGCTCTCGACGTAGCCCAGCTCCAGGAGCTGCCGGCACGCCTCGGGGGAGACCGGGGGCTCCGGGTGGCTCGCCCCGGCCGCGAGCCGCGCCCGCATCGCGACCCATTCTTCCGCAGCCGCGGCCATGTGCTCCTCGAGGGCGGCGAGCTCGCCGTGGTACTCCCCGGGGCGCTCGCGTCTCACGTTCTCCAGCTCCCCGGGATCCCGGCCGAGATCGAACAGCAGGTGCCGCTCCCGCTCCTCGTCGACCTGCTCCACGACGAGCTTGCGGTGGCGGGTCCAGGTCGCCCGGTGGTGCAGGTCGTTCTGCGCGAACAGGCGCTCCCGCTCCACCGGGCCGCGCCCCTCTACCGCCGGGAGCAGGCTCGTCCCCGACAGCTCCGGCGGGAACGAGACCTTCACGGCGTCCAGCACCGTGGGAAGCACGTCCAGCGTGGAGGCGATGGATCGCGAGCGGTTGCCCTTCGGGCCCCCTGGGAGAGCGACGATCAGCGGGACGGCCAGCGACGGCTCGAAGAGATCCGCACCGTGGTCGAAGTAGTAGTCGTGCTCTCCCAGGCTTTCCCCGTGGTCCGAGGTGAGCAGCACCAGGGTGCGGTCGAAGCCCTTCCCCCGCTCCACGGCCCGAGCGATCTCGCCCACCTCCCGATCGACGGCGGCGATCTCGCCGTCGTACTGCGCGACGTAGTAGCTGAGCCGGCGCCGGCCCTCCACGGCCAAGCGTTCCGGGATCCCCCCGTGCATCCCCCGGACCAGCTCCAGCTCCGGCTCCGGGGACGCCTCTTCGAGAAACGCGGTGTCGAAGGGCGCCGGGGGCTGGTACGGCGTGTGGGGATTCACGTAGTGCAGCCACAGGAAAAGCGGACGTTCCCGCTCGCGACCGAGCTGCTCCAGCCCGAAGGCCGTGATGGCCCGGGTCCGGTCCATCTCCGTGGCCAGTGACGGGTCCTCCCAGGTCTCCACGTACTCGTCGAAGCCCCGGGCGTAGCCGAGGTTCGCCGCCACGTTGGGGTTGTCCACCGCCGCCGCGGTCTCGTACCCCGCATCCTTCAGCGTCTGTGCCAGGGTCGGGTTGAAGTCGAGGAGCTGCGGGTGGGTCTTGCTGAAGCCGTTCCGGGACGGCGTCCGCCCGGTCAGCATCATGACGAAGCTGGCCCGGGTCTTCGGCCAGTAGGTGGAGCATCGCTCGAACAGCGTCCCCCGCTCCGCCAGGGCGTCGATGTGGGGGCTCGTGGGCCGCGCGTAGCCGTAGGCGCCGAGATGGTCCGCCCGCAGCGTGTCGATGGTGACGAGCACGACATCGTAGGGCCGGCCCGCCCGCATCTCGGGGCGCGGCGCAGCCCCGGGCACCGGCTCCCGGCACGCCACGAGAACGGCGAACGACAACAGGAGGGCGCGCCGCCTCACGCCCCGACCTCGCGGATGCTCAGGCGCCGGGCGTCGTCCCCCGCATGCTCCAGCTCCACCGACCACCAGCGGAGCCAGGGCGGCCGCTCCAGACGCTCCGCCCACTCGACGGCCAGCACACCGCCCCGGCCCGGCAGCTCCTCCAGCCCCAGCTCGCGCTCGTCGCCGTCCCCCGCCAGGCGGTAGAGGTCGGCGTGGTCGAGATGGAGGCGGCCCGGGTAGCGGGTGAGCAGGACGAAGGTGGGGCTCGCGACGTCCTCGGGGCTCACTCCCAGCCCACGGGCGAGCCCGCGCACGAAGGCGGTCTTGCCCGCCCCCAGCTCTCCCCGCAGCAGCACCACCTCTCCGCCCCGGAAGCCGCAGGCCAGCTCCTCGGCCGCGCTCTCCGTCTCGGCCACGGCGCGGGTGATCCTCTCGGAGGAGCCCGCGCTCACGCCGACGCGCTGCCCCGCAGCGCCGCGAGGGCCTCGGGGAGCGCATCGCACAGATCCTCGGCGAGGATCCCTTCCTGGCCCCGGAGCGCGGCCACCCGGTCCCCGACCGCACCGTGGAGGTAGACCCCCGCCGATCCCGCGAGCCAGGGGTCCAGGCCCCGGGCCAGGAGCGCCCCCAGGATGCCGCTCAGGACGTCCCCGCTTCCCCCGGTCGCGAGCCCGGGGTTCCCCGTGGGGTTGACGGCGATCCGCCCGTCGGGCCGCGCCACGAGGGTGCGGCGCGCCTTGAGCACCACCACTGCGTTTCGCTCCCGGGCCAGCCGGCTGGCCGTCTCCACTCGACGCGACTGGACGTCCCGGGCGGAGAGCCCGAGCATCCGGCCCGCCTCCCCCGGGTGGGGCGTCAGCAGAGTCGGCCGGGAGCGTTCCGCCGTCGCGGCGACGTGCTCCTTGAGAGACGTCAGCCCATCGGCGTCCACGAGCAGCGGCCGGGGGCAGGCGGCGGCCAGGGCGGCCACGAAGCCGGGGGTCTCCCCGGCCAGGCCCAGCCCCGGACCGACGACGACGGCGTCCCGCTCCTCGGCGAGAGCGAGGCAGCGCCGCAGGGCAGCGCCTCCCAGGCTCCCGTCGGGCTCGACGGGAAGCGGCTCCGTCATCAGCTCCGGACGCCCCTGGGCGACCAGTCCCTGAGCCGGGGCGGGCGTCGCGACCGTCACGAGACCCGATCCGCAGCGCAGCGCGGCCGTTCCCGCCAGGATCGCCGCGCCGGTCTTCCCGATGGAGCCCGCCACGATCAGCAGCCGGCCAGCCGTTCCCTTGTGGGCGTCGGCGCTCCTGGGGGGAAACGCCTCCAGCACGTCCCCCGCCTCCGTCAGCGTCATCGAAGCGCCCGCCAGGAACGCCTCGGGGATGCCGATGTCGGCGACGACGAGCTCGCCCACCCGATCGCAGCCGGGAGGGAGCACGTGCCCCCGCTTGGGGGCCCCGAAGGTCACGGTGACGCTGGCGGGAACCGCTTCCCAGTCCAGGAGCCCGCCGTCGGAGACGATGCCCGAGGGCAGGTCGACGGCCACTACGGGCACGCCGGCCCGGGCCACCGCGGCCAGCGCGGCGATCCCCCGGGCCGCCGCGCCCTCGGGACGCCGCCGCAGCCCCGTACCCAGGAGCGCGTCCACGACGACGCCGGCGCGCCTCATCGACTCCTCGGCCCCGTCCCACTCCCCGTCCTCGACGACCTCGAGCACCCGGCCACCGGAGCGCTCCAGCGCCCCCAGGTGGAGCGCCGCGTCTCCGGAGAGCGCGCTGCGGCGAGCCACCAGCAGGACCACGGCTCGCGGGCCGAGGCGGCGTGCCACCACGAAGCCGTCCCCCCCGTTGTTCCCCTTCCCCGCGACCACGACGGCCGGGCCCTCGGGGAAGCGCTCCCGGACGAGCCGGGCCACGGCCGCCCCCGCGTTCTCCATCAGGACGCAGCCGGGCAGGCCGACCTCCTCGATGGTCCGCCGGTCCGCCTCGCGCATCTCGTCCGCGGTGAGGATGGGGATCACGCGACCATTATCCCGCGGAGCGAGCGGGTGCTCCTAACCGAGCAGGATCACGGCGCCGAGCACGGCCGCGAGCGCCAGGCGGTAGTACACGAAGGGCATGTAGCTGCGGGTGCGGACCCACGCCAGCAGCGAGCGGATCGCGAGGAGCCCGAACACCGCCGCCGAGCCGATCCCGACGAGCACGGGTCGCAGGTCGTCGGTCGCCAGGAGCTCCGGGACCTTCAGGATCGCGGCGCCGACGGTGATCGGCACCGCCAGCAGGAAGCTGAAGCGGGCCGCGTCCTCCCGGCGGTAGCCCAGGAACAGGGCCGCGCTGATCGTGGCACCGGAGCGCGAAACGCCCGGAATCAGCGCCAGCGCCTGGGAGAACCCGATCAGCACGGCGTCCCGCATCGGGATCCCCGCGACGCGGCGCCGGCCCA
>Ga0299906_10000617_pt1 | contig 32150 bp, 30 predicted proteins | sample RVTome_14_FD_200259 | JGI IMG/M metagenome (GOLD analysis project Ga0299906, IMG submission 200259) | Soil microbial communities from uranium-contaminated site in the Upper Colorado River Basin, Wyoming, United States - RVT145D125 (version 2) ...
GGCCGCATCGCAGAGGTATAGAATAACGGATTGATGCTCGATGCAGCCGGCCTTCGGTGCGTGCGGGGCGAGCGCACGCTTTTCAGCGGACTGGATCTCACGCTTCGCGGCGGCGAGCTGCTGCGCATCGCGGGAGCAAACGGCAGCGGCAAGACGAGCCTCTTGCGGATGCTCTGCGGGCTGCTCGCACCGGTTGAGGGATCGGTTCGATGGCAGGGGGAAGACATCCGGCGGCTGCGCGAGGCGTTCTGGAGCCAGCTGGTTTACGTCGGTCATGCCAATGCAATCAAGGACGATCTGACGGCCGCGGAGAACCTGGCGATTTCCTGTGCGCTCCACGGACAAGGAATGACCGCGGGGCAGCTGCGAGCCGCGCTCGAACGGCTCGGCGTCGCCGCGAGCGAGCGTGAGCCTGCGCGCGTGCTCTCGCAGGGACAGCGCCGGCGCGTCGCACTCGCGCGGCTTGCCTTGAGTCCGCAGGCGCCGCTCTGGATCCTGGACGAGCCCTTTACCGCGCTCGACGCGGGCGCCGTCGCCATCGTGCGCGAGCTGATCGCCGAACACGTCGCGCGCGGCGCGGCCGTAGCCTACACCACTCACGTCGAGCTCGACATCGCCGCCGCCGTCGCGCTGCGCATCGACCTTGGCGCCGGGATGAGGTGATGCAATGCTCGAGACCCTGCGCTGGGTCGTCTATCGCGATTTGCTGCTGGCGATGCGGCGGCGCTCAGACGTGCTCACGATCCTGCTGTTCTTCGTGATCGTGGTGAGCCTGTTCCCGCTCGGGGTCGGGCCGGAGCCGGTGATGCTGCGCACCATTGCGCCGGGCGTGATATGGGTCGCGGCGCTTCTCGCCTCCATGCTCGCGCTGGGCCGGGTCTTTGCGCTCGATCACGCCGACGGAACGCTCGAGCAGATGCTGTTGGGGGCGACGCCGCTCGGCGCGATCGTGGCGGCCAAGATGCTGGCTCACTGGGTGGTGACAGGGCTCCCGCTCGTCCTCCTCGCCCCCGTCCTCGCATTACAATTTGATTTGCCTCGACAATTTCTGGGAGACTTGGTGCTATCCTTGCTGCTCGGAACGCCGGCGCTGAGCCTCATCGGGGCGATCGGCGCGGCGCTTACCCTGGGGCTGCGCGGTGGCGGCGCTCTGCTGGCTCTGCTGGTCCTGCCGCTCTACATTCCCGTGCTGGTGGTCGGGGCGGGAGCCCTCGATGCGGCCGCGGCCGGATTGGGGGCGGGCGCGCATCTTCTGCTGCTGGGAGCCTTTCTGGTGATGGCCGGCGCTTTCGCCCCGTGGGTGGCGGCGGTTGCGCTGCGAATTGCGCATGAATAGAGACGATGGATTGCCATGAGCGGTCGGATCAACTGGTTCAAGTACGCCGCGCCGCAGACGTTCTACCCGGTGGCGCGCTCGCTTGCGGCCGGGTTCGGCATTCTGGCCGCCCTCTTCTGTGCGGTCGGCCTCTACATCGGTTTTTTCGTGGCGCCGACGGATCATCAGCAGGGCGAGGCCTACCGCATCATCTTCATCCACGTGCCAGCCGCGTGGATGTCGATGTTCATCTATCTCGTAATGGCCTTCTGGGCCGGCGTCGGACTTGCGTTCAACACGCGCCTCTCGGGCATGATGGCGAGCGCGCTCGCGCCGACCGGGGCGCTTTTTACGTTCATCGCGCTCTGGACCGGCTCGCTCTGGGGCAAGCCGACCTGGGGGACCTGGTGGGTGTGGGACGCCCGCCTGACATCCGAGCTGATCCTCCTGTTTCTTTACTTCGGCTTTCTGGCGCTGCAGGCCGCCATCGACGATCCACGGCGCGCGGATCGAGCCGGTGCGGTGCTGGCACTCGTCGGGGTCGTCAATATCCCCATCATCTACTTCTCGGTTCAGTGGTGGAACACGCTGCACCAGGGCGCTTCCGTCAGCCTCGCCAGCGCGCCGACGATGGCGGCCACGATGTTTGCCGGGATGATCATCATGGCGTTCGGATTCTGGTTCTACAGCATCGCGGCCGCGATGATGCGCGTGCGCTGCATCATTCTCGAGCGCGAGCGGGGGAGCGAGTGGGTCGCGCAACTCATCCGGAGCGGCGCGTGAGCTGGGCGAGCTGGAGCGATTTCTTCGCGATGGGCGGCTATGCGCTCTATGTCTGGGGATCGTACGCGGTCACCGCCGGTCTGATCGTTGTCGAACTCGTGTTGCTCGCGCGGCGCCGTGCCGGCATACTCGGGCGCTTGAGCCGTTCGACTGGTCTAACTCCATGAAACCAAGGCATAAACGTGTCGCCATGATCGTGGGGGGCGTGGCTGCCCTGGCGGTTGCCGCCGCCCTGGTGATCAGCGCTTTCCAGAAGAACCTGGTGTTCTTCTTCACGCCCACGCAGGTGGCCGACAACGAAGCGCCTCAGGGCCGCACTTTCCGTATCGGCGGGCTGGTCGAGCCCGGCAGCGTACGCCGCCAGGCCGACGGCGTGACGGTTGAGTTCGTTGTGACCGACACCGCCAGGAGCATTCCCGTCCTCTTCAAGGGCATCCTTCCCGATCTCTTTCGCGAGGGCAAAGGCGTCGTGACGCAGGGCCGTCTCGGCGCCGATGGAATCTTTCAGGCGAGCGAAGTGCTCGCCAAGCACGACGAGAACTACATGCCGCCGGAAGCGGCGGAAGCGCTGAAGCGCGCCCACGCCAAAGGCGTGGAGGCCGCCCAGAAGACGCTGATCGTGCCGGGGGAAAGCCGGTGATTCCCGAGGTCGGACAGTTCGCGCTCGCCCTCGCGCTCTGTCTCGCGCTCGCGCAGTCGGTCCTGGGCATCGGCGGCGCGGCGCGCGGCGACCGGAGCTGGATGGCGGCTGCGCGGCCGGCCGCTCTGGGGCAGTTCGCCTTCATCGCGATCGCCTTCGCCTGCCTCACCTACTCTTTCGTCATCAACGATTTCTCCGTCGGGTATGTGGCGTCGCATTCGAATTCGGCGCTGCCCCTGCAGTACCGCATCGCCGGCGTGTGGGGCGGGCACGAAGGCTCGCTTCTGCTCTGGGCGCTCATGCTCGGGGTCTGGATGACCGCGGTCACGGTTTTCAGCCGCCATCTGCCCGACGACATGGTGGCCCGGGTGCTGGGCGTCATGGGGCTGGTGAGCATCGGGTTCCTGGCGTTCATGCTTTTCACGTCGAACCCGTTCATGCGGCTCCTTCCGGCTCCCGCGGACGGCCGTGATCTCAACCCGCTGCTGCAGGATCCCGGCATGGTCATGCATCCGCCGATGCTGTACATGGGCTACGTCGGTTTCTCGGTCGCCTTCGCCTTCGCTATCGCCGCGTTGCTGGCCGGTCGGCTCGACGCGGCCTGGGCACGGTGGTCGCGGCCGTGGACGACGGTGGCATGGGCCTTTTTGACCGTCGGCATCGCGCTGGGAAGCTGGTGGGCCTACTACGAGCTCGGCTGGGGCGGCTGGTGGTTCTGGGACCCGGTCGAGAACGCGTCGTTCATGCCGTGGCTGATGGGTACCGCGCTCATCCATTCGCTGGCGGTGACCGAGAAACGCGGCAGCTTCCGAAGCTGGACGGTGCTGCTCGCGATCTTCGCCTTTGCGCTTTCCCTTCTCGGCACGTTCCTCGTGCGCTCCGGCGTCCTCACCTCGGTGCATGCGTTCGCCACCGATCCCGCGCGCGGAGTCTTCATCCTGATCTTTCTCGCGGTCGTGATCGGAGGATCGCTCGTCCTCTTCGCCTCGCGTACCGCGCGCATCGGCCTGGGTGGAAGCTTCGAGCCGGTCTCGCGCGAATCGTTTCTGCTCTCCAACAACGTTCTCCTTGCCGCGGCCACGGGCTCGGTGCTGCTCGGTACGCTCTATCCGCTCGCCCTCGACGCGCTCGGGCTGGGCAAGATTTCGGTCGGCCCGCCCTACTTCGACTCGGTGTTCGCCGCCGTCATGGCACCGGCGGTCTTTCTGATGGGCGTCGGTCCGCTCGCGCGCTGGAAGAAGGCGAGCCTGCCGGAGCTGGCCGCGCGGCTGCGCTGGGCCTTTGGCGTGAGCCTCGTCGCAGCGCTTCTCATCCCGTTCGTGCTGGGACAATGGAGCGTGCTGGTCTCGCTCGGACTGCTGCTCGCGCTCTGGATCGCCGCGAGCAGCGTCGTCCAGTTGCGGGAGCGGCTGAGGAACGCGGCAGGCGGCGCCGGTATCCGCGCGCGCCTTGCCGCGACCCCGCGCGCCCATTACGGAATGCTTCTGGCCCACCTCGGCGTGGCGGTCTTCGTCGTCGGCGTGACGCTCGTCAAGGGCTACGAAAGCGAGCGCGACGTGCGCATGTCCCCGGGCGATACAGTGGAACTGGCGGGCTACGTTTTCCGTTTCGACGGCGTGCGCGATGTCAACGGGCCCAACTACGTCGCTGCCCGCGCCGACATCCGCGTGAGCCGCGGTGGCAGGACGGTCACGCGGATGCATCCCGAGAAGCGCACCTACCGGGTGCAGAATCAGCCCATGACCGAAGCGGCGATCGATCCCGGGTTTACGCGCGATCTCTACGTCTCGCTCGGCGATTCGGTCGGGCCGACGAGCTGGATCGTGCGCGTGCAGGTGAAGCCGTTCGTCGACTGGATCTGGGGCGGCTGCCTGCTGATGGCGCTGGGGGGCCTGCTCGCTGCCAGCGACCGGCGCTACCGCGTCGCCTCTTCCCGCGCGCGCGAGCAGGCCTACGCGGCGGCAGCGGCCCGTTAGGCGAAACGCGCAAAGAACGCATTCACCGCAGATGAAGGCAGATAGATCGATACAAAGATCAAGAATCGTTTTGCGCCTGCTGTTTGTTTGTCTGTAGGGATGGCGCGCTACGCCCTCGTTGCCGCATTTCTCGCGCTGATCGCGCTGCTCGGCGTAGGCCTCACGCTCAACCCGCGCGAGGTGCCATCGCCTTTGATCGGCAAGCCGGCGCCACGGTTCTCGCTGCCGCAGCTGCACGCTCCGGAGAAGACGTTTTCTACCGACGAGATGTCCGGCAAGGTCTGGATCCTCAACGTGTGGGCCTCGTGGTGCCCGCCGTGCCTCGAGGAGCACCCGCTGGTTACCGATCTCGCGCGGACCGGAAAGGTGCCCCTCATCGGGTTGAATTACAAGGACCGCCGCGAGGACGCGATCGCGTGGCTCAAACGCCACGGCGACCCTTTCCAGCTCTCGGCCTCGGACATCGGCGGCACCATCGCCATCGACTACGGCGTGTACGGGGTTCCGGAGACCTATGTGATCGACAAGAAGGGGATCATTCGCTACAAGCGCATCGGTCCCCTGCGTCCCGACATCCTTCAGAAGAAAGTGCTGCCGTTGATTGAGGAACTTCGGCGCGGCTGACTTTTCCAAAGGCGTGACTCGCCAATGGTAAACAGCGCATGGACGAAACCTCATCACGCATGACTCGTCTTTCAGTTATTGAGATGCTGCGGCGAGCGATTACATTCGTCCTGCTGATGGTCCTCGCCGCAGCCGCGTGGGGCGGAGAAGCGGCGCCGGCGGCCGAGGACCCCGCGCTCGAGCGCCGCGTGATGGCGCTCTCCGCCGAGCTGCGCTGCCTCGTCTGCCAGAACCAGTCGCTCGCCGATTCCAACGCGCCGCTCGCAGTCGATCTCAGGAACCAGGTGCGCGAGAAGATGCGCGCCGGCATGAGCGAGGACGAGATCGTCGATTTCATGGTCGAGCGCTATGGTGATTTCGTGCTCTTCCGCCCGCCGTTCAAGCTCACGACCGCGCTCTTGTGGCTGGGGCCGTTGCTCCTGCTCGTCGCCGGGCTCGCGGCGCTCTTCTACCGCCTGATGCGGCGGCGCGAAGCACCCGCGACCGAGCTCACCGAAGCCGAGCGCGAGCGGGCGCGCGCCCTTCTCTCTCAAGGCGGCCGGGACGGATCGTGACGGCCTTTGTCGCCATCGCGGGCCTGCTCGCCATCGGCGCGCTGGCGTTCATCGTCCTGCCGCTTCTCAGGCGCGGTTCGGGCGCAGGCCTCTCGCGCAACGCCATCAACGTGGCCGTCTATCGCGACCAGCTGTGCGAGCTCGACGCCGATCTGCGCGCGGGGACGCTTGCGCAAGACCAGTACGACCGCTCGCGGGCGGAGATCGAGGCGCGGTTGCTGCAGGATGTGAACCGGCCGGACTCGACCCCGGAGCAGCGCCGCTCCGAGGTCAGCGCTGTGGCGTTCGCCATCGCCGTGCCCGCCTGCGCGCTGGTGGTCTATCTCGCCGTCGGCACTCCGCAGGCCATACTGACTGCGGGCGCTCCGGAGGGCGCCCCTCACGGTGTCACCGAAGAGCAGGTGCTGGCGATGGTCGAGCGGCTCGCTGCGCGCATGCGCGCGAATCCGGATGATCCGCAGGGCTGGAAAATACTGGCGCGCTCGTACGCGGCGCTCGGGCGCTTCAAGGAGGCTTCGGACGCTTACGCAAACGCGGCCGCGCGGGCGACCGATGATGCGCAGCTCTATGCCGACTACGCGGATGCGCTCGCGATGGCGCAGGGGCGCACGCTCGAGGGCGAGCCCGAAAAGTTGATTGCGCGCGCCCTCGAAATCGATCCCGCCAATACCAAGGCGCTGGCGCTGGCGGGCACCATCGCTTTCAACCGCAAGGAGTACGCAAAGGCGGCGGACTACTGGGAGCGCATCCTGGCCGTCGTGCCGCCGGATTCCGAGACCGCCCAGGCCGCGCGCGCAAATGTCGCCGAGGCGCGCGCGCGCGCCGGCGGCGCGCCCGCCGCTCCGCCCGCTACGGCGGCCGCCGCACCCGGCAGCCGCGTCAGCGGCGTCGTGAGCCTTGCTCCGCAGCTCGCGGCCAAGGTCGCGCCAACCGACACCGTGTTCATCTTCGCGCGCGCCGCGGAAGGTCCGCGCATGCCGCTCGCAATCCTGCGCCGTCAGGCGCGAGAGCTTCCGATCGAGTTCGCGCTCGACGACTCGATGGCCATGACCCCGGCGATGAAGCTCTCGAGCTTCGCGCAGGTAGTCATCGGCGCGCGGGTCTCGAAGAGCGCCAACGCAACGCCGCAACTGGGCGATCTGCAGGGCTTTACCGCTCCGGTCGCCCTCGGTACCGAGCGCATCGACGTCGTGATTGACACTGAAGTGCGCTAGCGGCGATAGCGCGCAGCCCTCCAAACCTTTACAAATGCTCGCGGAATAATGTCCAATTGTGGATGGACCTCCTATCGTTGGAGGCGGCAATCGGACCGGACCGGCTGAAGGGAGGAGCGCATGAAAGACGGTTGGATCAAGCGTTTCTGGAAATCACTCTGGACACCGAGCAGCCGTTACTCGCTGGGCGCGCTGCTCATCGTGGGCGGCCTCGGCGGCGTCATTTTCTGGGGCGGGTTCAACACTTTCATGGAGTACAGCAACACGCTCGAATTCTGCATCTCCTGCCACGAGATGAAGAATACGGTCTACCAGGAGTACACCAAGACCATCCACTTCCAGAACCGCACCGGGGTGCGCGCGATCTGCGCCGATTGCCACGTCCCCAAGGAGTGGGTGCCAAAGCTCGTGCGCAAGGTGAAGGCAACGAACGAGCTTTTCCACAAGATGCTCGGCACCATCGACACGCCGGACAAATTCGAGAAGCACCGGAAGAAAATGGCAGAGAGCGTGTGGCGGGAGATGAAGGCGAACGACTCGCACGAATGCCGCAACTGCCACAGCTTTGCGTCGATGAATTTTTCGAAGCAGAAGGAGTGGTCGGCCCCGGTACACCAGAACGCCATGAAGGAGGGCCAGACCTGCATCGACTGCCACCGGGGCATCGCGCACAGGTTGCCGGGGGGTTAGCAGCCGGTGCGATCACGCGCCCGCGCGGTTCCGGCTTCATTCCGAAAGTGACGCGGTCATCCATCCGCTGTCGTTCCGCACTTGATCGAGATCAAGCTTCGCCATTCAATGAAATGCTATCGTAGCGGTATATGACCGAACGCCTTGCCACGACGGTCACGACGACCGGCCTGCTGATCGGTGCATTCCTCGTGCCGGCGCCCACTCTCGCGCAGACCGACGGCCGCAGCGGAAAGCAGGTGGTGGACGAGGTGTGCGCTGCGTGTCACGGCACGGGTGCCAGGGGGGCCCCGAGGATCGGCGACAAGCGCGCCTGGGCGCCGCTTGCGTCACGCGGGCTTACGAGCCTCACGGAGAACGCCCTCAAGGGCATCCGGAACATGCCGGCGCACGGCGGCAGCCCGGGGTTGACCGACCTCGAGATCGAGCGCGCCATCACCTACATGGTCAACCGCTCGGGCGGCCAATGGACCGAGCCGATGGGCGGCGTAACACCCGCGCTCGAGCGCAAGGGCAAGGAGATCGTCCAGGCGCAGTGCGCAAAGTGCCACGAGACCGGTGTCTTCGGCGCCCCGAAAATCGGCGATCGCACGGCCTGGATAATGCGCCTGCGGCGCGGGCTCGATTTCGCGGTGCGCTCGGCCATCAACGGGCACGGACCCATGCCCCCGCGCGGCGGGATGGCCGATCTGACCGATTCCGAGCTGCGCGCCGCGATTCTCTACATGTTCAACCCGGCCGGCATGGCAGTGGAAGCCGCCAAGACCGCCCCGATTCCGGCGCGCGACCCGAATCACAAGATCGTGGATGGCGTCGAGATCTACCTTGGGATCGTGTCGGCCGAGACCATGCGCGAGCGCTACGCGTCGGCCGATCCGGAACGCTCCCTTCACGGCGGCATCCCGGGGGGATCGGGGTACTACCATATCAACGTTTCTCTGTTCGACAGCAAGACGCGCCAGGCGATCACGAACGCAGATGTGGAAGTCAGCGTGACGGAGCCAGTGTCGGGGGGCGAGACCAGGCAGCTCGAGCTCGTCGGCATCAAGGGCGTGAAGAGCTATGGCCACTACTTCCGCATGTCGGGCAAGAACCCTTACCGTATCGTCGTCCGGGTCCAGAAACCGGGCGCTTCACGGGACATCCGGGCCGAATTCCAGTTCAAGGGCAATTGACCGGGAGATACCGATAGGGGCGCGCTCCGGCTGTTGGCCGCCTCGCCGCGTTCACCCTGCGCGCGATCCCGGTTCCGGGAACGATCGACGCGCGCGGCTGCGAGATCCGGACGATCAACGTGGACCGGCTGCGTGCGTACGCCGGCTAGAAACAGTAGAACATCAACCACGGAATCACACGAATGATTCCGTGGCTGCACGGTGGGACGCGGTGCGGGGGCGGCGCGCGCTCGGATAAAATGGCGCTTTCGGGATACGCGCATGTCCGACGCCGCCAGCACGAAGAAAAGAACCACGCCGCAGCCGCCATCGGCGTCGAACTTCATCCGTACCGTCATTGAATCGGACATCGCGCAGGGCAGGTACTCGGGGCGCACCTGGGCCGGGCGTCCGGGACCGGCGAGCGTCCAGGGCGGCGCGCCGAAGGACCCCGCCCGCATCCGCACACGCTTCCCGCCGGAGCCGAACGGCTACCTTCACATCGGTCACGCTAAGTCGATCTGCCTCAATTTCGGGCTCGCACAGGATTACGGCGGAGCGTGTCATCTGCGCTTTGACGACACGAATCCGGAGACCGAGGAGCAGGAATTCGTGGAATCGATCCTCGCATCCGTGCGATGGCTCGATTTCGACTGGGGCTCCGATCTCTATTACGCGTCCAACTACTTCGACTTCATGTACGAGGCTGCCGAGTATCTCATCGGCGCCGGCCACGCCTACGTGGACAGCCAGAGCGCGGAGGAGATGCGCCGCACCCGCGGCACCCTCACCGAGCCCGGCCGGGAAAGCCCGTACCGCAACCGCACGCCGGCAGAGAACCTGAAGCTCCTGCGCGAGATGCGTGAGGGCAGGCACCCCGACGGCGCACATGTCGTCCGGGCCAGGATCGACATGGCCTCGCCCAACATCAACCTGCGCGATCCCGCGATCTACCGCATCAAGAAGGCCTCGCACCACCGCACGGGCGACAAGTGGTGCATCTATCCCATGTACACCTACGCGCACCCGATCGAGGACGCGCTGGAGCAGATCACGCACTCGCTCTGCACGCTCGAGTTCGAGGACCAGCGCCCGTTCTACGACTGGCTGCTCGAGCGCCTCGCCGAAGGGGGACTCCTTGCCCGGCCGCTGCCGCAGCAGATCGAGTTCGCGCGGTTGAACCTGACCTATGTCGTGCTCTCCAAGAGAAAGCTCATCCAGCTGGTCGAGGAAGGCCGGGTCGGGGGCTGGGACGATCCTCGCATGCCCACGCTGGTCGGCGCGCGCCGCCGCGGCTATACCCCGGAGGGCTTTCGCCTGTTCGCCGATCGCATCGGCGTCTCGAAGGCGGACTCATGGATCGAGTACAGCGTGCTCGAGGATTGCATGCGGGAGGACTTGAACGAGCGCGCCGAGCGCCGCATCGCGGTGCTCGACCCGGTGAAGCTCGTCATCGACAACTATCCGGAACGCCGCGAAGAGGAGTGCCCTGCGCCGAATCACCCTCAGAAACCGGATCTCGGCAGGCGCGCGGTGCCGTTCTCACGAGAGCTGTGGATCGAGCGCGAGGACGTGACGGAGACGCCTCCCAAAGGCTACTTCCGCCTCTATCCGGGAAACGAGGTGCGCCTGCGCTATGCGTACGTCGTGAAGTGCGAGCGCCTCGAAAAGGACGCGACAGGGAGAATCACTGCCGTGCACTGCACCTACAACCCCGACACGAAATCCGGAACACCGGGTGCCGAGAAGGCGAAAGTGAAAGGCAACATCCACTGGGTCTCAGCGCGGCACGGCGTGCGCGGCGAGGTCCGACTTTACGACCGGCTGTTCCGGGTCCCGCACCCGGGCGTGGGCGTGGGCGACTTTCTGCTCGACCTCAATCCGGACTCGAAGCGCACGGTCTCCGCCTGGCTCGAGCCCGCTTTGCGCGAGGCGCAACCAGGACAGCGCTTCCAGTTCGAGCGGCACGGCTATTTCGTCGCCGATGCGAAGGACTCATCGCCCGGGGCGCCGGTGTTCAACCGGACCGTGACGCTGCGCGATTCGTGGGCCAAGGAGCCCGCGCGGTAGAAACCGGCAGCGCGGCGGGTAACGCGGGCTCCACTCCAATCAAGACGACCGGGGAGCGGGCTCCTAAACGGCTTTCTCCGATGGTCTCTGTGGCAAACGGGCTATGGCGCAATGAGCGCCGCTTTAGCCGGTTTCAGGCTGGTATCCTCAGCGCCGGCGCACCCACCACTTCCGACCTTCTTCGAGCAACAGCATCGCGGCTGCGAACGGCAGCATGAACAGCCAGGTCTCGATTCCGATCGGCGCGGTCCCGACGAGAGCGTTGCCGGGCCACGTATAGACGATCGCGAGAATCAGCGCGAGCTCGAACGCGATCCCCGCATAGATGAGCGGGTTGACCGGGCGCGCGGAGAAGGCGCTCGCGCGCGCGTCGCGGCAAAGAAACACGTTGACCACCTGCATCACGATAATGCTCGCGAGGCACGCCGTCGTGGCCTGGAGATAGAGGGGATCGGCGGGAAGCAGCCGCTCGCCGTATTGCCAGCCTCCGGCTGCGAGAACCGAGAAGAACGCCGCCATCGCCGCCGTCGCCTCCATGACGCCGAGCCAGAGATAGGCCCGCGCGATGAGCTTCCCGTCGACGAGCCGCTCGTCGCGGCTGCGCGGCGGACGCCGCATGGTGTCGGCCGCGGGCCGCTCCGCGCCGAGCGCGAGCGCGGGCACCATGTCCGTGCCGAGATCGACCGCGAGGATCTGGATGACGGTCAGCGGCAGCGGAATGCGGAAGAGAACGAACGCAAGATAAGGGACGATCTGGGGGATGTTCGAGGTGAGGATATAGGTGAGAAATTTGCGGACGTTCCCGAATACGGCGCGGCCTTCCTCCACGGCCGCGACGATCGACGCAAAGTTGTCGTCGAGCAGCACCATGTCCGCGGCGCCGCGCGCGACATCCGTCCCCACCACGCCCATCGCAATGCCGATGTCGGCGCGCTTGAGGGCAGGCGCGTCATTCACCCCGTCGCCGGTCGCCGCAACGACGTGGCCCTTGCGCTGCAGCGCCTCGACGATACGGAGCTTCTGCTGGGCGCTGACGCGCGCGAAGAGCACGTCGGCGGCGTCGAGCGCAAGCTGCAGCTGCGTGTCGGACCAGCGCGCAAGCGTCTCGCCCGTGACGATTCGCGCCGCCTCGGCAAGGCCGATTTCGCGCGCTATGGCGCCCGCCGTATGCGGATGGTCCCCGGTGACCATGATCACCCGTATGCCGGCGTCGCGGCAGGTCGCGACTGCCTGCGGCACCTCGCGGCGTGGCGGGTCGCGCAAGCCGATGATGCCCGCAAGCACGAGCCCGGTCTCCCATTCTCCGCGTGCAACGTGCGGGGGGAGCGAGCGGTACGCCAGGGCGAGCACGCGCAGGCCGTGTTCGGCCATCTTGTCCTGGGCTGCGAGAAAATCCCGGGCCAATGCCTCGCTCATCGGCTCGACCCGCCCGCCTTCGGCCCCCGGTGCGAAGACGCTGGCGCACAGCGGCACGACGGCCTCGACCGCGCCTTTGCAGTAGAGCACGCGTTCCGCGCCCGCCTCGTGCACCGTCGACATGCGCCGGCGCTCCGAATCAAACGGAAGCTCGTCGCAGCGTACCTTTTGCATGCTGCCGCGCTGCGCGCCCGCGGCCATCTCGACCAGCGCAATTTCCATCGGATCGCCCCGCAGCGCCGGCCCGTTTTCGCCATTGACCTGGCGCAGGCTGTGACAGTGGCGCGCGATTTCAAAGAACACGGGGTTTGCCGCCGCCGCGGCGGGAGTCATTGCGCTCAATTCGACGGTGCTGCCGAGCCAGTGGGCGCGTACCGCTTGCATGCGGTTCTGCGTCAGCGTGCCCGTCTTGTCGGTCACGATCACCGTAGTCGAGCCGAGGGTTTCGGCGGCAGGCAGATGACGGATGAGGGCGTTGCGCTTCGCCATGCGCTGCGTCGCCATCGCGAGCGCCAGCGTCACCGTCGGCAGCAGGCCCTCCGGAACGTTAGCCACGATGATCCCGATGGCAAACAGAAAATTCGCCCAGAAATCGAGACCGAGCGCCTGCCCGATCAGGAAGAACACGCCACCGAGCACGGTAGCGAGCAGCGCGATCCACCGCGACAGCCGCGCGATCTCCTGCTGCAGGGGCGACGCCGCCTCGCCCGCGGCCTGCGTCAGCCGCGCGATCTTGCCGAACTCCGTGTGCATGCCGGTCGCCGCCACGAGCGCCGTGCCGGTGCCCGCGACGACCGAGGTTCCGGCAAGCAGCATGTTGCGGCTCTTCAATACGTCGTCCTCCTGGACGGGATCCGCGGTGCGTGCCCTCGGAAGCGATTCGCCGGTGACCGTGGCGATGTTCACGCGCAGTGAATGGGCCTCGATCAGGCGGCAGTCGGCCGGCACATCGTCTCCCTCCTGCAGCAGGATCACGTCACCCGGGACGAGCGTGCGCGTCGCAAGCCGCACGGCGATTCCGTTGCGGCGCACCGTCACCTCGTGAGGCAGCAACGCCTTCAGCGCCTCGATCGCGCGCTCGGCGCGGTACTCCTGCCAGAACGCGAATGCCCCGTTGATCAGGACAACCCCGATGATGGCCCAGCCGAGTATGGCCATTCCCTTGCCGGGCTCATGGGCCTCGGCAAAGAACGCAAGTGCGGACGCAAGCAGCAGGATCAGCGCAAAAAAATGCGTGAACTGCCGGGCGCCGCGAGCCCATAGCGGCTCGCGCCCCATTTCCTCGACCTCGTTCGGGCCGTACTCGGCGAGCCGCCGCGCCGCTTCGCGGGAAGTGAGTCCTTCGCGTGCGCCCTGCAGACTGGCAAGAGCCTGCTCGACGGTGAGATGCGTGATTCGCATGGCCTGTGCGCCGTGGTGATCGACGCCCTATCCAGCATGGCGTGCCGCGCGGCGGCGCCGGTTGACCTGGGTCAAATGTCGCCGGGAAGCGACTGTGAAGTACTGGGCTACCAAGTGGGTACCCCTCTGTACTACCATAGCGGGAGCCGGGTCTCGCAACCGGGGGGAACACCAAATGGCACCAGGATCCAGGCCAAAACCGCTCGTCATCGCGCTCGCCGTCGTGGTCGTCGCCATCCTTGCGTACTGGGGATTCACGGCGCACAAGAAGCGCGAGCTCGACAGTACGGTCACCACGTCCGTCCAGGACGCGAGCCGGCGCCTGCGATCGGCGCTCACCGTCACCGGCGGCCCGCCCGAGGCGATCACCATGCAGGTCGCGGAACGAATCAGCACCGATGCGGAGGAAGTCGACCGCCGGCTGCGGGCGATCAAGAAGATGGAGACCTCCTCCAATTTCGCCCTCGTCGACCTGGCGGATTCCTATCTGCTGACCGTGAGGGAGATCCTGAAGCGGCTTGCGGGCAGCCACCGCAACCGCCTGATGCTGGCGGAGAGCACGCAGGCATTGCGCGACCATATTCGAGTCGATACTCGCACGGGCACGTGGGTGAGCGAGGCCGTCCGGAGCAAGGCGCGCGTGGACAAGGACTTTCGCGATTACCGCATCGACAGCGAGATGGCCGACAAGCTCCTCGAATCCTTCCCCAGGGAGGCAAAAAAGGTGGCTCCCTACCTCGGACGCGCGGACATGATCGAGGCGAAGCTGATCGACGATGCCCGCTCGCGCGCGGGCGCGGCGCTCAAGCAGGCGGCCGTCCAGACCCAGAGCTTCCGGCTGCGCTGAAGGCAACCTCGGCCGGGGGCAGACCGGCGCGAGCAAGAAACCCGCGTGAACGGGATTTACAGGATCTCCCGCGGGTCTTAATCTTGTCGATCCTGTCAGTCCGTTCCATTGCTGCTTTCTGATACGGGTTTTAGCCAGCCATGCCGAACATCACCATGCTCGATATCGAGGCCCTGAGGAAGACCAAGCTGCGGCCTTATATCGACAAGTGCCTGGAGCACCGCGCGCCGGACCCGGGTTTCCACGCGATGATGGGCCACAACGTGGATCTCTGCGAGGCGATGTTCGTCGCCTGGGACACCCTCTTCAACACGGGCCGCGTGAGCCACCGGCTGAAGGAGATCATCCGGGTGCAGCTCTCGCGGATGGCCTCCTGCGTCTACTGAGGGAACGTCCGGTCCGCTTCGGCGAAGCGGCAGGGCCTCAAGGAAGACGACATCGACGAGGGCGTCTCGAACTACGAGTCGAGCGGGCGTTTCACCGAGGCCGAGAAGCTCGCGCTGCGCTACAGCGAGCTGATGGCGCTCAACCCCGACCGGATCGGCCGGGAGTTCTACGATGAGCTGCGCCGGCACTACTCGGAGGAGGAGATCGTCGAGCTGGGTGCCTTCATCGGCTTCAACATCGGCTATCACACCTTCTTCGGGACGCTCAAGTTCTATCCGATGTTCTCGCCCGACGGGCGGCTGGTCTCGCAGGAAGAGTCCCGGCGCATCTATGGCGCCGCGCCCGGCTCCCTGACGAACGCGTGATCGGCGTTCATCGGCGGCTAAGATGCCTTACGTTGAGCCCCTCAAGCCAGAGAGCATTCAGGACCCGGAGCTGCTGGAGCTGATCCGGCGCGGCGAGGCGCTCGGGGTCCCGGATGCGCTTTTTCCCCGGATCCTCGCGCACGCGCCCGGGCACGCGAAAGCGCTCCTGCGGGCGCTCCTCGTCTCACACGCTGAAGGCAACGTCGACCACCGGCTGAAGGAGATCATCCGCGTTCGGCTCGCCCGGATCGCGGGGGATCCCTACTTCGCCCGGCTGCGATCAAAGCGCGCCCAACAGGACGGCCTCGACGAGGAAACGATCGAGGCGGGAGGAAAGAAGCCTGGAGAGGATCCCCGCTTCACTCCCGCAGAACGATGGGCGCTGCGCTACGCGCACGAAATGTATCTCAATCCCGAGCGGGTGGACGCGGCTTTCTATGACGAGGGCAAAAAGCACTACACCGAAGCGCAGATCATGGAGCTCGGCGCTTTCATCGCCTTTCACTACGGCATGCAGGCCTTCATGCGCACTCTCGGCGCCCTTCCGCTTGCGGAGCCGTCAGCTCTTCCGCCTTCTGACTTCTGACTTGTGACTTGTGACGTGAGCGCACATGCGCGTGTTGGTGACCGGCTTCGAGCCTTTCAGCGGCGACGCGATCAACGCCTCGCTCGAAGCCGTGCGGCGGCTCCCGCCACGCATCGGGCAGCTGGAGATCGCCACCGCTGAGCTTCCGACCTCGTATCAGAGGGCGCTCTCCGCCCTCGAGGCAGCGATCGCGACCGCCGCGCCCCGCATCGTGCTATGCGTCGGCCAGTCCGCCGAGCGCCCAGCCCTCTGCGTCGAACGGGTCGCGGTCAACATCCAGGACTCGCGCATACCGGACAACGACGGCCTGCAGCCCATGGATACGCCGGTCATCCCCGGTGGGCCGGCAGCTTACCTCTCGACGCTTCCCGCGAGGGCAGCGGTCGCGGCGCTGCACGCAGCCGAATTGCCCGCGGAGATCTCGATGAGCGCGGGCACCTTCGTGTGCAATCACGTTTTTTACGGCCTCATGCATTTCGCGGCGCTGCGCAACCAGCCCTTTCGCGGCGGATTCCTGCACGTGCCGCGCCTGTCACCGCAGGCGGGCGCCGCAGCCGGCTTCGCGGTCGAGGACATGGTTCGCGGGATCGGCGTCGTGCTCGAGACCACCGCCTCGAGCGCGCAGACGCCTTGAGCCGGGCGTTCGTGTTTTCTCCGGCGCGCTGAAGGGATATCGTTACTCTTGCAACGGGGTTCTGTCATGCCAATCAAATTGATCTCTGCCGCGCTGGCCACGGCCGGTCTCATCGCCGCTTCCACGCTGTCCGGCGCCGGGTCCGACAGCGTATTCGTACCCGAGCTCGCGGCCGCTGACGACGCGGTCTGTCGCCAGGCGCCTGCCGCAAACCGCCTGCTTCTGCTGCTGGCCCAGGCAGGCACAGGCGAGGCGCCCGGGAAATCGGGACTCAGTCCCGCGGCGCCGTTAGCCGCGAAGGCCGTGCCGGCCTCGCTCCCGAACGACGATCCGCCGCTCATGGAGGGGCTCGGCGCGTTGAGCCTTGCCATCACGACGCGCTCGAGCAGCGCCCAGCGCTTCTTCAACCAGGGCTACCGCCTCGCCTGGGGCTTCAATCATGACGAGGCGCGCCGCGCATTTCGCAAGGCGCAGCAGCTCGATCCGGAATGCGCGATGTGCTACTGGGGCGAGGCCTGGGTGCTCGGTCCCAACATCAACGTGCCGATGGACCCCAAGGCCAATGCGCCCGCGCTTGCTGCCTTGCAGAAGGCCCGCACCCTGGCTCCGCGCGCAACGGCCCGTGAGCGGGCGTTGATCGACGCACTCGCCGCGCGCTACTCGCCCGATCCCAAGGCTGCGCGCGCCGAGCTCGACGCGGCGTTCGCGCGGGCGATGCGCGAGGTAGCCGCGAAGTTTCCCCGTGACAACGACATTGCGACGATGTACGCGGACGCGCTGATGAACGTCTCGCCCTGGGACTACTGGGAGGCCGGCGGCACCCGGTTGAAGGCCCCCGTCGCAGAACTCGTCGATACGCTCGAAGGCGTGCTGCAGCGCCGCTCGGACCATGCGGGGGCAATCCACCTCTTTATTCACGCGGTGGAGGCCTCAGCCAATCCAAGGCGCGCCGAGCGGCACGCCGATCGCCTCGTCGGCCTCATGCCCGGAGCGGGGCACATCGTGCACATGCCGAGCCACATCTACTACCGCGTCGGACGCTACAAGGATTCCCTTGCGACAAACCGCGCCGCGGTGCAGGTCGACGAAGCGTACATAGCAGCGCAGAAGCCCGCCGGCGTCTATCCGCTCGGCTACTACCCTCATAACGTTCACTTCGTGCTGGTATCGGCGCAGATGGCCGGGGACGGGCCAAGCGTCATTGCCGCCGCCTCCAAGCTTGCAAAGCTCATTCCCGACGCCGCGGCGCGCGACATCCTTTTGCTGCAGCCGGTGAAGGCCGCGCCCTACTTTGCGCACGCGCAGTTCAGCGACGCGGCAACGATCCTCGCGCTTCCCGACCCGGGTGGAGAGTTTCCGTACCTGCAATCCGTCTGGCGCTACACGCGCGGCGTGGCGCTCGCCGGAAAGGGGGAATTGAAAGGCGCCGGCGTCGAGCTCGCCGCGATCGAGCGCATCGTCGAGCGCGCGAGCTACAAGGGCTTCGACGAATGGAAGATCCCGGCGCGCGAGACGGGGCGCCTTGCGGCGCACGTATTGCGCGCGCGCATCGCGCAAGGAAAGCACGATCTGGACACCGCGGTGCGCGAATTCGAGGCGGCGATAAAGATCCAGGATGCGCTGCCGTACATGGAGCCGCCCTATTGGTACTACCCCGTGCGCCAGTCGCTTGGCGCGCTTCTCGTGCTGCGGGGCGAGACGCAGCGCGCACGCGCCGTCTTCGGCCAGAGCCTCGCGCGCTCGCCCAACAATGCGTGGGCGCTCTACGGCCTCGCCGAAGCGTACGCCCGCGAGGGCAGGCGGCGCGAGGCACGCGCGGTCATGCGCCGTTTCGAGCGCGCGTGGATCGGCGAGACGACGCGCTTGAGCCTCGCGACGCTGTAACGACATATTTCCAACTGCATTCCTGTCACATCCGGGATCTAATCTTGCTGCAGGCCGCCAGTCCATGCGCGGCAGCATCGAGAGGAGAGAATCCATGCTGATCCATGAGGCGATCCGGAAAGCCGGCACGAAGCACGAGGTCTTTTTCCTGCTGTCCGCTTATGTCGAGGCAGTCGGCTACTGCGACCGGGGAAACCTGCTGCCGTGGCAGGTGCGCGAGCTGCCGCTCGCGGGAATCGAGGATGTCAAGGCGCGCATTTACGGCCTTCACCTGCGCACGCGCGGCATGACGCCCGGCTACGATGATGAAATTGCCCGCCGCGCCGTCGACGAGGCGCTCGACGTGTACACGACGGCGCTGCGCCGCCTCGCGTCGCTGCAGGACGATGCGTCAGCCGATCTGGCGCGCGCAGCGTGAGGGGGAAATCACGACTGATCGTCACGGCCTTGCGCCGGGATCGACGCCAAGCTCCCGGTGCAGGTCCGCGATCACCTGATCGCGCGGGCGAGTCTGCCATTTCGAGCGCTGCTTGATCGGGCGGTTCTCCACGTCCGGCACGATCTTCAACCACGTGAAAACCGGCCCGCTCGCCGCAAGTATCCGCTCAATCTCGATCGCGAAGCTCTCCAGGTTGTCGAAGCGGTGCGTGCGGCTGTAGCCCGCGGCGCGGGCGAGCGCATCGTACGTGACGTTCTGCGCATTCGGTACGGGCTGACCGCCGGTGGTGGCATAGCAGCCGTTGTCCAGCAGAAAGTGGTAAAGGTTTGCCGGTTGCTGCTCCGCGATCGTGGCAAGCGTGCCGAGCCCCATCAGGAGATCGCCTTCCGAGTCGAAGACGACCACCTTGCGCCCGGGCTGCGCCAGCGCGAGCCCCAGCGCGTAGGATGCGTGTCCGCCCATCGCCGGGTCACCGAGCGGCAGATCAAGGCTCGCCCGGTCGCTTATCTTCGTCCAGTGCCGGCCTCCGCGCCCCGGAACGACAATCGCGTCGCCCCGATGCTTGGCAAAGACCTTCAGCACTTCCGCCGTTTCCATCATTGCCCGTTTCTCCTTCGAACTCTCATCAATTGAATCCGTGATACTCGTCCGCGACCAGCACGGCGACGGGCCGCTTCGTCTTGCGCGCTTCCTCGAACGCGACCGAGATGCGCGGCGCGTCCGAGTCGTCCTCGACGAGGTAGTAATTGATCCCGAAGGCATTAAGGAAGCGCTCGGTGTAGGTCGCCGCGGTGTCGCTGGTCACGCCGTGGCGGGTCCAGCCCCGATAGCCCACCATCAGCACCGCGGGAACATTGAGCCCGAGCGCCCAGCCGCGCAGCGAGTCGCCCGACTCCATGAGGCCGGTGTTCTGGATGAGGATGACCGGTCTCTTGCCGCCGCTCCAGACCCCGGCCGCCGCAGAAAAGGCGAGTCCTTCGCGCGTGACACCCACGAGCCGCAGCGACGGCTCCGCTTTCATGAGCATGAAGAGCCAGTTCGTCTCGCTGTCCGGCAGCCATATCACGTGCGTCACCCCGTTCTTCTTAAGCTCTTCCAGCACCACCTCGGGACTGAGGCTGGCCTTCTGCGCTTCGCTCACTGCGTGCCTCCCATGGTTGTCGAGGCCGTCATTCTACAGAGGGACGAAGCAGGAGGGATGAGGGATGAGGGATGAGGGATGAAGGATGAAGGATGAAAACGGCAGCGGGTCGGTCGGCACCCGTGCGACTATAATGCGTGGTTTCTTCAGCTCACCTCTGAAGCAGCATTCTCGATCGCATGGAAAGCAGCAAGCAGGATGGCCACGGCCGCTGGTTCTGGCGGCTGCTCGCGCTCGGCATCCTGGCCGCGGGTGTTCTGGGGTTTGTCGCGCTGCAAGTACTCAAGCCGCGGCCGGCCGTGAATCCGCCGGCAAAGCAACTGCCGCTGGTGCGCGTTGCTCCAGTCGATTTCCACGAGGGCGCGCTCCCGGTCACGGGCCACGGCTTGGTCAAGCCGCGCGCGGAGATCGGCCTCGCCGCGGAGATCTCGGGCAAGGTTTCCTACGTCAGCGCCGAGCTCGTGACCGGAGGGGCGTTTGCCCGGGGCGACGTCCTCATCCGGATCGACCCGGAGCCGTTCCGGGCAGCGCTCGCCCAGGCGAGCGCCGAGCGCCAGTCGGCAGTGGCGACGCTCAAGCTGGCAGAGCAGCTCCTCACGCGCACCGAGCAACTGATCACCAAGGGGTTCCTGTCGCGCCAGACGCTCGATGAGCGGATCGCGGGGCGCGACCAGGCGAAAGCGGCGCTCGCCCGGGCCGAGGCGCTCGAGGAGGCCCGCCGCATCGATCTCGCGCGCACCACCATTCGCGCGCCCTTCGGCGGCAAGGTGCTTTCGAAGAAAGTCGCCCTGGGCGAAACCGTGCAGCCCGGGAAGGAGCTCGCCCGCATCTTCGCCGATGACTCGGTCGAGATCCCGGTCTCGCTCACCGACCGCGATGTGGCGCTCATTTCGGATCCGTGGCGCAGCAACGCCTACAGCGCTGACCGCAAGGTCCGCGCGACCGTGACGGTGGAGCACGGGGGGACGCGCTTCGCCTGGCCCGGCTATGTCGACCGGATCGAAGCGGCGGTCGACAGCGCCACCCGAACGTTCAACGTGGTGGTGCGCGTGGACGACCCGGGCGCCCGCGGACGGCCCCTGACGCCGGTCGCCGGCGAGCCGCCCCCGCTGCTCGTCGGCATGTACGCGGCCGTGGAGATCGCGGGGCGCGATCAGGGGCGCTATGCAGTGGTTCCAAGGAGAGCGCTGCGAGACGGCAGCACGCTCTGGCTTCTCGCCCGCGGCGACGCCGTGTCGATTCAGCCGGTGCGCGTCCTGCGCGAGGCCGACGAGACAGTTGCGGTTTCGGCCGACGGCCTGCCCGGGGACGCGCGCGTCATCGTGAGCGATCTCAAGGTCGTCACGCAGGGCATGCCGGTGCGCGTCGTCGACGAGCCCCGCAGCGCACCGGTCCAGGCGGAGCGCCCGGGGTCGTGAACGGGCTCATCGCCTGGATGGCGCGCCACCCGGTGGCGGCCAACCTGCTGATGGCGTTCCTCATCATTGCGGGGGTGACGAGCGCATTGACGCTCAAGCAGGAGGTATTCCCGGAGATCGACCTCGAGGTGATCGAGGTGCGCGTCGTCTACCAGGGCGCTGCGCCGGACGAGGTCGAGGAAGCCATCGTCCAGCGCATCGAGGACCAGATCGAGGGCATCGAGGGCATCCAGCGCATCACGTCGTACGCCGCTGAGGGCGTGGGGGTGGTGCGCGCGGAGCTGACGCGCGAGGCACGCGTTCCGCGCAAGCTCGACGAGATCAAGGCCGCGGTTGACCGCATCACCACGTTTCCTGATGAAGCCGAGCGCCCCGAGGTGAAGGAGCTGACGACCCGCCAGCGCGTCATCGAGATCGCCGTCTACGGCGATGCGGGCGAGGCCGTCCTGCGCGAGCTCGCCTATCGAATCAAGGAAGAGCTCGCGGCAACGCCCGGAATCTCCCTCGTCCAGGTCGCCCGCGTGCGCGAGTACGAGATCTCGATCGAGGTGCCGAACGACGTCCTGCGCGCCTACGGGCTGACGCTGCAGGACATCGCCGCAACGGTCAGGCGCAGCAGCCTCGATCTGCCCGGCGGCGACATCAAGGCGCAGGGCGAGTCGATCCTGCTGCGCACCAAGGGGCGCAACTACGACCGGCGCGACTTCGAGAAAATCGTGATCGTCTCGGCCCGCACGGGGGCACATGTACGGCTTGCGGACATCGCGCGCATCGTCGACGGCTTCCGCGACGAGGACTTGATCATGCGCTATCAGGGCAAGCCCGCCGCCTTCGTGCAGGTGTTCCGCGTCGGTGACGAGAAAGTGCTCGATATCGTGGGCAAGGTCGAGGACTACATGGAAACGTCGCTCGTGCCAAGCCTGCCTCCGGGCATATCGGCCACGATCTGGCGCGACGACGCCGTCGAGTTCAAGAGCCGCATGCGGCTGCTCATGAAAAACGGAATCATGGGGCTCATCCTCGTGCTATGCGCCCTCGCCCTCTTCCTCGACCTGCGGCTCGCGTTCTGGGTCACAGCGGGCATCTTCGTCGCGTTCGTCGGCACCTTCGGCGTGATGGCTCTCCTCGGGCTCTCGATCAACATGCTCTCGCTCTTCGGCTTCATCCTCGCGATCGGCATCGTCGTCGACGACGCGATTGTGACGGGGGAGAACATCTACTCCCTGAACGAAGGCGGCCGCCCGCCGCTGGAAGCGGCCGTCACGGGTTCTCAGCGCGTCGCGCTCCCGGTCGCCCTCGCCGTCTCGACCACGATCGCCGCGTTCGTGCCACTGCTTTTTGTGCCCGGCACCATCGGCAAGTTCCTGTTCCAGATCCCGGCGGTGGTGATCATCGTGCTCGCCGTGTCGGTGCTGGAAGCGATGCTGATCCTGCCGCACCACCTTTCGAATCTCCGCGTCCTCGACTACAGGCCGCGTACGCGCCCCGGCGCGTGGATCGCGGCGCTGCGAGAGCGCGTCGATGGCGCGCTCAAGCATTTCGTCGCGGGCCCGCTCGAGCGCGCATTGCGTTTCGCCACGAACCACTACGGTGTCGTGATCGCCGCGGGCATTGCCGTCTTCCTCCTGACGCTGGGTGTCATCGGGGGCGGCTATATCAAGTTCTCTTTTTTCCCGCAGGTGGAAGGCCGCTACGTCACGGCAACGCTGGAGCTTGCGCAGGGTGCGACGGCGGAGACGACGCTTGCAGCGGCGCAGGAAGTCGAGCGCGCGGGCCACGCCGCGGCCGCCGAGCTGAGAGACCCGAGCGGAAAGGATCTCGTCAAGGCGGTCTATCTCTCCGTCGGCATCCAGGACCGCACCGGCCCCGGTGCCGCGGGCGTGCTCAACATCCTGCAGGGCAACAAGGCCTCGGTTGTGTTCGAGCTGCTCGATCCCGAGATCCGAACCATTTCCTCGCACGCTTTCGAGCTCGCGTGGCGCCGCCGCACCGGCACGCTGCCGCAGGTGCAGAAGCTGACCTTCGCCTCAAACGTCATCAACCTCGGCTCGCCGGTCCAGGTCGAGCTCTCGGCGCGCACCCCCGAGGGGCTGGCGCAGGCCGTGCAGGAATTGCAGGACGATCTGCGGCGCATCGAGGGCGTCTTCGACGTGCGCGACGATCGCGATCCCGGCAAGCGCGAGCTCCAGTTCAAGCTGAAACCCTATGCGCGGACGCTCGGAGTGACGCTCGAGATGCTCTCGCAGCAGGTGCGCGCGGCATTTTTTGGCGCCGAAGCGTTGCGCGTGCAGCGTGGCCGCGACGAAGTGCGTGTGTACGTCCGCCTTCCGGCGAGCGAGCGCGATTCGCTCGCCGCTCTGTCACGCTACCGCATCCGCACGCCGGCCGGCGACTTCGTGCCCCTGCACGAGCTGGCCGAGGTGATCGAGGGCACGAGCCCGGCCACGATCACGCGGGTCGGCGGGCGGCGCGTGACCACGGTGCTCGCCGAGGTCGATCCCGCGGTCATCACGGGGCAGTCCGTCAACGCGCGGCTCGTGTCCGAGGTGCTGCCCCGCCTGCAGGAGGAGATCCCCGGCCTCACCTACCGCATGGGGGGCGAGCAACGCGAACAAGGGCTCACCCTGCCGGCGCTCGCGCGCAATTTCGTGCTGGCAATGTTTGCGATGTATGCATTGCTTGCCCTGGCGTTCCGCTCGTACGTGCAGCCGGTTATCGTCCTTGCGGCGGTGCCGTTCGGGCTCGTAGGCGCCGTTGTCGGCCACCTCCTGCTCGGCCTCGGGCTCGGTCTCACGAGCCTCTTCGGCATCGTCGGGCTTGCCGGCATCATCGTGAACGGCTCGCTGGTGCTGATCGACTTCATCAATGAGGAGCGCCGCAAGGGCAAGCGGGCGCAGGATGCCATTGTCGACGCGGCCAAGGGGCGTTTCCGCCCGATCCTTCTCACCGCCATCACCACGTTCCTGGGCATCTTCCCCCTGATCATCGAGCGCAGCATCCAGGCCCAGTTCCTGATCCCGCTCGCCGTCTCGATCGGTGTGGGCGTGCTGATGGGCACGGCGCTGCTCATGCTGCTGACGCCGGCGCTCGCCATGGCGGTCGAGGACATTACGGCGCGCTGGCGCGCGCGTAACGCAGGATCGATCGCGCCGACGTCCTGACCGGGGAGCCGCCAATGCCCGGCCACACTGGTACACTCGGAGCGGAGGAGGGGCATCGATGAAGATCCTCGGCGTCGATATTGGCGGCAGCGGCATCAAAGGCGCGCCCGTGGACACGCGCCGCGGCAGACTCCTCGCGGAGCGGCGTCGCATTCCCACGCCGCGCCCCGCAACACCCGCGGCGGTGTCGAGCGCTGTGCGCGAGCTGGTGCGGGGCTTCGATTGGGACGGCCCCGTCGGCTGCGCCGTGCCGGCGGTTGTGCAGCGCGGCTATGTGCGCACCGCGGCCAACATTTCGGAGACCTGGCTCGGCGTTCATGCGCCGCGGCTCTTTCGCAAGGCGATCGGACGCGCGGTCACGGTGGTGAACGATGCCGATGCGGCGGGCTATGCAGAGATGCACTTCGGGGCCGGGCGCCGGCGCGAGGGTCTCGTCATCATCGTGACGCTGGGCACCGGCATCGGCACGGCGCTTTTCATCAACGGGCACCTTGTTCCCAACACCGAGCTTGGCCATATCGAGATTCGCGGGCGAGACGCCGAGACATGGGCCGCCGCGAGCGTGCGCGAGGCGAAGAATCTCAGCTGGAAGAAGTGGTCACGACGCGTCGACGCCTACCTCGCGCACATGCAGCGCTACTTCTGGCCGGATCTCTTCATCATCGGCGGAGGCGTGAGCCGCAAGCACCGGAAGTTCCTGCCGCGCCTGACGGTCCCGGTGCCCGTCGTGCCTGCGACCCTGGGCAACGACGCCGGCATCATCGGAGCGGCGCTCGCCTACGAGCACGAGCTGCGGCGCGGGAAGCAGAAGCGCTCCCTCGGCTGAGCCGCGCCGGGGTGGGCGCGGCGCTCATCGCACGTAGATCGTCTCCGTCCGCCCGTCGAGCGCCGCTTCAAGTGTGAGCCACGGCAGCAGCGCGCAGCGCGAGCGCACCGGGTACTGCCGCACGGCCGCTACCACCGCGCCCTGGGCGCCGTCCTCGCCGGGGCGCGCCGCGCCAGCGATGCGCGCAAAAAACGTCTTCACCTGCGCTCTCGCCTCCTCGGCCGAAACGCCGGCAAGCGCTTCCGTCATGATCGAGGCGGAGGCCATGGACACGCCGCAGCACTCGCACTGGAACGCAATATCCACGATGCGCCCGTCCTCGATTCTCACGAACACCGTCATGGCATCGCCGCAGAGCGCGTTTGCCCCGCTGGCGCTGCCGCTCGCGCCCTCGATCGCCCGGTAGTTCCGGGCGTTCTTGATGTGCTCCATCAGGATATCGTCGTAGGGGCTCTGCGCGGCCATCGTGCGTTATGTATCATGAAATATAACGATATGGACAGTTCCGACGCCGGGCCGTTCCCCTGGGGGGGTGATGCGTGATCGGTGATGGGTGATGGGTAAAGACCCTAAATTCAGAGCGATGTATGCTATTGCCCGCGGCATCAAGCGATCGGCGGGCACGGACCTTGATCAGGCGAATGGCTATTCATCACGAGTTTAAATCGTGATCATGGATGAGTTCGAGTTCTTCCTCGAGAAGCAATGGTCCGACGGCTTCCCGGTGGTGACACCGACCGAGGCGCGTGTCGCGGCAATGCTCGCGGGCACCCGGCGCGATCCGGACGAGGTGATCGGCCGCATTCCGCCGGCGCTGGAAACCGCCACCGTGCGCGTCGTGGCCGTACACGCGGTGATGGCGGGCTGCAGGCCCGAGTACCTTCCCGTAATCCTCGGAGGCCTGCATCACATGCTGCGCGAGGAATTCAATCTCAACGGCGTGCAGGGAACGATGCACGGCGTCGCGCCGCTGATGATTGTCAACGGCCCCTACGCCGCCAGCATCGGCATCCACGGTGGCAACGGCTGCTTCGGGCCGGGCTTTCGCGCGAACGCGACCATCGGGCGCGCCATACGCCTGCTGCTCCTCAATCTCGGCGGCGGAATCGCGGGCATCGGCTCGGCTACCGTCTTCGGGACGCCGCTGCGCTATACCGCGTGCGTGACCGAGCAGCTCGAGCGCAGCCCCTGGGAGAGCCTCGCGGCGTCCAAGGGCTATTCGCCTGACGACAACGTGATCACCTGCGTCATGGCGGAGGGGCCGCGGCTCTGCTTCGATGACGTGAGCCAGGAGCCCGGGCGGCTCCTTACGGGAATCGCCGACTCGATGGCGGTGATGGGTTCGTGGAACATGCACGCGCGCTCCGACATGGTGGTCGCGATGAGCCCGCAGCATGCAGCCATCTGTGCCGCAGCGGGGATGACTCGCGCGAACGCGCACCGCCGGCTGATCGAGCTCGCCGGGCGCAAGGTGCGCGATCTCAAGGGCGGGGGCAACTGGCGACGCGAGCGCGCGCTCGCCCAGGCGATCGGCATCGACCCCGATGACGACGATTGCTTCGTCCCGGCGATCAAGGATCCCGCCGATCTCCAGTTGATCGTCGCGGGAGGCTGGGGCCCGTGCAGCGCGGTCTTCCACGGCTGGAGCGGCGGCAGCCGCGCCGTCCACGGCCGCTACGAGGTCTAGATCATGGATGAATTCGAGTTCTTCTTCGAGAAGGAATGGTCGGATGGACTGCCGGTCATCCCGCCGACCGAGGCTCGCGTGGCTGCCATGCTCGCCGGCACGCGACGCGATCCGGACGAAGTGATCGGAATGGTTCCGCCGCTCCAGAGCGAGGCAACGGTGCGGGCGATCGCCGCGCACGCGGTCATGGCCGGCTGCAAGCCGTCGTACCTGCCGCTCCTCGTCGCCGTCATGGAAGCGGTGCTGGAGGAGCGCTTCAATCTCACGCTGTTGCAGGCAACGACGAGCGCCGGCGCGCCGTTCATCCTGGTGAACGGTCCGTATGCCCGCAAGATCGGGCTCAGCGGCGGCATGGGCTGCTTCGGACCGGGGTCCCGCGCGAACGCAACGATCGGGCGCGCGTTGCGGCTCATGATGATGAACCTGGGCGGCGGCATCCCCGGCATCACCGCGCTGAGCGGCTTTGGCGGGCCGTGGCGCTACACTTATTGCATTGCAGAAAACGAGGCGGAGAGCCCGTGGCCGTCGTACGCCGCATCCAGGGGCTTCGGCGCAAAGGACAACGTCGTCACCGCCATACCACTCGAGGGCCCGGTGCTCGTCTGGGACGACGCGAGCGAGACGCCGGAGCGCCTTGTCGTCGCCATCGCGGACATGATGTCGGCCATCGGCGGCGGCAACATCTTCCGCCAGGCGGACATGGCCGTGGTGTTGAGCCCCCAGCACGCCGAGATCTTTGCCACAGCCGGCTTCTCGCGCGCCGACGCCCACGCCATGCTGGTGAAGCGCGCAGGACGGCGCCTGGGCGAGATCAAGCGCGGCGGCATCTGGCGCGGCGCGACCGGGGCGGCGCGTTGGCCTTTCAGGATCGATCTCGCCAACGATGATGCCTTCGTGCCGGCGATCGGCGACCCCGGCGATCTACACCTCATCGTTGCCGGCGGGTCGGGCTCGCCGAGCAGTCTCGTGATGCACGGCATCACGGTCGCCAGCCGGGCGGTCAGCCGCCCATACATCCCATGAGCGCATGACTCGCGCATCGAGGGATCCGGCCGCAGCAAATGGAGCCGATAAATCGCAGTCGAATCAGCTCCCTCATAACGCTCCGTGCCCCGATGAACCGGGGTCAAGCGGCACAGGGCGTCATCGCGCAGGCCAATGCAGACGGGGCCGCCCTGCTCAATGCTTCTGAAAAAAGTTGATCCGGCGCAAAACATTTTCTGCGCCGTCCTGTCATAAACACCACTTAGCCTAAGAACGAACGCGCGCAGCGTGGGCCGCGTCCGGATGTCCTCGGAAAAGGAAGTGCGCGGCATGAATCGTACGGCAGCGGGAATCCTGTTCATTACGCCCGAGCTGGCTCCTTGGGCAAAGGCCGGCGGCCTGGGTGAGATTTCCCGGGACTTGCCGCGCGCGCTGTCCGCTACCGGCCTGGACGTGCGCGTACTGGTGCCGGCGTATCCCGCCCTGACGGCCGCGCTTCCGGGATTGCGCTGCGTGGCGGAATTCCCCGCCCCGGGTGCAGCGTTCGCTCCGGCGCGGCTGCTCCAGGCCTCTCATCCGTCAACGATTTACCTTGTCGAATGCGCGCCTTACTACGAGCGCGCCGGCCTTTACCAGTCGCCCGAGGGCCGCGACTGGCCCGACAACCATTTGCGCTTCGGCCTGCTCGCGCGCATCGCCGCGATCCTTGGCGGCGCCGGCAGCCCGCTCGACTGGCACCCGCACGTCATCCACTGCCATGACTGGCAAACGGGGCTCACACCTGCGTATCTCGCTCATCGCGACGGCGGGCGGACCGCGACCGTGATGACCGTCCACAATCTCGCCTACCAGGGCGTCTTCCCGCCCCACGTGCTCGACGAGATCGGCATGCCGCGCGAAGCGTTTACGGTCGACGGGCTCGAGTACTACGGCAACGTGTCGCTGCTCAAGGCGGGGCTGAGCTACGCGACGCGCATCACCACGGTCAGCCCCACCTACGCCGGCGAGGTCCTGGAGCCCGAGCTCGGATTCGGGCTCGACGCGCTGCTGCGGCGGCGCGCGGCGGACTTCACCGGAATCTCGAACGGGATCGACGTCGAGCAGTGGGATCCGGCGCGCGATCCGTACATCGAGAAGACCTACGACGCCCGCCATTTCGACAACAAGCTCGAAAACAAGCTGGCGCTGCAGCGCGAGTTGGGCCTGCCCGTCGACCAGTCCGTGCCGCTTTTCGGGATGGTGAGCCGGCTCGTGTGGCAAAAGGGCGTGGACCTTTTGATCGAAGCGGCACCCGCCATTCTCAGGTTGGGGGCGCAGATCGTCGTGCACGGCGATGGCGAGCGCGACCTCGAGCAGGCGCTCCGCGCCCTCGCCGAGCGCCATCCGCGCGAAATCGCGGTGCGGATCGGTTTCGAGGAGCGTCTCAATCATCGTCTGGTCGCCGGGGCCGACACTTTTCTCCTGCCCTCGCGTTATGAGCCGTGCGGGCTGACACAACTCCACAGCATGCGCTACGGGACCTTGCCGGTCGCGCACGCTACAGGAGGACTGGCGGACTGGGTGGTAGACGTCCACGCGGAGACCCTGCGCAACGGAAAGGCGACGGGATTCTCGTTTTCGCCGCTCACGGTGGCCAATCTCGTGGCAACAGTCGAGCGGGCGCTCGAGGTCTATCGCGCGCCCGTCCTGTGGCGCACGTTGCAGCGCCACGCCATGGCGCGTGACTGCGGCTGGAAGACCGCCGCGGCGGCCTATCGCGACGTTTATCGCGCCGCCGCGGGAGACAACTGGCCGCGCGTGGCCGAGACCGAAAGACCCGCGCGGTCGGCCCTGCTCAACCCGCGCGTCTCGATAGGCACTGCGGCTGCACAACTTCCCCGCGCCTAGGCCAGGAGCGGCTTGTAGCGGATGCGGCGCGGGCGGGCGCCCTCCTCGCCGAGGCGCCGGCGCTTGTCGGCCTCGTACTCCTGGTAGTTGCCCGCGAAGAACACGCACTGCGAATCGCCCTCGAACGCGAGGATGTGGGTCGCGATGCGGTCGAGGAACCAGCGGTCGTGAGAAATCACGAGTGCGGAGCCCGCAAACTCGAGGAGAGCCTCTTCCAGGGCGCGCAGCGTTTCGACATCGAGGTCATTCGAGGGCTCATCGAGGAGCAACACGTTCGCTCCGGCGAGGAGCGCCTGTGCAAGGTGCAGCCGACCGCGCTCGCCGCCGGAGAGGTTCGCCACCCGCTTCTGCTGGTCCTGTCCCTTGAAGTTGAACCGCCCGAGGTAGGCGCGCGACGGCATCTCGAACCGGCCCACGTTGATGATGTCGCGCCCGCCGGAAATCGCCTCCCAGGCGGTCTTGTCCCCGGGCAGGGCGTCGCGCGACTGCTCGACGCGGGCGAGCTTCACGGTGGGGCCGATCGTCACCTTTCCCGAGTCCGGGCGCTCCTCGCCGGCGATCATGCGGAAGAGCGTCGTCTTGCCCGCTCCGTTGGGCCCGATGATGCCGACGATGGCCCCCGGGGGCACGGCGAATGACAGCCGGTCGATCAGCAACCGATCGCCGTAGCCCTTGGAGACGTTCTCGAACGCGATGACGCTGTCGCCGAGGCGGTCGGCGACCGGAATGAAGATCTCCTGCGTCTCGTTGCGTTTCTGGTAATCATGCGAGCTCAATTCCTCGAAGCGGGTGATGCGCGCCTTCGCCTTCGCCTGCCGCCCTTTCGGATTCTGCCTCACCCATTCGAGCTCCTTCGCGATCGCCTTCTGACGCGCGCTCTCGGTTGCTTCCTCCTGCTTGAGCCGTGTTTCCTTCTGCTCGAGCCAGGAGCTGTAGTTGCCCTTCCAGGGAATGCCGTAGCCGCGGTCGAGCTCGAGGATCCACTCGGCCGCGTTGTCGAGAAAGTAGCGGTCGTGCGTGACGGCGATCACGGTGCCGGGAAACTTCTGCAGGAACTGCTCGAGCCACCCCACGCTTTCCGCATCAAGGTGGTTGGTGGGCTCATCGAGCAGCAGCATGTCCGGCCGGGAGAGCAGCAGGCGGCAGAGCGCGACGCGGCGTTTTTCTCCGCCAGAGAGGTGCTCGATGCGGGCGTCCCACGGCGGAAGGTTGAGGGCGTCGGCCGCAATGTCCAGCTGGCGCTCGACCTCGCCGCCCGCCGCGTTGACGATGGCTTCGTAGTGGGCCTGCTCGGCCGCGAGGCGGTCGAAGTCGGCGTCGGGCTCGGCATAGGCGGCGTAGATCGTCTCGAGCTTGCGGCGCGCCTCGAGAACCTCCCCGAGCCCCTCCTCCACCGCGGCGCGCACGGTCTGCGCGGCGTCGAGCTGCGGCTCCTGCGGCAGAAAGCCGACGCGCATGTCCGGCATGGGAACCGCCTCGCCGTCGAAATCAGAGTCCTGACCGGCCATGATCCGCAGGAGCGTCGATTTGCCCGAGCCGTTCAGCCCCAGCACTCCGATCTTGGCGCCGGGAAAAAACGAGAGCGAAATGTCCCTGAGAATGACGCGCTTGGGCGGAACGGTCTTGCCCACCCCGCGCATGGTGTAGACGTACTGAGCCATTGGAACCCGCAATCTGAAAACCCGCAAGGATAGCCCAAGCGACGCCCGCGCTACAATTCACCAAAAGCCGTTAGCGGTGAGCGGTGAGCGGTCAGTGCTGAGCCGAATTCAATAGGCGAAGGGCCACCGGATTTTTTTGTCGTTCCTCTCCTACGGCTTACCGTTCGCTGCTTACAGTTCGCCCAACAACAAATGGTGCAGGCGACCTTCCATTTCCACAGCGAGCTCGCGGGCTTCCTCGCACGCGAGCGGCGCGTGGGCGCTTTCCGCCATCCGTGCGCGCGCGCTGCGACCGTCAAGCACGCGATCGAGTCGCTCGGCGTGCCCCATACGGAAGCAGGGCGTCTGCTCGTCAACGGAGAGCCCGCGACGCTCGACCGCATCGTGCGCGAGGGCGACGACATCG